>JAESFI010000053.1_pt1 | contig 180741 bp, 143 predicted proteins | sample 9269361 | NCBI WGS metagenome assembly JAESFI01 (sample SAMN14504119, study PRJNA617095) | algae metagenome | isolation source: Brasilonema angustatum HA4187-MV1 and co-occurring heterotrophs from moss... | place: USA: Manoa Valley, Honolulu, Hawaii | collected 2009-07-20
GGGTGGGCATCTCTCGACAAATGTTTCCGGATTTGTAATTCTACATCCATTGCTCTGCTTACCTTCCAGAGTTTTCTATCCATGATTCTTTTATTCAGAATACCCGGAAAGTGACAGAAGAGGGCTATAGCGGTTCTCATTTGAATCACATACACCACCACGAATAATGTAGAGACGTAGCATGCTACGTCTCTACAGCTGTGTATTGTACGCAACTGAGAAGCGCTATAATTATCCAAGAGCACTACGCACCAAAATCACAGTGCAATGACTCTTACGAGAAATTGTCTCTGGTATATTTCCTTTGATTGCCTGTTGCAAAAGCTTTTCACGGCTAGCCCCTAGAACAATAACATCACTTTGGTCTTTTTCGGCACACTCAATGACAGCTTCACACACAGAATCGGCGCGAACTGGAGTTGCCATGACATGAGCACCGACTTTACGCTTGAGAAAGCGGACAGATGTTTCTAATGGCTTTGTATCAGGAGTAGAGCCATTCGGCTGGAAGACTTGACAGACTTTAATTTCCGGCGTTGAACTTAAAGAAGCAAGCGCAGGTAAAAGTTGAAGGGCTTGACGGGAGTTAGGACCTCCAGCTACTGATAATAACCAACGGTTAAAAGCTATTGTGCCATTCAACTTCACTAAGACAAGATCACAAGTAGCCTGACGAATGACAGTATCTACCACTCGGCTAAATACTCGTCCTGGTGTAGAAGTCTTGCCTTTCCAACCCATCAAAACTAAGTCAATGTGTCGTTCTCTGACAGTTTCTAAAATTGCTCTGGCGATATTATCAGCAGCTCGTATCTGTGTATGAACGGGAATCTGCTTTTCTTGCCCAAGTTGCAGCGCTTGATCTAAAAGATGATGACTATCAGTCGTTTGCACTGGTGTTTGAGCCGGGTTGCAACCGCGCGGCACGAGAATCACTTGCAGGCATTCTAATTCATAATTACGCTCTTTAGCTATTGCCAGCGCCATCTCAAGTAGAGTTTGTGCGGTGCTAGGATGCGAAAGTGGTACTAATAATCGTCCTTTGCCTGTTGCTGGAGAACGGGTTTGGTAAACGACGTACGAAGGTTTCGCTTTGGATCGCACCTTAAAAGTCTTGCCATTCAATTGTTCTGCTTCTACACGAATGATATCGCTACGTGTAATAATTCCAACTAGTTTGCTGACTTCTGTTACTGGTAGACAGTTGAGGTTATGACGGTTGAGTAGATGTAGAACATAAGCCAGCGTATCTTGTGGACTCACTGTTACAGGTTCGGGTGTCATGACTTCGCTGATTGGTGTATTTCCACCTGATGGAAGTGAGGCAATATTTGCGACATCTTTCTGAGTTACCATACCAACAACTTTGCGACCATCAATAACAGGAAAGTTGCGATGCTGTGAATGAGAAAAAGCCTGTAGTGCTTCCTCAACGCTCATCTGGCTAGATAATGTTTCCACACGATTCTGCATCACATCTACTGCATTGAGCTGCGATAACAATCCCTCTTTTTTTGGCTCTTGTTCTATGTGAATACCACTAAGCTCTAACAAATGATCGTAAAGCGAACCAGCCGCCACCTTTTCCGCCACCAAATAAGCAATAACCGCACCAATCATCAGCGGTAATACCAAATTAAAATCTGTCGTCATTTCAAAGACGATGATGATACTTGTGATTGGGACTCTAGCTACAGCACTCAAAAACGTCCCCATCCCTGCTAAAGCATAGGTTGTGGGAGAAGTAATTCCTAATAAACTATGTTCTGCGATTCCCACTAAATAACCAAGAGCAGCTCCCAAAAGCATCGGGGGAACTAACAACCCTCCCGGAGCTCCTGAACCGTATGCTATTAATACCAAAACAAACTGAGAAACGAAAGCGACCAGAGTTACACCAACGCTGAGTTCACCCGCAGTCAAAGTTTCCCGTAATCCCGCTGTATCCCGAAAAGGCGCTGGCAAAAGAGCGGCTATTATACCGCAAATTAACCCAGCTAACCCCACTCGCAGAGGTAATCCAAACCGTAACCAACGGTTGTTAAATTTTATAGAAGCGATAATTCCTTTATTAAACAGTCCACCGAACAACCCTGCTAATACTCCCAAAGCCAGGTAGAAAGGAATTTCTGGAAGTGAAAAATTGGTTTGTAGTGCAGTTAACTCTAAGACTAAGCTATGTCCTCCCAGCCATCGGGAAATCACCGCACCAATGAAAGAAGCGAGTATTGCTGTACCTAGAGTAAAGCCAGAGACATCTTGAAGCAGTTCTTCGACAACAAACAGAAAACCGGAAATTGGGGCATCGAAAGCTGCAGCTAAACCAGCTCCCGCACCTGCTGCAATAATTTGGCGACGGTAATCAGGGGAACTTGGAAACAAGCGATTGAGTTGATTGGCGATCGCAGCTCCCACCTGTAGCGTTGGACCTTCCCGACCTAAAGGCAAACCCGAAGCTAATGCTATCATTGCGCTAAATAGCTTAACTATTGCTACTCGCAAATTCAGCGACACTGGCACCTTGGCAAGTACTGCCTTAACTTGTGAAATCCCACTACCAGAAGCCTCAGGAGCCATTCGTTCCACCAACCAACCAGACAGCAGTCCGCCGCCTAAGCCAATTGCTGGTAGTACTAACCAAGCTGGTAATACATGAGTCATATGGACTCGCCAGCCACCTAAAAAACCCACACCTTGCTTTAACAAAACTGCTGCTAACGCTGACACTAAACCAATCAGACAAGCTTGAAAAATAGCAAAGCGTTTAGGTTGCAAAAGTTGCCGATAAAGCCTGAGCCAAAGAATTTTTCCCCTGATTAGCATCTTGTTGAAAATTACTTCTGATATACAGAAGTTTGAATTTGAAATTCACTGTTTGTTATCCTGAGCTTCTCACGAAAAAATGAAAACAAGATGAAAAATTTATCTTTCAAAAGATAGATATTTATTTGAAAGCAAGGGTGTGAGAGTGTGGGGGTGTGGGGGTATGGGGGTAAGGAGAAAAATAACCGTAATACCAAGTTGCCTTATGTTGTAGTAATTTGTGGTTAGGGGAGATTGCTTCGCTCCACTGTGTTCCGTATGCCCTCCGGGCACGCTGCGCTAACGCAATGACAGATGCTACGTTTGATTGCAACTTGGTATAAATTACTTTCTTTCCACTACCCCCCCTACCCCCTTACACCCCTATTTGTTGCAAAGGGAGTCGCACTGCAAATGTAGTACCTATTCCCAACTGACTTTGTACGGAAATACTGCCTTTGTGCGCTTTTGCGATCGCACCAGCAATTGCCAATCCCAATCCAGAACCGCCAGAGGTACGAGAGCGATCTTTATTGACTCGGTAGAAGCGGTAAAAAATCCGACATTGATGTTCTTTGGCAATACCTATTCCCGTATCTTGCACTTGAATTAAGGCATAGCGTTCGCTATGTTCCAGAGAAACTGTTACGCTTCCATTCTTTGGCGTAGCTTGAATTGCATTCACAATTAAGTTAGAAATTAAGCGATAAAGCTGTTCTTCGTTTGCGAAAACGTAAAGTTTTTCTTGCGTCTGCACCTGCGTCAACTTCACTTGCGCCTCGACTGCTAGAAATGCCAGTTCCTCAACTAAGTCGCTGATTAAATCGTTGAGACAGCAAGATTGATATTCTCTTGTTTGTTGTTGCTGATCTAGTCTCGCCAACAGCAGCAAATCTCCCACTAATTGGGATAGCCTGGTGTTTTGCCGCTTGAGGACTTGTAGAATATCACCAGTTGCTTGTGGAGACATAGACTTAAAGTCCTGTTGTCCAGACAATCTAAAAGCAGCATCGATAGTTGAGCGCATAGCCGCTAAAGGCGTGCGAAACTCATGGGCTGCATCGGCGGTGAACTGTTCCATTTGGTGGTAAGAGCTATAAACAGGCTGCATTGCTAAACCTGCTAAGCACCAACTACAAATAGCAATTAAAATCATAGTAATAGGCCAGCCTAATAACAAAGTTAATCTCAAGGCTGCCAAATGCTGATCTAAATCTTTGAGACTTCGCCCCACTTGCATGTAACCGGAAAGCTGGTTGTGAGTGTACAGTGGTAAAGTTATTTGACGATAGCGAATGCCTGATTTGTTTTTTAGCGATAAGCCGGAGGCTTGACGCTGCGCGTATCGCCAATGTTTTGTTGGTGAAGTTACTGGCAATTCCTCAAGGCGCGTCCCTGCTAAGGCGATCGCTCTTCCTGCGCGATCCAACAAGCGCATATAGTAATGAACACTATCTGCTGCTTCTGAAATCTGGTTTTTCATGACGACTGTTTGAGTCAAGCAATCTGCTTGAGTCACACACAGTTCTAAAGAAAGTTGCTTAGCAAGTTGTTGTAAATGTTCGGGTTGCTGCGAAACAGGTTCAATACTTTTATGTAGTGTATTTGCTACCGACTCCAGCCCTTGGTCTATAGTTTCCCGGTAAGCATGAGCAACTACATGATACACTCCTAAACCAGATGCACCCAAAATACATCCCATAACAAGCGCATACCAGGCAGCTAGTCGCAAGCGAGTTAGGCGAAAGAGTTGATTGCGTTCCATTTAAGCGTTCAGACGATAGCCCACACCATAGATTGTTTCAATCAAAGATTCGCTTTCTACTTCTCCAAGTTTACGTCTGAGTAAACGAATTTGTGCAGCTACGACATTGCTAACTGGTTCTACACCAATTTCCCAAAGCTGATTGATAATTTGGTCGCGGGTGACAATTTGGTTATGATGCTTGATCAGGTATTCCAGCAGTTGAAATTCTTTGAAGGTTAAGGAACTTATCTGCTTGTTGCCGTTAGGATATTCATGAGTCACCTCATGGGTGCTATAGTTCAAAGTGAGACAACCTACCTGGAAATGATCAGGTTGGATCACAGGCGATCGCCGCCGTAATGCTCGTAACCTTGCCAGCAGTTCTGCCATGTCAAAAGGCTTGATCAGATAATCATCCGCCCCTGCATCCAGTCCGATAATCTTTTCTTCGAGTCGGTCTTTTGCAGTCAACATCAAGACAGGAAGAGAATTGTTTTGCTGACGTAGCTTTTTACACAAATCTAAACCTGACAATCCTGGCAGCATCCAATCAACAATCGCCAGTGTGTACTCACTCCATTTGCTTTGCAGATATTCCCAAGCTTGAGAACCATCAACAAACCAGTCTACTACATACGCTTCATGATTCAGAACTTGTTTAATTGCGGAGCCTAAATCTGGTTCATCTTCAACTAATAGCAATCTCATATAGGAATATCGTCTCCACGCGGCGGTGCTACCTATCAAATTAATGTCTGGTCTTACCTCATCAAACAAATCTTTGGGTTCATATCTTTCTCCTAGCAGGAAGCGGTTGACACTGTCATGGGACAAACCTTCAAATAACTCTGCGCGCGCGACAGCAGCCCCCATACTTGGGTTCAGCGATCACAAACCAGGTGTAGGTGTTTAGGTCACATTCAGCAGCAGAGGGCTTGGTGGTTAAACTGAAGCGTTCGATACCTGCGTACAGAGGACAAGAGACATATTTTACATAAATTTGTGCTTTTGTCAATGCGTAAGTCCTATTCCTGTTGCGTTGGTCGGATCAAAATTTCATTCACGTTGACGTGAGGCGGTTGGGTAACGGCATAGGCGATCGCCCGTGCAATATCTTCCGGTTGCAGTGGAGTGACGGCTTTGAACCTGGCTTCGAGCGCCTGTTTCGCAGCCGGATCGCTGATGTTGTCAACAAATTCGGTGGCAACCAGACCGGGTTCAATAATCGTGACGCGAATATTGTGTTTGTGAACTTCCAGCCGCAGAGCTTCTGAAATCGCATTTACGCCCCATTTGGTGGCGCTGTACACACCCATGCCCGCCCGTGTAATCCGTCCGGCAACGGATGAAAGATTGACCACATGCCCAACGCCCTGTGCTTTGAAGATAGGCACAACAGCATGAGTCGCATACAACAATCCCAAAACGTTCAAGTCGAACTGTCGCCGCCACTCTGCTGGATTGCCATCCTCAATCGTTCCCAATGCTCCCATGCCCGCATTATTCACAAGAATATCGATTCGTCCCAAAGTTGTGTTGACATGACGCACCAGCTCGTTCACTTGGGTTTCATCGCTGATATCCGTGACAATTGGTAAAGCCTTCCCACCAACCGCTTCAATTTTTTGTGCAACTTCGTTCAATCGCTCGATTCGACGAGCCGTGATCGCCACCTGTGCGCCTTCTTCTGCAAGAGCGATCGCCGTCGCCGCCCCAATTCCCGAAGATGCACCTGTAATAATTGCCACCTTTGCGTCTAATTTGCCTGCCATCATTTCCTCCTGATAATTTTCTGATGCTTGATGATTGAACTCACTCTCTAGTAACTGTAGCCCATCACTACCAGCTTCAGCCGAGCACCACTGACCGCGCTTTCTTTCAGTGGCTGAAGGGTTTTAACGCATTTCGGCGGAATTTCCCATCCGCCGTGCGGTGGGGATGGATAGCCGGGAAATTGTGAGGTACATCCTTTATGGATGTCCGAGCAATTTACATGTTTGTCCAGAATAACTTTACTAGTAAATGTAGATAGTAGTAAGATATATAAATCAAGGAGGTGATATTGAGTGCTACACAAAGCTGTACAAGTTCGTCTATACCCGTCTGAACAGCAACAAATACTACTAGCTCAAACATTTGGATGTTCGCGTTGGTGGTGGAATTATGCTTTGAATAAATCAATTGAAGTTTATAAAGAAACGGGTAAAGGGCTTAGTCAGGTAGCACTCAACGCACTTCTACCTAAGCTCAAAAAAGAAAAAGATACGGAATGGTTGGCTGAATGTTATAGCCAAGTTTTACAAGCTACAACGCTGAATCTAACTACAGCATATAAAAACTTTTTTGCAGGTAGGGCGAGATTTCCTCGTTTCAAATCTAAAAACGGTAAACAGTCAATTCAGTATCCTCAAAACGTCAAAATTGTAAATGGTAACGTCAAGCTTCCAGGTAACATTGGAGTTGTCAAAGCCAAAATACATCGACCTATTGAAGGGGCTATTAAAACCGTCACAATTAGCAAAACTCCATCAGGAAAATACTTTGGTTCTATCCTGACTGAGACAGAGGGTGAAAATCCAATTATCTCGGAGGGCAAGATTTACGGTATTGACCTGGGATTGAAACACTTTGCTGTTGTTACTGATGGCGAAAAAGTTTCAAAATATGATAATCCCAAACATCTTGCTAAACATGAAAGGAATCTCAAACGCAAGCAGCAAAAGTTAGCACGTAAGGTCAAGGGAAGTAATTCACGGTTCAAGTATAGAAAAGTTGTTGCCAAAGTATACGAACGGGTTAGCAATTCGCGGCAAGATTTTCTGCATAAACTTAGTTATAAGTTGGTCAGCGATAGCCAAGCTGTCATAGTAGAGAATCTTCATGTTAAAGGCATGGTTCGTAATCACAATTTGGCAAAAGCAATATCTGATTGTGGATGGGGAACATTCACTAACTTTCTAGCTTATAAGCTGGAACGCAAAGGTGCAAAGTTAGTTGAGATTGATAGGTGGTTCCCTAGTTCTAAGCTCTGCTCTAATTGTTTCTACAAGATGGGTGAAATGCCACTAGATGTAAGGGACTGGACTTGTCCTCACTGCGGCACTCATCATGACCGTGATGGAAATGCAGCCATCAATATTAGAGCAGAGGGAATCAGAATGCTAAAGGCGGAAGGTTCAGCCGTCTCTGCTGTAGGAGGGGAAGTAAGACCAAAGCTTGGACGAAAGTCTAATCTAAGGCATTCGCCTATGAGTACAGAAGCCCCGTCCGCCTATGCGGCGGGGTAGTTCACTGCTCGCTTTTACCATCTAGAACATCCGTCGCCTATCTTTGCGTGAAATATAAAGAAATGTCAAAAATTTTCTGCAACAATAGAAATCACTTGTAAAGCCGCTATTGTCGGATTTAAAAACACTATAATTGGAGTTTATGGGTAGGCAACGAGTTCTTTCCGGAGTTCAACCAACTGGCAATTTACATTTAGGCAACTACTTGGGTGCAATTCGCAATTGGGTAGAAATCCAAAGCCAGTATGACAATTTTCTCTTCATAGCTGATTTACACGCGATTACTGTGCCCCACGAACCAGCAACGCTGGCAGCTAATACCTATACTCTAGCTACTTTATATCTGGCTTGCGGACTTGATCTCAACCACTCTACTATCTTTGTGCAATCTCATGTTTCTGCCCACAGTGAACTGACTTGGTTGTTTAACTGCATCACGCCCCTCAATTGGCTGCAAGACATGATCCAGTTCAAGGAAAAAGCAGTCAAACAAGGAGAAAATGTGAATGTTGGCTTGTTGGACTACCCAGTGCTGATGGCATCTGATATTTTGCTTTATAAACCAGATAAAGTGCCAGTTGGTGAAGATCAAAAGCAACATTTGGAACTGACGCGGGATATCGTCAACAGGTTTAATCACTTCTTTGCCAAACCGAAGCAACCTGTGCTCAAGTTACCAGAACCTTTGATTCGTAAAGAAGGTGCAAGGGTGATGAGTTTAACGGATGGTACTAAGAAAATGTCGAAGTCCGATCCGTCTGAGTTGAGTCGGATCAACTTGCTAGATTCACCTGATGAGATTACAAAAAAGATTAAGCGCTGCAAAACTGATCCGATTCGCGGTTTGGAGTTTGACAATCCAGAACGTCCAGAAAGTAACAATTTGTTAACTCTGTATATGCTGCTTTCTGGAAAAACGAAGCAAGAGGTAGCGGCTGAGTGTCAGGATATGGGCTGGGGGCAATTTAAACCTTTGTTAACGGATACGACGATTGAAGCCCTCAAACCCATCCAAGAAAAGTATCAGGCGGTGATGAACGACAAAGGTTATCTGGAGTCTGTGTTGCGGGATGGAAAGCAAAAAGCAGAGGCGATCGCCAACCAAACTCTCAATGAAGTCAAAGCTGCGATGGGTTACTCTATACCCCTATAAGGTTTTCTCATCAGGTTGTCTTGTGTTATAGCTGTACCATTAGACAGAAATGGTCGTTTTTTATGCTGGATACGATAACTCCAACAGCTTTAACTTCTTTTCGTACAGCTGCGAAAACAGGTAAATTCCTGATTACCGCCGAGGTGACACCACCCAAAGGCGGTAATCCAGAACACATGATCCAAATGGCGGCGACTCTTAAGGGGAGGGTTCATGCCGTCAATATTACTGATGGTAGCCGCGCAGTATTACGGATGTGTTCATTAGCCGCATCGGCAATTTTGTTACAAAATGGCGTTGAGCCGATTTGTCAGATTGCTTGTCGCGATCGCAACCGTATTGGCTTACAAGCCGACCTTATGGGCGCTCATGCTCTAGGTATTTATAACATCCTAGCTTTGACTGGCGATCCTGTGAAGGCAGGTGACCATCCCGACGCTAAAGGCGTGTTCGACTTGGAAGGAGTGCGGCTGCTGCAACTGATTCACAAACTCAATCAAGGCATTGACTGCAACGAAAAACCTCTGACTGATGGTGCGCTGGATTTATTTCCAGGTGCAGCAGTCGATCCGCAATGTGCAAGTTGGTCTGGTTTACAAAGTCGATTTGAGCGCAAATTAGCAGCGGGGGCGCAGTTTTTTCAAAGTCAATTGATTACAGACTTTGAGCGGCTAGAAAAGTTTATGGACAAAATAGCTGCAGGCTGTGATAAACCAATTTTGGCAGGAATTTTTCTGTTGAAATCAGCGAAAAATGCTCAGTTTATCAATCGGTGTGTACCAGGTGTGAATATTCCTGACCACATAATTGATAGGTTAGCGCAAGCAAAAGATCCACTTGAAGAAGGAATGAAAATTGCTGCTGAACAAGTCCAAATCGCACGTCAATTGTGTCAAGGTGTGCACATGATGGCAGTGAAGCGTGAAGATTTGATTGTGCCAATTTTGGATATGGCGGGTGTTGGGGTAGTGAACAAATGATAGTCTAAGCCGGAGTAGACGCTTGGTAGAGACGCGAGATTTCGCGTCTCTACAACTTGGGGAGATAATACGAGCAAAATACATTCTTGACATCACCTTCCAGGTTCCTCGTTTCCATGCGACTCATGGGAATGCCTCAAAGGAAGGAAGTTCCGTCTCCCAATGATTATATTGAGGCTCTGCCTCAAGTTATGCATTCCCTGCCTCCAGCCAAGGAACGAGGAAAAAAATGTAAACTAAGTTTTTATAAATAGCTAAAAAATGCTTCCTAAAGAGAAAGATTTTATCCTCAAAGAAAAAGTAAAACTGTATAACAATATTGCCAAGATAAACGACTGTGAAGGTCGCCTACTGGCATCATTGGAAATTTATCCCACGCCACGCATTATTTGGGAATTTGAAATCCTTGGCAATGTTCAGTGTAATTTTCCTTCACTCTCACTTGACTCAAACACAAAAAATCCGTTGATTGGACACTGTTTTTCCATAGAACAGCCGATATGTACTGACGACTCTTGGAATGCTGTTGGACCACTCAGAGCTATAAGGGGTAATACGACTCAGGCTGTTTATGGTGACATGGAGGATACAGCACATAAATTTATCTTTTACCTGCCTAATACTCGCTTTCAGTACAAGAGTGTCCGCCAAGAAATATTAATAAAAACCCTAAAAGAGGTTGGCAGTGATACAGAAGTTGGTTGGGATAACGGAGGTAGGTACGTACAATCAGCTATAGATAATATTTGGAGTATTCGCTTAGATATACGGACTGATGCACTAAATTGGCTTAACCCCCAAAATCGGAACACAGGTAGCCTCATTACTACAGTTGGAACTCTTTACCAACCAAAAGATAAGTCGATAGAACCTGAAACCTTATCTGAACTTCAAACTATTACACTCAGCAATGCTTTAGAGCAGCTCAAACATCTTTGCTTGTTTGTGTCTTATCCCAACGGCGGCTATATTGATCCTCTTTTGATTGAAGGTTACGAGTATACTCAAAACCGATCACATCCCATTCAAACTTCTTGTGCAGTTGCTCTGACATTTCAAACGACTCCACTAAAACAATTGTGTTATTCATGGGTGACTGTAGACAGCGACTTGAAAGTGTACATGGAGTGCTTCCCGGCTTTTGAGCGCATGATGCAAAACCTAACATGGAGAGAAACTATTGACTTTACACTCACTCAGTATTTTCAAGCAACGCGACCAGGAATGCGTTGGCAAGTTGTAGCAAGTGCTGTAGGGGCTGCCCTTGAGCGGTTAAGTTATATCATTCTGGTTGAGGAAGAAACTAATGCCGCAAGAAAGACTGATTGCGAGTTACTCTTTGCTACAGAAAACAAACAACGTCAAGAGGCACAACGACGCTGGAATTTGGGTAAAAATCTGGGACAGGAGAATATTACTGTAACTGGCAAACGTCTAAGATTGTTACTCGAACGCATAGGTTTAACTAAGAGTAAAGGATATAACGACATAGACGATGTACCTTCGTTTCTTGAAGTGCGAAATGATGCAGTTCACCCTAGAGTTGGCAGCATGACAATTGAACAGCGCTGGAAGTTTATAAAACAAGCAATTCAATGGATTGATGAAGTTTTGCTATGGCGATTAGGTTATAGCGGCAAATACTTGGATCGTACACAACAGTGGGAGTCATCTACACTTCCCCGTTATGACCTAAGTTTACGTGATTTAAGTTAGTAAGTTTGCTCACTCACAGCTTTCATTGTTTGTACTAAACAAGTTACTGAGGAAGCGGCAAAACTTAACTTCATACATCAAGACTACGCCACAGCATATCCCGTATACTGTCTCAGTTCCGGTTCTCGAAATCCTAAGACAATGTGAATCTCAGGGATTCCAGCTTCTGTCAAATCTTTGGCAATACCGTGTTCAGTACCATCCCGCTGAATCCAGAGTTTGTTGTTGATAATGTCGATGTGAATAATACAGCCGTGAACTCGGCGTTAGCGCAGCGTGCCGCAGGCATTCGCCATCCCACATTCACCAGTAAATATCGGTCGTTCTTGCGATCAAAGACGACTTCGGTTTGAATCTCACCGTAAGCGTAAGGAACAGCAGCACATATCACCTATCATTTCCGGAACTGGCTATTTTGGCAAGAATTAGTTAAACTCACATGATTAAATTTGAGACTCAGGGCTGCAAACCAGCAACACTTAACTAGGGTACTGATGTGGGAAACAAAATTCAACTGATAGACAGGATACGACTGGCTTTTGCTGTGTCAGTCGCAAAAAGCGTTACTTTTGGAGTGCGATCGCTGCGCTTGGGTGCGGCGAGTGTTTTACCAGGTTCTCTGGCGCGTCGCATTGAACCCCGATTGTTGCAGTTATTAACTCAACAAGTCAAAAACGGAGTCATTTTAATTGCTGGTACTAATGGCAAAACAACCACATCGCTGCTCCTATGCTCAATTCTAGAACGCAAAGGGTATCGTGTTGCTCACAACTCTACAGGCGCAAATCTAGAAAATGGCTTGATGACAGCACTGCTGGAAAACACTAACTTAGTCGGCGGACTAGATGTTGATTACGCGATTTTAGAAGTCGATGAAAATATTCTACCGAAGATTCTCGCACCAATTCAACCTAAGATAATCCTCTGTTTAAACCTGTTCCGCGATCAACTCGATAGGTATGGAGAAGTTGACACAATTAGTAAGCGTTGGACAAAAGTTATTTCTACCCTTCCAACAGAAACAGTAGTCATTCCGAATGCTGATGATCCAACTTTATCTTATCTTGGTCAACAGTTACCCCAACGGGTGTTATTCTTTGGCTTGAATGAGCCAGAAAATTATTTAGATGAAATTCCTCACGCTGTTGATTCTATATTTTGTCCTAATTGCGGACACTCGCTAGATTACAAAGGTGTTTACTTGTCTCATTTAGGAGATTTTCACTGTCCTAAGTGTGGCTTTAATAGAAGTCAACCCGCGCTTGATAGCCGCGAATTTCCACAAATACTTGTAGGTTTATACAACAAATATAATACTTTGGCAGCCGTTACCGCTGCGATAGAATTAGGAGTTGATGAAGCGACTATTCTGGATACGATTAACAACTTTCAAGCTGCATTTGGTCGGGCTGAAGAATTAGAAGTTAATGGTAAACGGGTAAGAATTTTGTTATCAAAAAATCCTGTGGGGACGAATGAAACAATTCGCGTTGTGACTCAAAGTCTTGACAAAACGACGCTGCTTGTGTTGAATGACAGAACACCCGATGGAACTGATGTATCTTGGATTTGGGATGTCGATACAGAGAAATTGGTAGAACGGGGAGGGACTTTAGTTGTGAGTGGCGATCGTCTCTATGACATGGCGCTACGTCTGCGTTACAGCGAAAAGACTCCTGAAAGTGACTTCAATTTAATTGTCGAAGAAGATTTACGGCAAGCAATTGCAACGGCGTTAGAACACACACCAGAAAATGAAACCTTGCATATATTACCCACCTATTCTGCCATGCTGGAAGTGCGAGAAGTGCTAACAGGCAGAAAAATTCTCTAAATTGGTTATAGGCTTGTAGTGAGTACTTAAGCACTTACTACGGGAGCATCCCAAATGTGCAAGTTTACTGTCATGCTGAACGAAGCGTAGACGCCGAAGGCGGCTTCCCGAAGGGTAGCGTAGTGAAGCATCTCGCCAGATTCTTCGCTTCACTTCGTTACGTTCAGAATGACAAACAGAGGTATTTTTGCCAAATTGGGATGCTCCCCTTACTACGAACCTATTATCATTTTGAATTTTGTTAGCGTAGCCAGACGTAGTCCTTGAGGGAATTTTTTCTATGCTTATTCAACACTTTCAAATGCTTGCAAATTACAACACTTTAGCAAACCGAAAAGTCTATGAAGTTTGTTCCCAACTTTCGGATGTAGAACGCAAGCGAATTAGACAAGCTTTTTTCAAAAGTATTCATGGGACGCTGAATCATATTATGGTGGGCGATCGCATCTGGATGGGACGCTTTGAAGGCAAACAAATGCCCTCTACCAATCTCGATGCTATCCTGTATGGGGACTTTGATGAGTTGCGCTCAGTTCGTGTCTTAGAAGATGAGCGCATAGAAGCTTTCATGTCTAAGTTAAGTCAGGATTTCTTGACCAAAACTATCAGCTACGTGAATAGTCAGGGTAAGCTTTATACTGATCCGCCTAACTTATTGCTAGCACATTTTTTTAACCACCAAACACACCATCGCGGTCAAATTCACGATATGCTAACCCAAACCGAAATTGCTCCACCAGTTTTGGATATGCACCGGATTCTCCGACCGTAGTACAGGAAAACGATGAATTCTTATGAAAGTTATTGAGTAATTTGGCTATCTTTTTCCGGTAAAAGGTATATTACTCCAGAAATGATTGTGAAAACAACAGAAATCCAGAAAGCAATTATGGAAGGTAATTGCCATACTTGGGGTAGAGGCGCGATCAAAAGTGCGATCGCCACAATTTGACTAACTGTTTTAAGTTTCCCCCAAATATTCGCCCCCGTAACCTTGGTTTGACTGACGCGCCAACCTGCAATAGCCAACTCTCGTCCCAAGATTAGAAACACTCCCCAAGCAGGGACTTTTCCTAGTTCAATTAAAGCTAGTAACGGCGCAAGTACCAGCAATTTATCAACTAAGGGGTCAAGAAATTTACCCAAGTCGCTGATTTGGTTAAGCTTCCGCGCCAAATAGCCGTCTAACCAATCAGTCAGGGAGGCGACAAGAAAAATTGCTAAACAAATCCATCTGGCTTGAGGTGTGGGGTTATACAAGCCATAAAGTAGAAATGGTATCCCTAGAAGGCGAGAGAAGGTAATCCAGTTAGGTAAAGTCATAAACAATTCAAAATTAAAAATTCAAAATTAGGAAACGATTATGCTGATAATCCGTCTAGTTGCTAACTACAGGTGTAACCGCGATAGATGAGATGAGGGGGATAAGGGGACAAGGGGATTAGGAGAATATACACTCTTGAGTGATGACTAATTCTAAAAAATAATATGACTCAACAAATAGATTCTCAAGTGAGAATAGAACGCGACTCGATGGGCGATCGCCAATTACTTAGTACCAATTACTACGGAATTCAAACACTACGAGCCACAGAAAACTTTCCTATTAGCGGTATTAAACCTTTAGCTACTTACGTAGATGCTGGCATTATTCTTAAAAAAGCGACAGCAATTGTCAATGGTGAACTCGGTTGTATTTCCCAAGATATTAGCAAAGCAATTATACAAGCTGCAGATGAAGTGCTTGCTGGAAAGTTTCGCAACCAATTTGTGGTAGATGTCTACCAGGCTGGTGCGGGAACTTCTCACCATATGAATCTTAACGAAGTCTTAGCAAATCGCGCTTTAGAAATTCTCGGTGAAGAAAAAGGCAATTACAAGTGCGTTAGTCCCAACGACCACGTCAATTACGGACAGTCTACCAATGATGTGATTCCGACAGCAATTCGTATTGGTGGCTTATTGGCATTATCAAAAACGCTACATCCGGCTTTAGAAAAGGCAATTGCAGCATTAGAAGAAAAAGCCGAAGAATTTCAAGATGTCGTCAGATCTGGCAGAACCCACATGCAAGATGCTGTACCGGTGCGTTTGGGTGAGAATTTTCACGCTTGGGCATACATTCTGACTGAACATCAAAACCGCATCTACACCGCCTCTTCTGATTTGATGGTGCTTGGTTTGGGAGGAAGTGCAGCGGGTACAGGGTTGAATACTCATCCTCAGTATCGTGCCCGTGTGGTAGATACGATATCAGATTTGATAAATCTCCCTTTGGAACCAGCACCTCACCTGATGGCTGCAATGCAGAGTATGGCACCATTCGTTCATGTTTCTGGTGCTTTACGCAACCTAGCTCAAGACCTAGTTAAAATATCTCATGATTTGCGTCTGATGGATTCGGGACCAAAAACTGGTTTAAAAGAAATTCAACTACCACCAGTGCAACCGGGTTCCTCGATTATGCCAGGAAAGTACAACCCAGTCATGGCAGAAATGACATCAATGGTGTGTTTCCAGGTGATGGGTTACGATAGTGCGATCGTCCTTGCTGCACAAGCCGGACAATTAGAACTAAATGTGATGATGCCTCTGATTGCTTATAACCTGATTCACAGCATCGAAATTCTTGGTAACACCATCGCCGCACTCACCGAACGCTGCATCAAGGGCATTACTGCCAATCAGGAACGTTGTTTAGCATACGCCGAAGGCAGTTTAGCTTTAGTGACAGCATTAAATCCTCACATCGGTTATTTGAATGCAGCTGCTGTGGCGAAAGAATCTTTAGAAACTGGTAAGTCTTTGCGGCAGATTGTCACCGAACGCGGTTTCATGAGTGAAGCAGAATTAGCCCAAGTATTAAACTTGGAACAAATGAGTGCAATTATGCCTCTAAATATACTAGACGGCACATCGGATTAGAGAACAAAGAAGGAAGATAAAAGAAACAACTCTTCCTTCTTTAGTTTTTCTTATTCGTTCTTGATTTAACTATGCAGACTCAAACACCATCCGTCAGCTTAATTCGCGCCACTTCCTACGAACAGGAAGCACTCCGGGAATCTTTAGAAACACTGCTGGAACCTTTAGGAGGAATGGCGGCGTTTGTCAAAAGTGGAAACCGCGTCTTACTGAAACCCAACCTGCTAACAGGCGCACGTCCCGGCAAAGAATGTACAACTCGTCCAGAACTGGTTTATGCAGTCGCCCAGATGGTTATAGAAGCAGGGGGTAAACCATTTTTGGGGGATAGTCCCGCTTTTGGTAGCGCCAAGGGAGTTGCACTCGCAAATGGTTATCAGCCTATTTTAGAAGAACTGAACCTTGCGATCGTCGATTTTCAGGGCAAGCGCTACCAAACCGTCAGCGAAGACTTTGATCATCTGCTACTGTGCAAAGAGGCGATGGAAGCGGATGTTGTGATTAACCTACCCAAAGTAAAATCCCATGCCCAATTGGTACTAACTTTGGGAGTCAAAAACCTGTTTGGTTGTGTTCCAGGCAAGATGAAAGCTTGGTGGCACATGGAAGCGGGAAAAGACGCAAATCGTTTTGCTCAAATGTTGGTGGAAACCGCCAGGACAATTAATCCTGACTTGACTATACTTGATGGCGTGATTGCTCATGAAGGCAATGGTCCAAGTGGTGGTGAACCCCGTCCACTGGGCATTTTAGCCGCATCACCAGATGTCTTTGCCTTAGATCGTGCAATGGTGGAAATCCTCAATGTTCCACCAGATCAAGTACCCACTGTCGCTGCATCAATCCGGCTGGGGTTCGTTGGTGAACTGAACAACATCAACTTTCCTCACCTAGATCCCGACTTACTAAAAATAGATGATTGGCGGCTACCAGACAAGTTCATACCCATCGATTTTGGAATGCCCCGCGTCCTCAAATCTACGTTCAAACATCTTTACATAAGATTTATCAAAGAACCTATGAATGCATATGCCAAACGGTAGTTGCATTTCGCGCATCTTGTAAAGAACAAGTGCCAATTCTGTTACAACAATTTCATGCATTGGCAGAGTAAGCTGTAAATACCCTCCGATTGCTTAACCAAACCGCCCTCATTAAGTGGCGGTTTTTTTATTGCTTAGGGATTCGTTATCACAAGTCAAGCACTTTGAAATAACACATTTTCAGTTGTGTTTGAATTTGGAATCATTCTTTGGGTTGAAATTAAGATAACTAGAAGAAATTATTACATTTTCCTTATACACAGTACTTTTACACAAAAAAATTGTCCTATGATTAACTCATAAATGTTTGCGTAGTGAATAATTATCCCTCTTCTGTCACTTTCCCCAGATGAAAACATGAAATCCTTGCTACACAAGAGTTTTAGTCTAAAGCGATGGTGATGTTTATCATATTAGAAAAGAAAGCCACAAACCCAACCCTAGTCTAAGGTTTAAACATTGCCTTTGATTTTTGATTTCGGAGAGTGACAGAAGAGGGTTATAGCGGTTCTCATTTGAATCACATACACCACCACGAATAATGTAGAGACGTAGCATGCTACGTCTCTACAGCTGTGTATTGCACGCAACTGAGAAGCGCTATATTCCTGTCCCACCACTTATTTAACGTTCGCCCAAGCCAAGTGTCGCAGGCATATGCGACTGCGTGCGCCAGAAACTTATACCGCCAAGACGAGTCAGTCGTAAGGTGAATATGGATGTGAAAAATAATGATTTTCCCACTTTCTAGGGATTGACGTCAGCGTAAAGCGTATACAACGCAGACGGATCATATAGCAATTCTAAATCATTTATAAACAATTCCTGTTAAGCGTTAAGCGTTAAGCGTTCCCTGCCCTCATGGGACAATTTACAATCTCATTTAGGACTGCTATAGGTATAAGAGATAGGAAATACCAAAATAACGTAACTTTGAATACTTTTTTCAGTGTATTCCTAAACTTTTTACGAAATTAAGTTAAATTAGCCTGTGAAATTAATGACCAAGTAAAACGTACATATTTTAACTTCCATTTTGTCTCAAGTGTTTGATTTACAAAAACAAGTATAGATACCTTAACAAATGATTGATATTATTTATTGATAGATAGTATAATATTGAAAAATAGCTATAATACAAGTAAGACTCTTTACAAAGAGTCAACACAAAATAATAAGTGTAAAAAACTTCAACTTTTTATGCATTCAAATACCCAATCTGCTGACCCTGCCAGTACATATTCCCATACGTTGGCAGATATTGTAGGAACTGTGATCGGTCTTTTGACTCTAACTTTACCCTTGTTTGTTATTGGTCACTACTCTTCAAACAGTGCTCAGGATCACCAGCAACCAATTACCTACAATATAAAGACAGATGTAGATTAGAGAAAACTTGACTCTTGAATGGTAGTTGCATGACTGTTGGCAGAGCCGTCGGCAGTTTGCACTTCACAAGAGGGCTTTGGGATTCCCTGGAGGGATAAAGAATAAGGAATATGAAAAACACAAAGCAATACCATGTACAACAACGGAGGTCACCTCCCTCCGGGTATATCTTTTAGACATGCTGAGTCACTTTGCGACACGCTCAAGAATCCGAAGTTTCTCTCTAAGACATAGGCGTATGCCTATGGCACGCTTTGCACTTACACCAGTTAGTCGCTAAGCACGGGAAACCCTTCAACGAAGGGTTTCTCCTGCATGAGACCCTAGGCATCCGCTTTGTGCTTATGTCCACTCACCTTGCCTTCAGGTATGAACTAGCACAGTGTTGAAGTCACTGTGCTAGCTCATGTCGTGTCACTTTAAGGTTGATACAAATGGGGAGCACCCGAGCACTCGGCTCTTAGCAGGGGGAAAGAATTAAAGACCCAATCATTTTTATCAAGCATTTAGAAATTCAAAATTAATTTTGAATTTCTAATGAGTGAAATTTGAATGTTTGAGTGATAGTATGGGAAATTCTGGCTCTCGCGATGTTAAAATTAGTGTGCACTCAGGGCTTACCAAAAATCTCATTCGCTTTTAGCGGTGAAAATGTGAAAGAACGTAGCCCATTTTAATCTAAAATTATACACTGGGAGCTAAGCATAGAGTACCCCTAATTCACTGTTAGCTGAGGAGTTTTGTTGTGGATTTATCCCGTATTCCTGCCCAACCTAAACCAGGTCTGATTAACGTTCTGATTGAAATTCCAGGCGGGAGTAAAAACAAATACGAATACGATAAAGAACTTCAAGCTTTCGCCCTAGATAGGGTACTATACTCGTCGGTACAATATCCATACGACTACGGCTTTGTACCAAACACCTTGGCTGATGACGGGGATCCTTTGGATGGTATGGTCATTATAGATGAGCCAAGCTTCCCAGGATGTGTCATTGCAGCAAGACCAATCGGTATGCTAGAGATGATAGACGGTGGCGATCGCGATGAGAAAATCCTTTGTGTTCCTGATAAAGACCCACGTTACACTTCGGTAAAATCCTTAAAAGACCTTGCACCACATCGACTTCAAGAAATAGCTGAATTTTTCCGCACATATAAAAATTTAGAAAAAAAAGTGACGGAAATTCTCGGGTGGCAAGATGTTGATCAGGTGTTGCCTTTAGTAGAAAAGTGTATTAGAGCGGGTAGGGGAAAAAGTTAAGACTCAGATTCACAAGTAACTTGAAACATTTCCAAGACTCCAGAGCTAGTCAACCATGAACAGCAATCCGTTGGTTATTGTTTCAACTCATAACTGGTAATCCCAAGTTCAACAGGAGGCTTGCGGTCACAACGAGCGCGTCTTCGGAGGAGATCCACCAGACGCGCTTGTCGCAAAGGGAACCCTGCTTTGTATGCCTGCGATCCACTTTGCGCTTACACTAACGCCAGTTGCCTGTGTCAGTAAACCCCTTCGGGGAGAACCTCCGGTTCCGCTAGTCCCTAAGGGGGCCGGAGCTAACGCTAACGCCAAATGCCTGGCTGTCGGGAAACCCTCCCGCAGCACTGGTCTCACCTCACTCGAACGCCAGTCTCGCCAGTGGTCTAGGGAGGGAGAGCTTTTCAAGATTACTGTCTCACTGATAACTGATAACTGAAACCCAATGCAGCGCACGCTTCTTTTGGCAAAAATTCATAACTGCACGCTCACAGCAACAAATATTAACTATGTAGGAAGTATCAGCGTAGACCAAGTTCTGTTGGATAAAGCGGGTATCTTATGGTATGAGCAGGTGCACGTAGTGAATGTTTCCAATGGCGAGCGGTTTATCACTTATACAATTCCAGCTCCACCCAATTCAGGAGCAATTGAACTGAATGGGGCAGCAGCACGTCTAGGTATAAGTGGCGATCGCTTGATTATAATGTCTTACGCACAGTTTAATTCGGAAGAGTTGAAAATATACTCTCCCACAGTTGTCATTGTGGACAGCAAAAACCAACTGTTAGAAGTGCGGCGCTACGATGACCTGCTTAGTCAGACCTAGTTTCGAGCAAATATGTCAAATTTTAAGCAGTCGCCTTCCCACAAGCAGCTAACTCCAGAGCCACTGCTACCCCAGATTCTAAGTCAAGGGTTAGAATTTGTAGTGCAATTTTGGGGTGTACGGGGTTTAATTCCCACACCAGATAACCACACCATCCACTATGGTGGTAATACTGCTTGTGTGGAAATGCAAATAGGTGGAAAACGCTTGGTTTTTGATGGCGGTACTGGTTTACGCCTACTTGGGAAAAATTGGCTGCAACTGCAATCACCCTTAAATGCCCATTTATTTTTTACCAACTCCCAATCAAATCGTATCCAAGGATTTCCTTTTTTTGCTCCCGCATTCAAGAGCGAAAATTGCTTCCATATTTATGGAACAGCCGCTTTAAATGGAGCATCCATTAAGCAATGTTTGTGTGATCAAATGCTTCAGCCTCACTTTCCTTACCCTTTACAGTTCATGCAATCTGAATTACACTTCCATAATTTGACATCAGGTAAGGTGGTGAGGATAGATGATGTTACCATCACAGCGGCAATCATTAATCACGAGCAAAAATCAATAGGTTATAGAGTGAGTTGGAAAGACTACAGTGTTGCCTATCTAACAGATTTATCTAAGATCGCAAATGAAGTGGATCGAAAATGCGTAGCCCAGCTTGCAAAAAACGTTAATTTGCTAATTGCTAATGCCACTTATACAACTCCCGCAGCACCCAATCATAACGAGCCTGACTTTCACTGGGGCACTGCTGTCAATTTGGCTAAAACTGCTAAGGTGAACCAGTTAGTTATTTCTCATCATCGTCCAGATGACCACGATGATTTTCTCGACCAAGTTCAGATTGAAGTAAAATCTGTCTTTCCGAAAACATTACTAGCTAAAGAAAATTTAGTTTTACCTGTTGTGTAGTTAGTTATTTATCTAAATAAAAATTTATCTCAATTTATGTAACAACACAGAAAACTATACACAAAACTTATCTTTTTAAAACTGATATCGATTTTACCAAAAGAATGCGACAGATACTTCAGTTAAGGAGCTCCCCGCAGGTACGCTTTTTGTAGCAAAAATTCTGACTTGACATTCCACCGCCTGCCATCGTGCAGCAACAGTTTCAAGTAAGAAGCAGTAAACTCAAAGTGCAACTGTTGCTTCTCAAATTCAGACCAAGCTGCCTTAAAATTTTGCCTTGTTAAGTCTTTAAATGCAACTGTCATATGGGGAGCAAAGGGACGAGTTTTCCCAACCTTGTCAATAATTCCCAAGTTACTTTCCAAATGCAGCATCAAATCAGTATGCAAAGTCAGCAGTTCTAAACTTCTGACGACATTGATGTATATTACACGAGGGGCAAAAGCACCAAACTCACTCAGTGTAATAGGCACGGACTCTCGACAACTGGCAAAATCTCCAAGGAATTTTTCTAGTCTTGGTACGTCAGCATCTGCCCATTTAAAGGGCGGTTGGAGAGTGATGTGCGGTGGAGATTTTTGCGCGTGACGACTGGCATATTTATCCGCAAAGTATTGCTTAATTTGGTTGGCGTAGTCTTGAATTTCCTGTGGTGGTAGGAGGGCTATAAAATAAAGTCTGTGTGATTGCAGCATTTATGAAAAAGATAGCCTTTTGCAAGCGATTAGTGATCAGATCAATGCCCGATTAAGCTAAAAATATAAAAAGCCCCGCTGCAATCTGCGGAGCAATTCTTATGGATACAGAGTATCCTAAGTATTGTCAACTATCTAGAAGGTGAACGTTGTTCTTAAGGTTCCAATAAACGCATCAGCGTTATTGCTATTCTGACCAGGAGACATCTGATAGATAACGCCAGGAGTGATGGAGACATTATCACTTACGCGATACTTGTAAAAACCCTCGATTTGATATGGGATAGCGTTAGCGCCAGCTACTCTGCCAAGGGCATAAGGTTGAGCGCCTCCGAAAACACCCAAGACGTTACCTTTCTTTCCAAAGTCAGGTAAGGCAACTCCGAGTCCGTAACTCCAAGCTTCATAGTCATCATTTCTACCAAAGCCTGTGACGTCGTGATAAGAAACGAAGCCACTAACAGAGAGTTTGTCACTCGGTCTAAACGCTGCTGACAAACCGTAGGAGTTACTGGAAGATGCATTGGTCGAACTCAGAGCGTTAGCTTGTGAAGTACCTACAACAGGGGTGTTTGCTCCCTGGAATCCACCAGCATCAAATAATGCACCACCAGCACCGTGATATCCGTGAACGTAGGTGGCTGCTAATGCAAACCGTTGACCAAGATTAAAGTTCAACTGTCCTAGGGCAGCATAGTTACCGTTGAATATACCTGAACCGATACCTGGATCATTCGGTTCAGATCCCAAGTAGCCCACAGTTAACGAACTTGGTTTGAGGACCCCACCACCCTTACCAAAAGGAATATTGAGCGCTGCACCTGCACCCCCACCAATCCGATAAATGGGGTTTTCAGAAGCGAAGGTAGTCAAAGCGCCGTTACCGCCATCATAGTCTTCAAAGTAGGGATTATTGGTAGCAGCATAATCGCTGTGAATACCACCAGTAGCTACAACGTAAAGTTGGGCAGGTCCTACAGGGACGTAGTAACCCAACCAATCAAGGATAACGTCATTGCTGTTGCTACTATCTCCACTAAGGTTAAACGTTTGAAACCCTCCAGCACTTTGCTCTGAGGCGTCTATAGTTCCATTTCTATTGACGTCTACATTACCACCTGTGTTTAATCTTCTGGCGTTACCAGTCGCCAAACGCGTATGCAGAACATCTTTACCTGTGAAACTGGTTTGCAAGTCTAAACGTACTCTGTTTTGGAAGACAGTGTTATTGTTTCTGCCTGCTGTATCGCCGAAAGCATCACTGAGGGCGAAGATTGCTTCGCCAACGAGTTTGGTAGTTGTTGAGAATTGGTTGGCTTCCAATTCTGCAGTGCGCGCTTCTAATGTATCTACACGACCACGTAGAGTTGCCAATTCTGCAGAAAATTCTTCTTGTAAGCGCTGTAGAGTAGCCAGATCTTCTTTTCTTACTAAGTCAGATGTTGCTGTCGCAATCAGTTCGTTAACTCGATCCAGACATGCATTTAAACCTGCAGCAAATTCATAACGAGTCAAAGCACGGTTACCACGGTACGTCCCATTGGGATAACCAGCAATACAACCATAACGCTCAACTAAAGACTGTAGCGCTTGGAAAGCCCAATCAGTTGGCTGTACGTCGGAGAACTGGGAAACCGATGTCACTTGCGACTGAGAATTATTTTTCCCATCGTTCGTGTAGCTGTTCACTTGCTGCAGAACGTTAACATCTGTTTGTTGTACTTGAGTTAACGTCTCTGGCTTAGGGGAAACTTCAGTAGCAGTTGTCGTTGAAGTTGTTGAGACTGAACTAGAAGCTTGTTGATTATTGCTTGTTTGTGAAACTTCTGTTGTCACAACTTGATTGTTGATGTTGTTTGGAGCTGCGATCGCCGCTGTAGATACCAACAACGTTGCTCCCAAAACTGCTGGACTGATGACTAAAGATTTCCGCAAGATATTAGACATCTTTCCTGTTCTCCTCACACCTTTGTATAGATCACTTTTTGCTGCAACTATTCTCAAAGTTGCAAGTTTTATTGAGACTTGTGGATTAGACAAACTTGCCCAATACACTGCCTTAGTTTTTGCCAAGCTAAATAAACAGTTAGTTTTAGCTAAATAAATAATCCAATTAACTTATGCAAAAACATATTTCTATTTACTTGCAATTGTAATTTAGGAAAAATAGATGACAAGGTCGAAGCGATCGCCTTCTAAACTGTCACACATCTCATTGTCTCACTAGGAGACGCAGCTCTGAGTATTATATATAGCAGTTGCCCGGTAGATCAGGACATGAACTAATGAGAAAATATGGACACCACGAGACTTTCAACCCTGTTCCCTGTTTCCTGTTAAGCGTTCCCTGCTCCCTGCTATACCTAGTAGTACTGGTTCATTCAATGCGCAAAAGTGCTTTTTGTGCATTGGTGGGAAAAGGTTAAAGGTTAAACGGGAAAGGGAAAAAACCAAAATTTCCTTTTCCACCCTGCCCCTTATCCCCATAGGGAACCCCACCTTCCTCTTTTCCCCATAGGGAACCCCGCCTTCCCCTTTTCCCGACAACTGCCACGAAGTATATTACTTGCACACTCACCATTCTCAATCGTGGTTCATGACTACTTCTTTAGTCATTTTTTTATCAAAATAGCTATAGAAGCAAATCGGTTAACTTAATTAATTTCCGAAATGACCTTTGCTAAATCAAAGTCTTTTTGTGTTAACCCACCTGCGTCATGGGTTGTGAGTGAAATATTGACTTTGTTGTAAGAAATTTCAATATCTGGATGATGTTGTGCTGACTCAGCAGGTTCAACAAGCTTATTTACAAATTCTATAGCCTGGATAAAGTCTTTAAATTTGCGTGTACATTTTAACGTTGACGCTTCCACTGTCCAATTTTGCAAATGGCTTGCTTTTTGTTGAATTTCTTCCTCAGTAAGTAGCTGTGTCATATTAACAAATCTCAAATTGATTTCAATAGTAATCTAAGGTTCAGTCGTTGATTGGCTCTCAGGTGCCACCACTTAACGAGGCACTTGCCAAATCTTGATTATATTATCAGCACTGCCGCCACTAGCAATCATCTTTCCATCTGGACTAACGCTGACAGAATAAATATAGCCTGAATCCCTTTTTAGGGTGCGAATTTCGCCTCCTGTTACCGGGTTCCAAAGTTTTATTGTGTTGTCATTGCTACCACTGACAAGAATGACTTTATTGGAAGTGTTATCGTTACCTGTGGTTGGCAGATATTTGATCGAGTTCACTTTGTCAGAATGTCCCTTCAGCGTGTGGGTAGCTTCTCCTGTCACCAGATTCCAAAGTTTAATTGTCTTGTCTTTACTGCTACTAGCAACAGTGACATTATCAGGACTGAAAGCGACAGAAAGAACCATAGAAGAATGTCCTACAAAGGTGCGAATGTCTTGTTGTGTAGCTAAGTTCCAAAGTTTAATCGTTTTGTCCCAACTTCCACTGGCAAGAGTTTTGCCATCTGGACTGAAGGCAATAGAGGCAACTGCTTTGGAATGTCCTTTGAAGGTGTAAATTTCCTTACCCGTTTCCAGGTTCCAAAGTTTAATCGTGTGATCCAAACTTCCACTGGCAAGAGTTTTGCCATCTGGACTAAAGGCGATAGAAGAGACTCCAGCATTATGCCCAATCAGAGTGGCAATTTCCTGTCCTGTTTCTAGATTCCACAGTTTAATAGTTTTGTCTGCACTACCACTGGCAAGAGTTTTGCCATCCGCAGAGAAGGCGACAGCCCAAACCCATCCCGAATGCCCCTTCAAAGTACGAATTTCTTCTTGATTCGCCAAATTCCATATTTTGATAGTCTGATCATCACTGCCACTAGCAAGAGTTCTGCTATCAACTGAGAAGGCGACAGAATTCACATCACTGGAATGCCCCTTTAAGGTGTTGGGTGAATAAGAATCTTCTGAGGTTGTGTTTGTAGGCTGACTCAGGTTGGAAGGCTTGGTAATGAATCGACCAGCAAAGTATGAATACCAAACTCCTCCCAATCCTAAGAGTACAATACCAGCGCTAGCTAATAGATGTTTCTTGAGCGGACGATCTAGTAATAATGGAAGTGAGAACTGAGATGATGAGGCGACTGAAATAATCGTTGAGGATAATGATTGTGAGGACTGAGGCGATATATCCTTGAGAACTTCATGAACAGATTGATAACGCTGTTGGACATCAATTTTTAACAGCTTATCTAAGACTTTACCCAATTTTTGACGGTCTGGAATTGTTCCACCCTGACCTTGTTGATTCAAATATCGCCGCCAATCAGTCACCCAACTATAGCCATGTTGCATCCATAGTTTAGACGGGGGAATCCCAGTCAGCAGATGAAAACAAGTCGCACCCAAGCTAAATAAATCACTAGCTGGATAAGCTTTTCCATCCTGCATCTGTTCCATTGGCGTGTAACCGTGCGAACCAATACTCGTACCAATTTTAGTCTGTACTGTGGCACTGAGCTGCTTTGAAGCTCCAAAATCAATCAGCACTAATTGCCCATCACTATTACGGCGGATAATATTCTGGGGCTTGATATCTCGATGAATAACTCCACGTTTGTGAATAAACTCAAGAACAGGCAGTAAATCTAGCAAAAAAACTCGTATTTTACTTTCACTGTAAATTCCCTGTTGATGCAATTCTTGTAGTAAATTCTGGCCATCTATATATTGCTGCACCAAAAAAAGATAATTATTCTGCTCAAAGTAAGCCAAAAGCGTGGGGATTTGATGGTGTTGTCCCAGTTGTTGTAATTGTTTTGCCTCTTCTTTAAACAGTTCAACTGCCTTTTTTAAAGCTAATGTTTCATGGACTTTGGGTGCTAATTGCTTGACAACGCAAGGTTCATTTAACTTGTCTATATCCTCTGCTAAATAAGTTCTGCCAAATCCTCCTTCATTAGATAGTAGCTTGATAACACGATAACGACCCCTCAAAAAAGGAATTAATGGTGTACTGCAACTTGAGCAGAATTCGTTCTCGTCTGGATTTACAGGATTTGGACAATCGGGATTCAGGCAGCACAACATACTGGGAATCAATTTGCAGCTTGAGTGTATCTTAAAATTATGCGATCGCGTATATTTTTACGATCTGCTGTGTGAGTGAGTAATCTTGTCATGTTTTATCAACCTAGTACTTAGTTCTTAATTAGCTATCTTATAATTTAAGTGATTTTAGGGGATTCAGCTTGAACAATACGTTGAGATTTTTTTGTGAGTATGAATTATACCAGTTACCTATTTCATCTTAATTTGCCTGTTCTCCGGATTCTTAGATTTATACCTAGTTGCGGGTCAATCACCTCACCCCCCATTGTCTGGTGGTGGTAGTGAAAAGAGGGGTCGTGTAGGCAAGCTGAGGTATAAGTCATAAATGCAACACCTGTATTCGTTAAAATTTACGCACGAATTTTTAAAATTGAAGTCAGCCTTTGATAACTTCAACAACTTATGGAACATTTCCCCTGCTGATGTAAATAGCAATAATTTTGTATTTTTTGTCATATTATATCTATAAAGCGTACTGAAATATTATTTTTTTCTAGCAAATATAACGGTAATATTCCAGCACCTTAAGTAAAATTTATACAGAAAAGTAGCTCAAATTCGGGAAATGTAAAATCTCATTACGATCAAAATCCAATGCGCTTGCTCAAAGGGTAATTTCCGTGAAGCCAAGTAATCGCAACGACTCTATTTTACCTTTTTCGATGTTGACCTACTTAAGCAAATATTTAGTTTAGTTTAAGAAACAACAAGCAGATAAGCAGATCGGAATACACCAGTCAGGTAGAAAATGTACATCTACCATTAAATTGAATTGAGAAATAAAAAATGAGGAGTGAATTATGGCAAGAAAAAATAATAAACACTACAAGAAGAAATTAGACTTGATTTTAATTTCTTGTATGAGCAGTAGTTTATTAATAACGAGTTATGCTCTGCCTATTAGTATTTTGGCAAGTCCCCTACATTCTAGACACTTCATCATTGCCAAAACACCAGATGAGAGACAACCAGAAGCAGTAGAAAAAGGAATCGAGCAAATCCCTGTAGCTCAACCCCCTGTATCTCAACAACGCAAAGAACCTATTGAGTCACCTTTACCGCCTGTTACTACACCCACAGCAACAGGCACAACCACTCCCACGCCCAAACCTGCGACGACTCCTTCTACATCCACAGCAACAGGTACAACCACTCCCACACGTAAACCTGCGACGACTCCTTCTACACCCACAGCAACAGGCACAACCACTCCCACACGTAAACCTGCGACGACTCCTTCTACACCCACAGCAACAGGTACAACCCCAGCACCGAAACCTGCGACGACTCCTTCTACATCCACAGCAACAGGCACAACCACTCCCACGCCGAAACCTGCGACGACTCCTTCTACACCTACAATAACTAGAACCACGCCAGCACCCACAGCAACTAGAATCACTCCCACACCGAAATCTTCAGATCGTCTCTCTACTTCTGGACGCCAAAGAACTCGTCAGCCAGTCACTGGAGGTTCCCCTATTTCTACTTCCATAACACCTAGTTTTAGAAAGATTGATTTTGTAGATATTGCGTTCGGTGTTCTTGCTCCATCTGACTATCAGTCGCAAGGTAGATCTTTTCATTTCTATCAATTTGAAGGCAGAGAAAACCAACTGATTCAAATCAGACTTACAGGTAGTGCAGATCAACGTCGCTCAAACAATTTAAGTCTAAACCCCTTCTTGTTTCTACTTGACCCTAATAATCAAGTTCTTTTAAAAAGAGGTACAGGCGGAGCTGCAGATAGTCGCGGAGTCAAAGATGCATTTATATTTGTAAGATTACCAGCCAAAGGTACTTATACAATTGCAGTCACTAGTCAAAATCCAAGGGAGAAAGGTCGCTACAGCCTAGCTCTCAGGAATGATAGAGCCAGCTACAGTTTAGATCAATCTAGTGAATTGACACTAAAGAACTCGACCCTGAGACAAAATAAAAGCCCTTACAATGTTTCTAAGTTTCAAGGTAAGAAAGACCAACTGGTTAGTATCCGTGCGGATAGTATTTTTGAGGAATTTTCTCCTTATGTTGTTTTGCTCAATTCCAAGGGACAAATCGTTGCTTCAGATAGTGACAAAGATGGTAGGTACAGTGCGCTGATTGATCGCGCTAAACTGCCTGCAGATGACACATACTATATAGTGGTGATTTCAGCTAATGCACAGGAACGCGGGACATACCGATTGACAGTTTTCTAGCAGGATTTTAAACTGGCGTAAATAGAGGCGGCTATAGAGAAGGGGGTTGGGGCTGAGGTTCTATAACTGTATGTTGCATTATATACAACTTCGACAAGTTTTCCCTGATTTGCTATTTTAATACAATAAACAAAAAGATTCGCAGAATTATAAATGGACTGGATTACCCTACTGCGATCGCTACAATCTGATTTCATCAAGAGGTTAACATCTGGTTGTCTGCTGCATTGTGAAACAGAAGGGCAATATAGCGAGTTAACAGTCATCTCAGGCGAGAGGTTAAAAGCACTACGGGAATTTTGCTGGCAGATGGCTGAGAAATATAAGCGCACTTCACCAGTCCGTGATGTTTTTATCAGTAATTTGAAAGGCAAATTAGGTGAAGAAGTTGTCAAAGAACGTTTGGCTGCTTTCGTGACTGAAGTAGATTATGAAAAACGATTTGGCATTGGCGATGGCAAAGTGGATTTTACGCTAACTTTTGATCCATCCGTTGGCATTGCCGTTAAATCACGTCATGGCAGTCTGAATAAAGTTAGATGGTCAATTAATTCAGAAGAAGTTCAAAAAAATGCCGTTGTTGTCTGCATATTTATTCAGGAAGAAGTCAATGAGGCACAACCTGAATATAACCTCTTCTTTGCTGGTTTTCTTCCCACCCAAATGATTAAGCTGAAGACTGGAAAGATTTCATTTGGGATAGAACAATTACTGTATGGCAGTGGTTTACGGTGCTATTTAGAACAGTTAGAATCTTTAACACCAGTAAACTCTCATCAAACACCAGTAAACTCTCATCAAACATCTCAACTAGGTAAATATAACCTTAAGCAGGAACACAGCTATCAGCAAGAAAAGCAAAACTTGGCTAAAACAAACTTTCCTTCTCAACAACAGCAACCTAGCTATCCGCAACATCAAAAACAGTCTATCAAAAGTAACTTTTCTCCGGAGCAAAATGATTATCTCCGCTTCCATAATGGAGATATGAGTCTGCTTTCTATCAAACTGGGTGATGAAAGCTTTGAAAAAGAACAGTACAACGCTGCCATTAATAACTACAATCAAGCTTTAAAGCTGAACTCTCAAGATGCTGAAACTTTTTATAAGCGTGGTTTTGCTCGTTATCATATAGGAGATTACAAGGCAGCAATTGCTGATTACGCTCAAGCAATACAAATTAATCCTTATTACGGTAAAGTTTACACTAAACTTGGCTTAGCTCGATATCAGCAGGGAGACTACGAGGGAGCAATTGCAGATTATACTCAGGCAATTAAAATGAATCCTAATGATGCAGTGGCTTACAAAAGTCGTGCTGATATTCGTTATCAGTTAGGAGATTATCAGGGTGCAATTGAGGATTATAATCAGGCACTCAAAATTAATCCAAATAGTTCTCTTTTGGTAAACTCAAAAGAAGCTATTGAGCTTTTTATTCAGTCAAGAGAAGTGAAACCTAATGACATAAATGGTTACAAAAATCGTGGAGATTATCGTTTTGATTTAGGAGATTATCAGGGAGCAATTGAAGATTACACACACGTGATTAAAAAAAGTTCTCATGATATTGATGCATATTATAACCGTGGTCAGGCTCGTTGTGACTTAGGAGATTATCAGGGGGCGATTGAAGATTACACACAGGTGATTAAGACAAATCCCAACGATGCAGACGCATATTACAACCGTGGTCATGCTCGTTATAAGCTAGGAGATAGGCAGGGAGTTGTTGATGATTTTCAAAAAGCAGCAGATCTTTATCGCAAAGAAGGTAAGTTAGAGGAGCAGAAAAATACACGGGAAAGAATTTTAGATTTAGAAATAGAAGAATCCTTAGATATTTTAAACTTTTGAAGAGAATTCAAAAGTCAGAAGCAATCAGTAGGAGATTTTAACTCATTACTGATTGAAGACTACCAAATCAAAAAATTATTTTCATACGAGATCAGCAACACCGATATTATGGTCGCACCATCACCTTAATCGCTTCCCTTTTATCCATCGCTGCATAGCCAGAGGGGACACCATTGAGATCAACAGTGAGATCCAGAACGGGGGAAGGATCAATTTTACCCGCCACTACGTCGGTAAGTAGTTCGGGAATGTAGGCACGGGCTGGTGCAACTCCGCCGCGTAACGTAATATTGGAGAAGAACATCCGCGACAGATTAATGGTTTCGCTACCGTGGGGTACTCCGACATAACCGATCGCTCCACCAGGACGAGTGATTGAGATCGCCGTATCCATAGATGATTCATTACCAACACATTCAAGCACAGACTCTGCGCCGCCTTTGGTCATCTCTAACACTTCATCTACCGCCTGCTGATCTTTGCTCGTCACCACGTCGGTAGCCCCGAAGCGCCGCGCAATTTCCAAACGGTTCTGGTGACGACCAAGGATGATAATGCGTTCTGCTCCCAATCGCTTTGCCGCCAGTACGCCACATAGCCCAACAGCACCATCGCCAATGACTGCTGCTGTACCTCCTTGCTGTACTCCTGCCGAAACCGCCGCGTGATGACCGGTTGACATGACATCGGTAAGCGGTAGAATTTTCGTGAGCATCGCATCGTCATTCTCAACTTCCTTGGGAATGGTGACGAGAGTACCGTCAGCAAATGGTGCACGCACAGCTTCCGCCTGTCCGCCGTCATTGGACTCTCCACCCCAAAAACCGCCCTGAACACAGGAAGTCTGCAAATTCTTGCCGCAGAATTCGCAGCTACCGTCAGAAAAAGCGAAGGGAGCAAGTACGCGATCGCCTTTTTTGATATTGCGGACTTCGGAACCAACTTCCTCAACTATACCCATCCACTCGTGACCAGTGCGCCAGCCAGATTTCCAGTTATCTAACCCACGATAAAACCACAAATCAGAACCACAGATACAGGCATGGGTAATCCGCACAACCGCATCAGTTGGCTGCTGAATTTTCGCGTCGGGAACGTTCTCGACTCGCACATCACCAATTCCCTGATAAATGGTTGCTCGCATGAGAAACTCCTTGGAAATTATTTTTTATTGCTCAAGACACTCCAAATTTTAGTGAAGGCTTGCCCAATTTGATATGCATCTTCAGACTTAAGTCTATAGTTAAGCCACATTCCGCATCCTGTAATCCGCTAAGCCAAAACACTATAGCGACGGATATCAGGATCTGCAGCAAGCAAACCCGCCAGTTTAGCGCCTACTTCCTTGAAGTGGGGTGTCGCTAAATGGGTATCAAGAGCATCATCAGAAGCCCATTCTTCTACAAAAGTGAAGTCTGTGGGATCAGACTCATTTTGCAGCAATTCATACCTGATACACCCTGCTTCCTGTCGAGTTGGCTCAATAATCCCCAACAGCACAGCTTTCACAGCTTCTACTTTTTCAGGTAAAGCAATAATCCGGGCAACAACGCGAATATTTTGATTAGTCATTTTTTTTCTTCCTCTACTTTGCCCACTCTCTGTTCTCACGCCCTATGGCTAACGCCACGCCTTACGGCTATCGGGAACGCCCGTCGCCTACGGAGGGAAACCCTCCTGCAGCGCTGGTCTCACCAGATACCTACGGAGGGAAACCCTCATCAAGTACTGGCTCACTTACACTCCAAACACCCACACCTCTGGCTGCGACCATATAGCGGAAAATGTATTCCACTAACTCAATATAATTGCGGGCAGTTTTGGCAGAAGGTGCCCAAATAGTAACACCGTGGTCACGGATAAGTAAAGCGCTTAATTGTGGAGGAATTGTTGTAAAGCGCTCTTTAATCTGATCTGCAATGCAGGAAACCTGTGAATGATTGTCAAAGATCGACATAGCGCAATCAGGATTCTCTTCCCAGACTCCCAGTCCTTTGAGTATCTCCAACGGTGGTAGGGGCAAGGTATCTGCTTTTACAAAACGAGAAACCAAATTTGCTTCTACTGAGTGAACATGATAGCAGCTTGTAGCTTCAGGGAATAGAGTATAAAGAACTTGGTGAATGGCAGTTTCAGCTGAAGGCTTGACATCAGGCGAGGATTTTTCTACCTTGCCATTTGGATAGATACGTACAAAATCAGCAAGTTCTAATTCTCCTTTACACCGACCACTAGCTGTAATCCAAAAGCTGTCATCAGGTAAACGAACTGAGAGATTTCCCGCAGTCCCCACCATCCATCCTTGTTGGTAGAAATGACGGGCAGCACAGATCAGTTCAAGACGAGGATCAATCAGCTTTGGGCTATTCATTGCGTCTTCATTTATACTTTACTGATAACCTGGCGAGTGTGAATTTCCTTACCCGTATATTCGGGAGTCCAACCCTCAGTTGCTGTGAAATAACGCACTGCTTTAACTCGCCGTGCTGGAGTTAGATAAAACCAGTGTTCAGTCCTCGCAGGCACATTGATGTACTCTTGGGGTTGTATTGTGAGTTCTACTTGGCTACCATCTGGTCGGACAAAACCAAAAATGGCTTCTCCATCAATGATGTAACGAACTTCGTCTTCTGAATGGGTATGGATTTTGTCAAACTTTGTCATCATGGCATCAAGGTTCGGCATTCCTGGATGCAGGACAATTAAATCGCGGGTTTGATAGCCTGCTGTTTGTTGCAGTTGCTGGAAATATCTATCCAGAGATTTTAAGACTTGTTCTTTTTCATCTTCATTGAGGCTATCTTGTGATAATAGTTCATGCAACTGTTGACTTTCTCCAACAGCCCAGCGATTAAGTTGAATATTTAGGGGTGCTAGTTCGCGGGAAATATCTTGCAAATCAGTGTATCGTGTCCCATCTTCTAATTGTAGAATCGCCATATCTCACCTCGCGCAAAGATATATATTCTAGGGTATCTTATCGAGGGACGGAGCGCGTCCGTTTGCCCTAAATATTCGATTTGTGAGAGGGTTTTTCTCCAGAAAACTCTCCAGGCGAATAAGGCGATAAGCCGGAGGCTTGACGCTTCGCGTATCGCCAATAAACTTGCATTCATGTTTAACTGTGTTGCCAAGATAGTTTATCTGTAAAAATTGGAGCTTCACCTTTAAAATCCCTAAGAATTACTTATCTTTGCAATTTTTCTGGCGTTTTTCTTATTTCTATTCGAAAGTGCATAAGTTGATTTTGTTTACATCTAATAAGTCAAAGCAAAGTTTTCCCTGGTTAACTTTTCTTCCATAAATCAAGTAGGACTAGCGCAGGTAATGAAATTTTTGTCAATACCTAAGTCCTCGCCATATCTGAAAACAAGGAGTTTATTTAAGTTATGTCCTTAATTGAAGATGTCAAAAAAGTGTGCGATCGCCTGGCTCCTCTTGGGTGGCGCGACTTACTTCTGGCTCATGGACTTGATATCACTGCAGCCAATCTTCAGCAAGAATTAGCAAAGGAACTGCCAAATATCAACAGAACTATTAAAGGATTTGAAGATTTTGCTTTTGAAGGAAAAAGGGCAATAGAGTCAGGAAATCCGGCTCGGAGTTTACTTTTTCATGCTTTTGCTTCACCCAATGTTGTAAGTGAAAACCTGAAGGAATATCCGACGCTAGCGGAAATTGAAGTTATAGAAAATTATGTTTACGGCGTCCAGCCCCCTTCATTGGAAGATTTGCGAGCTCGGGCACAAGGGGAACTTTTAGCGATTGTTGTATTTGCTAGTGAGTATCGTCCTGCATCTGAAACTGTTCAGCGCAAGCATGCTGATTTATGTTTTTCGCGTACTGGTGTGGCGCGTGTAGGAACAGCCCAAGCACTGTATGACGGGAAACTTCGTGGATTTTTACCCTTTGTTAAGGAAGATTCACAAGCTTTTCGGGTTTTACCAGCTCGCTATTCTGCCTATATAGCTGTTCAACGTAAAGGTGATCAAAGCACCTTTGTTCCCATGCGTTTTCAGGTTCAAAATAATAATGTTCCACAAGGAGATGACAGAACACGAGCGGGAGATGATAGCAGACTTTTCTGGGTTCCTCTGCACAAGCTGTTCAACGGCAAAGAATGTATCCGCAATTTAGATTTACAGCTGACACTGAATGCTCGCCATATCAATGAAAAACTGCGGCGGATTCACTTAGTTTTGAAAAACGCAGGATGGGGTGAACCAGACATTAGTAATCCGCCATTCATTTTTTCAGATGGGATTGCTGAATTGACAACTAAGCCAGAATTTGGCACAGGACTTCTAGTTCCAGTCGTTCAGAAGAATCTAGTTGAAGCTGCGACTTATCAAGGAAAACCACTCACTTTTAAAGTTCCACCAAACAGTGAAACTCTATCCTCCAGCCTAAGCATTCCTGCAAATACAGAGGCAAGACGCGCACCAGAATATGTTCACGCCCGTCACAAACTATCCAATGGTCAAATCGAAAATCTCAATAATCTCTCAAATGTCACACAAACTGTACAAAAAGGTGGTTATGATGCCCTTCACTACGTTGACTTCACAGGTGATGGATCGATTGAAGCAGTGTGTCCACAGTTAGCAGTGGCAATTCCGCGCCGTGTTCCTGCTTATTCCCTTGTAACAGCACCGGATTTCTTTCCCAACTGCGATCAGCGAGAGCTATTGGAATGGACTCAGCAGTCGGTACCTACCGCACTGAGACAGAATCTTTGGGAAGTTCCCCCAGAAACGTTATCTGACACTCGCTTAGCTCCTAACCTTCAGTTAAAGAACGCTAATTTCCGTCCAGAAGATAAAACCGTAACTGCAATTGTCTGTTTATCCCTAAATGGTTCGGTAAGACAAATGCCGTTGAGCGGTTCCCCAACAATGCGACATGCCTATCTTCCAGATGGGGCAGCTGGAGTGTTTGCCCCTGGTTGGGATGTCAGTCGTGATCGCGCTAATGGAGTTGATCATTTAGCAGCTTATGGGTTAGGCAGTCCTTTTCCAGAAGACTCCAAACTGTGTGCTGCACTGAGTACATTTTGGCCCGCAGTCGCTCCCGATGCAGCACGGACATTTCAGCCAAATCCCTTATGGCCCACTGTCAGTCCTTTGACAGATGAAGAAATTGGTCAGAGTGGTAACTTACCTTGGGATGGTATCCCCGGTCCAAAAAGAGTGACGAGGAATGGTAAAGACTTCATAGAATATGCAGATTTTGCTCATGGGGATTATGTAGAAAGTTCTTTGCAAAAGAAATTCTCGTTGTCGCTAACAGGTAAAGTTGATGTGCGTGAATATGAAGCCAGAGTTTTGGCAATGGCAAATGTTTATCGAGTTTTAAACATCACTCCTGACCAGAGAGGAGAGTGGAGCGTATTTTCATTCCGTCAAGTGCAGCCAACTGATTCAGAATTGAAACAGGCACAAACTCAAACAGGAACTACACTTGTTAGCAGCATTTATCGGTTTGAAATCTATCGTCCTGGAAATTCTTTGCCAAATCCAGATGATTTTCGCAAACAATTGGTTCCAATTCAAGAAACCGCAACGCTTTTTGTCACACCCCTCAACATTTTGTTGAAACGTAACAATAATGCTTGGACACGTGTCTAATTGTGATGTACTGATTATAGGTAGCGGACCTGCAGGGTCTGCTGCTGCGATTGCATCCGCTCAAAAAGGTTTACGAGTTGTCCTGATTGAGCGCGATCAATTTCCACGCTACCACCCCGGCGAAACTCTGCACCCAGGTATAGAGCCACTTTTGAAGCAGTTAGGTATGATCGAGCCAGTGCTAGCCGCTGGCTTCCTACGCCACACTGGAAACTGGGTGCAGTGGGAAGCCGAGAGGTATTTTGTCCCCTTTGGAGAAGACGATTCGGGGGCATGGCTGGGATTTCAAGCGTGGAGAGCCGATTTTGATACCATTTTGCTGAATCGGGCAAAAACTTTGGGTGTTGAGGTTTTGCAGCCATGCCAAGCTTTGCGTGTACTTGTGGATGGGGATAGAGTGGTTGGTGTTGAGACAAGCCTTGGAACTTTCAGGGCATCTAAAGTGGTTGATGCAACAGGAAGTCATCATTGGTTAGCTCGACAATTGCAACTGCAAATCAACTATCATTCTCCGCGTAGAATTGTATACTATGGCTACGCTTTTGGAGAATGTCCAATGCGGGATGATGCTCCTGCGATAGTTGCGGACTCTGGTGGCTGGACCTGGACTGCTAGAGTGCAACCTCAACTTTACCAGTGGACGCGCCTATCATTAGTTGATCAGAAAATCCCAAAAGACTGGCTCCCGGATGAATTCCACGGACTCAATATTCATGGCAAAATGCAGGCGGCTGATGTCACTTGGCGCATTGTTTCGCAACCTGCGGGTTCTGGTTATTTCATGGTTGGGGATGCGGCGATGGTTCTTGATCCCGCATCAAGTCATGGGGTGCTCAAAGCAATCATGTCTGGGATCATGGCAGGGCATTTGATAGCAGCTGAACTATTGGGTGATCTTATTCCCGCACAAGCGACTCAGCATTATTGTCAGTGGATTAATAATTGGTTTGAGCACGATGTAGAGAACCTGAGCAAACTCTATGCCATCCTGCCAAAGAATAGCTTTGGGTTGATAGCGACGTTAACACCCCTATCAACGTAAAGCGCGTTGGGCTGGAATTGTCCCCAATGATAAAACGCCGTAAACAAAATCCAGTAGTGGGTGACTCTAAGGAAGTTCTGGAAACGTTAAGACGTGCCAGAAGCCTACACCCACCTGTAAGGGGAGTGTAGGTAGTTCACCCAAAACGTCCGCTAATGTACTCTGCTGCTTCCTGAGTTGCAGGAGTGCTAAACATTTCTTCGGTAGGACTGAATTCGACTAATCTTCCTCTGCGTTTACCATGCTCGCTGATTTCGGTGTTGAAGAAAGCAGTCCAGTCTGCAACTCGCGAAGCCTGCTGCATATTGTGGGTTACCATAATGATGGTGTATTGCTCTTTGAGTTGCAGGCAAAGTTCTTCAACTTGACGAGTGGAAATAGGGTCTAATGCAGAGCAGGGTTCATCCATCAATAGGACATCTGGCTTCATGGCGATGGCCCTTGCAATGCAAAGACGTTGCTGTTGTCCTCCAGATAATGCTGTACCTTTGTCCTTGAGTTTGTCTTTCACCTCATTCCAAAGAGCAGCTTGTCGTAATGATTGCTCTACGAGTTCATCAATATTACCTTTATAACCGTTCGTACGTGGTGCAAAGGAGATGTTTTCGTAAATAGACTTTGGAAAAGGATTTGGTCTTTGGAAAACCATTCCTACTTGACGCCGCAATTTTACTGAATTAATTTTAGGATCATAAATATTTTTATTGCGGTAATGCAGGCGACCTTCAACCTTCGCTCCTGGAATTAAATCGTTCATACGATTAAAGCAGCGTAGCAGGGTACTTTTGCCACAGCCTGAAGGTCCAATAAAAGCAACAATTTTCTTTTCAGGAATTTCTATATAAACATCTTGAAGCGCGATCAATCCATTGTAGTAAACCTTAACCCCTTCAACATTGAAAACGGTACTGTCATGTTCACTTTGGGTGGCGCTACTGAATTTTCCTTTGGCGTTGTTATAAGTCATTTTAGTTTTTCCAATCTGTGATTTACTGTAAATGTTTGTTGAAATTTTGGAAACTCTTTTATTTAGATAGCGAGAAGCGTTGTCTAATGTAAATTGCCACGCCATTCAGAGCCAAAATTAAAAGAAGTAAGACAATAATTGTCGCTGCTGCTGCATTGGAAAAACCTGGCTCTGGACGAGAGATGTAGGAGTAAATTTGGATAGGCAATGCCATGAATCGTTGAAACAAACCAGGGTTAAATGTTAAGAAACTAACAGCACCAACTACAATCAGACACGCTGCATCACCAATGGCACGAGAGACTGAAATAATCACTCCTGTGAGAATACCAGGGATGGCATAAGGTAAAACATGATTACTGATGGTTTGCCACTTGGTTATGCCTAAGCCGTAAGAAGCATTTCTTAGAGAATCTGGAACTGCTCGAATTGCTTCTCTAGATGTGACAATAATCACTGGTAAAGACAGCAAGGACAAAGTTAGCCCTCCAGAAATTAAAGCTGAACCGAAGCCCAAAAAATAATTGAAAACTCCTAAACCCAGCAATCCATAGACAATAGAAGGGACTCCAGCGAGATTGCTAATGTTAATCTCAATCAGATCAGCCCACCAGTTTTTTGGTGCATATTCTTCGAGATACAAAGCTGCTCCTACGCCGATTGGTACGGAAACCAAAATTGTGATGAGTCCTAACATAAGGCTGCTGACAATAGCAGGAAGGATGCCACCTTCATTAGGAAAACGGGAAGGTGTTTCCGTAATAAAACCAGGTGTAAAAAATCTGACTAATCCGTCTTTACAAATGTCAAAAACCAGAAGTCCGAGGACGAATAAACCAACGAGCAATCCAAGTAAAAAGATGATTTCAAAAATTTTGCCACGTTTTTCCCTTGCGTCTATATTGTCAGTAAATTCTTCATTTTCTTGTCGAAAATCATCGGCATCAATCGAAGTAGCCATATCTATTACTCGTACTTTTCTTTGAAGCGTTTAGCAATCCAATTACTAAAAATGTTTAAAGCCAAAGTTATCAAAAATAGAACTGCTCCCACAGCGTACAAAGTCTTGTAGTTGAGACTGCCACGAGGACTATCTCCACCAGAAATCTGAGCCATGTAAGCTGTCATTGTTTCTACTGACTGCATAATATTAACAGTCAGTCTTGGTTGTTGTCCTGCAGCGATGAGGACAGTCATTGTTTCACCAACAGCTCGAGAAATTCCCAAAATAATCGAGGCGATAATTCCAGAAAGAGCAGCAGGCAGAACAACTCGAAATATAGCTTCGAGTTTAGTTAATCCCAATGCAGAAGCTCCTTCTCGCAAAGAACGTGGTACAGCTTGTATGGCATCCAGACTAATAGAGCCAACAGTGGGGGTAATCATCACTCCCATCATCAAACCAGCACTCAAAGCGTTGAAGATTTCCAGTGGAAGAATATTGCGCAGCAACGGTGTGACAAATAAAAGTGCAAAGTAACCGTAAACAACCGTAGGCACTCCCGCTAGTAATTCCACTGCTGGACGTAAAATTGATGCTACCTTAGGTTGAGCGTATTCGCTCAAGTAGATGGCAGAACATAAACCCAGAGGAATGGCAACAGACATGGCGATCGCCGTAGTCATAAAAGTGCCATTTATAAGGGGCCAAATTCCAAAATGTCGCTCTGCAAACAAAGGAGTCCACTGAGTATCGAGAAAGAACTGAGCAAACGAAACTTCTTGGAAAAACTCAAACGTCACTTGAAAGATAATGAAGACAATTCCAATCGTCGTCAGGATAGAAACCAAAGCACAGCAAAATAAAATCACTTCGACGATTTTGTCTTGGATATCGTCAGATGCTTGTCTTTCCAGCGTTTCTCTGGGTTCCTGATTGAAACCGTTCTGATAATTCCCACTCTGCATAATAACTATAAACAGGTCTATCAAGGGTTTGTCATCAAGCCTATTTGCAGGCTTCTTTGCATTTTTTGGATTTTCCGAATTTCTCAGGAGGAATTTCCTAAATCCAAATTTTTTTAGAGATACTTTGTCACTGGTTCGCCTGGTTTTGCATCTTTGAACTTAGAACCCGTTTTCTCAGAAACAAATCTTTGTTTAGCCTTAGCATAAGCCTCATCGGTTAGTTCAACATAGCCAGATTGTCTCACCCACTTTTTGGAATTGTCTAAGTAGAAACTAACAAAATCCTTCACTGCTGGCTTGCTATCTAAATCCGTCTTGTTAACATAAATCAACAGAGGACGAGACAAAGGTTTGTAGATGTTGTTAGCAACTTTCTCCGGCGGATCTGGCGTTTCACATTTTCCTTCAGGAGTTTGTACACCAACCAGTTGCAGCTTATCCTTGTTTGCTAAGTAATAAGAAATTCCCACATATCCTAATGCAGCATCATCACCTGCAATTCCATTCACAAGAACGTTTTGATTCTGAGTAGCAGTGTAGTCTGTACGGCTAGCTTTGCCTTTTTTATTGACTGCTTGTGTGAAATAGTCAAACGTTCCAGTATCAGATGCCGGGGCATAAAGACTCAGAGGTTTGTTGGGAAATTTGGAGTTCACTTGATTCCAGTTTCTGACTTTATTAGTTGATTTTGGACTCCAAACTTTGTTTAATTCCTTAATAGATAAACAGCTAGCAAAGTTATTTTTACGGTTAGCTATAACAGCAATTCCGTCAAGAGCAATAGGTATCTCGACAAAATCAATTTTGCTCTTCTTACAAGCTTTAATTTCTTCTTTCTTGATGGGGCGTGAAGCACCAGCAATATCAATTTGACCTGAACAAAACTTACTCATTCCACCACCAGTGCCACTAGCAGCAACACTAATTTGAGCATCACTTTTAACCTTTTTAAATTCCTCTGCAACTGCTTGATGGAGAGGATAACCCACAACTCCACCATCGATACTCACCTGCCTCTTCTTCTCTTCAGCACTGCTGCATGAAGTCAGGCTCCAGGCAATAACTAATAGTAATGTTGGAATAACTTGATTACGCTCTAGCATTTTTCCAAAAACTAAATTTAAAAAAATAGCACCATGAAGTACGTCAACTTTGAAAAACGTAACATAGAGTTTTGGCGATTACTTTGCTTCACTCAACGGGAGATTTCAACTGAAGATATCATTCTCTGTGTGGGTAAACCTCGGTACACCGCTGATTTTGCTTCGTGATCTATGCCTTTCAGGGAAGCTGTGCGTAGCGAACAGCAACACGCTTTGCGCTTACGTGATGAGATTTGATGTTTAATTAGGTTGAGTTACTTATTTGGAAAAAATTAGCCTGTAAGAATTTTAGCATTTTCATATTTGGATTATCATAAAATATATTTATCAAACAGACCATAATAAATAACAATGCATTTCAGTTAGCCAGTCGAATTTAGTACAATGAATGAATCACAATCTTAAAAGAATATCTGTGCAGAGGATTGTGACTATTAGCGATAAGCAAATGGATGAGTTTCCTCAAATTATTGAGACAACGATTTCCTCATATAAAATCTTTAGGAAAATAGCTTTTCTATCTCACTTAAAAAATTGTACTAGTTTCTTGTCCGTTTACCGTAGTTATTAATTTATATTATAGATTATCATAGTTTTACTATATAAAATATAACTTTTGTTATATTTTGATGACAAACATCTAAACTTGATACAGCAAAGCTCTTTGCTCTTCTGCACAGAAATGCAAAGATTCTAATGTCACGACAAGTGCATTGCTGATCATTTTTTTGCCTGTACTTAAGAAAAAAAGATATACTTGATACTATTAATTAGTAAGTATTAAGATTGTGTAATATATCTTATTTAAAATCTATAAAATTTCTCTAGTTCTTTAAAAATATTATTCTGCCGTATTTTGTGCGTCAGTTGCTATATTTCTAACTTACGAGATCTGAAACTTTGCCAAAAGTAGCTAAGTACACGTCACTGCAAAAAAGGCTAGACTTCCACAATTTCCGGCATAGCGTGACGGGAGACATAGTTAGGACTTATGCAAAAATAACGCAATTGTTGTTATTGCGACCAAAAGGAAGCGATCACCCTTTGGGTGGCTCCCTGCTGGAGCATCGCAAAGCCTTATTTTTCACGAGTGCGTAAGTCCTAATAGTATCAAAATTAGTCGAAAAGTACTGTAAGGCATTCGGAATTACAAAGAAAATAAGCGACTGCGGCACTCAAGCATCACCACTGCACTCGATACTAGCAATAGCGATAAAAGTTAAGTCGTCACGCGAAGCTGGAAACTTTGACAATATACGATGATCCCCGCACCGGCATGCAAGGTGAAATCAGCAATATGTTGGCTAATGAGTTGTTTTAGAAGAACGCTTAACGTGCAAAAGTTTGTTTAAGTTTAGGTTAACAAAAGATTATGTTTTGTTTGCTATTGCCCTATAATATCCTTTTACTACTGTATTTCGCTCAAGATACCAAAGATTCATCGGGGGGATTTTGATGAGTAAGTGGCAAAATACAAACAAACCTGGGGCACATTTGATTAAGCAAGTTCAAACATATATTGTTCAGGTTTTACAGCTTATTACACAGTGGTGCCAAACAATAAAAAGTTGGCCGAGTTTCAGTTCCATCAGGGGCAAAGCATCCCTATTTTTAGTAGGAGTGAGCTTGAGCGTAGTGATCGTCGCCTGCTCAGCAAGCAATTCAGTTTCTCAGGGTGATGTCAAGCTAACGCTGGTTTCTTTTTCGGTAACTAAAGCAGCTTACGAGCGGATTATTCCTAAATTTGTCCAAAAGTGGAAGAAAGAACATAACCAAAACGTCACTTTCACTCAAAGCTATGGTGCATCTGGTTCCCAAGCAGATGCTGTGATTAAGGGTTTACAGGCAGATGTGGTACACCTATCACTTGGCATTGACGTCAATAAAATTGAACAAGCAGGTTTCATTAAACCGGATTGGGAATTAAAAGCTCCCCTTGGTGGCATTCTCACTAGATCTGTAGTAGCTTTTGTTACTCGTCCTGGCAATCCCAAAGGTATAAAGACTTGGGCAGATCTGGCTAATAATGGCGTGAGCGTAATTACAGCGAACCCCAAAACCTCTGGCGGTGCGAGGTGGAACTTCCTTGGAATTTGGGGTTCTGTAATAGTAAAAGGGGGTGAGCAGACGCAAGCACAGGAGTTGGCTAGCAAAGTTTATCAAAACGCCCCCGTGCTACCTGAAAGTGCGCGTGCAGCTACCGATTTATTTTTCCAGAAAAATCAGGGAGATGTCTTAATCAACTACGAAAACGAGGTAATTCTGGCCGCTCAGAATGGTCAGAAACTGTCTTATGTAGTACCCGAGATTAACATTTCCATCGACAACCCTGTCGTTGTTGTGGACAAAAACGTTGATCAGCATGGCACTAGAAAAATAGCAGAAGCGTTTGTCAATTATCTTTACACACCAGAAGCCCAGCGAGAATTTGCGCAATTAGGATACCGTCCGGTTAACCCCTACTTGGCAGTAGAGATGGCGTCGAAGTATCCTCAAATTCAAAATATTTTCAATGCTCAATATCTGGGGGGCTGGGATAATATCCAGAAGAAGTTTTTTGCCGATGGGGCGATTTTTGACAATATTCAGAGTGCCAACAAAAAGACGTGATAGCTATACATTGCCCGCATATTTCTTAATATTGCACAAATGGGGCAGCCAAAGCATAAATTGAATTTATTCTTTGGCACAAAAGCCAAGGAGTTCTTGCAAGATTGCAATTGGTAGAGAATTATTCAGATTTATCATCTTCATCTGATATTCGATCAATATTCTCGGTAGTCCGCAAGTCTGGCACTTCCTACCCATGCTGCGTCACAAGTGCGATACGCATCCAGGCGTCACGCTCCGCGTATCGCCGGATTAATGAGTATTTTTACTGCTAATCCAGCGAATTTTGCTGTGTGCCTGGAGCACAGAGGATCTCAAATATCCGAGGTCAATTGCCAATGCTTGCCAGTACTCACTTGTAGAGATTTGACGCTATAGTTCGTTTGTCATTTTAAGTTCTGAATTTTTCAAAAGAAAAATTTTAAGTTCGGAACTCACTTCTAAGATCGCTAAATTCTAAGAAACTGAAACCAGGAAGACCAGGAAAAATCAGTTTGGAAGACCAATTAAGGTTTCTTTTCATCTTTGCCATGACCGTTATGTGACAGCTAAAAACAGACGCACTCACCGTCGTATTGGTTTGCCAATTTCCGTTGCTCTATGAACCTCATTTAATTTCCCAGTCTTGACATCGTAGATGTAGCCATAGATAGCAATGTAGCCCGGTACCAATGGGTGGAATCGAATCCGTCTGACGTCTGTTGCAACACTTTCTTCCTGGTTACTGATAGTCAACCATTTCATGAAGTATCCTTCGGTTGATCCCGTTCCTGATTGCCCTGCAGGAGTAAAAGTACCGTCTGCATTCAGAGTTGCGGTATCGAGATCATTCCCCAGCAATTTACTGATGATGTCGTCTGTGAAGAATTCCATGCCACAATTGGTGTGGTGAATCACAAACCACTCCTGAGTACCGAGTAGTTTGTGGGAGATCACCAGCGAACGAATCGCATCATCACTCAGACGTCCACCAGCATTACGAATCACATGAGCATCCCCTTCAGACAGTCCTGCATATTTAGCAGGGTCGAGTCGAGCGTCCATGCAAGTGAGAATTGCAAAGTGTTTAGCTGGAGGTATCGCAAGGTTCGCTTTGTCACCAAAGGTTGCAGCGTAAGCAGTATTGGCTGCTAAGACTTCATTGACAACTTGGCTCATGAATTTCTTACCTCTAACAATAAATACGATGTATCGTCCGATAGCTTGCTGAGCAAGGAATGTTATTTTCTAGCAGTCAGCCATTCTGTTAAAAGAATACCACGGTTAAACAATACAATTACTGTACTTTGCTCATCTACCTAAAAGGCTCTGTACAAGCACTGTCGGCAAACTTGGGATATCCTAATATTGCTCTAATCTTTATTTTTGCGGCACTCTGTTCGAGTCTTGACTTTTCTTTTTTTCCTTTTGTAGCTCAAATAATGAATTTTCAACATTACATTGATTCTAGGGGATAGAGCAGTAAGTCAAAGAAGCGACTCTAGGAATCCCCAACCTCAACGGCAGCCTAAGTTGGGGAGGATATAAATTAATTTGCGGAAGCCAATTCTTTGACATTGGGTTGCAAACTCTTCACAGATTGTGCAAAATCATTGAGAGCTTCTTTCAATCTCTGATCAATTTCCTCATCAAATTGAAGACTGCCATCTTGTTGTATTTGCAGTTGTTTATCTACTGCATAAACACCGCCCAAGATGAATCGTGCTTTTAACTCTGACAAGACGGGTTTGAGGGCATAATCAATTGCCAACAAATGAGCTAGAGTCCCACCAGTCGCGATAGGTAACACGACTTTCCCTGACAACGCTCTTTGAGGTAGCAAGTCTAAAAACGCTTTGAGAACTCCCGTGTAGGCTGCTTTGTAAATCGGAGTGGCAATAATAATACCATCTGCCTTTTCTATGAGTGCTTTTGGTTGTTCTAGATCTGGGCTATCGTAACGTCCATAGGCTAAAACTTCAGCAGGGATATCACGAACAGAGATAATATCCGTTTGGAATCCCTCTTGCTGCAAAATTTTAGTGGAGTGTTCCAGAAGGGTGTAGGTTCTGGAAGGATGAGATGGACTGCCAGCAATTGCTATGATGTTAGCCATATTTTTTGAACCGATACTTTTGGGAATCGCGTTTGTTAACAAACATATAAGCTGAGAGTTATCTTCAGCGAAGAAACTGCGTATCTCGTATTTATACTACGGCAATTATATCAAAAAACCGTTATTTATGGAATTTTAAGATAAAATTGCTGCACGTCCTATCAAGTCTAGCAAGACTCTTTTCTGAAAAAGAGGTTTGTATGTGACATACTCCCGACTGTGATGCTTCTTACGTATACAGAGCGGGCTTCTCATCGACTCCAGCTATTGCTTCGGACGTTAGATGAGCTTTATTGACGGAATGCCCTACCGCCAAATGTTTGATATTGATTGCTGCATTATGGTCACGCTCAAGCGTCAGTCCGCATTCAGGACAGACATGAAGCGTATCCTTCAGTTGTTTCAAGACTTTCGTACCGCATCCAGAGCAGTTTTGAGAAGTGCCGTTTGGATTCACCGCTCTTGTCAGCAATCCGGCTCTTTGAGCCTTGATTGAGAGAATTTGCAGGAATTGACCCCATCCAGCGTCATTTACCCATTTTGCCAATTTTGATTTAGCAAGCCCTTTGATAAGTAGATAGGTGGAAATAAACAGAACTATGTTAAGAAATGTAAAAATGCCTCAAACCCTTACTAATGACTAATGACCAATGACTAATGACTGCCAAAACTAGTTAACTTTATTTGTACCGACCTACTTATTCAGCTTTAGTTATTTGAACTTTGTTAAGTGCGTACGAGTACGCCATATTTTGAATGCGTCATTTGAGCATAGCAAGTGGGACTGAACCCTCACCCAAAATGCACCAACTGTGAGTCCCAAGCCGTAAAAAAATACTCCAATCTCATATGAGTTCCTAACTTTTTCTATACTTTCGTCTTTCCGCCTTTTTCGCCAAAAAAGTCAAGTTTAAAAATGAGATACAATTGCTATTTTTATACAATCTTTATAATTGAAAATTATATCAAAAGCATATACTTGTATCAAAGTATCAAGGATTACTACTTACTTATTCAAGACCTGATTTGCAATTCTCGCTTCACCTATAGAGTAAGGAAAAACATTAAAATAAGTGAAAATAGGGATAAAAAACTCTCTCTTGAGAGGGTTGTATTCTTTATCAAACTAAATTAATAATAAGTATTTTAAACCAACTTCAGGGATAGTCATCAAACAACTGTTTGTTAAAAAATGGAACCACTATAGGCTGCCATTAATTTTTAATAACAAGCTACTGCATCTACCTCATTCTCGTCAGATGTTCAAATTTACCAGACAAATGCTATACTCTTTTTTTCTGTAATCTACTTAAAATTTGTGTGTTTTGAGGGACACAACCATTATGTCTGCGAAAAAGACAGACGTACTCAAAAATTGGTTGATAGTAGTAGCACTCACGTCTATTTTATCACCAATAGTATTTTTCTTCACATTTTCCAAAATGGAGGAGTGGTCAAATCAACCAAAAATCGAAAATAGAACTCAAGTATTTTCAACAACTGCTACCCTTTTGTTAGGATTAGCAGTGATGATTCATGCATACGTGGCAGCAAAACGCGCCCAAGCTCTTGAAGAAAGTGCGATCGCAGCGCACAAGAGTAATGAGATTGCAATTAAGAATGTCCGTATCGCCCAAGAAAGGTTGATTACAGAACGCTTTATGACTGCAATTACCCAGCTTGGGCATGAAAGTGCTGCGACACGGACCGGTGCAATTTATTCTTTGGAAAGAATTGCTCAAGATTCTCCTCAGCAATACTGGACAATCATGGAAATTCTGACAGCTTTTGTGCGAGAGAATGCTGCTGGAAAACCGCAAAATGAGCAAACTCAAGAAACTGCAAGAACTCCTACAGATATTCAAGCAGCCTTGAATGTCATCGCCAGACGTCAGATCCAAAAAGACCAGCCAAATCAGAAAATTGATTTGCGATATGCTGATATGAGCACAGCAGACTTGCATAAAGCCAACTTCCAGCAAGCAGATTTGCGGGGAGCTAACCTCTGTCAAGCCAATTTACAGGGAGCTAACTTGTGTGAGGCAAATTTGGAAGGTGCTAAACTTTCTGGGTCAATTCTATATGAGGCCAACTTGCAATCAACTAACTTAACTGATGCGAACCTTTCTGGAGCAAACCTTAATTGTGCTCAAGCCTCTGGGGCAAATTTACGTGCAGCAAATCTTACAGGAGCAAGTTTGCGTGGAGTCAATCTACGAAGAGCCAATTTATACAAAGCCAATTTGCAAGGGTCTAATTTAAAAGCTGCGAACTTACAAGAGGCAAAGCTGTTTTTAGCTAATTTGCAAGGAGCAAAGTTGGGTAAAGCCAACTTGCAAGGAACAGGTTTGATTGGAGCAAATTTGCAACAAGCAAACCTGAATGGGGCAAACCTGCAACAAGCAAACCTGAATGCAGCCAAACTGCAAAACACAGAAATGTTTTTTGCTAATTTTTCTGAAGCAAGCCTTAGAGAAACTGACCTCTGCGGAGCAAACCTTATGGGAACCAACCTACAAATGGCAATTCTCCATGAAGCAAACCTCTGTGGGGCAAACCTCATGGGAGCCAACCTTAACATGACAAATCTAAGCCATGTAAAACTGGAAGGGGCAATTTTAACAGGAGCCAAAAACCTGAAACTGCATCAAGTGACATTTACACAAGACGATGTTGGAACTCACCTGACAGATAATGTTCCATCATAGCGAGGATCGCACGCCGATTAATTAACTAACAGCAAGTTGGAAGCACAATTAACTGACTGATAATTCATTTACATTTCATATGCAAACAGGGTGCGTCCCTACTTTTCAATACACCCAAACTGACTGACCTGACTAAAATTCTTTTGCAGCTACCAATTATATCGTGTCGGGTTAAAGACTTAATCACCACACTCCATAGGGAAATCCAAATTTTCGATTTTTGCAAGCAGGGTAAGCGCATCTTGTCAATCAGAACGTCTCAGAGTCAATCAAGCCGAAAATCGTCGCAGTAATTCTTGCTTATTGATAATATTTTTGGCGATTGCAAAAAAGCAACACACGCCTCAGCGCAAAGCGCATGCTGCGGGAAGACGTATCGCTTTGACCCTTGGGAAACATACAAAACGAGAAACTGTGATCATTCCTTAAAACACAAACACATGTTTTTGTCAACACTTATTTAGATGCGCTTACCCTGTTTTTGCAAGAAGTTTAGTGTCCGAGAAACAATGATTACTCAACAGCGGTAGAACTCAAAGTCCTTGTCTCCCAAACAACCATATTATTATGAGTGGACGTTGGTGCAGGTGGCTGGTGTAAGGCAATCAACTGTGCTAATGTTCCTTTTAGCTGAGTACGAGGAACAATATCATCCACAAAGCCGTGCTTGAGTAAATCTTCCGCAGTTTGAAACTCCTCTGGAAGTTTTTCCCGTAAGGTTTGTTCGATCACTCGCCGCCCAGCAAAACCAATAGTAGCCTTTGGTTCTGCTATGATAATATCGCCCAACATGGCAAAGCTAGCAGTCACACCACCAGTGGTGGGATTTGTCAAAACGGGAATGTACAGCAACCGCGCTTCTTGATGACGCTGCAAAGCGGCAGAAATTTTCGCCATCTGCATGAGCGAAAGCATTCCTTCTTGCATCCTCGCTCCACCAGAGGTGCAAACAATAACCACAGGATATCGTCGTTGAGTGGCTTGCTCAATCAGGCGCGTCAGTTTTTCTCCGACAACCGAACCCATACTTCCTCCCATAAACCGGAAGTCCATAACGCCAAGAGCAATGGATAAACCATTTATTTGACCAAAACCAGTTTTAACTGCGTCTATTAACTTCAGTTTGTCCTGGGTTTCCCGCAGGCGATCAATATAAGGTTTGCGATCGCGAAACTGCAGTGGATCGGTGGGACACAAATGCTCATCTATCGATCTCCAACTGTTCACATCAATTAATTGACGGATGCGCTCATCACTATCAACCCGATTATGATGTCCACACTCAACACAAACCATTTGGTTTGCTCTTAAATCTTTGGCATATGTCAACACACCACAGTTAGAACATTTATGCCACAGTCCATCAGCAATCTCACGCTCTTGGCGTTCTAGGATAGTAGATCCTGATTTCCGTCGATTTGCAAACCAATCTAATAAAGACTTTAAACCGCGTGATTCTTCGTTGTTCGCCATTTGTATCTTATCTAAGTCGATAGTATGTTGAAAAAAGATCAAACCGATGCTGTCTTTGTCTTAGTTTTTTATCATCATTCCTTTGTCCATATTAAGGATGAATGACTCATAACTAATGACAACATATTCAAAATTGTCTTGTAAGCTGTAAAAGACCATATTTTAGATCTTTGGTTGCCAGCTTAACGAAAATACGTAAACCAATTCAAGTCTGTTGCTCGCCTTCTGAGAAACTTAAAAAGTAGCAAAGCAGTCCATTTCTTTTGTAAACGTACCTACAAAGCTGCCCCAAATAAGATTTCACCCCCTAAATCAATAATATTTGTTGGTATGTTATGAGAACCAAGCAGTTGTTGCATCAATTTTGCTTGTCAAAAGGGTACCCGTTATTAAGAGGATCATCCAACTCACCCTTAGGGTTTGTCTGTGGCTAAGGCTACAGCTTTTGTGACAGCGCACGCGCAGTCTCTTTGAAAGAGGTACGCACACCTATGGCGATCGCCCGTATAGCCCGTCTCTTTTAGAGACGGAGCAAGCGTTCTGAAGGAACGGTTGGGGGCTAGGGCGTGCTACGCGATACGCAAAGCGTCAAGCAAGCGGGCTTATCGCCCCCAAGTTCTCTGGAAGCTTCCGCCAACAAACAAGCGTGTTGTGCAGGAAATACGGACACGCTGCTTTGAGTGGTGAATACCAGTGTGCAGGGTGTGGAAAACCAGGCTGCAGGGCTGAATTCACAAGATGATGTTATCAAAAGCTTAAAGATAGATAGGGTGATGAAATCTACAATTATAGTGTATCTCCAAGTAGAGAGTGTCAATGCCCCAACGGGTGCGGGGGTAATACCATTTCACGATATGCCTGATACACCAGTACTGGCAAGGGCGGACAGGTGCCTCAAGTCGGGAGACCCGCCCACGGTGAGACAGCGCTCTTTGGAGGATCTCCCGCTCTCACGGCGACTGCGGAGCGCGTTAGCTCCGGCCCCCTTAGGGGCTAGCGTGACCGTTCGGCACGGGGCCGTGCCCGATAGGCGTTAGCCATAGGGCTCAGGTCATCAGCCATAGGGCACTGTCCTCCCCTACACCCGCCCCGGAGGGGCTTGCTCAAATTCAGTTATTCAATTGATTGGAAAAAATAATCGTAAATAAAAAGACAAAATCGCCTCGCCGCCAAATAGAGCAATGATTGCTCCACAAGCAAGAAAAGGACCAAAAGGTATCTTTTGCCCCCATTTTTGAGACAGCGCTGTGCGACTGCTGTGCTGTGATAGTATGATTTTGCCGCCAGCGACTATTACTCCAATAAGACTTGCAAGAAAACTAGCAAGCAACAAATACTTCCATCCTAGCCATGCTCCGATCATGGCTGCTAATTTGGTGTCTCCTCTACCCATAGCAGTTTTGCCAAAGACAATTGAACCAATTATGGCGATCGCATCAAATAGCCATAAGCCCAGCACTGCTCCTCCTATCGCCATTTTCAGATGATCTACCAATCCGATCCAACTCGCTTCTGGTAGAAAGCCACAAATTATGTGAAAAACAATTCCTACTAACAAACCTGATTTAGTCAGTGAGTTTGGTAGTGTCATTGTATCTAAATCAATCAGCGATAGTGCCAATAACCAACTGCAAAACGCCCAGTACCCTACTGTAGAGAGTGAAAATTTCAGTATCCAAAAAACGAACAAAAAAATAAAACCCGTTACCCCCTCTACCACAGGATAACGGATAGAAATTTTTCTTTTACAATTGCGACAGCGCCCTTTTAACCATAGCCATCCCAACACTGGTACATTCTCGTAGGGTTTGAGTTGGTTTAAGCAATGGGGACAATGAGAGGGTGGAAAAAGAATCGAAAGTCCAATTGGTAACCGATAGACTATTACATTAATAAAGCTGCCAATAGATGTGCCTAAAGCAAAGACGATCAAACTTGTCTGGACTATGATCAAGATGAACATTCAAGTCAATTGTGAGTTAGTTGGGTGTTTGGGCTTTCCCCATGAACAGCTGGTGAGACAGGGCTATGCAGGAGGCTCTCCCACTCTCACGGCGATTGCGCTCTAGTGGGAACGGCTACGCCATTGGGCTATCGCAGCGTGACCAAAGGTCATACCCGAAGGATTCACCCAGAGGGTTTTTGCCATTTGCTCAAAAGTTATAACCTTAACTCATGACTGATGACTCATGACCAGTCTTTATGGCTTAATACATATACGACTCAATCTGATTCAAAGGAACGAAGCATTCTTCAGGTAAGAGAATTGGTTGGTGAGTAAATATCACTTTACCTCGGTGATTAGACCGATTAATTGCGACTCCTGAAGCTTGTCCAGTGATTTCGGGATGTACCTCACAGTAAGTGTGGTAGATTTGCCCAGCAGCTCTGATGACGGTTGGATCAATCAAAGCTGGCTGGCTCTTCTGATTGGTATAGTTTTCCTGTCCTTTTTTTAAAGCGTACACCACTCGCGAAGTATTGTTGTAGGTTTGTGTTAATAGTTTATCCGAAAATTTTCTTTAAAGTTGCCAAAATTTCCACTTTAAGCATATGCACTCATTTTGCTTCCAGAACTTGGATAAGTGCTTCGCCCATAGCGCGACAACCCAAAAGGTTCATACCTGGGGAAATTATATCTCCTGTGCGATCGCCTCTTTGTAACACTTCTAACACTCCTTGTTCAATCTCATCTGCTGCGGTTGATTCATTTAAACCATAACGAAGCATCATAGCAGCACTTAAAACCTGTGCTAAAGGATTTGCTTTATCTTGCCCTGCTATATCTGGGGCAGAACCGTGGACGGGTTCAAAAACTCCTGGATTAGAAGCACCCAAACTTGCAGAGGGTAACATTCCGATGCTGCCAGTTAGCATAGCAGCTGCATCTGAAAGAATATCACCAAACAAGTTGCCTGTGACAATAGTGTCAAACTGCTTGGGAGCGCGTAACAACTGCATGGCTGCATTATCTACATACATGTGAGAGAGTTCCACATCCGGATACTCTTGGGCAAGTTTGGTGATGCGATCGCGCCACAGTTGAGAAACTTCCAACACATTCGCCTTATCCACCGAACAGAGTTTCCCTCCGCGTTTACGTGCAGCTTCAAACGCCACCCGCCCAATGCGCTCAATTTCTGATTCGGTGTAAGCCATCGTATTGACACCGCGCTTTTCACCCGTTTCTGTTTCAAAAATTCCTTTGGGCTTGCCAAAGTAAATTCCTCCGGTGAGTTCGCGGACTACCAAAATATCAACACCTTCCACAACCTCCCGTTTCAAGGAAGAAGCATCAATCAACTGAGGCAATATTTTCGCTGGGCGCAAATTGGCAAATAATCCCAACCCTGCACGCAGTCCTAACAAACCTGCTTCTGGACGTAAATGGGATGGTAGGGTGTCCCATTTATAACCGCCAATGGCTGCTAGTAAAACAGCATCGCTATTGCGACACGTATCTAAGCTGAACGCTGGTAGGGGTTCGCCTGTAGCATCAATTGCAGCACCACCGATGAGTGCTTCAGTGAATTGAAACTGAATATCAAACTTTTTCCCTACGACTTTCAGCACGTCTACCGCAACTGCCATAATTTCGGGTCCGATGCCATCGCCAGGGAGTAGGGTAATCCGGTAGTTCTGGGTCATAGTTCGTTTTGGTGGTAGGTAAATGTTTAATCGCGCAGAATTTCTTGCAGATTAAATATCATACCTAGCAAGTGTACGCCCATGAGTAGCAATCGAGCAAAAAACTGGGTAAAGCCTGTAATCCTTATTTGGTGTTGACATCCGTTACACCGCACGCCGCAAAGCGGCGTGCGGTAATTTTATTATTATGTGATTCAAAGAACTTGATATAAAAAATTAAGGAACGCCAAGGAAATGAGTGAACACCTGGGTGATAAGCTGGACTCGCCCGAGCAAAAGAGGCAACAGGAGGCGGCGCAGTGGAAAGAACAGGCTCGACAACAGGCTCAGGAGGAGCAACGGCAAATCTCAGAGGAGCAGCGGCAAACCTCAGAGGAGCAGCGGCAGTCTTTTGAAGAAGATAGGCAGTTACAAGAGAAGAGCCGAGAAGCTGCAGAAGAAATCAGGCAGGCTAATGAACAAGCGCGATTAGCTACAGAAGAAATCAGGCAGGCTAATGAACAAGCGCGATTAGCTACAGAAGAAATCAGGCAGGCTAATGAACAAGCGCGATTAGCTACAGAAGAAATCAGGCAGGCTGCTGAACAAGCGCGACTAGCTGCTGAACAAGCGCGACTGGCTCAACTGGAGCAAGAGGAGATTTTGAAGGAGATGCGGGAGTCTGCCAAACAAGCGGGACAAATTCGCAGTGAAACCGATTAGTGCAGGAAGCCAATACCAGTTCTACTCCTTTCGGTGCCCGTACTCCGTAGGAGAACCCGTAGGGTAGATTACCGTTTAGGCAGCACCAGGTACACCCAGTACAGAAATGACATCAGTAATTTTACACAGGTAAGAGAGTAAATGATTTTTGACCGAAACAATTTTAGATTTTAAATTTTAGATTTTAAATTGGGGAGCCAATACAGCAAGCGCGTAGCGTGGCACTTTGTGCCATAGTCCTTGTTTCCCAAAAGAGGTACTTGGTGAGACCAGCGCTGCAGGAGGGTCTCCCTCCGTAGGCGACTGGCGAACCCGAAGGGCGTTGATTTTCGGTACAAGCCCCGTCCATCTTTGACGGAATTAATCCAAAATCGTAAATTTAAAAATCTAGGCTTCGTTTCGCTCCGTTCCAAGCAGAGCACTTTTAGGGTGGAGTTAATCCAAAATATAAAATTCTAAATCCAAAATTGATTGACACTTCCACGACTATGAAGATTTTGCTTCGCTTGTAGAATGAACGCGGTTGTGAAGCATTTCACGGGCGCGGAAATGGCATGGAACGCATGCTACATTTGGGACACAACTTGCGTACTGAAACTGCAACTATAAGGTGCTGCTCTCGAAACCAAAAATGTGAGCGGGATCGTCAATTCTATCTAATTCTTCTGAATCAGACGTGCAAAATCTCCTTTATTATAAGCTTCCGCAAGATCCGGGCTGAGACGCATGGCTTGCTTGAAATCCTCCATCGCTCCTTTGTCGTCTTTCTCTTGCAAACGCGCCAAACCCCGGTTGTTGTAAGCTAAGGCAAGGTCTGGTTTGAGGCGAATGGCTTGTGTAAAATCGGCGATCGCCTTCTCATAGTCTTTGGCATTTTGTGTCTTCTGCAAAGACTCTGGATTGATGTATAAAACCGTAGGTGTGTTGGAGTTGAGGCGAATAGATTGATTTGCTGGGGCGAAGTCCCCGATCTTATCTTCTTGTTGCACACGCACCAAACCCCGATTGTTGTAAGCTAAGGCAAAATCTGGTTTGAGGCGAATTGCTTCGTTGTAATCTGCGATCGCTCCAGTATAGTCTTTCTGTTCCTGTCGCGCGTTACCCCGCAACGTATAGTATAGATGTGCCAACTGAGGAAAAAGACTGATGGCTTTGTTGTAATCTCCAATTGCTCCCTGTTGATCTTTGAGGATAAATCGAGCCTTTCCTCGTTCACTATAAAACCAGGCGTTATCAGGCTGGAGTCGCAAAGCGGTGTCGAAATCCTGTGTAAATCCCTGTTGGGAACCCATCATAGCATTGACAATTCCTCGACCAACATAAGCGGGGGCATAGTTAGGTTCTAAGCGTATAGATCCGCTATAGTTTTCCATTGCTGTTTTGTAGTCTTTTTGAACAGTGCGGACATCGCCCAGCTTTTTGTAATAAATATAAGCTGATTCCGGAGCAAAGCGAATCGCTGAGGTGTAATCTTCAATAGCACCCTTGTCATCTTGTAAAATAGAATGCGCAATACCGCGCTTATTATAAATAGCTGCTGAGTCAGGCTCAAGCCGCAGTGCTGTCTCGAAATCTTTGATGAATGCTTTGCGGTTTCCCATCATGGCGTAAACTATCCCCCGATCAACGTAGGCATAGCCATTATCAGCTTGAAGAGTGATAGCCTTATTTAAATCCTCAAGTGCTCCTTGATAATTTTCTTCATTAGACTTGGCGATACCGCGTCGTCGATATGCAAAGGGATTATCAGGTTGAAGCCGCAAAGCTTCGTTAAAATCTTTAATTGCTTGGGTGGTGTCTCCAATAGTAGTTAAAGTTTCACCCCGAAGAATATACTGCAAAGGCTGAGGATTAATTTTAATCGCTTGATCGCAAGCCTTAATCGCTTTTGAGTAATTTCCTAATTCACCCAAAACACTACATAGTCCTCGATAAGCCATGAACTCATCTGGCTTGAGTGAAATCACTTTTTCCAAAGCTTGGCGTGCTTCTTCGTATCGATTCAAGGCAAAAAGCGTATCGCCAAGTTCACGCCAAGCTGGGTCATATGTTCGATTATACGCTCTTGCTTTGTTGAAAGATTCCAGTGCGTCTTTATATTTTTGCTGTAAACGTTGTGCCCTTCCACGTGCATACCAAGCTTGATAAAAGTCTGGCTTGATTTTGATCGCTTTGTCAAAAGCATCTACTGCTTTTTCATACTTTTGCGATCGCAACAATTTATTTCCATAACTGAGCCACTCAAATTCATCCGAATTGTCTTTCGGTGATGCTACATTCAGAGCAGATGTGATAATTGCATCTTGTTGTGGGGCGCTCAATCGCGGTGGCAAAGTCGTGTGTTTTTTTAGATTGAGTTCCAACTTGTCTTGTTGTACCAATGCCAAAAAGGTACGAATAGGTACACCCAAACTATAACCAAGTTGAATTTCCCGTGCCTCACCAGTTCTTTGTTTAATTAAAGTTGGTTCACCTTCTGCTGCTGTATGAATCCCAATGACTCGACCCAAACTATCTAACACTGGGCTACCACTCATACCTTTATCGGTTGAGTTAGTATAAACCAATTCATAACCAAAAGCAAAAGAACGAGAATCCTTAGCCCGATCTATTCCCCCACCATAAAGCAAGCCAGCACTAAACTGACGTTTTGGTTGTGTGGTTAGATCATCTGATGTCGGCATTCCAGACACAAAAACGATTCTGTCTTCATTTTCCAAGTCATAATCAGCCAGAGTCGCCACTTGGTAAGTTTGGTTGCTGGTGAATTGCAACAAAGCTAAATCTGTCCCTTCCCAGGTTTTCACCCCCGTTGTGTTGACTGAATACTGCTGATTATCTGGGGTAACAATTTTCAAGTTGTTCTTGTTTCGCACGACATGACCAGCGGTGAGGACGTAATATGTGTTACCTTGCTTATTAACAATCACTCCCGAGCCATGACTGCTTTCCCAAGTAATTAACACCGTAATTTCTTGGGCAATTTTGTCCACCAGACTTGCTACCAAGGGCGTCGAGTTTGGTGCTGCTTGTTTAAGTGTATTTCTTGCTTGAGGGATTTCCGGTGGAATAATTGGGGGGTCGAACTGCGCTAATGTTTCAATGGGGACTCCCCAACTTGAGCGTTTCATCCGTTCACGTAAGGCGTCATTAGGTTGAGATCCATCCTCATACATATAAGGATCACCCCACAGAGGTTGAGCATGAATACCATTGACACCAATAACCTTACCTTCATTATTTAATACCGGTCCGCCGCTCATACCCTTTTCAATTTCATTGGTGTATCCAATCCGGTATCCCCCTTTCAAAGGGCGTTCTAGCAACAGGGAAACACGCCCACTTGTTGTAATCATCTGCCTCGACACAGATGAATTCTCTTCAAAAGGAAACCCTGCAGCTAACACTTGATCGCCTTCTTGTAATGTTGAGGAATTTCCTAAGGAGGCTACGGCATAGTTTCCTGGTGCACGAAACTGTAATACACTCAAGTCTTTGTTATCATAATTAACATCCTTGAGCAACTGTGCCGGATAATTTCGACCATCGGATGTATAGATTAGATGTTGTTTGCCTGTTTCCAGAACGTGCCGACTGGTGAGAACTGTATACAGTTGACCTTCCTTCTGAATCAAAATCCCAGAACCGCCATTGTTCCCAGAAATAATTTTGACAGTAATAGATTGAGCTAGTTTCCGCAATTGCTCTTGTGACAATTGTGAGGCTTGCTGCTGAGCAAATAGTTTGGCACTAGAAATATTTAGAGGAAGACTTTGTACTGGTAGCATCCATAACGTGCCCATCCAGACAACCAAAGCCAGTAACCGACAATTCATTTGCTCATATCCCATTAATGTCAATTTATTTATAGGGAAATCTGACCGAAACAATTTTAGATTTTAAATTTTAGATTTTAAATTGGGGAGCCAATACAGCAAGCGCATAGCGTGGCACTTTGTGCCATAGTCCTTGTTTCCCTCTCAGTAGCGGAGACGCTACGCTAACACGCTTGTTCTGGCGTTGATTTTCGGTACAAGCCCTGTCCTTGTTGGACGGAATTAATCCAAAATCGTAAATTTTAAAATCTAGGCTTCGTTTCGCTCCGCTCCAAGCTCTGCACTTTTAGGGTGGAGTTAATCCAAAATCTAAAATCCTAAATCCAAAATTGATTGACCACTGTTTTGATTTTGCTATCTCACTAAGGGTGAACCGCGAAAGTTAGACGTATTCAAACTAGGATACCTTACTCAGCGTCACTGCGCTCCTCCCTGAGTAATTGATTCATATCAATATAGGTTTGATGAGATTCATCATCAGATTGAACAATCGGACCACTAGCTGTGTAACCCATTTGTCTGAGATTTTCAATCACTTGGCTTGCATCGTCACTTGCTCTGAGTGTGAGTAACAAATAGCTACAAGTTCCACCATATCGACTGGCGGCACATAAAACCTTTTGACCATTCATGGTTCCAGTTGTGAGATAGTTTAGCACACCGTCAACAGAAGCACTTTGAAATCTCGCAGAAACAGCCTCACAACGTGCTCTTTGGGAAAATTTATTATTCCAATTTCTTTGCCAGCTAATGAGTGGAATTTTTCTTCCTAGGGCGTTGCGAGCGTATGTTGTTGGTACGCCATCCCTATTTACACCACAAAAGTATGTATTAACTTGAGCATAGGTAGGGTGAATTATAGTAGTAAAATTGCCAAGTGCGATCGCACTGGCAGCTAGCATATTTGCAAATAATTTGGCCTTCATGGTAGTGCTCTTGTTCCTAATAACGAAGAAGTGATATTAACTACATGCTTGCAATCAATCAATCGTGAGCTTCTCCAAGGGTATGAACAAATATTGTTAGTTAGTATTAATTACGGCATTTTTATTTTAATACTTAATTTTCAGAGGATTCAAATTTCCCAAGATTTTTTTACCAGATAAATTGTCAAGAAAGATACATTTTTTGTAACATCGCCATCCAATTTCATTAACTTATATAGGAATCCGGTTTGATTTGGTGAGACCAGTGCTGCAGGAGGGTTTCCCGACAGAGGCATCTGGTGAGACAGCGCTGCAGGAGGGTCTCCCGACAGAGGCGACTGCGAACCCGAAGGGCGAACCCGATAGCCGTAAGGCGTGGCCGTTCCCACTAGGGTGAATCACAAAGTAGAGACGCTTAACGCTTAAGAAGCAATAAAAGTGTACCTAGCTTCGTCAAAAATCAAATACGAGTCCTATAGCACTGGCAACCTCAACTAGCCAGAGAAATAAAAATCCACCAGATGGCAAAGCATAGCTGGTGCAGATTCTCTTTCCATTACCTCTGCCCCTAATACCATTTCTTTGTAAGGATGCGCCAAATTTTCTTGACTTCTTCTTTCTTTGTGTGCTTTGCGCCCTACCCTGCGGGAAGCCGCTGCGCGTCTACGCGGTTCGTTCCTCATATAATTGGGCGCATGTTCATACAGAATTGGTATAACGGCTGTGAAAATTTTTACAGATCTTTGTTGACTGAACTAATCGGGAAAGATTTCTCCTAAAATCTTCCTTTAACGGGGATGGAAAAAACGGTGCAAAATGATCTAGTTTCAGGGTGAAGCGGTTAACGCCCCCCTGACCAAAATAACTGTACTATCAACACCAGAAGCGATCGCCTCTGGAATATTACCTGTAATTGCGTGTTGCAGCATCCCTTCACGCGAAGCACCTAAAATAACAACATCGTATTGTTCTTGTTTGACCAAATTAATCACACCTTTAGCAACTGAGTCAGATTTAACGGCTGAAGCGAATACAGTACTATTCAATTTGCGGCGACGAATCAGTTGGCGAATAGCTTCTTCCAAAATTCTCATATCTGGTTCTATTTCTGATGGCTTGAATACCCTAGTGAGGCGAACTTTTGGGTCATTTCCCAATGTGACTAAAGCAGGTAATAATTTAATCGCTACCGACGCATTAGGACCACCAGCCATTGGAACAAGCCAACGGTTAAAGGAGTATTGAGGAGTTTGGGGCGTGGGGAGGTTTTCTTGGTGATTGGGGTTGTTGAGTGCTGAATTGGGAGTCAGAAGTTTGGAATTTGGAATCAGATCCTTTGGTTCGTTAAGTGTTTTTCGCGATTTAGAATTGTCTTGTCCCAACTTCACTAGTACCACATCGCAACTGGCACGACGAATGATAGTGTCTACAACATCCCCAAAAATACGACCAGGAGTGGAAGTGCTACCTTTCCACCCCATCAAAAGCAAATCGATGTGTCTTTCTTTAATTGTCTCTAAAATTGCCTGGGCTGGATCATGAGCAACCCGAATTTGCGTATGCACGGGAATTTTGCGCTTTTTGCCCAAAGCTTCTGCCAATCTTAGCAAGCGACGACTTTTCGTTGTTCTGACTGGTGTTTCTGTTGGGGAACTGTGGCGGGAGATAGGCATAATTTGTATGCACTCTATTTCATAATGGCGATCGCGAGCAATAGCTGCTGCCATCTCCAGTAGTGTCACGACTGTTTCCGGATTGGCTATCGGTACTAATATTCTTCCTCTACCAGTACTCGGAGAACGCGTTTGATAAACAACATAAGAAGGTTCTGATCGCGACTTAGATTGCTTGTTTTCACAATTAATATGGTTTGCTTCTGCGCGAATAATATCTGCACGGGTAATGATCCCAATCAATCTACGCCCCTCGACAACTGGTAAGCGACTAATTTGATAGCGATCTAATAAATACAGCACATCGCTGAGGCTATGCGTGGGAGTGACTGTTAAAGGATTGCTAGTCATTATTTCGGTGAGACTCGCATCTTTTGGAAGGTTGCGATCGCGTATTTTTAATACATCACTTTGTGTCACAATTCCTACTAGTTTCCCTTCTTCCACTATCGGAAAACCTCGATGATGAGAACGTGAAAAAGCCTCTACTGTTTCATCCAGAGACGTTTCTACTTCTAGAGTTTCTACCCGTCTTTGCATCACATCTGTTGCTTGTACTTTCGTCAGTAGTCCTTCAATAGGAGCTTGTTTTTGGATAGTGATGCCACTTAGTTCTAAAAGTTTGTCATACAATGACCCAGGCACAATCTTTTCGGCAACTAAGTACGATGTCACAGAGCCAATCATCAAAGGTAGCACCAGATTGAAATCTGTGGTGATCTCAAACACAATCACAATAGCCGTAAATGGCACTTTAGAAACACCACTAAAAAAGGCACCCATTCCTGCCAGTGCATAAGTTGTGGGGTTACCCTCTCCCAAAGCGTAGTGCTGGAAGACACCAATAATGTATCCTAAACAAGAACCTAAGATTAGACTAGGAGCAAATAATCCTCCTGGCGCTCCTGAGCCAAATGCGACCAAGGTAAGGATAAACTGAGCGACAAAGGCAAGCGCTACGATGGAAGGATCAACTTCACCAGTGATTACAAACTGCCGTAACTCACTATTATTCCGGAAAGAAGGTGGTAGGAAAGCAACCACTACACCGGAAATAAACCCAGCTAATGCCACTCGTAACGGCAAGCTGATGTGTAAATTACGGTAAATTCCTTGACTTGCAATCAATCCACGATTAAATAATGCAGCTAGTAACCCCGCTAGGACTCCTAAAATCAGGTAAAAGGGAATTTCTGTGACTGAGAAGGTGGTGGAGTAATGACTTGCTGCTAGATGAAGTTGTAGCCTACCACCGCCCAACAGCCGTGAGACGACGCCACCAATGAACGAGGCAATAATGGCAGTTCCTAAAGTTAATCCCGATAAATCTTGAAGTAATTCCTCGACAACAAATATCATGCCCGCAATCGGGGCATTGAAAGCTGCTGACAACCCAGCACCTGCACCAGCGGCGATCATCTGTCGTCGATGATCTGGGGAGGTAGGAACCCAACGACTCATCCCCGCCGCCAAAGCCGCCCCAATATGAACAGTAGGACCTTGCCGCCCTAATGTCAAACCCGACCCCAAGGCGATAATAGAACTCAATAACTTTACAGCTGCCACACGCCATGACAGTCTAACTGGTGCATTCCCAAGAGAGGCTTTGACTTGTGGAATTCCACCACCAACCGCCTCTGGTGCCAATCTCTCCACGAGTAACCCAGCCAAAAATCCAAAGCAAACACCAACGAGTGGTAAGACAAGCCACGCTGGAAATAAGTAGGAAGAATGAACTCGCCATGCTCCTAACCATCCGACGCTAAATTTAAAGAATACAGCTGATAGAGCAGCGACGACCCCGATAACCGATGCTTCTGCGATCGCTAAACCTCTTCTAGGCTGCCACAAAGTGCGAAAGCTCTGAGTGATCACAAGAGGTAACATATTAATTCAAAATTCGCTGCCTGCGGCACGCTCCGCTAACGTTCAAAATTCAAAAATAAATATCACAGGACTTACCCACGAACAACCTAACCATAGTCATTCCAACCTCTGGGAAGCAATCGCAACCCACTGTTTTTAGTGGCGCGTGTGTAAGTCCTATATAAATATGAAACCGCAAATGCACATAGATAAATTATCTGTGTACATCTGTGCCCATCTGTGATTCCAAATCTCCTAAAACCAGATTTTTGCAACAAACCTATCAAGGTTATCACTTGAATCAAGAAGTCGTCACGAAATTTTTTTTCAATTTTGCTTCCCAGTGCTAGATAACCCTTCTACTAATAAAGATGGAGTGTAACAAGAACCGTTCCAGTCAGCATCGTCACCCAGTTTAACTAGTTGTTTAAGAACTGTATAGACGTTTCCAGCCACCATCGTATCTTTGACGCGCCCAATAATGTGACCATTTTGGACACGATATCCCAAATCAACGTTGATGGAAAAGTCACCAGAAATGCCGCCGTTACTTCCCAGGATTTGATCTACGATTAAGCCATCATCCAGATATTGAATCAATTGTTGTAGCGATTCATCTCCAGGCTGGATGAGGAAATTAAATAAACCAGGAGTAGGATAACTGCCTAAACCGGGGCGAAAACCATTACCTGTGGAAGCCATGTTTAACTGGCGTCCGGTGGTGCGATCGCAGTAAAAATGCTGCAACACACCATCTTGGATAAATACTAAAGATTGGGTTGGGGTACCTTCATCATCAAATGGGCAACTATAAGGTCCTGCGTAGGGATCTTGGTAGAGGGTGAGAATTGGTGACATCACTGGTGTACCAATGCGTTCTACCCAGGGAGAAGCTTTTTCCAAGACTCGCTTGCCATTTAAAGCTGCTTGTACAGTTCCCCAAAGCATATCAGCAGCTTTAGAAGTAAACAAAACTGGAACGCGACCGTTGGGAGATGTAACATTTTCTTTTGCCCAAGCCAACCGCTGTAAAATTTGGTGAGCAACTCTGTCTGGCTGAAGGTTACCTCTTTTGGTTTGACCATCAGAAACGCTCAAAAAGTCGTCACCTCGTACCCACTCTGCTTCTACATAGCAACTCAGGGTTGTGTCGCTATAATGGCAATCTAAACCTTTGGTGTTGACAAGTCTGGTGGTTTCAACATCACATTCCCACTCACTTGTACAAATAACATCTGGATATGCGTCGCGGATGATGGCGATCGCTTGTTTGCCCCACTCGACCAACTTTTCTATGGGTACATCTTCACCCAGGTTTGGGTAAGAAGGCTTAGAATCACCGTTTAATTCCACTGCTTCAGGTTGATTGAGTTGACTTAAGGCTAAAGCACGTTCCACCAATGCTTGCGGTTGCACAGGGCCGTAAGCCACGGCTAATCCGGGACATCCATTGCGCCACAGCCGCAGTGCTGTGCCTTCAGATTGGCTAGTTTCCAACTGCTTGAGGCGATTTGCCTCAAAAAACACAGGTCGAGACAGCGATTTTGACTGATAGACCTCAGCTGCTTCCGCACCCGATTTTATCGAGAGTTCCAGCAGTTGTTCCACCAGAAAATTATTTGGTAATTCTTTATACACCATATTTTCTTGGCTGTGGACTTGGAAATTGGCAATAGGAAATGGATGGTTGTTAGTTGTTAGTTATCAATTGTTGATGACTAACAATTAACCACTCCCCACCAACCTTTATCCATCTAAAAAGTTTGTAAGTTGACTCCCGCTACAGCCAAGGGCTTGGCGGTGCCTTTATCAAATTTACGGCACATTGACCTCTTGCAACAGCCAAAACCCCGCAAAAGATTCTTCTTGAGGATTGGACTGTACTGCGATAAAATGCACCCCATTAGCTTTTTGCTTTGCTTCTTCAAAGCTTTTGGCTTCTGCTAGTGTTTGAGAGTTTTTGAGATTTGCCAAAATCCAGCTTTCAGTTGCACCGGTTTCTAAAAGCAATCTCGGCTCTTCCTTATCATCTAATTTCAACCAGGCTAACTCTAAACCGGAGATCCAACCTGCGATTGGCAATGCTCTTGGTGAGAATATCAAAATACCAGGAATAGGAGTTTCAGGGGAAATTTGCGCCAATTCAAAGGGAAAAGCTTCACCAAAACCTATTTCCCACTCGTGCATTCCCGTAAATTCCGATTGTTGTAAAGTAACAAATATCCACTGCTTTCCTTCCAAAGCGTCTGGTAAGCGTTGGGGTAAAGGGTTATCTAGGCGCACAGATGGATTTGTTCCAGCTTGATAGCCCGGTTCTTGAGGATAAACTTCTTCCATCCGCTGTTCTAGCCATTGGTTAAGCAGCAAAGTGCGGCGACTTGGCTGAGCGGAAATACCTAAATCTTTGCAAGCTTTGGTAATCATATTGTTCATTTGGCGGCGGAAAAAGCGTATTCTTATTGGTGTTTTTCCTGCTTGGCTAATTGCTTCTTCCAACGCAGTCCGCAGCCACACTGAATTCACCTCAGTGCTGGGGCAATATTTCGCAAAGCGAAAGATAGAATCAATTTTCGTTCGGGTTTCCAAAGGAGTTTCGCATACCAAAACTTCCCAAACCTTTTTCTGATTTTCGTCCAGAATCGGACGCGAGTAAAAATCAAGTTCCCAAATACTGCCCATGTGATGCCGTTATGATTTGGCTACTTTCTTATATTTTCATCATACGAGGGTACAGGTAACCTTGGGACAAGTCAAAGGGAGATCAGGGGAATAAGTGAGGGAGTGGAGGAGAAAGGAGAAGGGAGCAGGGAGAAGATGAGAAAATTTTCATCCGTGACTAAATCCATAAATGTGCTGGGCTATGTAGGATAGTCTTGTAATTAATATAACATTTTACGAATGAGCGATAAGCGTTTGCGTAGCGCGCCCTATGCCTGCGGCACGGCTACGCCTATCGGCGCTAGCTTGCTGCCAAAGGCAGATCGCACTCTGAGATAGCAAAACTTAACAAAATTGGCGATTCAAACAGATGAGATTAAGTAGGTCGGCGTAAATAATTATCGTTGAAATAAGGCAGGGAGCCAGTGCGTTGCGGTGAGGCAGCGCGGACGCCACATGCCTAGTAGGTCTCCCAACCTAGGCATGTGGCGGAGCGCGTTAGCTCCGGCCCCCTTAGGGGCTAGCGGAACCGTTCGGCACGGGGCCGTGCCCGTTAGGCGCAGCCGTGGCGTTAGCCATAGGACTCAGGTTTTCCCCGATAGCCCTCCGGGGAGAACCTTCGGTTCCGCTTCGCTAACGCCAGTCGCCTGCGGAGGGAGACCCTCCCGCAGCGCTGGACTCACCGTAAGGCGTGGCGTTAGCCATAGGGCGTTGGGGTTCCCCCCGTTGTAGCACCTGGCTTAACTCATCCCCCGGCTATGAAATTTTCACTCCGTTTAATTTCATAAAAAGCCGGGGGGAAATCGAAGTCATTAGTCCTTAGTCGCGAGTCTTAGTAGTTTTAGTTCCTAAGAGGAACCGCTGCGCTACATGATTTTTCGTATTTAATCATACTAATGACTAATGACCAATAACTAATGACTAAGGCGACAAGGCGACAATTCCTCCCCGCTCTAGAACGAACAGGGCAACCGAAGTCGCCTTCTGGTGAGCAGGGGGCTTTTAGCAGGGAGAGAAAAGGTTTAAGCCTTTAGGGCAAAACAAAATTGAACGTCATTACAATGAAGCAGATTTAGCTCATGATATTGAGATAATTAAAGCAGGTTTTTAGAAATTGTGACGGTTGTTTGTAATGCTACGCCATTGATAAATTTTGCAGCTATTAATCGCCTTGATATTTTGGAGACTGCATTTGTCCAAATTGTTATTCCCCAAGCCGTCTATGATGAAACAACAGTTAGAGGATTTCCAGGATCAGAATTTGTGTTGCAAGCAATTGGTTCTAAGTGGTTGCAAGTTCGTTCAGTTTCAACTGTAGCATCCAACATACCGCCAGAATTAGATAACGGTGAACGTGAAGCAATTGCTTTAGTACTAGAAATTGGTGAACGGCGAATTTGGTTGGATGAACGTGAAGCACGCCAAGTTGCTCAAAGTTTGGGATTATAAGTAATTGGTACTTTAGGTGTTCTTTTATTGGCAAAAAATAGAGAGATGATTACACAAGTTCAACCCTTGCTCGATGCTATGATTGATAGCGCTCAATACTGGGTGAATCGCACTCTTTATGAACAAGTCTTACGACAAGCGGGAGAATTAATTAAGTAGGCAACAGATGTGAACCATTCCACCAAAAAAATGACTACTCAGACAAGCATCATATTTGGATTGTCGCGCCATCACTACCACTAGCTAAAGTTCTGCATAGCAAAACTTAACAAAATTGGCGATTCAGACGTTTGAAGGGATTATAGTAGATGACAACGGCTGAGCGACGCCTAACTATGATCTACTGTCTCAACCCCAGTTGCGAGAAGCCCCAAAATCCAGATGGTGCATATTTCTGCCAAAGTTGCGGTATACAATTGATACCTCAGTTGCGAAACCGCTATCGCATTATCCAACCATTGGGAGGGGGGGGATTTGGCAGAACTTTTTTGACAGAAGATGAAGACAAACTGAATGAGCATTGTGTTGTCAAGCAACTCGCACCGCAAGTCCAAGGAACCAGCGCCCTGCATAAAGCAACAGAACTCTTTCAACAAGAAGCGCGGCGTCTGCAACAACTTGGAGAACATCCACAGATTCCAACTTTGTATGCCTACTTTAAAGATGATAACTACTTGTATTTGGTGCAGCAGTTTATCCAAGGGCAAACTTTGCGAGAGGAGTTGAGACAACAGGGACTGTTCGGTGAGGAAAAAATTTGGGAACTGTTGAATGAACTCTTACCTGTGCTCAAATTTGTTCACGAACATCAAGTTATTCATCGGGATATAAAACCAGAAAATATTATTCGTCGTTCCTCCGAAGATGGTAGAAAAGATTTAGTGCTAATTGATTTTGGTGTTGCCAAGCAGTTAACAGTAACTTCTTTAGAGCATACGGGTACAGTTATTGGTTCCTATGGCTATGCACCAATTGAACAAATGAAGTATGGCAGTGCATATCCAGCAAGCGATTTGTTTAGTTTAGGTGTAACTTGCTTTCATCTATTAACAGGAATTCACCCATCTGGGCTTTACATGGAACATGGCTATGGTTGGGTGATGCATTGGCGGCAATATCTCAAGTCTGGCATATCTCCAAAACTGGATCAGGTGTTAGACAAGTTATTACAAAAAGATATTGAGCCTCGTTACCAGTCCGCTGATGAAGTTTTGCAAGACTTACGTCAAAAGCAACAACCAGAAGTCATTCCAGCAAATATGACTGCAACGCGATACACGGGGCGTCAAGCCTCCGGCTTATCGCCTTCAGCAATTTCCTTACAGTCATCAGTTTTTCCCACTGTTCCAAGCACTATTCTTCAACCAAGAACTCAGTGGAATAAATCTCTGCTAATAGGATGTTTTATTACACTTTTTGCGTTAATTGGAATTATTTCTTACTGCCAACTGTTTGGGCGAACTTCAGTCCTAACTGGACATTCAGGTGAAGTTAATTCTTTAGCATTCAACCCTAAAGGTACTACTCTTGCTAGTGGCAGTGATGACAAAACGATCAAACTTTGGAACTTCAACAGAAGAAAAGAAATTCGCACTCTTAAGGGACATAAAGGTATTATTTATTGTGTCGCAATTAGCCGGAATGGTCAAACTCTTGTCAGTGGTAGTCAGGATAACACAATCAAAGTCTGGAATTTGAAGACGGGGCAGGAAATTCGCACTCTTAAAGGACATTCCGGTCTGATTAATTCTGTTGCTATCAGCCCAGATGGTGAAAAAATTGCCAGTGGTAGTTATGATAATACAATCAAAGTCTGGAACTCTAAGACGGGGCAGGAAATCCGCACTCTGACGGGGCATACAAGAGAAGTTCTGTCTGTCGCCATTAGTCCGGACAATCAGAAGCTAGTTAGCGCCAGTGCAGACAGAACTATCAAAGTGTGGAATCTGAATACAGGAAAAGTTATACTCACCCTCAAAGGTCATGAAGGTGATGTGAATGCCCTTGCCATTAGCCCGGATGGTCAATTGTTAGTGAGTGGCAGCGATGATAAAACTGTTAAAGTATGGAATTTCAATACAGGAAGAGAAATACGTACTTTTCGAGAGTATGCAGCTGATGTGAGTGCGATCGCTTTCAACCCAGATGGCAAAACAATTGCTAGTGGTAGCGATGACGGTATAGTTAAAATCTGGAATCTGAGTACAGGAGAGGAAATAACCTCCTTTGGCGCACATACAAGCGAAGTTTTTGCTGTCGCTTTCAGTCCAGATGGCAAAACTTTGGTGAGTGGTGGTAAGGACAAAACTATCAAGATTTGGCCAGTTCCTTAACTCATAATAGCTATCGACCATTGATAATGGCGATCGTTGTTTGCAAGGATAAACCGACACTAGCTGCTAGTTCTTCTAATGCTACTTGTTCGCTTGTACTCGTACTCAGCATTTGAGTTGCGGCTGTGACATAGTCAGGATTTTCAAGATCATTAACGCTCCCACCAGAGGTTGTTTGGGAATTGAGACGATTCGCACTCAGCTTTTGCATTCGGTAAGCGGCAATTTTCGAGGCTTGATGTGCTTGGAGATATGCAACATAGTTTTTTATGATCGCCACTCGTTTTTGGAGCTTGGCTTCATTCCAACGAGCCTCTATGATAGGTAGTTTTTTAATGCTCCTCAGAAGCTTAATCGGATCGATTGTGACGGTGAGGGAAAAACTGTGCTCGCTGACAGATGAAACCTCAGGTAAGGTTAAATTTGTTGTCGTTTGAGACGGCGATAATTCTACGCTCACAACGTCCGAAAAAGCACTCAGTCCCATTTCAGCTTTTGTCTCCTGTACTTGAGCAGAGTTGCGCTGGGCAATGACAACTAACTGCTCAATAATTTTGAGATCTTTTTGCGTAATCTCAGTTTGAAGGGGTTCAGGTTCATTGCTGGCATTTAAGTTCTCTTTGGATGCAATTACAGGAAAAGGAGTACCGACAAGTGTGATGGTAACGAGAATGATCAAACTCTGCATCCAAGATGTTGAGAGCCATTGTGCAATCAGTATGCGGGTTGATTTAATTTGATGCACCACCTATAATTCATAACTCGCCTCCCTTTTGACTATATCAATAGATGACAAAAGTTATTACTAAGGACAAATATAATTTCAATTAAATGAATTTTGAATTACTTATTATCGCGGAGGCGGTAGAATAAACCTAATTTTCCAAGCTTCCAAAGACGAAATATGATAATGCATCCTACCCTCCAAAGTGCATTTGCCAACCGCCGCGCTCTCAAAGTTATCAGTGGCTTGAATAACTTTGATCGCGATACAGTGCGAGCAATTGTCAAAGCAGCCCATCACGGTGGTGCAACTTTTGTTGATATCGCCGCCGATTCTGCTTTGGTACAAATGGCAAAAGAGTTGACAGATTTACCTGTTTGTGTGTCCGCAGTCGAACCAGAGAAATTTGTCCAAGCTGTTGCAGCAGGTGCAGATTTGATTGAAATTGGTAATTTTGATTCTTTTTATGCTCAAGGACGCAAATTCGAGGCTGAGGAAGTTTTAGCACTAACTCACCAAACCCGCGTTCTCCTTCCTGAAATCACCCTTTCTGTGACTGTTCCCCATATTTTGACACTAGATCAGCAGGTACAGTTGGCAGAGGATCTGGTAAAAGCTGGCGCAGATATCATCCAAACCGAAGGTGGAACCAGTAGCAACCCAACTCACCCTGGAACTTTGGGACTCGTTGAAAAAGCTGCTCCTACTTTAGCAGCAGCTTATGAAATTTCTCGTGCGGTGTCAGTTCCAGTGTTGTGTGCTTCTGGTATTTCCAGCGTCACAGCACCTCTGGCTGTTGCTGCTGGTGCAGCGGGTGTTGGTGTTGGTTCTGCTATCAACCAACTCAACAGCGAAGTCGCCATGATTGCTGCTGTACGTGGTTTGGTGGAAGCGTTGGGAACTGTCAGCACTTTTGGTGCGATCGCGTAGCGGCTTCTAAAGGAGCATCGCGTTGAAGTTACGCGATGAGGAAGTGGGAAGCCAAGGAGCTAAAGAGGGAGGGAGCGAAGGAGGGAAAATCTCTTACTTTCTCACTCCCAGCCTACGGCACGAAGCGCCCCGGAGGGGGGCGCTGCGCAAACGCGCTTCACCCCCTCACCCCCTCTACGCCAAACAATCCTTGAGGCTATAAATCACGTGATTTTGCTGTTCTTCTGATAATTCTGGGAACATGGGCAAGGATAAAACTTCCTGGCTAGCTTGTTCAGCTACTGGTAATTGTCCCTCTTTGTATCCCAGATTTTCATAAACTGGCTGTAAGTGTAAAGGGCGGGGATAGTAAATCATTGTGTTTACACCCCGCTCTTGCAATAAACTCTGAATCGAGTCCCTTTTGTTGTCTTGTACGCGAATGGTGTACTGATTCCAAACTCCCATACCTCCAGCCAATTCTTGGGGTACAATCAGACCAGGAATTTGATTTAGGTACTGGTGATAACGAATAGCAACTTGCCGCCGCTGATTATTCCAAAAATCTAGATATCGCAGCTTAATTTGAAGAATAGCCGCTTGCATAGCATCCAAACGGCTGTTGACACCAATTTCCTCACAATGATATCGATTTTTTTGACCGTGCTCTTTTAAGAATCGTAACCGGGCTGCGATTTCGGGATCGTTAGTTGTGATTGCTCCGCCGTCACCGCACGCACCGAGATTTTTGGTAGGGTAAAAACTAAAGCAACCGATGTGTCCAATACTTCCTACCTTTTGCCCGACCCAGTTTGCCCCTGTAGACTGAGCACAATCTTCTATTACGACTAAATTGTGTGCTTTTGCTACATTCATCAATGCAGCCATATCCACAGGTTGACCAAACAAGTTAACTGGGATAACTGCTTTGGTTTGGCGCGTGATTGCAGCTGCGACTTGGTTTACATCTAGATTAAACGTAGTCGCATCGATATCAACAAACACTGGTTTCGCACCCACAGCACTGATAACCTCAGCAGTGGCGATAAAAGTAAATGGTGTCGTAATCACTTCATCGCCTGCACCAATGTTTAAAGCTTTAAGTGCTAAGAAAAGAGCATCAGTACCTGAGTTGCATGTTACACATTCAGTGACACCAATATATGTGGCGAACTGTTGCTCAAAGCCTGCTACTATAGGACCGCCAATATAACGACCAGAAGCAAGAACCTCTAAAACAGCTGCGCTGACTTCTGCTTCTATAATGGTGTATTGTTGCTTAATATCAAAAGCTGGTACGGAATGATTTAGACTTTGAACCATGAGATTTTATCTTAACTTCAAGATAGATACTGACGTTAGATTTGGTGCCCCTGATCGTTTTGAATCAAAAAGCTCGTGAAAGTCTTCTTCCTCAAATTCACATTATTTAAGAGTTTTCACGGAAGTTTTTTTTCAAAAAGGTTACTATCTTCTAGGGTGCAAGGAATTGTATATCCACCAAGAATCAATACCGAATATGAAAGTTCCCGGTGAGTACTTTTAGAGGAACAGGGAATAAAGGACTGAGCACGCATAGTGCAACCTATTACCTGTAACCTGTAATCTATACCTTATAACGTATATGTACAAGAGGTAGAAAACCAATGCAGGAGCTGATCAAGCTAGATTTCGTCGATTTGGCTTTTGCTGTTGGATTGATGGGCGCAGCCATAGCTTTATCCGCGTGGGAACGAATAGGATTAGAGTTCAATTTAGCCCTCGCAACAGGCAGAACTTTCCTACAATTAGCCGTATTGGGATATGTTTTGGAGTTCATCTTTGCTTTAGATAATCCTTGGGCAGTTTTGGCGATATTAGCAGTTATGCTGACGATTTCAGCAATTGTCGCACGAAATCGTATTACTCAAAAAATACCGCAGATGTTGCCCTTGGTGTGGGGATCAATTTTGCTCAGTACAACCATAACACTGGTTTATACTAATGTACTGATTCTTCAACCAGACCGATGGTTTGAGCCACAGTATGTGATTTCTCTAGGAGGAATAGTATTAGGTAATGCAATGAACGCCGCTGCGCTGGCTGGAGAACGTCTTGTTAGTATTATGAATGCAACTCACTTAGAAATAGAAACTCATTTAAGCTTGGGTGCAACTCCACAACAGGCGATCGCACAATATCGTAAAGATGCTGTTCGCGCTGGATTGATTCCTACTCTTAATCAGATGATGATTATTGCTATGGTGACGCTACCAGGAATTATCACTGGTCAGTTACTCAGTGGCATTAATGCTCGCGAAGCTGCATCTTACCAAATTTTGATTATGTTTATGGTTGCTTTTGCCAATTTGCTGACAATATTGTTAGTCACTCGGGGAATATGTCGTCAATATTTTAATTCCACCGCCCAGCTGGTGAGATAAAGGCGTAACTTATACCAAATTGCATTCTCACTTGGATGTTTGGGCAGTAGTTTCGAGCTTAGTTGACTTACTTGTGTGTACCTAGCGATGTATATTCTAATCAGTCATAAGAAAGAGACCCTTATTTATTTTTTATCGCTAGGATAAATTTAATCTTGTATTCACAACACTTTGGGTCATCTACATATAATCGGTAAAAACTATGGAACCTCTGATGGTTGAAAAAGAGACTCATTCTCAACCTGATGCCAAAAATCACCGGTACATTGCTAAAGCTGCCGTAGCATTAACGGTGCTACTAGCATTAGTATTGCAAGTAATAACGCAGGAAATTAGTTTGGGAATCACGGAATGCCTAGCAAAGGAACTTGCGGTATCCTCTTTACTCGTGCAACACTACTCAATAGCTACTTTGCGCAAGATTTTATTATTCGGGGTAGATTTATTTCTGGCTATTTAGCTCATCTCATGCATACTATTCAAAATAACAAAAAACCCCGTTTAGGATCTGCTAGACGGGGTCTATTTTTGTCTTGCGCTGTATGAGATAACCAAAGCTACAGCTTTGGTATTAAACCGAGTTGCTGAAGAACACCCAAAGCATCTTCTTGCTCTAGCTCTTCGGTGATTTTGCCTTCGACAATGCGGTAAATTATAATTCCTGTCCACGATACTGACTTTTCTGTTGGAGGGAGGTTTAGAACCTTTATCTCTCCCTTATGAGTGCCTTGAGCAGTCCAGCTGATCGCAACCTTGTCCCCTTCAGCAATTGCATCTGTAATTGTAAACTGTAGATTGGGGAAACCAGTGTGAATGTCAGCGACCCATGATTTAAAACCCTCACAATCAAGTGTTCTGTGGAAGTATTGGGTAGTAAACCTTGAAGTCATCGCTAGCAAGTTCGTCTACTACAGCCAAATTTCCCTTTCCCCATGTCTGTTCACAGAATTGTAGGGCGATTTCTTTGTTTTGTTGTGCTGACATGACTAGTTATGTGACTATTGTAAGTTTCCTTTTGGGATTTGACTAATTTTATAGCTACCATAACCGATTTTTCTGCTTGCACAGACTTTACCTTGTACATTTGTATCAATGTATTAACAAATATATTTGTTATTATACGTACTATAGAAATCCTAAATCATTGATGAACAACAAGATTACTGACTTATAAGAAATGTAAAAAAATTAAAAGTTTCTATTGTTACAGAATGTGTGGAAAAATTTTAGCAAAATTACAGAGGTAAGTAATGATGTTATATTTTAGTAAAAAACTAATTTATGATAAAAATCAATAAATGTATCTTATCGATTTAAGAAACTAAATAAAATTGATAAAAAAATAGAAAGATTTCTAGTCAAAAAAAGCTTTATCCTGCAATTAGGGGGCAGCGTGAATGTTTTGGACAGCACTGCAGCCACCTTTATGATGTGGCAAAAAGGTCTGTGTCAATGGATTTATTAGAATACCAAGTGAAAGAATGGTTTGCGAACATAGGCATTCCTGTATTGCCTTCGCAACGAATTGACCATCCCACGGATTTAAAACGTTTAAAAATTCGCTACCCAATTGTTCTGAAATCTCAAGTCAATGCGGTGGAACGAGCAAAAGTAGGTGGAGTCAGGTTTGTAGGAACGACAATTGATGCGATCGCCGCAGCACGAAGTATCTTTAATTTGCCAATTTTAGGACAATTGCCAGAAGTGTTACTGGCAGAAACTAAGTACGAAACTGAACAAGAATTTTATCTTGCTGTGGTCTTGGATACAGCTGTCTGCCGTCCTATACTTTTAGGTTGTACTGAAGCAGAGGACATAGATTGGGAATCAGCAGATGAAAAAATGCACTACGTCGTTGTTGAACAAGAGTTTTCCCCATTTTATGCTCGACAACTAGCGTTGAAAATGGGCTTGCAAGGTGCATTGATACAGTCAGTGAGCACTGTTGTTGAGAAGATGTACCACTTATTTGTAGAAAAAGACTTGGACTTGGTGGAAATCAATCCTTTAGGTGTAAGTGCCTCTGGTCAAGTTATGGCGCTTAATGGTAACGTCAGCGTTAACGAACGAGCAATTGGTCGCCATCCAAATATCGCTGATATGGCACAAGCAATGGTAAATCCTTATACCAGTAGCGATACAATCAGGAATTTGGGCAACTGGGATGTAGTAGAAATGCACGGTAAAATTGCCATTTTGGGCAATGGTGCTGGATTGGTAATGGCAACTTTAGACTTGGTGGTTAATAGTGGTGGGAAGCCTGGGGTATGTTTGAACCTTCGCCATGCGTCTGTTACTGATGCCTCACCAACTACCTTTAAGAGTCGCTTGGAAAAAGCTTTAAAAAACATAGCTACTGATAAAAGTATTCAGGTAATACTCATTAATTTCTTAGGTAGCATTTCTCAAGGTAGCGAAGTTTCTCAAGTCATTGGCGAGTTTGTAGAAAATAGTATGAGTGAAGCTCAACTATTGATGGCTAAGTCAAATGGCGGTAAACGTCGAGAGAACAATTTTCCCCGCTTAGTCGTCCGTCTTGCTGGTTCTGAGTTCGATACAGCAAGAATTGATATAGCCGCACTGAAAACTCCAACTGATACGTCGATAACGGTAGTCGAAAATTTAGATGAGGGCGTAGCAGAAGCAATCCGTTTGGCTAAATCAACAGCACATAGAAGGTTTTAACTAATTCACCTATAGGACTACTGTTTGATTTTTGCGAAGCTTGGTACAGTTATCAGTTATCAGTTACCAGTTACCAGTTACCAGTGATCAATTGTTCCCTGTTTACTGTTCACTGTTCACTGTTCACTGTTCCCTGTTTCTTCCCTGTGTTAATACAAGTAATTTCACAAATTCTATAGTATGAATTTAACACCATACAGCAAAGTGTTAATCCAAGGCTTTTCTGAGTACATTACAGCAAATCATGTTGCTCAAATGAAAGCCAATGGTACAAATTTGGTCGCTGGGGTTAATCCTGGATGGGGTGGACAACAAATCTACAGTCTGCCAGTCTTCGACCTTGTAGAGGAAGTCGTGGATAAATTTGGAGTTATTGATACTACAATTATCTGCGTACATCCTTACCAAGTTCTAGATGCAGCACTAGAAGCCATCGCATCTAATATCCGCCAAATCATCATCATCTCCCCTGGCGTACCACCGTTGGATATGGTACAACTACTTCGTAAAGCCGAAGCAAAAGAAACCCTGATAGTAGGACCAAATAGTCCTGGAATTATCATACCGGGAAAAATCCTTTTAGGAACTCAACCTAGTGAATTTTATACTGAAGGTAAAGTAGGAATACTAAGTCGAAGCACGACTCTCACCTACGAAATAGCTAGGGAATTAACTGATGCTGGTTTGGGACAGTCGATGAGTGTCAGCATTGGAAGTGATGCGATCGTTGGTTCGTCTTTTCTGCAATGGCTGCAAATATTGGATGAAGATGAAGCCACAAAGGCAATAGTTTTGGTTGGACAACCCGGTGGCGATCGCGAAGAAGCAGCAGCACGATATATTGCCGAAGCAATTGATAAACCAGTTGTTGCTTATGTTGCAGGTAGAGAAGCACCTCCCGCAAAACATTGGCGTCAAACTGGAACTTTGGCGGCTGTCATCGGACGCGATCCCGATTTTGGCACAGCAAAAAACAAATTAGCTGCCTTTTCCTTTGCCAGAGTTCCAGTTGCAGAACGTCCTTCTCAGATACCAGAATTGGTAAAGAAGGCGATGAGATAGTTATTGTCAATCTATCAAAAGTCAATTGCTCAACCAAGAAATCGCACTTTAGTAGTTCTTGCGATAAGTAGCCCCGCGTCTACGCCTTTGGTCATCGATTTTTTTTAAGTGGTTACGCAAAATTATTTATGTCATTGCGTTAGCGTAGCGTGCCCGGAGGGCATACGAAATGAAATGTAGCGAAGCAATCTCCAAAGCCTTGCGATTGCTTCATTTCGCTTCGCTCCATTCGCAATGACAAATGTGTATTTAATTTTGCATTAGTACTTATTTTCCGGTTGACTTTTTACGAGTTGACACGATATTATATAGATGATGGAAAAGGTGTGCGCAGACGAACCCACTTTCTCAGCAGTATTAGTGGTGCAGCAGCAACCACAGACAAAGAAAGATCATTAAGCCAAAAAAGAAGAAGAAAGCAAGCTTAACCCAACCTCGCTGAAACCACATTTTTAACTTCTGTTTATTAGAGGAGAGGGAAACAGAGTTAATTTTGGCTATCTTAGTTTGAGTGTATTCAATAAGCGGTTCATAGTTAATGGAAGCAGCGAGTTCAGCAGCTTGATGCAAGGAGTCAAGCGCGGCGTCTTTGTTTCCCACAACTACATGAACATCAGCGAGAAATAGAAGGTTGCGGCTTTGGCTGTAGATATCGCCAATTTGAATGTAAAGGTTTTGAGCCTGTTGGAGATATTGTAGTCCTTGGGCTGGTTCATCTTGTAATTTGCCAAACTCTTGGAGTATGTTCGCTTCACCAAGGCGAGCGCCAATCTCGCGGTAAAATACTAATGCTTGTTGGTAGTTTTGTAATGCTTCCTCACGACGATCAAGGAATTGCAAAACATCGCCTATGGCTGTTAAAGTATTGGCTTCACCAAGGCGATCGCCAATCTCGCGGTAAAATCCTAATGCTTGTTGGTAGTTTTGTAATGCTTCCTCACGACGATGCAGGAATTGCAAAACATCGCCTATGGCTGTTAAAGTATTGGCTTCACCAAGGCGATCGCCAATCTCGCGGTAAAATACTAAAGCTTGTTGGTAGTTTTGTAATGCTTCCTCACGACGATGCAGGAATTGCAAAACATCGCCTATGGCTGTTAAAGTATTGGCTTCACCAAGGCGATCGCCAATCTCGCGGTAAAATCCTAATGCTTGTTGGTAGTTTTGTAATGCTTCCTCACGACGAGCAAGGAATTGCAAAACATCGCCAATCGCTTTTAAGGTATTCGCCTCACCAAGGCGAACGCCAATCTCGCGGTAAAATTCTAAAGCTTGTTGGTAGTTTTGTAATGCTTCCTCACGACGATCAAGGAATTGCAAAACATCGCCATAAACCTTACACGCATTAACAAAAGACAATACCTCTTGTTGATTTTCTGGTTTCCATTTCTGTAACAAGCGTTCGTAAAGAGTTAAGCGCACAGCATTATAACCCCGCAGTTGTAGTAATTTGTCACAACTGCTATATCGATCATCGGGGTTAGTTTGGTGTTCAATTATGTTTAAAGCTTGTAAATACTGCCCAGTTTCACAGTTATGATGAAAAATCTCTAGATATTCTGCGACTGCTTCGAGTTTATCGCTGGGTAAAAGCTGAGGTTTGCGGCGTTGTTCGTAATAAGCAATTGCTTTTTGATGTGCTTGTGTCTGATTTTCTCCCTTCTGCTGCAAGTAGCCTTGAATTAACGGCTGAAACTGAAATTTCCAAATTCCTTGTTGTTTCTTCTCCTGCAAAAGAGAACGCTTTGTCAATTGATGCAGTTCTGCTTCTGTCACCTCTTGTTCTGATAACATAACAGTTGCTGCCTCTCGGTCAAAAGCAAGACGATACACGCTGAGATTAAATAATAGGTTTTGTAAATTGGGGGTTAGGCGGTTTATACTCGCATCCAGAATTTTTGCAATGTTTGCTTCTGGATCGTCTCGATGCAAACCAAGAACTTGAAATATATTGTGTTTCCATTCACTGATATCTGCCTCATCTGCTGCATGCAGTAACCCAGCCGCCAACTTGAGTAATAAAGGATGTCCACCTGCTTGGTTGACAAATTGGCTCAATTGTGAATCATCGCCCTGTATTTCTAGTTCTTGCAGTAACCTCACCCCTGCATCAATAGAAAGTCCATCTAGTCGTTGCCATCGGCTTTGATTTATTGTGTTGTCAGGCAAAGCAGGTTGCTCTCGGCTAGTGACTAGAATAATACTGCGACTCTCGGAACTCAACCAGCGCAACAAAAACTGGTGATAAGCTTCATCCTTCCATTGTCCATTAGCTTGCAGTAAGGTTTCGAGGTTATCCAGTACCAACAAATACCGCTTTGACTGGAGAGCGTTACAAAGAGCAATAATAAGATCATCATCTTTCTCAGGCGCAACCTGACCAAATTTATCCAGCAACCAACGTCCCCAAACTGCAAAGGGGTAAGCTTGGCTAAAAGTTGTCCAGACTTTTTCCGCAAACTCTTCAACTGGATCAGATATTTTAACAATCAGTTTAGCAATCAGTGCCGATTTACCAAAGCCTCCCGCCGCGATGACACCTATCAAACGTACCTGACTTTCTTCCAGCCACGCCTGCAATTTGGCAAGTTCCTCTGTCCGTCCCTGCCAGTGGCTGGTATCGGGGCGGCGCTGATCAATAATAGTATTAGGGGCATTTAACTTTGTCCACTGCCACTCGGACGACTGTAGTCAGGGTTGCTGGTAGTAACTATTATTTATAGTATTAACACCTATGTAATTTGTGCCGCCTTGATTTGTGACGTCATTCTTGGTTTGATTACCAGTGTTGTTTGTACCATCAATATTCATCAGCATCTGGCTATTGTCTTGAATTTTTCCAGCATGAATTTCTCGCGCTAACACTTGGACTTGATCAGCAAACTCCTGATCAGCGTTCATCGTGTCGCGCAAATAGACTGCAAGTCCTTGTAGTTCTTCTTCCTTACCTTGCTCAATCGCAGTCAAAGTGCTAGCTGTATTCCTATTTACACTGAGTTTCTCACGAATAATTCGATATAACTCATCAATTTTCTTGAGTGCAGCCTCCGTAAATTTCTCCCCCAGTTTGCCTACACTTGACTCAAAAAACTTACCACAAGCAAGTTTTGCTATTACAAGCGCTGCTGAAAAGGTTACAGGATTAGTCATATCTGTAAGTTCCTTAATTTTTTATAGCTATATTTTTTAATACAATATTATATTCTAATTATCAGTAAAATTTCGGTTCTTGTATTCATCTCTAATCTTAAAGCAACACAACTCAGTTAGCAGTTACCAGTTATCAGTTATCAGTTATCAGGTAGGAAACGGACTCGTCCACCGCTTCTTCACCCTTCGGGTTCGCCAGATGCTTACGGAGGGAAACCCTCCTGCAGCACTGGACTCACTGTTCACTGTTCACTGTTAAGCGTTCCCTGATTGAAAAACTTGTTAGACGCATGACAACCCTTAACAATGAGAGAAAGAACTAACAACAAACTCCTAACATCTACTTATGAGCTTTCGTGACGAATTTAAACTGTTGCTACGCGCCCGCTACCCTCTGATTTACATCCCAACATACGAAGAGGAACGAGTTGAAAGCGCTATCCGGGAAGAAGCCGCGAATCAGGGTAGTCGTCCAGTGTATACTTGGGATTTTGTGGATGGTTACCAAGGTAATCCGAATGATGCGGGATTTGGTCGGCGTAACCCTCTACAAGCTTTGGAATTGGTGGAAAAACTCCCGGCTTCTGCGCCAGCAGTGTTTATTTTACGAGATTACCATCGCTTTTTAGAAGATGTGGCGATCGCCCGCAAACTCCGCAACTTCGCTCGACTCCTCAAGTCTCAGCCAAAAAATATCGTCTTACTATCCCCAAGAATTTCGATTCCTGATGACTTAACAGAAGTTCTCACAGTTCTGGAATTTCCCTTACCCGCAGCAGCCGAAATTAAAATAGAAGTCGAACGCTTATTAGCTGCAACTGGTCATTCTCTTCCTACTAAAGTCTTAGATGATTTGGTGCGCTCCTGTCAAGGACTCTCGATGGAACGCATTCGTCGGGTTTTAGCAAGAGCGATCGCCACTCACGGAGAATTGCAACCACAAGATGTAGACTTGGTTTTGGAAGAAAAGCGCCAAACGATTCGCCAAACCCAAATCCTCGACTTTTACCCAGCCACAGAGCAAATTTCTGATATTGGCGGACTAGATAACCTCAAAGATTGGCTTTTGCGTCGGGGTGGCGCATTTACCGAAAGGGCGCGACAATATGGTTTACCGCATCCCCGTGGTTTAATGTTGGTGGGAATTCAGGGAACTGGGAAATCGTTAACTGCAAAGGCGATCGCTCATCACTGGCATTTACCTTTGTTGCGTCTGGATGTGGGAAGATTGTTTGGCGGTTTGGTGGGTGAGTCGGAATCTCGCACGCGACAAATGATACAAGTTGCCGAAGCCCTTGCACCTTGCGTTTTGTGGATCGATGAGATTGACAAAGCCTTTTCCGGACTTGGTAGCAAAGGTGATGCGGGAACCACGAGCCGTGTTTTTGGTACATTTATTACCTGGTTAGCCGAGAAAACCTCACCCGTGTTTGTTGTTGCGACTGCGAACGACATTCAAGCGCTACCACCAGAAATGTTACGAAAAGGACGCTTGGATGAGATTTTCTTTGTTGGTTTACCCAGCCAAGAAGAAAGAAAAGCCATTTTTAATGTACACTTATCTCGACTGCGCGCCCATAACTTAAAAAATTACGATATTGACAGATTAGCTTACGAAACACCCGATTTTTCGGGCGCAGAAATTGAGCAAACCTTGATTGAAGCGATGCACATCGGATTTAGCCAAAATCGGGACTTTACCACCGATGATGTTTTAGAATCTGCCAGTCAGATTATACCACTAGCACGAACTGCCGTCGAACAAATTCAGAAACTGCAAGAATGGGCGGCTGCTGGTAGGGCGCGTTTGGCTTCTAAGCATAGTCCTTTAAGCGATCGCATTCAACGCCAGCCGCAATAATAAGTTCGCAGTTATGAATTATGAACAATCAAAAATTTCATAATTCATAATTTATAGCAGTTACCAGTTTTCCCTTCTCCCTGCTCCCTGCTCCCTGCTCCTTTCTCCCTTCTCCCTGTTCCCTGTTAAGCGTTCCCTGCTATATAATTCAAAATTTGTAATGTGAGGTTGTGACTATGGTGATTGTGAACGTACTGAAATACACACTTGGGATTTTATTGGCGATCGCTATTTTAGCTGGGGGCGGATTTGCGACTGCTTTGTATGTCATAAATCGAACTACTATAATCCCCCCAAAACCCATTTATATTAATGATAGCCCCTCTGTGAAAGGGGAAAATCCAAAAGCTGTACCTAAAGGAACCAAAGAAGCTTCTACGGTTGCGGTTAAACCTAAAGCCTCAGCCAAACCAACCCCCAAGCCTACCCCATCTGCTAAATCATTACCACCCGGAGCTTACCATGCGCGTATCACTTGGAAGCAAGGCTTAATTTTGCGAGGAGAACCAAAGCAAGAAGCTGAACGTATTGGTGGGGTTGGGTTTAATTCAAAAGTTATCGTTTTGCAAGAAAGCCAAGATAAAGTCTGGCAAAAAATTCGCGCTGAAGGTGACGAAAAAGAAGCTGGTAAACAAGAAGGTTGGGTAAAAGCAGGTAACACCCAAAAAGTTGACGAAAACGATTCGCCCCAGAAAGAACAAAAAAAGGAAGAACAATAAGAGTTTACGAAAATAGACAAAAAATAACACTACTTTAGAAATGGAGCATATCCGGAAAATCTCTGCTTCTACGTGAAGTCATCAATAAATAAAGTATTGATGTAAACATGGCGAGTGGGGCAGATATGGCGAAAAATTGTTTGCGAATTCATCATGAGGCAAATTCGATTCAACTTTTTTGGCAACGCGGACAAGCTGCGCCTCGCTCTGCACCAGCGGTAGCATTTCAGCATCCTTTTGAGAAGCAGGCGTTAACAGATTTACGCTGGTATTTGGAAGAGTATCTCAGCTTTCCCTATGGTATATATCCAGACAACGCAGCCAAGATTGAGCAAAAATTGCAAACATGGGGAGAGCAGTTATTTGAGCTGGTGTTTAGAACTAGCGAGCAGACGCGGCAATTTTTTCAAGCTGCTACTTTTGATGGGCTGGATAAGTGTGAACTTGTTGTGACTTCTGATAATCCTCAAGTGCTGAATTTGCCTTGGGAGTTGCTTTATTCGGTGAGCGATGCTCCGGAGGAGCCGCTTCGCGATCGCCAATTTCTCGCACCTTCACTTGCAGGAATGTCTCGTAGTCTCAGCGAATACGCTGTCAGAGCAGAAATGGGTGAGCTACCCAGCGACAAGCTGAATATTTTGCTCGTGAATGAAGAGCGGATTGACTCAGATATCGATGATTTAGCACGAATGCTCAAGCAATTAGGAGAAAGCCAATTTGATGCTATTTGGTGGAAGGAAACGGGTGTGGAGTGTCCAGAATCGTTGTGCGAGGTAATTTGGGCAGCGCGGGATACTCTAGAAGCAGAGTGATAGGAGAAGTATTATGCAAGCTTACAAACTCAAGGGGAAAGTCGATACAGCAGGTAACTTAGTGATTACCGAACCCGTTCAAATTCCAGCCGGAGATGTGGAAGTGATTGTCTTGCAGGCAGTTGAAACGGCTGCTCATTCCACAGTTCCAGAAACCGAGTCACAACCAGAAACACCTAAGAGAAAGTCAAGAGTGAAAGCATTTGAGGGTTTATTTGAAAATGCTCCTCCCGTTCCACCTGACTTTGATCCAGATCAGGCTAAGTGGGAGTATTTAAAAGAGAAACATAACTTGTGAAAGTCCTGGAGATCTCGTGCTTCACTGATAGTACGCCTTGAACTCAAGTTCAAGGCTAATAACCGAAGTCCGTTAAAACGGACTGGGTAAGTTTTTCAGTCCGTTTTAACGGACTTGAACTTTCGTCCGCCAAGAAATAAATTTCTTGGCGGACGAAAGTTATCGTGCAAAATCTGAGTTCTCGTTCCTTGTCTCTGGCAAGGGATGTATAATTTGAGGCTCTGCCTCAATATAATGATTAGGAGGCAGAGCCTCCGTTTGTCTCGCTTGTCGGTATAGCAGGTGCACATGGATTGCCAATTGATCCAGCGATTGCCTAACTCCTAAAAGGGGCGCTGCGCAAACGGCAGAGCTAGCGCCGATAGGCGTAGCCGTGCCGCAGGCATAGGGCGCGCTGAGTCCCAAGGGGACACGCTACGCGAACGCAAACGCTTAACGCCACTATTATTGTTTTATATATCGTCAAAATCGGACTCAATATTTTTTGCGAATATACTGAAGCAGAAAAGAACCAGGGCAATACGGAATCCTGGCAGGCTTTAGGCTTGGCATCAAAAAAAATCCCTCACCAGAATTGGCAAGGGATAATGTGCATCTTTTTGCTTATATATAATTAGATGCTGAGGAAATTAACTTATGCAGTTGTGTTGTGCGGAGAAGATGAAGGCGATGGCGATCGCCACATGAAGGCTCCCTGAGTCCTCCGAACACGCTACGCTTACGGAGCATCGCTTCGCGTTCTGCATAGTGGCAGATCGCACTGAGGGGGATGAACCCCTAACACAAATTAGCCATTTCGTATATAAAACTATATATCTGGGATGCACAAATCTAGCTCGGGTGCATGGATCTAATTCATTGAGTGACCTTCACTGTTCGTTTTTGGTTTTTTAGGTTCGTGAAGGTCACTTTCTTTTGCTTTATAAGAGATGAAAATCCAAGAAGCAATAACCCAGGCAGTGCACCTTTGTTGACGGGGTTAATGTCTTGTGCTTGTAGGTATACTTATCGTACTCGCGAAACCTCACCCTTATCCCCTCTCCTTAAAAAGAGCCAGTGCGTTGCGGAGAAAAGTGCCGTGGGCGGTGAAACCAGTGCTGCAGGAGGATTTCCAACGCCAGATGCTCCACTTGGGGAGCCAGTGCGTTGGCGGGGTTCCCCCGCTTGAAGCACCTGGCGTGAAACCCCAAGACCGCACTGGCTCCTCCGCAGGCGACTGGCGTTCCCGAAAGGTTTCCCGACAGTCGCGCACCTGTCCGCCCTTAGCAGTGCTGATAGCATTTGCGCAGCGTCCCTCTTAGGGACTAGCGTGTCCGCAGGACATAGACGGGTTTCCCGTCGCAGGATAAGAGCGTTCAGGTTCCCGTTAGCGGAGTGGAACGAAGTTCGCCACTGCGTTGGGGAGGCAGTATCGAATACAAATTTACACACGTTTTTTCAACTGTTCCTCAGAAACCCAAGCACCGTGGAACCCATAAGGTACACGTTGAGGAAGAATCACTCGTGCCACTGCTTCACCTGTGATATCCTGAGCACTAACTACCACGAGTTCAGAACTTTCCTCTACGGTGTCGTAAACATAAGTCACAAGCCAGCCATCATCTTCTGCTTTTGCATTAGGACGTGGTGCAAACACAGCTTCACCACCATAACGTCCTTTTCCAAATTCATGGGTTTCGGACTTGCCACTGTTCAAGTCATACTTAATTAAACCATTGAACACAGGCATGGAACTTTTCGCCATTTTCGCAGTGTAGCCGTATCGCGTTTTTTGCCCCAACCAATTCTCATTGACACGGGGAAATTCAGAGGGGACATCATCTAGCATTTCTTCCCTGACTTTGCCCGTTTTCAGGTTAAATCGCCAGCGATACAAACGAGGGATATCTGCTTGTGAATCGGGTTGTGAGTCTTGCAAACCCGAGACATTGGTGGAATTCATCCGACAAGCAATCAAAACTACCTCATCTCCTTCCTCATAAGCGTTGAGAGTGTGGAAGATGTAGCAAGCGGGAGTCTCAAACCATATAATGTTACTGTTATTGCCATAACGTGGAACAATACCAAAGCGACTCGGTTTGTCGTGCTCAAACTTCAGCATAGGTTCACCGCGTTTTTGCCTTTCCATATTAAAAGTCAGCGGCAAATCCATAAAAATTGTGTAGTCTTCAGTGATGGCAAAGTCATGCATCATCACGGCTGCTGGTATGTCAATAGGTTCCGTCTGCAAAAGTTCGCCTTGTGGTGAAACCACACTGTATTGCAGATACGGCGGTGTGAAGCCGTAACCAAAAAACATCATCTCACCCGTTACTGGATCTACTTTGGGATGAGCAGTCACGGCTGAGACAAGTTTACCATTGTAAGTATGTTCACCCAGAGTCCTTAACTCAGGAAGTTTGATAGCGTGAGGCGCACCTCCTTCCCACAAGGCCAAAAGTTGACCTGCATGCCACACAAGAGCAGTATTAGCTGTATTCTTGCTTGGTCCGTGAGGATTGTCCATTTGTGGCGGTTCTAGTAACCCACTCCAGACAGCTTTACCTGCTTCGTTCTCAATTTTCCATGCTTTTGTGCGCACATAGCGGTTGCGATACGCAGCTTTACCGTTAATAATTCGCACTCCATGCAACATTCCATCCCCATCAAACCAATGGTACTCCCCAATGGGTTTCCATTGGGGATTAGGACCATTGCGCACGAACATTCCTGATAAGTCACGAGGTAGTTCACCTATGACTTTTAGGGAGTTTGTGGAAATTTCCTCGCGCACTGGCGCAAAGTTACCATCGAGAAAAGGGTTGACTTGTGTTATTGCCATAATTCCTGTCCCAAGCACAAATAGAATATCTTATCGGCACTTCGTTATCTTAGCCATAGCCTCTAATATAGATAACAATCACAGGGACTAGAAACAGAGAATAATTTTGTAGGGATATCAGTACGAACTGGTGTGGAGACAAACAAATGACCGAATTTCAAGCCCCTCTTCCCCTACACCCCTACACCCTTACACCCTTACACCCCTTATTATTGACTCTTGACTAATGACTCCTAACTAGTGACTAATGACTAATGACCAATCTAAAATCCCAACTGGTATTGTAAAGCATGAGTTTAACTCTTTATTTCCTCCGTCACGGACAGACAGAATACAGCCGTAGTAATTTTTTCTGTGGTTCGCTAGATCCAGAACTTACGACAGATGGTTTGGAGATGGCAAAAGCTTTTGCTACTGCATACAGTTCTACACCTTGGACGGCAATTTTTTGCAGTCCAATGGGACGAACCATAGCGACGGCAAAACCCTTATGTGACGCAATCGGGATGCAACCAGAATTGCGGGATGGCTTAAAGGAAATTAACTATGGCAAATGGGAAGGCAAAACACCAGAGACGGTGAATCTGGAGTTTCATGACGATTATATTCGCTGGTTAGCAGATCCGGCTTGGTATGCGCCGACTGAAGGGGAGATGGCGATCGCCATAGCATCTCGTGCTACCCAGGTTATTGAAGAAGTCAAGCATCGTTACACCAGTGGCAATGTCTTAATTGTTTCCCACAAAGCAACCATTAGAATTATGCTGTGCAGTTTATTGGGAATTGATGTCGGGCGCTTTCGTTATCGTTTGGGATGCCCTGTAGGTTCAGTAAGTATTGTAGAATTTGGCTCACATGGTCCTTTACTTAAAGCATTAGCTGACCGTATTCATCTCGATGAGCAGTTGCGTAATTTACCAGGAACTTAACTAAAGAAAGAACTCAGAATTCAGAATTCAGCAATTCCTGAGGAATGATATATGACTCGGAAGCCAGTATTGTAGAAGAGAAAACCTTTGATAGATGCAGATTATTTGATTGACTTACACAGTCATACCTCTCAAGGATTAAACTACCTTTATTTATTCCGAAATCAAGAAGAAAGTGCAAAATATTTCTTACTTGAATTTGGAATTCTATTTAAAATATGTGATGAAGATGGTTTTGACAAAGCCTTTATCCAACCTTGGCTAGCCTTGGAAAATTGCTTCCAACAGCTTGGTAAAGAAATTAAGTTTGATTTGGAAGCTTGGACACTCGAACTTGGTACAGGAATGCAAATGAATCCAGTGTCAGTTGAGAAAGGTCTTCGAGGTGTGAAAAACTATTTAGCACAGAAAGGGGTTTTGCGAATTTCTGGATTTCCTGTCAAAGAAAGCGAATCTCATAACATGAATGTTAAACTCACAAATCAAATGAGAAAGTATTATGCCTCAACAGGTGGAATGATTCAATCAAGAGTAGAGTTGGGGAGTTGCGTGAAAGCTGGAGGACGAATTTATCAAATGTTAACTTTTAATAAAGAGGGTCAGTTACCTAGTGTGATTGATGTGAATGCAGAACAAGATGGATTTGTTTATGATATCTCAAGCAATCAGGCGGTTAACGAAGGTGAGTTTGTGCTTGGAATTATTGAATAGTGTCTTGTGACTTCAGTTTGTATTTAAAATCAGCAACTCTCTTTAAAAAGGCTAATTGATTAAAAAGGCGAATTGAAATAGTGGGCGGTGATAGACAAGTAAATTAAAATAAGATTAACTAATTATAGCGGTTTTCGTCTCAATCAGATATACAACGGGATATATAGATTTTGAAATGTAACGTCTATAGTAGATTGTACGTAAGCGAAATCAGCTATAGTAGAAATTTCAGGGTAGTTTTCTATTTGATTTGTGTTTGTACAAAAAGTTACGTCATCCAAAATCTAAAATATGATCCTAGAGCCAGGGGGAAATAGTAGTCAAAATGATATCTTCTCTCTTTCAGGAGAAGTGGTAATTCCGCAGGCTCCTCCTGAATATAAATCAGGTTTTGTCGGCATTATTGGTCGTCCAAATGTCGGTAAATCTACGTTAATGAATCAATTAGTTGGACAGAAAATTGCTATTACATCACCAGTAGCACAAACAACACGCAATCGGTTACGAGGGATTCTCACCACTCCAGAAGCGCAGATGATTTTTGTGGATACGCCAGGAATTCATAAACCTCATCATCAATTGGGGGAAGTGCTGGTGAGAAATGCCAAACTAGCCATTGAGTCGGTAGATATGGTGTTGTTTGTGGTGGATGGATCGACGAATTGTGGGACAGGCGATCGCTATGTTGCTGATTTACTCACTCACAGCACAACACCAGTGATTTTAGGCTTAAACAAAATTGACGAACAGCCTTCAAATTTCCAGACAATAGACAATAGTTACACCGAATTGGCAAGGGAGCATCAGTGGCAAACAAGAAAATTTTCTGCCAAAACTGCTGTCGGATTACCTGAACTGCAACAATTATTAATTGAACACTTAGAACTAGGACCATTATATTATCCACCAGACTTAGTAACAGACCAGCCAGAACGCTTTATTATGGGCGAATTGATTCGAGAACAGATTTTGCTTTTAACTCGTGAAGAAGTACCCCATTCAGTTGCGATCGCCATTGACTTGGTGGAAGAAACACCAGCTATTACCCGTATACTTGCGACTATACACGTTGAGCGCGATTCCCAAAAAGGAATTCTCATCGGTAAAGGCGGAGCAATGTTAAAAGCTATTGGTAGTGCAGCGCGCGAACAAATGCAAAAATTGATTGCAGGAAAAGTTTACCTGGAATTGTTCGTCAAAGTGCAACCAAAATGGCGTCAGTCTCGGACACGTTTGGCAGAGTTGGGGTATCGCGTGGAAGAATGAATAATGTTTCAAAATAATACCTTGCGCTTAAATCTACCAGCTAATATTTCTGTGCTGCGCATTTTGATTGTAGAAGATGATCCAATGATGCAACTGGGATTGGAACAGTCATTAATGGCTCATCCCCAGTTGGAAATAGTCGGACAAGCAGAAGATGGCTACTTGGGTGTGCAAGCAGCACTAAAATTAAAACCGGATTTGGTGGTGATGGATATTGGTTTACCCCGGTTGGATGGGATAGCTGCAACACAGCAAATTAAAGCAGCATTACCAGAAACTCATGTTGTGATGCTGACATCGCATCAAACAGACACAGAAATTATTGCGGCGTTGTCTAGCGGTGCAGATGCATATTGTATCAAAGGGGCGAGTGTAGAGCGACTGTTGAGTGCGATCGCCGCCGCAGTTGAAGGTGCAACCTACCTCGATCCTCAAGTTGCCAGACGAGTCATTGATAATCTCAAACCTCCTTCCCCCAGTGGAAACGCCGCAAATTTATCTGGGCGTGAGTTAGAAGTTTTGAAACTGATGGTAGAAGGATTAAGTAATCCAGAAATTGCACAAAAGCTTTATTTGAGTCCCAATACTGTCAAAACTCATGTGCGTGGGATTATGAATAAATTATCTGTAGACGATCGCGTGCAAGCTGCAGTTGTTGCACTGCGTTCTGGGTTGGTGTGAAAAAATATCCAACTTACGATATGTCATTGCGAGTGGAACGAAGCAATCTCCTATTCAAGTGGACATGATATAAAATCTCGTTTCCAGGTTCCACCTGGAAATGCAGTTTCAGCGGCTCTGCCGCAAGTAAGTTATGCTTGCTTTGCAATAATGATTAAAGGACAAAAAGTAAATGTAATTGTTATGCAATCTATTTTCTGGAGTGTGGAAGAAGTTGCTCTAAGAGCCAAACAGTTTTACGAAAACGATATTCGTCAACATGTTGAGTATGGCGATAATATCGGTAAGATGATTGTAATTGATGCAGAGACTGGTGAATATGGAATCGATCCAACTGGTGTAAAGACAGCGTTAAAGTTAAAACACCAAAAACCAAATGCTAGATTGTTTACTATACGGATTGGTTATGACGTTGCTGTAAGCTTTGGTGGCGCAATAGAGCGTATTGCCAAATGATTATTAGTCCTATGATTCCATTTGATTTTTGTAAAAGATGGCGCTAGCCACCCATCTTCAGCCATCCAAAAACTTGATTGACGGTTAATGTCAGTTCAATTTCTGGTAACACAGGCAATAAATCCTCTCCCATAAGTAATAAAGGCTGTTGCTCACGGAGAAATACTAAGATACTCAAGTCATCAGGATCAATAAACCATCCGAGGCGACTACCATGTTGTAAGCAATAAAGAATATTACCAATCACTTTGTTGGGTTTTTGTTCTGGCGAGAGAATCTCAATCGTCCAATCTGGCGGTAGTTCAAAGTTATCAGGAACCTCATCATCAATCAGAAATGGTATGCGCCTCCACAGAAATATAGCCACATCCGGTACAATTGAGCGTTCCCCGAAACTACAACGTAATTCGGGAAAAGCATAGGCAATCCTCTTGTCTTCTGCAACTTGATTGACTGCTGCACAGAGTTTACCTTGCAAGCGGCTGTGTCTCCCCTTCGGCATTGGCTTTTGAATAATTTCACCGTTAATATATTCACTGGCTGGCTTGGTTTCTGGGAGCTTCAGGAACTCCTCTAGGGTAAGGGAGTGGAGAGTTGTAGCGCTCATGGCTCCTGAATCAGTACGAAGATGTGTTCTCAGTTTAGCAAAACGCAGCGGGCTAGCTCATTTGACAGGCGCGTCCTTGGCGGGTACTCCGTGCCGTAGCGGTATTGGTGTCGAGATTAATCACACTTTACCAGCAAAAAAAGTTGTGTTTTACGAACTACACAACTATACAACGTGCGATCCGAGACGATTACAGAGACAATTCTTATAAAAACTATACAACGTGCGATCCGAGACGATTACAGAGACAATTCTTATAAAAAATGTGCGATCGCCCTTCATCCTAATAGCGCGTAAGTGAGTGCTATATCTAAACGCAAGTCGGTACATTGTTAATGCATCGGCTTGCCCTGAGAACAGAATGTTACTATCAAATCAACTGGTGAGGCCACGCAGTCCCCCGCTAACCTTCGGTTTAGCGGTGGGAGAAACGCCGCTCCGGGACTGGGGACTGGGAAAATATTAATTAAAATCCTCAGTCCCCTTTCCAACATAGATTATGCTAGATTCTTAGGTATTCTTTTTAACAAGGTTTTTTTGATGATGTTTCAACGCCGCCGCCTTAGTACCACCGACTCCGAGTTGAACTCATTTGAACTCATTCGGGAGTTGACAGGCCAGCTACCAAAAGAACAGGTGACACAAAGTGAAGAGTTAGAGGAGTTAGAGTTGACACCAGAAGAGATTCGAGGAATAGTTGGGGGTCATAGACAAGGGGGACGAGCCCAAGGGGGTCTAGTTCCTTGTGTATGGTGTCAGTACGGGTGCTGCTAGTGATGATATTACCTCATTAATGCAACTTCCGTCAAACGCTCTATTAGCTTGGATAGGATAAACTTATCTACCACAACCGCAACCGCCACTTCGGGGCGATCCAATACCTGGCACAGATCCCAAAGTGTCAATTGACCAGGTGAAGATTTATGCTTATCTTTATTCCGCCTAATTTTATGACCAGCCAGCAGCTTACTATCCCAGTTAGACTTGCAGGCTGGTTTTGCTTTTGGTTTATGTCGTTGACAAAAGCCTCGGTACTTTTTTGCACATTCATCCAATGTTTTACCCAGTCCTAGAAAAGCTGGATGCCACGCCCTAACGGGAAGTAAAAAGTCAAAAGTCAAAAGTCAAAAAATTATTATTAGGATCTTTCTTTACTCGTTACTGTCGTAGAAAAAGCTGCGTCGCATTTGGGCGGCTTTGGGATTGCCGTGGATATAGCGAAGAGTATTTAACGCTCGTTGTGTATCGGTGGGTAACCGGAAAACCCATCACAGTAATACCGCTGTTCCCAGAAGTGCCCTGTACGATTCAGCATCCGGTTGAAGCACATGGCGGTGTACCAGTTGAGGAAATGCATTATTTTAGGCAAATCTTCTGGAGTGGCTGGTTCTATCAAGTAGTGGATGTGGTTGGACATGATGCACAACGCGTAAAGTTTGAAGTTATATTTGTCCAAACTTTTTTTGATTGCATATAAGAAGACTTCTCGGCATTCCCGTAACTCAATAGCAATTATCCCAACCATTCCGGATTCTTAGCTGTACTATCAAATTGATTCGTAGTCTTAAATAGCTCATACTGACCTTTTGCAGCAGCAGAACGAGTGCGATCAAGTAACGCCTTAACTTGTTCGTTGCTCATTGGCTTAAATGTGCGTACTGCCTCAAACGCTTGGTTTAGAATTTCCATGCTTTCAATACCTGCAATAACGGTTGAAGTTGGCAGGTTCATGGCGTAGTGAAGACATTCGATGGGTTTAACAGTATTGCTCTTGAGAATATTTTGGTCGCCCATTGATTTCATACCCAGCACACCGATTCCATTGCTCACTAGTTTGGGTAAAACTTGCTGTTCAAAACTCCTAAAATGTGCATCCATCACATTTAATGGCATCTGCACTGTATCGAAATGAAAGTTATTTTGAGCAGCAACTTCCAGCATTCTCAGGTGAACCAGAGGATCTTTGTGTCCGGTAAAGCCGATGTAGCGAATCTTGCCTGCTTTTTGAGCTTCTAGCACAGCTTCCATTGCACCACCGGGAGCAAACACGCGGTCTGCATCTTCCATGCGAATGATTTCATGATGCTGTAGCAAATCAATACGATCTGTTTGCAAACGTTTGAGAGAATCATTAATTTGCTGAGTAGCCGCCTGTTTTGTTCGACCGTCTATCTTTGTCATGAGAAACACTTTTTGACGGTAACCGTCCCGCAAAGCTTTACCCATACGGATTTCGCTTCCTCCGTTATGGTAGTCCCAACTGTTATCCATGAAATTGATACCACGATCAATGGCAGTTCGGACGAGGCGGATACCTTCTTGCTCATCTTTTGGTCGTCCAATATGGTGACCTCCTAAACCAATCAGCGATACTTTTTCTTTGGTGCGTCCCAAAATTCTGTAGATCATTTCGCCGCTTTTGGTCTGAGTAGGTCTATTTTGGGCATGTACTTGTGAGAATAACCCTTCGGTAGCTGCCAACCCTGCTGCAACCAAACCTGAGGTAGAAGCTACTTTCAATAAATCTCGTCTGCTGATATCCATAAATTTCTGTTTCTAAATAATTGTCATAATTTGTTCTCATAGAGTGACACGATACAAAATACGGTGCATCTAACTGTTGAGAGAAAACAGCACAGCAATGATACCTGGCAATTGGTGGAGTGGTGAAGTAGAAATGTAGCAACTCAGAATTCACATCGGACTCAAGATAAAAGACAATCAGGCAATCAAGCTGGAATTGGATCTAGGATTGTCTTGACGACACTGAAAAATAAAAATTTTGGGAAGAGGTCTACAACTATGGAACTTACAATGGACAATGTCGAAACCGTTTTAGATGAAATGCGTCCTTATCTCATCTCTGATGGCGGTAATGTGGAAGTCGTAGAACTTGATGGTCCTATCGTCAAACTACGGTTGCAAGGTGCTTGTGGTTCTTGCCCCAGTTCCACTATGACTTTGAGAATGGGAATTGAACGTCGTCTCAAAGAAATGATTCCGGAAATTGCAGAAGTGGAGCAAGTGATGTAGACAATATAGGACGGGGGGATAACAAGAGCGAGGGAAAGAAGGAGGGAAGGAGGGAGGGAGAATTTTCCCTCACCCTTCGGGTTCGCAGTCGCCTAGGTCGGGAAAGCCGTCATTCGCGCTGCCTCACTCCCTCACTCACTCACTCCCTCTATCTCCCCATCACTCTATCTACTGATCACAGGTATGTCTCATCCTCTCTACGTCGCCTTCATTTGGCATCAACATCAGCCGCTGTACAAATCTCCCACCAAGGCGCAGTCTGGTTCTCAGTATTATCGTTTACCTTGGGTGCGTTTGCATGGTACAAAGGACTATCTCGATCTGATACTGATTTTAGAGCGCTATCCTCGGTTGCACCAAACAGTCAATTTGGTACCATCGCTAATATTGCAGCTTGAAGATTACATTGCTGGCACTGCTTTTGACCCTTATTTGGAACTTACCCTCAGACCAACTGAGCAACTTTCTGACCAGCACAAACAATTTATCATAGAGCATTTTTTTGACGCCAATCACCACAATCTGATTGACCCCCATCCCCGTTATGCCGAGTTGTATAACACAAGACAAGATAAAGGACAAGCTTGGTGTTTCACAAATTGGCAGCAGCAAGATTATAGTGATTTGTTAGCTTGGCACAATCTGGCGTGGATTGACCCTATGTTTTGGGATGACCCAGAAATTGCAGGTTGGTTAAACCAGGGTCGAAATTTTACTTTGGGCGATCGCCAGCGAATTTACTCAAAACAGCGAGAAATTCTTAGCCGGATAATACCACAACATCGGGCAATGCAGAATACAGGGCAGTTAGAAGTTACAATTTCGCCCTACACTCACCCCATCTTGCCTTTACTAGCCGATACTAACTCTGGTCGTGTTGCAGTGCCTAATATGACATTACCAGAATCTCGGTTTCAGTGGGTTCAAGACATTCCCCGGCATCTGCAAAAAGCTTGGGATTTATACATAGATAGATTTGGAACCACGCCACGTGGTTTGTGGCCCTCAGAACAATCAGTTAGCCCCGAGATATTGCCGGATATCATTCATCAAGGCTTTAAGTGGATTTGCTCAGATGAAGCAGTATTGGGCAGCACGCTGAAACAGTTTTTCCACCGCGATGGTGCGGGAAATGTCCAAAACCCCGAATTACTGTACAAACCATATCGCTTGCAAACACCAGCAGGTGACGTGTCTATTGTTTTTCGGGACCACAGATTATCAGATTTGATTGGCTTTACCTATGGTTCCATGCCACCCAAGCAAGCAGCCGCAGATCTTGTGGGACATCTGCAGGCGATCGCCCGAATGCAAAGAAACAGCCAAAGCGAACAACCTTGGTTAGTAACGATTGCCTTGGATGGTGAAAACTGCTGGGAATTTTATTCCCAAGATGGCAAACCTTTCTTAGACGCTTTGTATCAAAGCCTCAGCAACGAACAGCGTATAAAACTCGTTACCGTTTCAGAATTTCTTGAACAGTTTCCGCCAACAGCAACTATCCCAGGAGAGCAACTGCACAGTGGTTCTTGGGTAGATGGTAGCTTTACCACTTGGATCGGCGATCCTGCTAAAAATCGTGCTTGGGATTACTTAACCCAAGCCAGAACAACTTTAGCCAATCACCCAGAAGCAACAGAAGAAAACAACCCCGAAGCATGGGAAGCTTTGTATGCAGCAGAGGGTTCTGATTGGTTTTGGTGGTTCGGTGCGGGGCATTCCTCAAATCAGGATGCCATTTTTGACCAGTTGTTTCGAGAACATTTGTACGGGATATACAAGGCGTTAAATGAAGCGATACCACCGTATCTCCGCCAACCTGTAGAAGTTCATGAGGCGAGCGCTGATTATCGTCCAAAAAGCTTTATTCATCCAATTATAGATGGTAAAGGCGATGAGCAAGACTGGGACAAAGCCGGACGCATAGAACTTGGCGGCGCACGAGGAACAATGCACAACAGCAGTCCTATTCAACGGCTTTGGTACGGAGTGGACCACCGGAATTTCTATTTGCGCTTAGATTTCAAAACAGCGATTCAACTAGGGAAGGATGTGCCACCAGAATTGAATTTACTGTGGTATTATCCTGACAAAACGATGCACAACAGTCCTGTTCCCTTAGCACAAGTGCCGGATACATCTCCAATGAATTATCTGTTTCACCACCATTTGGAGATTAATTTGTTAACGCAATCGATTCAGTTTCAAGAAGCTGGCGAGCAGAATCAATGGTATCCGCGTGCTAGTCGTGCTCAAGTCGCTTTGAACAAATGTTTGGAATTGGCAGTTCCTTGGGCAGATTTGCAAATTTCGCCAGATTTTCCTTTGCGCTTGATTTTGGTGCTTTCCGAGGAAGGACGTTTCTGCGATTATCTCCCAGAAAATGCTTTGATTCCGATTGAAGTACCTTGAGTAAAAAAAGGGGTGTAGGGGTTCCTCTACACCCCTTTTTGTTGACTTGTGTTCGTGTAGCGTATCTACAACAGAACTTAGGCACGAACAACGTAACTATAGTCATTGCGACCGAACGGAAGCAATCACAACCCCCTCTTTTTCGTAGCGCGTGCGTAAGTCCTATGCAAGAGTTATTCTGCTGTATGTTTTGAAATATTAACTGATTTTAAAATAGGGAACAGGAAACAGTATTTTCATTCTTGGTTGTGGTATTTTCCCATGAATGACTGACTTGAAAAAGTCCTGACTAAAAGTCAATTTCTATAGGAATATATGGAGCTTGGATAGATTGCGATACGCCCTTGGCGTCTGCGCTCCGCGCAATCGCTTCTGGAGTGAGAAAAGTCTATTTACCAGAGGGAAGCGGTAGTTCGATATTTAATTTGTTCGCTATTTCCATAACATTGTTTGTAAAGTCTGTCATACCTGCGATCGGGGCAGCAATTACACTAGCAGCAGTTAGTAAAGCTAGTAGACGCTTTTTGAGTTTGGGTAAATTGCGTTCTTTTTCTGGCTTTTGAATTTCTGCTTCGACATCATCAATATCAATGATGATCTCGTTGCGTTCATCTGGCGGTAATTGGGCGACAGTTTGGCGCAGGTTGCTGATGATTTGCATTAGTTCTGTTACGCTTGCGCCGCTTGTTTGATTAAGATTGCTTACTGTAGCTTGGGCTTGGTTTTGAGCGACAAATCCAATAGTTGGATTTTTGAAGTCATTTTGGTTTTTATCACCTTGGATTTTATCACCTTGGATTTTATCACCTGCAACGTTATCGCCTTTGCCGTATTGATGGATGGTGTTAGACATAGTTTTTAGGGGTTTGTAATGGAGTTTTAGGAGTTGATGGGCTGGTAAAGCTTGCATGGCATAGGTTTGACCGTCTTCATCGCTAAATTCTACTTCGTATACGTCGGGGGCGAGGATTTCGACAATGGTTCCCACTTGACCAGCAAGGAGGTTATGTTCAGATAAGGGAGTTTTAAGAGCAACAATATCTAATAAATTGAATTTGTTTGGAGTTGCAAGCATGGGCATTACTTCAAAATATAGCAAGTAACGAGACGGGGAAAATCTTCATCCTGTTTTATTGCCTTTTACGTTATCGCCTGCAAAATTATCGCCTTCTCCATGTTGGTTAATGGTTTTAGAACGGCGATCGCTAACATTAACATGAACTGTAAGAGGTGAGTCGTCTCCTTCTATAAATTGATCGCCTTTTGACTTTCTTTGACGTATTCCAATGTCTTCATAGCCATCTAAAAGTTGACGCAAATCTAGTTTTAATCTTAGTTTGCCGATTGTGATTGTGCTTTCACCCATTGATTCGAGTCCGAGGAGTTCTTGGTAGTCAAGGGGTGGATGTTTGGGGTGATTGGGGACGGGAACCCATTCGGTGATTTCGAGATTGGGAAGACTTTTGTGGATTTTTTGGAAGACATCGCGGAGAATGCCGAGAAATAAGCGCCGGGTTTCTTGGCGTCCGCGAATGGTGATGAAGATTTTTTTGTCTTCGGGATCGGCTTTGATGCGAGCGATGTTGTAGATTTCGTTGTTTTCTTGATATTGCAGCATTACGCCACTGCGCCAATAGATTTGCTTATAAATTTTTTCGTGGGTGATGACGATGAAGCGGGAGATGATGCTTTCGGGGAGAACTTTGTAATGGTATTGAAATTCCAGGGTTTCGCCGTGGAGTTGTGTTTCGTTTGGTTGGTCTTTGGGCAAAAGTCCTGGAATCAAAAATTGTGGTGGTTGACATTCTAGTGCAAAGCAAAGCTCAAATTCTTTCATCAGCCCGATTAGATACTCGTGACGCTTGGTGGGGTATCGCTCTGGATTGAGGATGCGAGTGAGATCGGCGGGGATAAAAATGCCTTTGGTTTCAGTTTTGAGGTTTTCATTGCTCAGGAGCGCGTAAATACCTTCTGTCACCCAGTTGGGTTTGAGGACGTTGGTATCTTTGAGGATGGGGTGATCGCGGAAGTTGAGAACTAAGCCGAGTCGATGCAGCAAGTCGATTAGTTGCTCTTGGTTTTGTTCTTCGGGAATCTCTTTTTGGTGGCAGATGCCGATGTAGCTGTTGTAGCTGATGAAGTCTTGGGGCATGGATTCAAGTTTTTGTTTAACCTCAAACCATGAGAGGGGTAAAAGGTCGTAGACTTCTTTGAGTTTGGCGATTTGCTGCAAAATTGCGGTGCGAAGTTCATCAATGCCGATATTGTCTTGGCAGGAGGTTTCGATAATCGCTTGGATGTTAGGATATTTTTCGCGTAATGCCTTGCGGTTGATGTCGAGGGGTTGTTCGTCTTTTTTGTTGCCAACGATAATTACGGGGGACTGTCCGCCGAAGCTTTCGATTAGTTTGAGCCAATATTCGATGCGGTTTTCTTCTTCGCTAGTGCGACAATTACAAACGAGCAGATAGAGGCTGCGCTTAGTCAGAAAAAATTGATGGGTGGCATGATAAATTTCCTGTCCACCAAAGTCCCAAACATTCAGGCGGATATCTTTGCTATTGACCTGCACGTTCCAAGTTTGTACATTGAGTCCGTCGGTTTGGGGTTGATTTTTGTCATATTTATTGCGGATTAGTCGCTCGATCAGGGATGTTTTGCCGACGCTACCTTGTCCGATGAGCAAGAGTTTGGCTTCGTGTAATGGTCGAGTTTCACTTGTGCTAATTTGTCTCAAGTAATTCAAAATCTCTTTTGCATCTTTTGAATTAAGAATTTCTAATGGAATATTGGTAATTAAATTGTTATCAAGTTGAAGCTGCGTCAGATTGGTTAAATTAGCGAGCGCCTCTGGAATCTGGGTTATTTGGTTGTTATAGAGGCGAAGCAGCGTCAGATTGGTTAAATTAGCGAGTGCTTCTGGAATCTCGGTTATTTGGTTGCAACTGAGATCAAGCAGCGTCAGATTGATTAATTTAGCGAGCGCCTCTGGAATCTGGGTTATTTGGTTGCAACTGAGATCAAGCAGCGTCAGATTGGTTAATTGTGCGATCGCCTCTAGAATCTGGGTTATTTGGTTGCCATTGAGGTGAAGCTCCCTCAGATTGGTTAATTGTGCGATCGCCTCTGGAATCTCGGTTATTTGGTTGACATTGAGGACAAGCTCCCTCAGATTGGTTAATTTAGCCAGCGCCTCTGGAATCTGGGTTATTTGGTTGCAACTGAGGTGAAGCTGCGTCAGATTGGTTAATTTAGCCAGCGCCTCTGGAATCTGGATAATTTGGTTGTCACTGAGGTCAAGCTGTGTCAGATTGGTTAATTGTGCGATCGCCTCTGGAATCTGGGTTATTTGGTTGTAACTGAGGTTAAGCTGCGTCAGATTGGTTAATTGCGCGATCGCCTCTGGAATCTGGGTTATTTTGTTGCGACTGAGGTGAAGCTGCGTCAGATTGGTTAATTGCGCGAGCGCCTCTGGAATCTGGGTTATTTGGTTGTAACTGAGGTTAAGCTGCGTCAGATTGGTTAATTGCGCGATCGCCTCTGGAATCTGGGTTATTTTGTTGCGACTGAGGTGAAGCTGCGTCAGATTGGTTAATTGCGCGATCGCCTCTGGAATCTGGGTTATTTGGTTGTCACTGAGGTGAAGCTGCGTCAGATTGGTTAATTTAGCCAGCGCCTCTGGAATCTGGGTTATTTGGTTGTCACTGAGGTGAAGCTGCGTCAGATTGGTTAAATTAGCGATCACCTCTGGTATTTCAGTTAGCTCTACTCGAATTAAGATAAGTTCCTCTAAATGTAGTATTTGCTTTACCACATAGGGAATGCTCACTAAAGGATTGCCACTAATATCCAACTTACGCAAATTAGGCAAATCCAATAGTTCGAGTGGAAGCGTTTTTAAATTGTTGCCCGAAACCTTTCGGAGAACGCGGTTTCCTACTTCTTCATAACCTTCAACCTTCTTTCCCAAAATCAAAAACTCAAGTTGCTGCAACTTACCAATTTCTACAGGTAACTCAGTCAACTCCTGCCCCGACAAGTCTAACTCTTGCCAACCCTCAGCCACGGCGCGATCTATCAGTACCAACAACTCATCCTGCGTCATAATTCCAAGGAAAAGGGTAAAAGGAAAAAAGATTGATGAAGATTATTTTAATGGAGTTTTTAGTGGGTTATGAACTTTCAGTTCAGCACTAATGATGAAAATAACTACACTTTAAGTAAGTATATCAACATAAAAAAACATAAAATACGATTCTTGCGATTGCTGAGTTCCAAGGGGACACACTTCGACAAAGCTCAGTGACCACGCTGCACGTTCGCTCGATTCGTGCGCTTTGCTTGCACTTACGCTTCACTGCGTTCCGTATGCCCTATGGCTAACGCCACGGCTGCGCCTAACGGGCACGCTGCGCGTTCGCTCGATTCGTGCGCTTGCGCTTACGCAATGACAAAATACGTTTTTATACCACATCCTGGTCAATGACCCCCTTTTCCATTAGTCCGCGTAGGCGGACTTTGTCTGTATAGCCGCGACTTCTAGTCGCCAGGATTAAAAGAGGGTTATAAAAGCGGATTTAGTATTACACATTTAGGATGCTCCCCACCTTGCTTATTTTTGCTTTTATGACAGTCTCAGCTTTTTTTGTGCCTTTTTCAACTTGTCGAACTCACGTTATTTTACGTTTTTCAATGTTGCTCTACTTATATAGCTGCAAAGCATAGCAGCTTGTGATATTAAGTTATTAATAAACTTCTCTATGTAGATATGCGTATAACTATGTTTTCCAAACAAAGATGAATTTTGTTTAAACAAATCCCCGTAGTACTGATACCAATACGTGAAATTATCATAACAAAAAATATTACGATTTTATTGACATTTTGTATAATAAGAGTAAGGATGAATCATCATGAAAATTTTAAGGAATAACTTAAGCGTAATTTATCACGCAGTCGTGCCTACCAATGATGATCTGCTGCCTTAATCCTGATTGTTCAAATCCCCTGAATGCCAGTGGAAAAAAGTTTTGCAGAACGTGCAGCACTCCACTGTTACCATTGCTACGAAATCGCTTTCATATTATTAAAGTTCTTTCTGACGAGGGCGGATTTGGTAGAACTTATTTAGCAGAAGATGTAGATAAATTAAATGAACTATGTGTGCTCAAGCAGTTAGCACCAAGAATCCAGGGAACCTGGGCACTCAAAAAAGCAATAGAATTGTTTGAAAAAGAAGCTCAGCGGCTACAAGAACTTGGAACACATCCTCAAATACCAACGCTTTTGGCTTACTTTGAACAAGATAAATATCTGTATTTGGTACAGCAGTTTATTGATGGTCAAAATTTGTTGACGGAATTGCAACAAAAGAAGAAGTATAACTGTAATGAAATTAAGAAAATTTTGCTAGATTTACTGCCTGTTCTCAAGTTTATCCATGAGCAAGGAGTGATTCATCGAGATATCAAGCCACAAAATATTATTCGCTGTCAAGCTTCTTTATCCTCAAAAACAACGGTTTCGGGAATAGGCAAAAATTTAGTTCTGATTGATTTTGGTTCTGCAAAGCAGTTGACAGCACAAGCACAGATGAAAATCGGGACTTCGATTGGTTCACAAGGTTATTCCCCGATTGAACAAATTAGGGACGGTGCTGCTTATCCAGCCAGTGATTTGTTTGCTCTTGGGGCTACCTGCTTTCATTTACTAACTGGAGTTTCGCCCTTTAAGTTATGGACAGAACATGGATATAGCTGGGTCAAAGATTGGCAACAGTACCTGAGATATCCAATCACTGAAGAATTAACAGAGGTTCTCGACAAGCTATTGCAAAAAGACATAGAGCATCGCTATCAATCAGCTCATCAAGTTCTTGCTGATTTGCTCATCAAGCAGCAAAGACAATCACCATCAACAGCCGTAACTCAAATAAAGCACATTAGAAAATTCTCAATTACTCAACTGCAATCCATATCAAAACCATATCTATCGTTGAGAAATTTGCTATTAACTGGGAGTGCAATTATACTATTTGGAACTGGAGAATTTTGGTATCGACAATTCCATTGGCTAGAAATGAGAATCTCCGCTAGCTTGAGTCAGCAAAACAGTAGCACGACAAATCGAGAAATGATTTTTTCTCATAGTACACAGTCGGCTCCTTTAGAAAACTTTTTATTAGCCTCAACAGTCAAAGGATATACCAACTCAATTTTATCCGTCGCTATTAGCCCAGATAACAAAGCAATTGCAAGTAATAGCGATGATACTATTAAACTGTTGAGTTTGGTCACGGGACAAGAAATCTCCACTCTTAGCGGTCATACCAACACAGTTAATTTCATAACTTTCAGTCCAGACGGACACATTAGCGCGAGTGCTAGTGAAGATAAAACTATAAAAATTTGGAATCTGGCAACTGGACAACAAATCCGCACTATGTACGGGCATACTCACTCAGTCAATACCCTTGCTTTTAGTCATGATAGTAAGATACTTGCTGATGGCAGTGATGACAACACAATTAAAATTTGGAATTTGGCAACAGCAGATGAAATACGTACACTCAGAGGACATTCTAGTTCAGTTCGCTCTGTAGCGTTTAGTCCTAACGACAATACCCTTGCCAGTGGTAGCTTTGACAAAACTATTAAACTTTGGAATTTGGCAACAGGACAGCAAATACGCACACTTGAAGGTCATTCTGGCAAAGTGACTTCTGTGGCGTTTAGTCCTGATGGTAGAATACTTGCTAGTGGCAGTTTTGATAAGACGATCAAACTGTGGAATTCGGCAACAGGTCAGCAAATCCGCACACTTGAAGGTCATTCTGGCAAAGTGACCTGTGTTGCGTTTAGTCCTGATGGTAGAATACTTGCCAGTGGCAGTTTTGATAAGACTATCAAACTGTGGAACTTGGCAACAGGACAGCAAATCCGCACACTTGAAGGTCATTCGGACGGGATTCAATCTCTCGCCTTTAGTTCAGATGGAAAAACTCTTGTCACCGGAGGTAACGATAAAACTATTAGGATTTGGCAAACGTCTCTTTAAAGAAGAATTCTAATGTGACAATTTAGCAAGTGAGAATAATCTTTTTGGTTGAGGATTCCAACCCTTCCCAATTGAAGATGACTCTACGGGAAAGCCTAAGACAGGGCGTGGAAAATGTCGGTGCAACACTGCTTTGCTGATCGTACATTCGTCATTTTGAATCCTGAGTGGGGATTTCTGACAACTTTGTGATCACAAATCTGGAATATTATCGCTTCAATCAGTAAATAAACATATTCCCACAAAAGAATCATGCTCTTTATTTCACAAAGATAGCAATATGAGAGCAGCACAACTTTAGATTTTGCAAGGGTTCTGTGAACATGACTGATTCAAAAGTTAAAGTGTTGGCGAGTGTGGCGATCGCACTTTTAGGATTTGGCTGTATTTGGTATTTGGAATCTTCGCCTGCTGCTACTACTAGTGCATCTTCTCACGAGAGTGAACCTCAAACAACACCCTTGGAAAAATTTTCTGAAGCATTTACCCTTCGCGGACACTCAGACTCAATTTTAGCTGTTGCTGTTAGCCCTGATGGACACACTCTTGTCAGTGTCAGTGGAGACAAGACTATCAAACTGTGGAATCTGGATACAGGCAAGGAAATCCGGACTCTAGTAGGGCATTCTGATTGGGTGAATTCAGTTGCATTTAGTCCTGATGGAAAGACTCTTGTAAGTGCAAGTACTGACCGAACTATCAAAGTGTGGAATGTGGATACAGGAAAAGAAATCCGGACTCTGACTGGACATTTAGCTTCAGTTCAAACTGTTGCTATTAGCCCTGATGGTTCAATACTTGCTAGTGGTAGTTGGGATCAAACTATTAAATTGTGGAAATTGGCTACCGGTAAAATCATTCGTACGCTCAAAAGTAGTTGTGACGTAGTTAACACCGTTGCGTTTAGCCCAAATGGAAAGACTCTTGCTAGTGGTAACTATTTTGACAGCAGCATTAATTTATGGGATGTAGCCACAGGAAAAGAAACTAAAACCCTCAGAGGTCACTCTGAGGCTGTTTCCTCTCTCACCTTCAGCCCAGATGGAAAAACCCTCATAAGTGGTAGTTGGGACAAGACAATCAAATTGTGGGAAATCGCTACACAAAAAGAAATCAACACCCTTGCAGGACATGCTAGTAAGGTTTTATCTGTCGCTATCAGCCCAGATGGGAAAACCATTGCCAGCAGTAGTTGGGACAAAACTATTAAACTTTGGAATGTAGCCATGGGAAACCAAATAGCCACCTTGACGGGGCATACCAACAGAGTTTGGTCTGTAGCGTTTAGTCCAGATGGTAAGACCCTTGTTAGTGGTAGTTTTGATAAGACGATTAAGGTTTGGCACTTTGCGTCAAGATGATGAATCACTGGAGTTTACACTAAATGCAAGCACTCGCAACATAACACCTAGAGACTCAGTCGATTTTGGATTTTAGATTTTAGATTTTAGATTTTGGATTAGTTCGACAGGATTTATCCGGGGGCTTCTACCCTGTGCGGAATTAACGGTCACGGAGAAAAAGTTATAGTATGTGAAAAAACAAAAAGTATGTGCACTACTGCAAGCACAAACAACGAACTCAGTCAGATATTGTTCGCAAAAGCTTATTAACGCTTTGTTTGATTGCCAATAAATTAGTCGCCTCGTGTTACCTCCCAGAAAATTTGCACTACGTACCCGTTCATTTGGGAGTTCCACTTTTTTAGCCTGTATATTTAGCTTTGGACTAGCTTTGGGTAAGTATTACACAATGGTTCCAATTACTCTACATAAAACTATCCGCTCTAGTTTTAGGTCAGTTGACCTAGAACTAGAGCGGTGTAGCGGGTCTTCAAGTTGCAACCAGACTGCCGGAAGGGACTCCAAGCTAGCCTAGCCAATTAGTTAATCTAAGTCTTAATTAAAGACTAGAGCTAACTGCTAGAGAACAGCCCCGGCACACAGCCGGCTAACTGCAACTTGATGACCCATAATTGTACTACTTTCTATCATGGGCATCACCTCCTTGTTGCCTAAGCGGTCTTAGTATCAAAAAGGCGGAGTTTTTAGCTCCGGGTTATTCACCTTTATTCAATATAACACAACTTTCTCCCACAATGAAAATATCCTTGATTCTTTATCTAAATTTCAATGATAAAATCCGACAGATCTTCCAACCAGATTCCTGAAACAGCCCTCTCGGTCGCTGGTTTAACTGATTACATCCGCTTTTTATTAGAACAAGACGAACAATTGCAACGAGTTTGGGTGACTGGAGAAGTTTCCAGCGCCAGCCAGCATCGCAGTGGGTTATTTTTTACGCTACAAGATCCTGATGGTGGTGCTGCAATTAAGTGTGTGGTGTGGAATAGTCAATTGACAAAACTGGCACAAATGCCTGTTCGAGGTGAGCAGTTAATTATTTTAGGTAGTATAAGGCTTTATCCTCAAAGGGGAGAGTATCAGCTTTCTGTTTGGCAAGCTTTGCCAGCTGGCGTTGGTTTACAAGCGCTACGTTATCAGCAACTGCGAAAACGGTTGCAGGCTGAGGGGTTATTTGATTCCCAAACAAAGCGATCGCTTCCTCATAATCCCCAAACAATCGCTGTTGTCACCTCACCCACGGCTGCTGCTTGGGGCGATATTCAAAAAACTCTCAAACAAAGGTATCCTGGTTTATACGTTCTCTTTTCTCCTGCTACAGTCCAAGGTGAGCAAGCCCCAGAATCTATAGTGAATGCTATTCGACGAGTGGAGATGGATGGACGTGCTGAGGTGCTACTTTTAGCAAGGGGTGGTGGTGCAGTTGAGGAATTAGCTTGCTTTAATGATGAACGAGTCGTGCGAGCAGTTGCTTGTTGTTCCATTCCGGTAATTACTGGGATTGGTCATCAAAGGGATGAGTCTTTGGTAGATTTAGTGGCAGATGCTGCAGTGCATACACCGACAGCTGCGGCGGAGTTGGTTGTTCCAGCACTGGCAGAATTATATACTCAGCATCAGCAACGAGTTGTTGCTTTACACCAAAGCGTGTCTTTTTGTTTGGAAACAGCACAAAACAAACTGCAAGAAAAGCGAAACCGTCTGCGGCGCTTACGGTTAGATCGACAAGTGCAGCAGGAAATACAGGAACTCAGTTGGAAGCGTCAGCAATTGGTGCGTGCGACAACAACGCAATTACACCAAGCAACGCAGCATATAGAAATGTTGCGCCAAAAGTTAACTACTCTTGATCCTAAAGCTGTTTTACAACGTGGTTATGCGGTGGTGCGTCAGCAAAATGGTGCGATCGCTCGTTCTGCTGCTGAGTTAAGTGTGGGAGAGGAGTTGTTGGTTCAGTTGGGTCAAGGTGATATTAAAGTTAAAGTTACGGAAAAACCAGGAACAGTTAACAATTAAATTTTGAGCTTAGTAGCGTATTGATGAAAGCAGCAAAACACGTCGTATTTCACTCTGGAAGTTCTGTTGGTTTGGAAATGTAAGCACAAAAGGAGGGCGTACACAGATGGGGAAAGGGAGGTTAGAAGCATTCAGCGATGGCGTGATAGCCATCTTGATCACCATTATGGTGTTGGAAATGAAAGTGCCGCATGGGTATGATTTAAAGGCGTTGCGTCCGCTGATCCCGGTATTTTTAAGCTATGTGCTTAGTTTTATTTATCTTGGCATTTATTGGAACAACCATCATCACCTGTTACAGGCAGTCAGACATGTAAATGGTTCTATCCTTTGGGCTAATCTGCATCTGCTGTTCTGGTTGTCGCTAATTCCTTTTGTCACTGGGTGGATGGGCGAGAACCATTTCGCCGCTATACCAGTTGCCCTTTATGGTACGGTATTGTTGTTTGCTGCGTTAGCTTACATAATTTTGACCCGTACTCTGATTGGTCATCATGGCAGAGATTCCACTTTGGCGATCGCACTCGGTCGAGACTTGAAGGGCAAAGTATCACTAGTGTTTTATGCCCTGGCAATTCCACTTGCTTTTGTCAATTCATGGTTTGCCTGTTTGTTATACATTCTAGTCGCAGTCATGTGGCTCATTCCCGACCGTCGTATTGAGAAGACTCTGATTCCCTGAAGAGTGCAATCGCCCCAAAGGGGCGGGCGCTCTGCGCCATTGCCATCGCCACAATAGAAAGAGGATGCGGAGAGTTTTTATGAATCAAGGTTGGAATTACGAAGCTAAAGTTGCTGAAATACAGAGAATTATTGCTCGCATTGAGACGGGTGATTTGGAATTAGAAGAAGTGTTTGAGCAATTTGCAGCGGCTGTTGAGTCTTTGCGCCAATGTGAGGGTTTTTTGCAGGATCGACAGCAAAAGGTGGATTTGTTAATTGAAACTTTGAAGGATGAATAGTTCTTTGTTGTGTGTTTTTAATAATTATTACTAAAAACTAACGACTTTCTATATCTTTTTAAGTGAGTTTTACAAACTTTTATTTCTGAAATCATTGCCTACAGGTAGTTTGGAAAATTAGCTGTTCATAAAACTACTGGACTTATTGAGAATAAAGTTAATGAAATGTTAATTAGGTCAATTGTTGACTTGATTCTCAACTATGCGGAAAGTTGATCGTTACCTTAATTTCAAAAAACTTTGCCTCATAAGCGTTTTGGCTCCCGATTCTCGTCGAACTCACGTACTATTACCTTGGGGAACGGCACGAGCAGACTGAAAAAATCGTGCTGAGGTATTAGGTAGCACCACCGAAGATGATCCAGTGCAAAACTTAATCCGAAGTTTGCTAACTTGGCGCACTATCTTACCTCGTTTGACCAGTGACGAGGTGACTGAAGCATTTGTTAAACAAAGTGCTGAGGCGTGGGTGTTGCGAACTCATCAGGTTGGTGGTTTCGATCCTGATACTGAACCTGTTGCTTTGATGACGCTGTAGTTGAATTTCTAAAAAATTAACTTGTCCTAAACCAAACGAGTATAAATCGTGAACTGCTACTGAATTCGCCCAGATGCAACATCCGAGCCACTGCTATTTACTATTGATCTAACCAGTTAAGCAGCCCAAGTGAAGTCATACTTCCGAAAAAGTGAGCACCAATCAGGTTGACGTTTGTCAAAACTACAAAAAGATCTAGGGGACGAATGACATTTTCAGGTCTATAGACTGCCACTCCTTGAGGCAGAGCTAGCGATTTCGATAGTACAGCAATAACGGTCACTTCAGATGCCAGAAAAGCTAACAATAGCCCTATCAAACTGACAATTAACCCAGTTTGTAATACTTGAATTACGTCCTCTTTCTTTGGATATAATTCACGATTAGGTGACTGTAAAAGTTTGTCTAAACGCCTATAGCGGAAAACCCAATAAAGCCTGAAACACAGCACTAAAATTCCAATAATACCTAAAAAGACTCCAAACCCCATGACCGAATTAGTCGTTGTTTGGACAGTGGAACTACGGCTAAATATAGCTAACAACAAAGCCAAGCTAGAAACAGCGCCTAGTGCTAACTGTACCCAGAAGCTAATCGGTCTTACTACGCCGAAGGTGGCTGCAAATCGTTGTTTAGTCGGTGCAGGTAGGTATGAATTTAAGTCATTTGACATATTCATTCTCCTTAAATTTAGTAGGCAAAAGTGGAAAGCTAGTATTTATTCAAAAAATATAGGTTAAAAACTTGATAAATATATAGTTTGCTAACAGCCAATGCAGCGCATCCTGTCTAGGTATCAAATATTAACCTAAGTTAAGTCAGTCTATAGAAGGATGTAGCGAGCAGACATTTTTTTATAGTAGGTAGTAATCAATTTAGACAGCAGACACGCGATGCCAATCTGAAGGCGCTCGCGGTCACCTTCGGGTTCATCGACCAAACGATCAGTAACACTGAGGGCGCGAAACGGTAGTCTGACCCAACGGGAAGGGAGCCAGACCATGATCCGCAACACAATTTATCCGAGATTTCGTCCCTTCAGCAGACAAGAGAGAAGTTGCCAATTTCATCTTGGTCTGGCAGTCGGGGAATTTTCACTTGTTTGTTAGCTTCAATCGCAAGTCCTAACAAGGTTTTGAGGGTGTGAAGAGGATTGCGCTTAGCAGCCAAGCCATGTAGAAACAGCAAAGATGGTCGTCGCCACTTTAAAAAGCTCCGATATTGTACGATTTTATACAGATACTCAAGAAAGTCGTGCTTTTTTTATTCTCTGATTATATAAAATTCAGAACCTGTAAATCGTTTCGGTTTATCCAATCTCGGTTTGAGCACAACTGGTCAACTTGCCTATTGAAATCTAAAAACAGATGAGATTGGTACCAAATCAGCATAAACTTTTTTTTGGTGGTAAAGCTAACAAAAGAGGTTGCTGTGGCTAAATTCCTATTCGTAACTGATTTAGACAATACTCTTGTAGGTGACGACAACGCGCTGCTTGAACTGAAGGATCGCCTAGAACAGTCACGCCAAGAGTACGGTAGTAAGATTGTTTATGCCACAGGGCGATCGCCCGTTCTTTACCAACAGATCAAAGATGAAAAAAATCTTTTAGAACCCGATGCCCTGATTCTATCTGTAGGAACAGAAATTTATCTTGACGGCAGTGATACTCCTGATTCAGAATGGTCAGAAAAAATTTCATCAGGTTGGAACCGTGACATTATAGTGTCAACGACGACTGCTTTTCCTGAGTTAGTTCCGCAACCTGACTCAGAACAGGGTTCTTTCAAGGTGAGTTTTTTCCTTCAAGAAGACTCAGCAGCAAAGGTTTTACCCCAACTGGAGTCAGAGTTGCAAAAATCTGGTTTAGACGTAAATTTAATCTATAGTAGCGGTATAGACCTTGACATTGTACCTTCTGGAAGCGATAAAGGACAGGCAGTACAGTTTCTCCGCCAAAAGTGGAAATTTGTAGCAGAGGTAACGGTTGTTTGTGGCGATTCTGGTAATGATATTGCTTTATTCTCTGTTGGCAGTGAAAGAGGAATTATTGTCGGAAATGCTCGCCCAGAGCTACTCCAATGGTATAACCAACATCCTGCCGACTATCGTTACCTGGCAACAAATTTTTGTGCCGGTGGAATACTGGAAGGTTTAAAACACTTTGGTTTCTTAGAATGATTAGCTATCTCAAAGGCATTGTTGCTGCTATCCAAAACAATAGTGTTCACCGCCATACTCTGACTCTGGAAGTCAATGGTATTGGGTATGATTTGCAAATCCCTGCACGACTGGCACAGCAGTTGCCAAATACTGGAGGTGAAGTGCAGATTTTTACCCATTATCAAATTCGAGAAGAGGTACCATTGCTTTATGGCTTTGGTTCACCGGGGGAACGAGATGTGTTTCGCCACTTGTTAGGTGTTAGTGGTGTTGGTGCAGCTATAGCGATCGCCCTGTTGGACACTTTGGAATTGCCAGAATTAGTGCAGACGATTATCACAGGTAATATTCAATTACTTATTCAAGCCCCTGGTGTTGGCAAAAAAACCGCAGAACGCATCTGTTTGGAACTCAAAGGCAAGTTAGTAGAGTGGCGTAAGACAGCAGGCTTCTTCGTCGCTACAGGCGGTCCAGCACCAGGTATTATCGAAGAAGTACAAATGACTCTCCTAGCATTGGGTTACACTGCCAATGAGGTGAGTCATGCCTTGCATGTCGTCAGTGAAGATATTGGACTTCCTAAAGATGCTTATGTGGAAGAGTGGATTAAACAGGCGATCGCTCATCTAAGCACTGAATATAGTCAGTAGTAGCCAACAGTATAAGAACATTTGTACTCTCTTATTATCAGGAGTATGCTGTAGAAATGATGGACAATCCTGATGCACACACCTGAGATTTGGACAGATTATGTCTGGACAGAAGATGAAACTGAAGCATACAGGAAATGCCAAGCCAAGGCTGAAGAAGCTACAGCCAATGGTGGAACGCCAGTAAAATTAGTAGCCATCATGAACTGCATACACCAGAACACATGAAAATTCATCTTTTCTTCTGAGTTCTGAGTTCTATATAATAAGGCGATATTCTGTAGGAGTGTCTGTCGCCATTGCATAGCGTGACAAAAGAAACTCGCATATAAACCATGAATGTACAACTTGTTAACTCCCTGGTGGAAGCGGTACTAAACCTCTCCCCCGAAGAGCAAAAACTATTTCAACAAAAGCTTAGTAACAAGCATTTAACGTTACGAACCAGTAAACCTCAAACACCAGAAGAGAGATTATTACTTTGGCACGAATGGATAGATACAGCTCCAAAAAGCTATGCTAACCTCTGTGATGAAGCTCTGCAGCGAGAAAATATCTACGATGATGAAGTATGACCTATTATTTGTTAGATACTAATATCCTGTTACGCTCCAGGGATATAGCTTCACCCAATTACAATCTTGTTGATAGATTCCAAAGCTATAATTGGGATACAAAGCATACGCTCATATAGTGCAAAAGCGCCAATGGCAGAATTAACGATTCACATTCCTGATGAACTGCTATCACGTTTGGAACCTCTGCAAAATCGTTTACCCGAATTGCTTTGGCGATTGTTAGATATTGCTAATTTACCAACAAATTCAAAAGCGACAGCTAAAACGGAGTCTACAGATATTCCCGCAGTTTATCAAGAAGTTCTTGATTTTTTAATTCAGCGTCCAACACTAGAAGAAATTATTACTTTTAAAGTTTCACTAATAGCGCAAACGCGGTTGTCAGAATTATTAGAAAAAAACCGCTCTGCAACACTAAGTCCAATGGAATCAGCTGAGTTAGATGTTTACGAGCAATTAGAGCATATGATGATTTTATTAAAGGCACGAGCTTCCCGTCGCGATGAGTAAACATGACTTCTGACTATATTTTGCAAGATCTGCGTAAGCTTGTCAGAAAAAGAGCTTCAAACCGCTGTGAATACTGCCTGATGAATCAGGATTTTTCCATTTATACCCATGAAATAGACCATATTATTGCTGTAAAACATGGGGGTGAAACCACTGCGGATAATTTGGCACTTTCATGTTTATCTTGTAACCGTCATAAAGGTTCTGACTTCGCAACTATAGACCAAGTTACTAAAGAAATTGTTCCTTTGTTTAATCCCCGTCGTCAGGTTTGGGATGAACATTTTTATATTGAAAATGCGAAAATTGAAGGTAAAACTCAAATTGGTCAAGCAACTGCTAAATTACTTCGGTTTAATCTTCCCAATCGCGTGCTTGAACGACAAATATTGATGAGTCAAGGACAATATCCGTAGGTAAGTAGCTCAACCTAAGCAGGATGAGGTTTTAAAAAATCGAAATCATTTCTTTACCATGTCCACAAACCCTTACGCTTGGATCGAAGAATCTCTGGCTACAATTCACCGCGCTGACTGGTATCGCTCAGTACAAACAATTCACGGTCTTCCAGGAGCAACTATACTTTTGGAAGGGCGTGAGGTGATCAATTTTGCCAGTAATGATTATTTGGGATTGGCTGGGGATGAACGACTAATTGCAGCAGCAACGATCGCTACCCAAGAATTAGGTACAGGTAGCACTGGTTCTAGATTACTCAGCGGGCATCGAAAATTACACAGAGATTTAGAAAGGGCGATCGCATCACTTAAACAAACAGAAGACGCTCTGGTTTTTAGTTCTGGCTATCTAGCGAATTTAGGGACAATCAGTGCTATTGTAGGCAAGCGCGATTTGATTTTATCTGACCAGTATAATCATTCTAGTTTGAAAAATGGGGCAATCCTCAGTGGTGCTGAGATTCTTGAATATCCTCATTGTGATGTTGAGGCATTAAGAACCAAGCTGAGTCAACAAAGGCAAAATTATCGACGTTGCTTAATCATCACTGATAGCGTCTTCAGCATGGACGGTGATTTGTGTCCTTTGCCAGCACTGTTGGAGATAGCGGACGAATTTAGCTGTATGCTGCTGATTGATGAAGCGCACGCCACTGGGGTACTAGGAAAAACTGGCACTGGATGCGTAGAACATTTTGAATGTAGAGGAAGCCAGTTGATTCAAATTGGCACTTTGAGTAAAGCTTTAGGTAGTCTAGGCGGGTATGTGGCTGGAAGTACAGCCATTATAGACTTTTTGCGGAATCGTGCACCAACTTGGATTTATACTACTGCACTTTCTCCAGCTGATGTGGCAGCAGCACTCACAGCCATAAAAATAGTACAGCAAGAACCACAACGCCGCATTCAATTATGGCAGAATGTCGCCCAACTGAAACAGGTTATACAACAGCAACTACCCAACCTAAAATTGTTACCGTCCTCATCACCCATTCTCTGTTTTGAATTATCAAGTGCAGCAGATGCACTCAATACTGGGCAACAGCTAAAATCAGCTGGTATTTTTGCTCCTGCTATTCGTCCCCCTACTGTTCCTACGAGTCGAATACGAATTTCTATTATGGCAACTCATAAATTGACTCATATTGATAAATTGCTAGAAGCTTTGAGCAGTATCTAAACTCAATCTAATTAATCTTTTCTTGCCTGAGTTAAGAAGAATAATACTACGATTGCTCCAAAAGCCAGAGATTTTTTTCATCACTTGATAATTTTGTACCTGTTGAACTTTTTCTCATAACTGGCATGAGTTGATTCAATCAAATTATGCATTTAACAAAAAGAATTTATCAAAGCTAAAATCCAATCATCATAAGGTTCCTGGAGAATTGAGATGATATGTTGTGGAGAGGTAAAACAAGGGTAGAGGTCAATTGACGAACTCAGATAGCCAGTGAATAACGCTCGCCATTCTTCGTAAGTTGATAACTTCTGTATTCAGGCAGCAGTGCTGACCTTACAGTTGTGCTGAATAATTTCAATGATAGTCATCTTTTGTGAGCATGCAAATATGCACACTAAAATTGTGATTTTGGTCACAGCATGATATCTCAAATACTTGGTATAAATAATTTAACTAACAGTTATTCCCAACAAATTTTAAATAAGCATAACAACTTAGAATGCCAATTTATACATTTTTATGTAAGAATTAGACCAACTAAGTTAATTAGCTGTCACGCCTACAACTTGGGCATTTATTCGTTCCGGGAGTCAACACTTGAAAGCACAGATGCTCCACTTCCGCTTTTAAGTTAGCCAGTGCTTGACTAGAGTTTTCCAGCACAGAACAGCCAGTGGATTAAGGAGACGCGCACCTAGCGTCAACTGCTGTTAATTGAACAAAGAATGTTTGTTCGTATCTCCTCCACAAGAGGCTGCTTTAAAGGCCGTTACGATCAACCGTTGCCTAAGCCATAGGTATAGCGGTAACGGTTAGAAAGAACTCAAGACTGTTGAGTGGAAGCAGAAAAGTGCAAGATGTACGCGCATCTACTTAGTATACTTTTCTAAAAGTTTATCAAAGCAAACTAAAGTAAACAATAGTAACTATACTTAAAACTGTCATGAATCAACTATAGACTCTTTAAATTACATAGCTAATTTCTATTTTATAAAGTCAATATTCAAGCCGTAGAGTTATTAGACATAGATTTAGATACAAATCTCCTGTGGCTCTTTTAACAAGGAATGAATTGTATAAAGAGTGGAAAGTCTGTAAAATCAATTGTCCGGAAACTTTATATAAACTTAAAAAAATCTTCATAAAAATATTTTATTGAATTGCTTTTTAAGTCAATACTAATAGTAAAAACACTTAAAGCTCATTAAGAATTTCAATACTTTTCTCTACAAAAATAATACTTGTAAGTCTTGTCATTACTAGAGAAAAGGTAAGTAAGGGTAAGTTTTGTTCTCATTTAATATTTCTACATATAAAAAATATTTTTAAATTCAATTGTTCTGATAAATCGATTTTTTCATAGATTCTTTTTAAAGATTTATAGGGACTTTATCTAAATATGGAAACAATGTCTGAATAATTGTATATAGGTGCAAATTAATAAATCAAAGATATCCTCTGACAAAAGGTATTCTGAAATAACTTATACGTAAAAAACATGAATATAATTTCTCGTTTACTTACTACATTTAGTATTTCTATATCTGCGGTTGCTGTGATACCTTGCTTCGCAACAGCCCAACAGACTCCAACAGTTCCGGAACAACAAATGACGCAGAGAATTTGCTCTTCCGATGCAGTGGAAGATTTGTTACCTCCGGCTGTCAGTCAAGAAAGTCCTTCTCCACTTTCTTACTTGGGGCAGCAAGGTTTTACACAAAATTCAGATGGTTCTTGGACTTGTTATGTTAGTGATTCTAGAAAGCAAGGACGTTACTATACCCTTTTTAAAGTGCAACAAGTCAATGGAAAGCTTGTAGCCAGTTCTTTTCTAGATAGGGGTGTTCTCCCGCAAGGGCAAGAAAACCGCAGCTTAGACTTCTTCATGATGCTTATAGAAAAGCATACAAAGGCAAATCAAGGGAACCGTGAAAGTATACGCAGATATCTAGATGCCTTCTTTTCCTTTGTCAAACAAGGAAAAGTACAACTCTCTAATCGTGGTTACCTCTTTGATCAACCAAGCGGTGGAGTTGTTATGTACCACTCTGTTACAGGCGGAAAACTTAAGGGAGCAGCAATCACCATTAATATCCGCTCACCTGAGAATTTATCTTCCTCTCCTGTCTCATAAGCTGCATTAAAAATTAGTTGTTGGAGGTAAATCCCTTGAAGTCAAAAGTTAAAACAATCGCTGTCACCCTATCGTCCTTAGCAACAGTAGTTAATACATCTCAATCTGCTTCTGCTCAATTGAAAGTTGGAGACTATGGTGTTCAACCAGGACTTGAGCACAACTATCTCCAGTACCAGCTATCGGGTCGAGATTTGACTCAAATGCGAGGTATTCCTGGATGTAGTGTAGGATTTGGTGCTGCTTGTAACAAAGCAGGAGCAGTCTTTCAGAAGTTAGTTGAGTCAAATGGTGGACCAACTCATGAACAGTTGCTGATGCAAGCAGCTGGAGGGGAACAAAACTACCAGAATTTTGCGAAATTTTACGGAAATGACCCCAATCTGACTCAAATACCGTACGCTTCATTCTGGGAGAATGGCAATCCCAGTATCGTGGATGGGTATCGCTATCTTCTTGGGCAAACAGTCAATCAAACTCCCCAAGAAGGTTTGGGACAGGTTGCCAAAAACTTTTACTGGGCAGTTCAGGGAAGCGGGAACTCACTTGACCCCCGTAATGGCTTACTGGATTTGAAATACTCTTATGGACGTCTGTTGCTTGAAGAGGTGGCAAAAATTCCTGATGCACAGCAGCAGATTCAAGCTTTGGGTTTAGCGCCAGAACTGACCAAATTTTACTCGGAAAAACTTTCCAGTTCGATGCGTGTGTTGAAATCTGGGAATGAGGAGTCTCTTAAACAGACAATTCTCAAAGACCTCTCAATGCCCTATTCACCAGAAGCAGCAGAACTTGGACGTCCAAATCTTGGCATTCCTGCAATTAATTCGTTGAGTGAGGATACTCTGGCTGGAGATGTCGTTTCCTGGGAAACTCCAGTAGCGCTAGATCCAGAAGCGATGAACCTTGAGGTTCCTCCCAGCCTTGCAGAAGTTGCTCTATTCCCGCAAGAAGGAGGAAGTTCTTTTCCAACTGGCTGGCTTGCTGCCCTTCCTCTGTTAGCCTTACTTCTTCTTGCTTTTGGTGGTGGTGGAGATCGCTCTTCTGGTCACAATCACGGATCAAGTATCGTTTCAAGTGGAGCTCCAGTTGGTTCTTTTGGTGGTGGTTCTCCTTCTGGATCAGGCGGTGGTGGTGGTTCTGGTGGCAACAACCAAATTACTCAAGTAGTGTCTGTTAATCCTGTAAAAACTCCCCCAGGAACGGAAATCAAGAAGGTACCAGAACCAACAACAATAACGCCGCTTGTGTTGTTGATCATTGTCCTTTACGTACTAAATCACAAGCAGTGGCGCATACAAACTAGAACACCGATCCAGTAATCGGAATCATGACGAAAAAACCAGGTTTCATTCGGTTACAACAAGAAATCTTTGGTTGTAAAAGACGTTAAAACAGGGTTTATTAGTCTTGTGTTTTAATCAATCGGTGTTCTAGAGGTTAAATTCTTTGTTTCTGTATTCAGATGAGTCGGGGTGTAGAAAACGCTCGCATTCTTGTATTTGCTTAAAGAATGCGAGCGTTCGTTTTGAAATTTGTGCTAGGTAGATACTGACGTCAGCTTATGAACAACAAAACTTCTTACTGAGGTTTATTATTTGTATTTGATGAAGGTTTTGCTGGAGCAACTTTTGCATTCACCTTCACACTTTTGACACCTTTAATTTCTTGTGCCAAAGTGGGAATTTTATTGAGCTGTTCTTGTGTGGGAACTGTTCCGGCCACTGTTACAGCACCTTCTTTAGAGTCAACTGTTAACTGACTGGCTGGTAAATTCGCCTCTAACTTACCACGAACTTCGCTTTTTAAATCACTATCAGTTCTTTTGGCATCACCACCAGTCGTGTTGTTACGTTGTTCGCGTGCTCTAATATCAGACTCTATTTGGCCTTTACGAACTTGACTCGTGGCGTCTTCTTGAGTTTTCTGAGCAGTGTCTTGCGTTGGAGCATTAACATTTTCATTTGTCCCTGAGGGAGCATCTGCACTTGTTTTTGAAGGGGTTTCGCAACCAAACGCACCAACAGCTATGACACCGCTAATGATCAATGGAATAAACTTGTTCATCTTCTGTCTCCAACTAAAATATTTCAAAAAATTCATTGACACAAGTAGCTATTAACAGCAAACAGTTACCCTTTGATCTAAAACACGGAGATAAGAACACATTAGTGGCTTATGCAAAAAACACTTGTATTGGTTTAATGTTTCCTAAATGGATACATTTAAACAAATCTTTCTTGATATCTCCATAGTTTAGTTACGGGAATTTACTGATAACTGAGTACTGTTAATTAGTGTGTGAGGTAATTGTGTGTGAGGTTCAGGAGCGAATCTTTGCAAGTGCACAGAAAGTAGTTTTTTGATGATAACTTATCAATTACTAAACAGTTGTATCCCGACTGTCAACAATTGTTACCGAAGGCTGATTATTCACAACGCCTCTTACCGAAGGCTGATTATTCACAACGCCGCCAGAATAATCTGTGTGAGTATCTACAACACCAGGTACATTATAAATTCCAAACTCCTGAATACCTTGGTTTGTCAAAACAGTTTCCGCACGACGAATTTCGTCATCTGTCCCGTCTACTATCACCAGATAATCACCACGGGATACTCGTTCATTGTATAATTTGGCTCGTTCTTCAGGAATTCCCAAACCAACGAGTGCACCCAATAGCCCACCAGCAGCTGCACCAATTCCGGCACCTGCTGCAGCTGTCGCCAGAGTTGTGGCGATTTCACCGGCGAGTAATATAGGACCTACGCCAGGGATTGCCAAGGTTCCTAAGCCTACGAGTAAACCGGTAATGCCTCCGACTGTTGCACCTGTGACTGCGCCAGCAGCAGCTCCTTCATCAGCTTTGTTACCAACACGTTCTTGCGTTTCGACACCAGCAATCTCACCGGTACGATCAGCATCTTTGGCAATGATAGAAACCTTATTCATTGGAAAACCGGCGTCTCTGAGTTCGGTAAGTGCATACTCAGCTTCACGACGGCTAGGAAAGACGCCAACTGCACGCTTGTTTTGTTTACCTAAAGCCATTTTACTCCTCCATTTAAATAGCTAAAAAAAGCACAAAAATATAGAGCTTTTGGTTTGCTTCGTGCTTATATTACAGTTTTGCCTTGGTTTGCTCCAACTTGCATCATCCGCAAGTTAAGCTAACTATCTATCAATAGATTGGTTATTTGCCCAAATGGAAATTTGGAAAAATCATAACCTCATTTCACGTCTTTCGTCTTTACGAGGGGAAATTGCGCTTCTATTGTTCGGTTATACTACTTTCACTAAGAAACAAATACTTATAACCTCATAAATAATAGTAGTAAATGCCTGCCTAAGACACTGTCGAGCGGTCTTTATTCAGGGGGTAAAAACTTGTGTACAAATGGATCTTGCCAAGTCTAAGCGAAGTTTTAGCAAATAGTCAATCAACACTGGCTGCCTGTTCATCTGCCAAAGCAGAACAGCAGTGGCGCGTCAGCGTAGCAGCAATAGAACAACTGTTATTGAAAACCGGTTCTAGCGCTTCACCTCAAGAAACTGCACAAGGATTAGTTTTAGCTGCGCCAGCACCTGTTTTCAGCGATCAAAGACTGGCTGGAAACTTGCAAACTGTCAGTTTTACGGCAAAGCCATTTAACCCCTTGGCACTGATGCCATTTCAAATGCCTCCTGATGTGGCTGTAACAGATGTATTTGCTCCTGGTGAGTCGGTTTTACCTGTATTAGCAACAGATCCGTTGGCAAGGGAGCAGTTTTGTTTGGTTTTCACCAAGCAATTCAGATTAGTGTTGGTTTTAGCAGAAGACATCAATGGTAACAAGACTTTTTCATTTTCTTTTGAGCCAGAGGTTGTTGAGTTAGCATGGCGATCGCTGGGAGCAAGAGTTGTAGTCAGCAATCCGGATCTGTTTGCCGATTTACAAGAGTTAGTACATAAATATTCTCCAGTCGCTCCAGATTACCGCGTAGTGATGGAGTTTAGTCGTTTATTGCTGACACAATTTCCAGAACAAGAAGAAAACACAGAAATAGCAAAAAGCGCTGATGTAGGGACGTCGGTACATTCAGAGTTTGCACAAACCGTTTCAGCCTCGCCACATGTGTCTTTGGGCACGTCATCACAAGCCCATACTCGTCCTGATGTAGAACTACTGCAGGCTTTTGCTCACGAAGTTCGCACTCCTTTAACAACGATTCGCACTATCACTCGTTTACTGCTCAAACAGCGTGATTTACCTGCCAATGTGATCAAACGTTTGCAGCTTATTGATCATGAATGCACCGAGCAAATTGATCGTATGGAGTTGCTCTTTAGAGCTGCAGAACTACAAACATCTGCGACTGTAAAATCTACAAATACTCAACTTACAGCAATGTCTCTGGAGCAAGTGTTGCAGCAGAGCATTCCACGTTGGGAACAAGCAGCCAATCGACGGAACTTGACTTTGGATGTCATTTTACCTCAGCAGTTACCAACTGTGGTAAGTAATCCTACTATGTTAGATCGGGTTCTGACGGGTTTGATGGAGAATTTTACTCGTAGTTTACCGGCTGGTAGTCATATTCAAGTACAGGTCATCCCTGCTGGGGATCAACTAAAATTACAATTATTACCCTTAACTCAGGCGGGAGACAATGGAAAAATGTCATGCTCTCCATGCACACCGCCAATTCGCAAAGCTTTAGGTCAACTTCTCATGTTCCAGCCGGAAACAGGTACGATAAGTTTGAATCTTAACGCAACCAAGCATTTATTTCAAGCGATTGGGGGTAAACTTATTGTGCGCGATCGCCCACGTCATGGAGAAGTGCTAACGATTTTTCTTCCTTTAGAAGTCACCAGTCAGTGAAGACTATCAACGTTGTGCCTTCTTTTCAAAATACTGCTGATGCTCTTGTGTTGCTAAATAATATTCAAGAGCAGGTACAATCTCCGTCACAATATTTTTATCAAATCTAGCAGAATTTTGTTGCTTTGCCTTTGATGTCTTGGCTGCTTCTTCCTGTTGACTATTATGGAAAAAGATAACAGATCTGTACTGTTCCCCTCGGTCTGGTCCCTGACGATTCAGCGTCGTGGGGTCATGGATATCCCAGAATATCTCCAATAAGTCATCATAACTTACGTATTGTGGGTCATACTCCACCTGTACTACCTCAGCATGACCCGTTATCCTTGATAACACATCCAGATACGAAGGGTTAGGAAAATGCCCTCCCATGTAGCCAACTGAGGTAGAAACAACTCCCTTTACCTTACGAAACGCCGCCTCGACGCCCCAGAAACAACCAGCCCCAAACGTCGCCAAATTCATTGCTGTTATGCGCTGCTCTTTATTTACTAGAGATCATATCGAAATCCGGTTTGGTTTTTGTTAGCTTGCGTGGCGGAGCCATACGAACTTGTTGAGCTAGGGAACGCTTAACGCCCAACTCTTAACGTTTAATATAAACTGTACACAGTTCTGTCTGGCGAAAACTAAATAGAAATTCCCAGGCATAATCCTGGGAACGAGGATTTTTTTGACTTCCTAGCCGCAAGCGGGGAGGAAGTGAAGTACAAATTAATATCCCTCTTCTTCGTATTCTGGCTGTCTCTCTTTGACTTTTTTGGGAATATTTACTGGCTTTGGTGGCTCATCATCCCAAGCATCACGAGCTAAATCCTCGTCGTAGTCGTCATAATCCTCATCGTATGGCTTTTTGTTGTAAGAACCAGAGTCATACTTTGACTGTGCTTGATACTTGTCTTTACCTGTTGCTTCACTCCAGTTGTCTTCTTCATCGTCTTCATCGTACTGCACTGGCTCATACTGCCGTGCTTTCATAACTTGACGCTGAGGACGTTCTTCTTCGTAGTAGTCCTCATCCCATTCTTGTGCTACAGGTTCGGGTGTACGAACAATTTTTGGCTTAGGTTGTTCTAATGGTACTCCGCTTGGCAGTTGCTTGTCTGGTGTGACTGTACGAGGAGTGTAGCTAGAGTATTCTTCGTCTGCATCACGTTCCCACGGTGCTTTACCAATACCCAAGCGCTCTAGTAAACCAACAGTTAATTGGTTAAGCCGTTCTTCAGCTCCTTCAAAAACAATCAATCTGTTGGGACCTGTGCTGACGATTTCATCTACTGAGAACTCGTAGGTACTCAAGAATTGATCGGGAATTTGTGGTAATCCAAAAGAAGCGATCGCAATTGAGTAAAGCTTGCCTGTTTCGGTATTAAATTTGAAGCCCCGCACTTTGCCTAGGACTTCACCAGTTTCTGTAATAACTTCCCAGTTTATCAGGTTACTATAGGCCTCAACCTCAACATCATCAATGACATCCTCGTTATCCACAAGGATGACATCGCCGATTTGGTTGATGCTGTTGAGATACATATAGCGTGGCACCCCAGAAATAGAGATCAGGTTGTCTCGCATGCCAAGCGCCACAACCTCTCGCTGATCTACATCAACCCAAACCTGACTCACGATTCCTAATCGCTTGCCGTTGTCACGAGTGATTACCTGGGTGTTTAAAATATCGGAACGTCTAATACTTTGTTCAGAGGTCATCCTGTACCGAGTCCTGATCTCGAATCCGGTTTATCTATACACTATTATTAACAAAAACTCAAGCACTTGTTTGGTCAGATTGTAGCTTAATACCCAAAACTTGGGTGTACGCTCCTCTGGCTTGAGTAACGCCTATTGTACGTTCGGCTGATTCTATCATCGGGCGACGCAAACTGACAACGATAAATTGTGCTTGTTGCGCCTGTTGCTTAATCATTTTAGCTAATCGTTCTACGTTTGCTCCATCTAAAAACATATCTACTTCGTCAAATGCATAAAATGGCGATGGACGGTAGCGTTGCAAAGCAAAAATAAAGCTCAATGCAGTCAGAGATTTTTCTCCTCCTGACATAGAAGCAAGTCGCTGTACAGGTTTGCCTTTCGGGTGTGCAACCAAGTTTAATCCACTATTGAATGGATCTTCTGGATCGTCAAGTTGTAGGTATCCGTCGCCTTCTGAAAGGGTGGCAAAAATTGATTGAAAGTTTTCATTGACAGCGTCGAAGGCTTCTTTAAATGCACGTTGACGCAAAGTGGTAAAATTCTCAATTCTTAACAGTAATTCGGTACGCTCTCCTTCTAAGGTTTGCAATTTTTGAGTGAGTTCTTCAAGGCGTTTTTGCGTGCGCTCATATTGTTCTAACGCCAGCATATTTACAGGTTCCATTGCTTGTAGGCGTTTGGCAAGAGAACGCAATTCTTTTTGCAATTCTTCTAAATTGACTTTATCTGGTACTTCCGGCAAAGGGCTAAGTAATTCCCCTGACATCGTTCGCAATTGGGTTTGCAATGCAGCGAGTTCTTCTCGCCGCGTCTGCTGGGTTTCTTGCAGTTTTTGGATTTCCCATTCCAATTGTTGCTGACGCATTGTGTGCGATCGCAATTCTTGTTCTGTTGCGTCGCGTTTTTGTTTCTCCTCTCCCAAATTTTGTTCCATTTGACTCAAAGCTGCGCGAGTCTCAGCAATTGCAGTGCTGAGTGTTGAGTCCTGAGTCCTGAGTCCTGTACGTTGATTTTGCTGATTTATCTGCTCTTGATGGTATTCTTCAATACGCTGTTCCCCAACAGTAATTTTTTCTTGCAACCGCTGCTGCTGATTTTCCAAGTTCTTCAGGCTTTGCTCTACTTCCCTTAAGGCGGTTTCCCGTTGTTGCAATTGTTGCTCTTGAATTTTTATTTTTGCTTGGATTTGTTGCCACTCCTGGGGAGTTTGGGACTGTTCCAACTCAGTCAAAGCGTGTCGCAACTGTTGTAATTGTTGCTCTTGGTCAGGTAATTCCCGAACCAAAATTTCTAAACGGGATTGGACGGTGGTTAATTTTTCTGTGTTTTGCGAAAGCTGCGATCGCGCTGTTTCTAATTGCGTCGTAAAACTTTTGATCTCTTTGCGTAACTGTTCCAAGCGCAGTTGTTGTTCTCGCCGCGCCTGTCGTGCTTCCGTCACCTGTTGTGTGAGTTGTTTTGTTTTGGTAGAAAGAGAATGAATTGCTGAACTACAACGTTCTAAAATTCGCTCAATATCAGTTAACCGACTTTTTAAAGAAGAAACTTCCTCAGATTCCGCAACTTCTGTCGTACCAAACCGTAACGATGAACGCTGGTTCGTACTACCACCAGTCATTGCACCACTGGTTTCCAACAATTCCCCATCTAAAGTGACAATGCGATAAAGTTTCATATGCTGACGTGCGTCAGCGAGATTTGCAAAAACAACTGTGTTACCAAAAACGTAGTTGAACACATCTTTATAGCGGCGATCGCACTCGATTAAGTTCACAGCATAATCCACAAACCCATTCGCATATCGCAGTGTAAAATCTTGGGTAAATTTGGAAGCCTGAATTTTATTCAGGGGTAAAAAAGTCGCTCGCCCACCACGTTTTTGTTTGAGTAGTTCAATTCCTGCAGCGGCTATGCTGTCATCTTCGACGACAATATGTCCCAAACGCGCCCCTGCAGAAGTTTCCAAAGCCAATTGATAGCGGGGTTCCACACGTCCTAACTGTACAACTAATCCACAAACTCCCGGCATTCCCGATTGGAGGATAATTTTGCTCGCTTGGGTTCCTTGAACTTCTTGCTGTGCGGCTTGTTGCGCCTCTAGTTTATCCAATTGGCGTTGTTTTTCTCGTTGTTCCTGCAGCAAGCGCTTTTGGGTTTCCTGTTGGATTTGTAGTTCTTGTTCAGTAGCTGATAGTGTTTCGGCTAAATTTTGAATCGGTTCGCCAGAAGTGTTAAATTCTGTTTCAACTTGTTGACATTCAGCTTGTCTTTCTAATTGCTGAGGTTCTAAAGTTTGAACAAGTTCGGTTTGTTCTTGAATTTGCTGCTGGAGTTGGTTATTACGTTCTGTCAGTTGTGCTTGTTCTGTGCGTTGAGGTTCAAGAGTTTGCAGTAAAGTTTCAATTTGGCGGTTCAGGGCTGTTTGTTGTTGTACCCAAGCTTCTGAGGCGGAAGCAATTTCTGCAGCAGCTTCACGGGAGTTTTCTAATTCTTGTCGCGTCTGATCTCGTTCGGTTCGTCGCGAGGTGATAAATTGCGTTTGTTGAACTTGTTGTTGTGCGAGTTGTTCTAAAGAATGATGATGCTGTTGAATTTCCTCTTGAGTTTGTTGCAGGCGCTTAACGGTTTCTTGTGCGGCTGTTTCTAATTCTTTTTGCTGACGCTGAAGCTGTTTACGTTCTGCTTCTTGAGTGGCGAGGGTAGATTGTACCGCCAAAAGTTCTTCTTCTCCCAAAGCTTTGACATGGGCGTTGAGTTGTTCAAGTTCGGCAGTTTTTTGGGTGATTTCTGAATTGAGGGTGGTGAGTTGAGTTGTGAGTTCAGTCGAAGTGCGATCGCCAATTTGAATTTGCGTGGCTAACTTTTCTTGCTGTGCTTGTTGGGAACGCCAAGATAAAACCGCTTCCCATTGTTGTTTGTCTTGAAATTCAGCGCGGAGTTTTTGGTATTTTTCGGCTTTGGCGCGATCTTGGGAGAGGCGATCGCGTTGTCCAGTTAACTCTGTCTCAACAATACGACAGCTGTCTTCCTTGTCTTTAACTTCATCTAAAGTTCCTTTTGCCTGATGGATTTTGCGATCAAACGCCGCCACTCCTGCCAACTCATCAATAATTTCTCGTCTTTCGCGGGGGTTCATCGAGATAATACTGGTGACATCCCCTTGCAGGACAACGTTGTAACCTTCAGGATAAATACGTAATTCTTCGAGTTCCTCGTGTAATTCTGTGAGAGTGCAGGAGATGCCGTTAATGGAATAATTCGATGTATAAGTTCCTTGCGGAGTCACTCGCAGCCTTCTGGTGACACTCCAGTCGCTACCTGGTTTGGCACGGATTTTTTCTTTGCGATTTCTATCATCCTCGCTTTCTTCTTCGGCTGACTCTGATTTCTCTACTTCCTCATCTTCAACGATAGAGACGACAGGGGAGATTTCCTCAAATTCATCATCCAGTTCATGGTCTGATAAATCAAACGTTACCGTGACGGAAGCTTCCACAGCGGAACGAGATTTCGTGGTTTGAGTCGTGTTGACTAAATCAGGAAGGCGATCGGCACGCATTCCCTTGGAACTCGCAAGTCCCAGGCAAAACAGCAGCGAGTCTAGAATATTGGATTTCCCAGAACCATTCGGTCCAGAAATGACAGTAAACTCCGACAGTAAGGGGACAGACGTTGTACCGCCGAAGGATTTGAAGTTAGTGAGTTGTACGCGCTTTATATGAACCATCGCGCTGTTTTACCGGGCTTGTGCAGTTCAAGTGTATCAACAAACCTCTCAAAAGATTAGCGTGAAAATTATCAACCGCCCTTCGGGTTCGCCAGTCCCCCGTCTTGGCGGCTTCCGTCACGATGGGGGCTGGACTCACCAAGACGCCTTAGCGTAACGAGGGTTTATCCTGCAAACTGATGGACGCTATCGCTTCATTCACGACTTGCCACGGGGACATTTTGCAAAGATATAAGATTGTGTTACGGGTAGAAAATAATAAGGTGAGTTATGCAACTAGAAGATTACTTTAACTTTCAACGCCCCGATGATATCCGGGTAAAAGGTACAAGGGTAGGAATTGAAACTATCCTTTATGATTTCATCCATCGGTGTCGGACTCCAGAGGAAATTGTCCAAAGTTATCCATCAGTTACTCTAGAGCAGGTTTATGCGACAATTCTTTACTAAGTAAGTCGGTGTAATAAAACCAAACTGTGTGAATAAAAGTAAATAAGGCTCAAACTCTTTCTCTCCCTGCTCCCTGCTTTATTCCAAGAAGAATTATTTACGCCGACCTACTTACCTGCATAATAAAGAAGCGGTAAGCGCTTATATAGCTGATTGGTTAGAGTGGAGTCATAGGGCGCGGGAAGAACAGCGACGTAATCCTCCGCCAGTTGTCGTCAAACTGATGAAGTTAAAAGCCGAAAGGGAAGCAATGAAAAAAACACATGACTCTCAAATATCTGCTGGATGAAAATATTGCTCCTTATTGTTCACCAACCGCTATCTTAGTTTCAATATAATAAACTTATGCTGATAAATCTAAATGCAAACGATATAAGATTCAAAGACGTTCAACAGCTTTTAAAATTTGAAGAACAGTATAATGACTCATTTACATCCTTACTATTCTTAGAAAAGCTTACAGAATTTGAACAACAAGAATTACAGACAATTCGCAACATTTTTCGCGAATACTACTCAGAGGGGAAAATCTCCGAAGGACAAATAAAATTTCTTTTCCTTGCTCCATTGATCAAGTTAGCTGGCTTTTATCATCCCAGCATTAAGATAACTTTAGAAGAAAATATTGCTGACATCTCCGTTGAAGATGAAGACACAATCATCAAAGGACGGATGGATATTTTGGCTGTTAATAAGACGCAAGGAAGAACAGTTTCGACACCTTTTTGGATATTAGTAATCGAATCTAAAAATAGTAGTTTGAATGCTACAGAGGGATTGCCACAATTGTTCACTTATGCCTACACAAGTTTAGAGCATCAAACGTCCGTTTGGGGATTGACTACCAACGGTATGGATTATCAGTTTGTCTATATCCAGCAAGGTAATCCATCGACTTATCAAGTAATGCCAAAATTAGATATAACTCGTCTTGAATCATCAAGTGAATTGGTGCAAGTGCTGAAAGCAATTGGTTTACAGTATAACGCCCAGTAGTGCTTCAAATAGCATCGTCAACATCATGCCAAAGGCAGCGAAAATCGAAACATAGTTCCCTTATTTAGCTCACTTTCTACTAAAATTTCGCCTCCCTGCAGCTTAACAAGACGATGGCAGATAGCTAAACCCATTCCAGAACCACCAGGGTTACGCTCCCGAGAGCGCTCAGAGCGCCAAAATCGGTTAAAAACAAAGGGTAAATCCTCTGCTTTCATACCATGACCTGTGTCAATCACCGCAATCCATAATTTCGCAGGTTCGCTCCAAACTCGCACAGTGATAGAACCATTGACAGTGTAGCGTACTGCATTGCCAAGTAGGTTGACCAGAATCTGCTCAACTCGCTCAGGATCAGCACACACCAAGGGAGGATTGGGTGGGCACTCCAAAAGCAACACAGGACCTTCTTCTAGTAGTTGATCACTAAAGCGTTTAATAAGGGAGAGCAGAAGTAGATGTAGATCAACCCGTTGAATCTTGATGGGTAAATATCCCCCCTCTGCCTTGGAAAGTTCTTGTGTATCATTTACCAACCGACCTAATCGAGCTGTCTCTGCCACTAATCGCTCAAACAGTTCTGCTTTTGCTTCAATCGCCCCATCTGCTAAACCCTCCAGATAACCCTCCAAGATTGTCAACGGTGTACGTAGTTCATGAGTTAAATCTTCCATGAGTTCTCGACGGCGCTGTTCTACCCCTTCAAGGTTTAATGCCATTCGGTTAAAATTTATAGCAAGGCGGTTCAACTCTGGAATTTCACTCTTAGGTACACGCGCGCTCAAGTTCCCCTCAGCAAACTTTTGAGTAATTTTCTCCATCTGAATTAGAGGTTGTACGATCCGCTTAGCAAACAAGTAACTCAAACTACCTGCTACGGTTGCACCGAGAAGCATTGACCACCAAACTCCTTGCTTCCAGACTACCTGACACTTGTCAATCAAGTCATTGGCAGTTGTACCCACATTAAACTGTCGTCCTTCTAAAAGCGTTAAGTCCAACCCAAACAGTTGGTGCGAAAAGAACCAGTCCACAATGAGTGGGGTACTTAATCCAACTAGCATCACAATAATGTTGCACAACAGTAATCGCGATAGAAGGCTAAGCTTACTCACAATTCGTCCTAAATAACTTGGTCGTCAAACTTATAACCCACTCCAACCACAGTTTTGATAAAAGTTGGATTAGCTGGATCGGGTTCAATCTTCTTTCGTAAACGTACTATGTGAGTATCAACAACCCGCTCATCGCCGTAAAAGTCACTACCCCAAAGTTTCTTAATCAGTTGAGTTCGATGCCAAACCCGACCAGGATCACTCATAAATGTTGCTACTAGTTCAAACTCCAAAGCCGTTAGGTCTAAAGGAGTCAATTCGTTTGTACTCAGAACTCGGTTGGCTGAGTGTTGCTTGATATCAATAACAAAGTGTTGCGTACGATAAGTGTGATATTGCTTGCTATCACCTTGCATTCGTCGTAGGAGTGCACGCACACGAGCTACCAGTTCCTTTAGACTGAAGGGCTTGACTACGTAGTCATCTGCTCCAGTCGATAAACCGATGATCCGATCATTTTCCTCACCCTTAGCCGTCAACATCAAGATGTAAGGATCACTATAGCTTGCTTGCTGTCGAATGCGAGCACAAACTTCCAGTCCGTCTAAACCGGGAATCTTTAGATCTAGGATTATTAACTCAGGCGAATACTCTTGAAACTCTTGAAGCGCACTTAATCCATCAGCGCAGTGGCGACAATAAAATCCTTCTCTTTCCAAATACAGTTGAATTAACTGAGCAATTTCAACTTCATCTTCAACAATCAAAATCCCCATTAGCTTGATAAAGAGCTTTTTTACTAAGCATTATTTTACCAAGCATTAATAGTAAAGCACTTTATCTGACCAATCATCTAAGGACGAAGTTTTAAGCTAGCTTTAACTAGCAAAAGCGCGCATATTCAACAGTCTTGTCACAGAACTTTACACCTTTTTCACAAAGCATGGCATATCTTTTAACAAATCTTCGGCAAAATGTCACATTTTCGTCACATGATTGACATATGCTCGCTACGTTTTTGCTACAAAGTGTAAATTCACAGAGAAACAAATTGATTGAATAATCTATAGCAGTCCTATTTCATTTGTGTGAAAGTGCCTGCGCTCTGCGCTTAAAAACAAACTACATTTGTACATTATTCTTAAGCGTTAAGCGTTAAGCGTTCCCTACCTCAACGAGTAATTTCACAACTCCTGCACGGATTGCTATATATAAGAATCTTGTCGTTCTCTTTAAAGTTGTATACGTATACTTTGTGGTATATGTTTAAAAATTCGCTAACCATTGTACCTTTTCGGACATCTACCTTCATATGTTCAAAGACGCTCGTTTAATCTCTGCAGACCAAGTTGTTGAAACTGAAGTTTGTATTGTTGGTGCAGGCGCAGCTGGAATCACGCTAGCCCGTGAATTTATTGGACATAAAACAAAAGTTTGCCTTGTGGAGAGTGGCGGACTTGAGTTTGATCCACAAACTCAAGCGCTTTCTGAAGCATCAACTGTTGGAGATCCCTTTTTGCCACTCAAAGACATCCGACATCGAATGTTCGGAGGCAACTCAAATCTTTGGGCGATTAAGATTGGTAAAGGGCAAAAGGGTGTGCGGTATGCCCCTTTGGACGAAATTGATTTTGAGAAGCGAGACGGGCTACCTTACAGCGGTTGGCCAATTGAGCGATCGCACTTGGAACCGTATTACAAACGTGCCCAGTCAGTTTGTCAAGCAGGTCCATTTGCTTATGATCCTGACACATGGGAAAATGAACAAGCGAAGCGCTTACCCCTAAATGAGCAGCAAATACTTACTGCTGTGTTCCACTTTGGACGTGGCAATGTATTCAGCCAGGAGTATCGCGACGAACTTATTAAAGCTGATAACATTACTGTTTTGCTCAACCTGAATGCAGTTGAGATTGAAACCAATGAGTCTGTCAGAACGGCAACTCGTTTGCGGGTTGCTTCTTTGCAAGGGAATCAGTTTTGGATCGCTGCCAAGGTGTTTATACTCGCCCAAGGTGGACTAGAAAATCCGCGTACGCTGTTGATGTCCAATCGTCAGCAAACGGCTGGCTTGGGTAACCAACACGATGTAGTCGGCAGATATTTTATGGATCATCCCTTAGTCCAAGGTGGCGATTTTATCCCTGCTGACGCTAACTTATTTAACAAAATGCCTCTGTACGATCTACGTCGTGTGAACGATGTTCCAGTGTTGGGCTATTTCAAACTCTCGCAAGAGCTTATGCGGCGTGAGCAATTAGTCAATATTAGCACTGTTCTGTTTCCACGACCTAGTAAGCGACAACTCAAGGCAATTGAGTCATTCAAAGCTGTAGCCGAACCGCTTGTTCATCGCAAATTTTCACAGCTGCTTTCCGCCAAAGAGTTTGTCAATATCATCGGTGGTATCGATTACGTGATGCTTGCCAGTTACTTGGCTGCTACTAAACATCAGTCCTTGCTGCATGGATTCCACAGAGGCGGATGGTCAGAATTGCCAAACAACCAAAAAAGGTTTAAGGTTTTCGAGGTGATTCATCAAGTGGAACAATTGCCCAATCCTGCTAATCGAGTTGTGTTGAGCAAAGAACGAGATCCACTCGGCTGTCAAAAGTTAGAACTTCACTGGCGGTGGGATACTGACAATGCCCTTAACATTCAGCGTTCTCAAGAAATCGTAGCTCAAGAATTTGCGAGTTCTGGGTTAGGTGAATATAGAATCGAATACAAAGAAGGTCTTCCCAAACTTGGTATACCTTCTGGTACTGCCCATCATATGGGCACAACCCGAATGCATATTGACCCGAAACAGGGAGTTGTTGATGAAAATTGCCAAGTTCATGGTATTTCTAACTTATTCATAGCAGGTAGCTCCGTTTTCCCTACAGGAGGATATGCTAACCCTACCTTGACAATTGTTGCACTTTCTATTCGCTTGGCAGATTGGATTAAGAAGTCAACAGAATTAGTCGGGACTACTAATTTAGGAAGTGGTCTTCGCACAATGGAAAAGTCAAAATAGAAGATAGGGGCTGTATACAATTAAGCCTTGTCTTTCAAATACGGAGTTTGTTATCAGTGGTATTACAAGTACAAACAAGCACCTACGAAGCAAAAACCCAAGAAATTGCTAAACAACTTCTCGCCGCGACACAGGAGAATCGTTCGTTCTTTGGTGCACTGCGAGATCAAATGCGCTGGGACGATAAGTTGTTAGCTTGGGCGATGAGCAATCCTGGGTTACGGGTGCAATTGTTTCGCTTTATTGATACTCTTCCTGCTTTACGTAGTAAACCAGAAATTGCCGCCCATTTACAAGAATATCTGGGTGATGAATCCGTAGAATTACCCACAGCCCTCAAGGGAATGTTGGGCTTTGCTAATCCAGATTCTATGCCAGGACAAGTTGCGGCGACAACTGTTTCCACAGGTGTAGAAACATTAGCTCATAAATATATTTCTGGAGAAAACATTAAACAGGCGCTGAAAACAATTGAGCGACTGCGTAAGGAAAAAATGGCTTTCACTGTAGACTTGTTGGGTGAGGCTGTGATTACCGAAGCAGAAGCTCAATCTTATTTGGAACGCTATCTAGATTTGATGCAACAATTGGTGGAAGCATCGAAGAATTGGACGCCAGTTGGGTTGATTGACGAAGCTGATGGACAAAGTTTGCCAAAAGTCCAGGTTTCTGTGAAGTTAACGGCGTTTTACTCGCAGTTTGACCCGTTGGATGCTACAGGTAGTGAAGAACGGGTGAGCGATCGCATCCGCACTCTGTTACGTCGTGCCAAAGAACTTGGTGCTTCTGTTCATTTTGACATGGAACAGTATGCATATAAAGATATCACTTTCAACATCCTGAAAAAACTTTTAATAGAAGAAGAGTTTCGCTCTCGTACAGATATTGGGATAACAATCCAAGCATATCTACGCGATAGCGAGCAAGATACACAAAACTTAATTAATTGGGCGAAACAGCGTGGTTATCCGCTGACAATTCGTTTGGTGAAAGGCGCGTATTGGGATCAAGAAACTATAAAAGCAGAGCAGAAGCATTGGCAACAGCCAGTTTATAACGATAAAGCCGCAACAGATGCAAATTTTGAAAGAATAACTGAATTATTGCTTGAAAATCATCAATATGTGTATGCTGCGATTGGTAGCCATAATGTGCGATCGCAAGCTCATGCTATCGCAACAGCACAAAGCTTAAATGTCCCTCGCCGTTGCTTTGAGATGCAAGTTCTCTACGGTATGGGCGACAAACTAGCAAAAGCCTTAGTTGATGGGGGGTATCGAGTTCGAGTTTACTGTCCTTATGGCGAACTGCTTCCAGGAATGGCGTATCTGATTCGCCGCTTGCTGGAAAATACTGCGAATAGTTCATTCTTGCGCCAAAATATGGAGAATCGTCCAGTAGAAGAATTGTTAGCACCGCCAGTCGTGGGAGACGACAAGCAGACAAGCAGACAAGCAGAAAATCCTTCATCCTTTGTTGGTGCGCCTGATACAGATTATGCTGAGGAGGAGCAGAGGAAGGAGGCGAATCAAGCTTTCCAAAATGTTCGTCAGCAATTAGGAAGAACTTATCTGCCTTTAATTAACGGTGAGTATGTTCAGACACAACAAGTTGTCGATTCTGTCAATCCCTCGAATTTTAGTGAGGTGGTTGGTAAGATAGGACTTCTGAGTGTTGAACAAGCCGAACAAGCGATGCAAGCTGCAAAGGCTGCGTTTCCTGCTTGGCGTAAAACACCTGTAAAAGAACGCGCTAGGATATTACGAAAAGCGGCTGATTTGATGGAACAACGCCGCGCGGAACTTTCGGTTTGGATAGTTTTGGAAGTTGGGAAGCCAGTACGGGAGGCGGATGCTGAGGTTTCGGAAGCGATAGACTTTTGTCGTTACTACGCTTCGGAGATGGAACGCTTGGATCAGGGTTTTAATTATGACGTAGCTGGTGAAACGAATCGTTATATTTACCAGCCTAGGGGAATTGCTGTCGTGATTTCTCCTTGGAATTTCCCTCTGGCGATCGCAACGGGAATGACAGTTGCAGCCTTGGTGACAGGAAATTGTACTTTGCTTAAACCAGCGGAAACATCTTCTGTGATTGCGGCGAAGCTGACGGAAGTTTTGGTAGATGCTGGATTCCCTAAAGGTGTTTTTCAATACGTCCCTGGTAAAGGTTCACAAGTTGGGGCTTATTTGGTGAATCACGCGGATACTCATGTGATTGCTTTTACTGGTTCACAAGAGGTAGGGTGTCGGATTTATGCAGATGCAGCAATTCTTAAGCCTGGTCAAAAGCATATGAAACGCGTGATTGCTGAGATGGGTGGGAAGAATGCCATCATTGTGGATGAAAGTGCTGATTTAGACTCTGCTGTTGTTGGGATTGTGCAGTCGGCGTTTGGTTACAGTGGACAAAAATGTTCTGCTTGTTCACGAGTGGTGGTGTTGGAACCGGTATATGATACCTTTGTGCAGCGATTTGTGGAAGCGACGAAATCGCTCAATATTGGGGAGACGGAGTTACCGAGTACGCAAGTTGGACCGGTGATTGATGCAAATGCACGCGATCGCATTCGTGAGTATATCGAAAAAGGTAAGGCAGAAGCAAAAGTAGCTTTGGAAATGCCATCACCTGATAATGGGTATTTTATCGGTCCTGTTATCTTTAAGGATGTACCAGCAAATGGGGTTATAGCCCAAGAAGAAATTTTTGGTCCAGTTGTGGCGGTGATTAAGGTGAAGAACTTCAAAGAGGCGCTGGAAGTTGCTAACGGAACTAACTACGCCTTGACTGGAGGACTTTACTCTAGAACTCCTTCGCACATTGAGAAGGCGCAGGATGAGTTTGAAGTCGGGAATTTGTACATTAACCGGAATATTACGGGTGCGATCGTTGCACGACAGCCGTTTGGTGGTTTCAAGCTTTCTGGTGTTGGTTCTAAGGCTGGGGGACCAGATTACCTGCTACAATTCACAGAACCGCGTACGGTGACGGAAAATATTCAGCGTCAAGGTTTTGCACCAATTGAGGGAGCTGAGTAATAATTCAAAATTAAAGTAAGTTAGTAGGGTGGGCAGCGTTGCCCACCTTATTTTATTATCGAACCACGAAGACGCGAAGGGCGCGAAGAGATTTGAATGAAGGATGTCATCGTTAGAGTTGCTGATTGGTATAAGGAGTTTTCAGCAATTCAAGCAATCAGGAAGTCTGTTTTTCAAGAAGAACAAGGTGTAGATCCTGATTTAGATTTTGATGGAGAAGATGAAACTTCTCAGCAGTTGATTGCTTCTTTAAATGGAGAGTATGTGGGAACTGCGAGGGTGAGATATTTGGATGACAAGACTGCGAAGATTGAAAGGCTTGCTGTTTTACCAGTAGGTAGAGGGTATGGTATTGGCAAGAAAATTATGGAAAAGGCAATGGATGTTATAGCGAGTAAGAATATTCCAGAAGTTGTGATTCATGCCCAAGAGTATATCAAGGGTTTGCATCAACAGTTGGGTTTTCAGGAAGAGGGGGAGGTTTTTGAAGAGGCTGGCATTCGTCATGTGACAATGAGGAAGAAATTTAATCAGTGAACAGTCAACAGTGAACAACTGATAACTGATTGAGATAAATGGCTTGCAGTAGTTCTTAAGCGCAAATACGAACTTATGATATCAAATCTGGTTAATCACTTACTGCATCTATACCTCACCCAAGCACTATCCTTTCCTCTGGTGAATAAGCAAAAGGGTAGGGGTGAGGTAAAAGCTATGAAGACTTGTCCAATATCATGAGCAATGACAAAAGTAAGCGGAATAGATATAAAAACTTACTGATACTTGGGATAATTTGGTTATTGGGGGCGTTGTGCGATCGCATTTGGTTTGCTTTGGATCGTTCTGTCCCTGCTTGGGATCAAGCAGACTATTTCACTGGTAGTTTAAATTATTGGCACGCGTTACAAAATCCCCAGTGGTTTAACCAGGAGTGGTGGCAAAGTTTTTGGCTGCTGTCTTCCAAAATACCGCCTTTAACTTACATCGTTACAGCTATTGTTCAGAATATCTTTGGCATCGGACCAGATCAAGCAACTCTGATGATGCTGTTCTTTAGTGCAATTTTACTAAGTTCAGTCTATGGTTTGGGCACTGTGCTATTTAGCGAGACTGTAGGTTTGTGGGCTGCTGCACTATGCCAAATTTTACCTGCTCTGTATAACTTTCGTTTAGAATTTCTGCTGGATTATCCCTTGACAGCAGTCGTAACTTTGAGTTTCTTTTGCCTGAGTGTTTGGCGAATGACAGTGGACAAGGGGGTATTTGCTTCTTTTTCTCCCCCTGCTTCCCCTACTTCCCCTGCTTCCCCTACTTCCCCTGCTTCCCCTACTTCCCCTGCTTCCCCTACTTCCCCTACTTCCCCTGCTTCCCCTGCTTCCCCTACTCCCCCTGCTTCCCCTGCTCCCCCTGCTCAATGGTTCTGGGCTGCAGCCTTCGGCTTAACTTTGGGGTTGGCGTTGATGGTGAAGCAGACGGCGTTGTTTTTTTTGTTGACGCCGATAGTCTGGCTTGGAGTGGGTGCACTACGTCATCGGCGTTGGGGACGCTTATTACAACTACTGGCTGGTTTATGCTTATCGGTGTTGATTTTTGGTCCTTGGTATCGTACGAATTGGCTTATCATCCTCACTTCTGGTAAGCGGGCGACAATTGATTCTGCTATTGCTGAACATCAGCCTGGTCTTGATAAGCTGGAATCTTGGATTTACTATTGGAATCAGTTACCTTACCAAGTTTCATTACCTTTGTTATTTGTACCTCTGGTAAGTTTACTTATATGGTGGGGGCGTTCAAAATTTGCGTCTGAAAATCCAAAACTCGAAACCATAGCCTCAAGCAAAGCGAACCAGCAAAACTCATCACTCATATGGTTACTTGTGTTTTGCGTTGGCGGATATTTTCTTTCATGTTTGAATGTTAACAAACATGAACGTTATGTATTGCCTTATTTACCAGTGGTGACGGTACTTTTAGCTTATGGGTTGACGCGTTGGCGCAGTCTGTTTGGACAGCGTGTCCGTTGGGGTACTTTTGGTTTAGCAGTTATACTCATGTTGCTCAACCTGTTTCCGGTAGGAGGTGTTGTTGGTACTTGGATGACACAAGTTTTGAGTCCCAACTCTGCGCATTATCCTTATATGAAAGCAGAGTTTCCTCATCAACAGGTTATTGCCCAAATTATCCAAACAGAACCGTATTTGCGTTCTACTCTAGGAGTACTACCATCAACTGTAGAAGTTAACCAACACAATTTTAATTACTACGGGGCGCTACGAAACTTTCAAGTTTACGGGCGTCAGGTGGGAATCAGAAAAAAGTTTGTCGAACAAGATGCGCGATCGCTCTGCTGGTTCGTAACGAAAACAGGTGATCAAGGACCAGTTAAAGAAGCTCAAGCTGTTATGGTAAAGACTGTTGAGCAAGGCGGGAATTTTCAACTCAATAAGTCTTGGAATTTGCCTGATAACAGTCAACTCATGCTTTATCATCAACAAACGCCGACACTACAAGTCAGACAAACTTCTCAACAAAACTCACAAGCCAAAATAGCTCTATCACAAGTCATAGTACCAGAAAAAGCTCCCCCAGGAGTACCAATACCTGTAAGCTATGAGTGGTCTGGTTCTTGGGATGAACTACAACACGGGTTAGTCCTGCTAACTTGGCATAAAAATGGTCAGATCATACCTAACACTGATAGTTGGATACACGACCATGGTATCGCGATGGGAGCTATGCATCCTGGTGCCAAAAAACCCGAAGGAACATTTCAAGTTATTGAAAAGATGGCAATGTTGCCTCCTTCTACCGTAGCACCCGGAACTTATACCCTAGAGGCGATTTATCTCAACAGACTATCAGGAGAAAGTTATCTCCTCTCAGTGCCAAAAGTAACATTACAAATTGATCCTCAAACCCCTGCCACACAAGCACCAGAATTGGATTTAGTGACTCAGTTAGAGACTTTAGGCGCTCAATTACCCAAAGGCACTGAAGCTGTGACTCAAGTTTTTGATGAAGTTGGACGTATTAATCAATACGATCCAATTCAGGATTATTTGGTACAAGCAAGACTGACTTTAGAATATCGATTGCAACATTTTACTCGAAACCGAGATTGGGCATACGCTTTGGCTTTAGCAAACGTGTTGCAGCGGCGGGTGGATGGTGCGATCGCATCTTTAAAACAAGTCACTCAGTTAGATCCAGAAAATCCTTACGCTCACGCTTATCTAGCATTTGTTCAAATCTACAGCTGGCAGCCACAAGCCGCTGAAAAGTCTTTACAACCGAGTTTAGCTAAAAATCCCAATTTACCTCCTGAATTCAGACTGCTTTCAGGAGTTGCTGCCCTTATGCAAGGCAATTTCGTGAAAGCATCGAAAGATTTGTCAACATTGAGGAAGTATTGAAAAAGGGGTGTAAGGGTGTAAGGGTGTAGGGGAAACTCAGATCTTGACACCATTCTCAATAAAACCAAAAAAACCCGGTTTTTTAACCAAAAATATAGGGTTTGAGGATTAGTCATTTTCAAGAAACCCGGTTTTTCACCGAGGTGCAAGATGTCAGGAAATACATTTTCATCTTTGGTTTTGAGATTTTCCCGTGATTAGCTTCCTTACTCCCTCACTCCTTGTCTCAAACGCAGTTTGTTTATACAGGAATTTGTTACAATCTTTCCTTTGTCTGATTATCTTTTTTTTCTTGTGTGTTCGTGTCGTTCGCGTTCTTCGTATCCTTTGTGTCCTTGGGATTCGTTGAATTGGGTGCTTTTTGGGCGGGAGTTAAATTCTGTGTTTTTTGGGCTGGAAGAGAGTTATTAGTTTCGACAACCGCAACTGCTGACATTCCAGGAGTCATCCGAGATTCATAACCTTGAAGACTCTTAGGCTCAAAGACTATCTTGACTGGAACTCGTTGCACGTCTTGAGCAAGGTTGGAATAACCCGTGGCATTTTCTTGTGGGGGAAGGGCAACCTTGCCAAAAGAAGTGGGGGACATACTATCCACTTTGCCGTTAAACGTGCGATTAGGGAAGGCAGGGATTGTAATTGTCACATTTTGCCCAGGCTGGATTTTTTCTAACTGAGTTTCTTTAAAGTTGGCAATTATCCAAGGATTTGGCTGCACTAGTGTGATAAGAGTTTGTCCTGGTTGTACCTGCTGCCCTACAGAAACGCTTTTATTACCAATTTTTCCAGGAACTAGCGCTGTAATATCGGTGTAGGATAGCTGAAGTTCAGCTTTTTTGAGATCTGCCTGCTTTTGGGCAACAGCAGCTAGCGCTATTTTATACTGTTGCTGATGTATCTCTCTTTGCTGAGCATTAGTTGCAGCCTGTTTTGCTTGGTTATTGTTTGCTGGATCTGAGTTAGATTCGGAAGCACTAACAATATCTCTATTGAGCCTTTCTCGTGCCAATTCTGCTTGCTGCTTGGCTAGTTCTAGAGATGCTTTTGCCTGTGTTAGAGATACTAGGTAGTCCCGTTTATCGATCTTCATTAATAGATCATTCGGAGACACCACTTGGTTATCATTAACTGTAACTTCAGTGACTATTCCCGATACGCGGGAAGTGATAGGGGAAACATTTGCGGTGACATAGGCGTTATCAGTTTCCTGATACTTTGTCGCGTACTGCTGGTTATACTGCCATGTTCGGAATGCGTAAATTCCGGCAGCGATCGCTCCTCCGGCTAACAACACAGCTAATATCACTTTCGGTAGCGCATTGCGTTTTGATCGCGGTACAGGTTTTTGAATTTCGCTTTCAGAGTTTGTCGTAGTGATAGCTGTCACCTTTTCCTCTGAAACTGGTTTTTGTCCCTCTAATCCTGTAACCCTCTGTGTTTGTTGTGAAGAATTTCGGTGTTCCATCAGCGACCTTCATTATTACAAATTATAAATAGTCTTACTTTGCGCACGGTAGTGATAGATTTATTTGTTAGTCGTTTTGATTGATGCTCTTATTGTATAAACTGTTCCCCGAACGCTTGCACATGCAGAGCTATGAGGAATTCAACAATACCAATACACCCCTGTTAACTTACAGCCTATTACAACTTAATCAAGTACACGTGTGTTTAACCCTCTCCCTCCCAACGGGAGGGAACCCTATAGGAGGGGTAGGGTAGTGTACTTGACGCTTGTTGAAAAGCGCTGTATCAACTCAAATATTCCATCAGTATAATTCTATTAGAATAATACCACTCCGGTTAGTTTAGATAGTCGTGAGCACCCGTTTGCTTGGAAAGTTGATTCTAAATACTGAATGCTTCTTCAAAATATAACCTTATTTCGCCTGTAGCTTCTAGGCATTGACCTAGAGAAAGATTGCTGAGTTGTAGAATTTTGCGAAAATTGAGGAGATAAGAGCTGTCGTGGAGGTGAAGAATGACAGATGACAGTGTAAGAATTGTCTCCCTCATCCCTGGAGGCACAGAAATATTAGCAGCTTTGGGTTTGACGCATGCAATCGTTGGGCGATCGCACGAATGTGATTATCCCCCCGAAATTCAAAACCGCCCTGTTTGTACTCAAGCGCGTATCAATAGCAACGCCCCAAGTGGTGAGATTCATGACAAAGTTAATTATCTGTTGCAATCTGCCCTAAGTATTTATCAAATCAACACAGATGTTTTAGAGAAATTGCAACCAACTCACATTGTTACCCAAGATCAATGTGATGTCTGTGCTGTTAGCCTAAAAGATGTAGAACAAGCAGTTGCAAGCATTACAAATACCTCTGCTCAAATTATTTCCTTACAGCCAAATGTTCTTAAAGATATTTGGGATCAGATTCAGCGAGTAGGTAACGTTTTCGGGGTAGATTCGCAGCAAGTGATCGAAAATCTACAAGCGCGGGTGAAAATAGTAGACAAAAAAACACAACATCTTTCCCAAACAGAACACCTGCCCACTGTTGCTTGCATTGAGTGGACTGATCCTTTGATGGTTGCGGCTAATTGGATTCCTGAATTAGTAACCTTAGCAGGAGGAGAACCGTTATTTAGCATAACAGGTTCGGCTTCTACTACTTTAAAATGGGAAACCCTGATTTCTAGCAATCCGGATATCATCATCTTTATGCCCTGTGGCTTTGATTTAAATCGCACCCGTCAAGAAGCTCAACCATTAACTCAACATCGAGAATGGCAAAAGTTACATGCTGTGGAAACTGGCAGAGTTTACATCACCGATGGTAACTCCTTTTTCAATCGTCCAGGACCACGACTTGTAGATTCTCTAGAGATTTTGGCAGAAATCCAGCATCCAGAAATCTTTGAATATGGATATAAACAAAAGGGTTGGGAAGTTTTGTAGGCTTATGTTTAGTTTTGTTAAGATCCCCCAACCCCCTTAAAAAGGGGGCTTATACCAATTCACGCATTCGCTGCCTGCGGCACGCTGCGCTAACATTCAAAATTCAATCCGGAAGAAAGCCAAGACTAAACAAGGGTTTGGGAATGTGTATCTGTCGCATTCTTTTTTCAAATTGGTATTAGTTCCCTCCTTTTTAAGGAGGGCTAGGGAGGATCAATCCTTAACTGAACTGTATTGATCTAAAATGGCGTCTTTGCTTGTAGATGAATGGTTTTTCCCAACTGCGGATGCTCAAAACAAATTTCCCTGGCATGTAGATGTAACCGACTTGCGGCTGCACGACATCCATAAAGGCGATCGCCCAAAATAGGTACCCCAAGTCCTTTGACATCAGCAGCGTGAACTCTCAACTGATGGGTACGTCCTGTTAGTGGCGTCAACTCGACGCGAGTGTAGTTTCCCTCAACTGCTATCATCTGAAAGTGAGTCACGCTGGGTTTTCCATATTGCCAATCAACTTGCTGATAAGGACGATTTTCAGGATTGCCCCATAGTGGTAATTCAATTACACCTTGCTCAGTCGTGAGCAAACCGGAAAGTACGGCTTCATAAACTTTGTGAACCTGCCGTTGCTGAAACTGCTGACTCAGCTGACGATATATTTGTAAATCGCGAGCCAACACAAGAATACCAGAAGTTTCTTGATCCAACCGATGCACGGCATTGAGGATGACACCATCCGCTAGGAGATAACGCAAACGACTCAGAACACTGTCTTGAGTGTCAAAATAACGACCTGGAACTGATAGTAATCCCGAGGGTTTGTTTACAACAATTAACCATTCATCTTCGTAAACAATGGGTAATGTTTGCTCAGTTGTGCTAACATTTGCATTCGATTTCCTCTGAGACAATCCTGACAGCAGAAACCCCATCAATGGTTGACAGCGCTCTGCACAAGCACCGTAAAATTCTCCTTGCACTTTATCTTGATCAGTAGAAGAGGAACCCCACCAAAACTCTGCCATTGCCAACGGTTTGAAATGATGCGTTGCTGCGTAGTGGAGTAGCTTTGGCGCACAACAATCTCCTGTGCCAGTGGGCATACCTCCTGGTATTAATTGCTGCAACGAGAGGGATTGTCCGAGAAAATTCATCAGGGTGTAAGCAGCGTGCATCTGCGCCTGGAGTTGGCGGGATAGTTGTTTACGTTGTTGTTTTAGTTCCCGAATTCGCGTATCTGCTACAGCTATCAACTGCTGAAGCGGCTGCAACTTTTCATCTCGTTGGCGTTTGAGTTGCTTTCGTTCAATTCCTTCTCGGCGGCTTTCTTCGTTAAGTTGTTCAAGAGCAAAGTGAAGTGTTTCTCCCGCCAGAGTTTCGCAGAGTATCTGGCGTTTTTCGATACGCTTGTTTTTGCAATCTTGATGGCGATCGCTCATTTGTTGTAAGCGCAACTCAAACTCACTCGTATGCGTTTCATACTGCAGCCGTTCGGGAAGTTGCTTGAGGGTAATCAGTTCCTGCTTAATAGCATCCAATTCAGATAGTGTGCTGGTTTCCTCTAAAGCAACTTGCTTTCGTCCCGGAATCGGCGGTACCCAACCCTCAACTACGCTGTCGCCATTCAAAAGACCGGAGAAAGCTTTGAGTATCCTTTGTTCGCCAGTCGGCAGTTCAATCAGTAATACCCCGTACATCTTTCCTTCAGAGGAATAACGGTTATCAGTGGCAAGGTGTTGCATCAAATTGTAGGCGATCGCCTCTACCAAACGAGTGCGGGGTAGTCGCAGTAGTTCGCCCGTTTGAGGACAACGCCCTTGGTACCAATAGTTAGGAGATGAGTTGCTGACTGGGGAATTGGAGTCTATAAAATCTGAAAGCGGATGCAGAACCATCGTAGAAGGTATTGTTGCAAATCTAGTTGTTTTCCATATGTGATCAGCAAGAAAGGGGTGTAAGGGTATGGGGGTGTAGGGGTGTAAGGGGAAGAGAAATTTTCTAGCCCCTAAGAGGGGCGCACTCTCGGATGTGGTACACCCCTACCCCGGAACCAACAAGGACGCAAGCCCCTTATTTTAATAATGGAAACAAAAGAAAAGTATTTCGAGATAAGTAGTACTGAAGTTAAGGCGTCCTTATTTCAACCCCCCAAATCGATGGGGTTCCCCTACACCCTTACAACGCCAGGTGCTACCCTACGGAAAGCCGCTCTTCGGGCGTCTACAAGTCGGGAAACCCGCCCAACGCACTGGCTCCCCTTACCCCCTTACACCCCTAGTTTATGATAAGTACTAGAGTTCTTAATTATGGAAGCAAAGTTTAGCAAATTAGCAATGCAAACCATTACCGACATTGGTACATTAATTGTCCGTACGCCGGGAACTTGCGGTGGTCGTCCCCGCATCGCCGAAACTCGCATTACGGTTCAGTATATCGTGAATGAGATAAAAGCAGGTGTCACGCCTGAAGAAATTTTGGAAGATAAACTGCACTTGACGCTTGCAGGGATTTATAGCGCTTTGGCGTACTATTATGCCAACAAAGAATCGCTTGACGCCGAATTTGCAGCCTACAACGAGGAATGTCGTCGCCTCGAAGCTGAGTATAAAGCAGGAAATCTGTCGTGAGCCGAATTTGCTTGTACTTGGATGAAGACACGATTAAACAGGCGTTGATACAAGCTCTGCGAAATGCAGATTTGGATATCGTTACAGTCGCGGATGCTGATAGATTAGGATATCCCGATGAAGAACAATTACAGGACTTACGCATTTTAACGACAAACTGTCATTCTGAGTGTAGCGTTAGCGAAACGTTCGCGAAGCGTGTCCCCTTGGGACTCAGAATCTCCAAGATACTTCGCTACACTCCGTTTCGCTCAGTATGACATTCTCGACTTTGCGTAAGTCCTGAATTAATTTGGGCAGTTGAGCAAGGGCGAGTCATTTATAGCTTCAACATTAGGGATTTTTGCAGATTGCACGGTGAGTTTGTGGTTCAACAAAGAACTCATGCTGGCATAGTTCTCGCACCGCAACAACAATACTCGGTTGGACAGCAGTTACGCGGTTTGCTCAAATTAGCTGCTGATAAGTCAGCCAAGGAGATGGCGAACCAACTCGTGTTTCTGAATGCTTATGTTGAGAAAACTATTATATGAATAAAAAAAAAGTAGATTTAAATCAGTTATCAGTTATCAGTCCTGACAGCGTATGCTGGGGGATTTGGATCCGCCACAACGTTTTCCACCAATTGGTGGGGGACGCGCAACCCAAGGATTTAACTGATAACTGTTTACTGTTCACTGTTCACTGTTAAAGAATATGTCCAATCCAGTTAAAGTATTTTTTTCCTACTCCCATAAAGATGAAGTTTTGCGAGACGAATTGGCAACTCATCTGAGCGTGATGAAACGTCAGGGAGTGATTTCAGCTTGGCATGATCGGGAAATCAGTGCTGGTGGGGAATGGGCAAATGCGATCGATGACAATCTTAACGCTGCAGATATTATTTTATTGCTGGTGAGCGCTAACTTTCTGGATTCAGATTACTGCTACGATATTGAGATGCAGCGAGCAATGGAACGACATGAGGCAAGAGAAGCTCGCGTGATTCCGATTATTCTCAAGCCAGTAGACTGGAGAAATGCACCTTTTGCCAAACTGCAAGCACTCCCTAAAAATGCCAAAGCTGTGACGACTTGGCAAGACAAAGATGAAGCTTTTTTGAATATTGCTCAAGAAATTCGCAGAGTAGTTGAAGATATGGTGAAATCAAAAACCTCTTCAACCGCTTCTGAAACTGCTACACCAGGGATAACGAGCGGTGGATTAAGCCTACGCCAACGCCGCAGGTTAGAAGAACAACACAGTTCAGTGCAGCAACAGTATGATTTGGTGAGCACAAAATTAGGTAAGCTGCGCCAAGCATACTTGATTGAAACAGATACAGCGATAAAGTTTAAGCTAGAGAAACAAATTCAGGAAAGCGAAACAGAACTAAATCGGTTAGATCAACAGCTTCAGGAAATCGAGCAAAAGCTTGTGTAGTTATCTTAATATATATAAATAATACCCCCTATGACATCTATTGAAGTTTTTATTTCTTACCACCAAAAGGATGAGGACTTTCGCGAAGAGTTAGAAAAGCATCTAGCGTCTTTGCGGCGGGAACAAACTATTATTAGTTGGAGCGATCGCAAAATCGTCGCGGGGCAAGAATTCAAAGGTGAAATTAATAAGTATCTTAACCAAGCTGGGCTTATCCTGTTGTTAGTGAGTCCAGATTTTATTGCTTCGGAATATCACTGGACAGTTGAAGTTACACGAGCTTTAGAGCAAAATGCAGCAGAAAAAGCTAGTGTTATCCCAGTGTTACTGCGTTATGCAGATTGGGAAACTCCTCCCATTGATGAACTGTCCCCACTGCCAAGAAATCGCGAACCGATAAAAAGCTGGAATGATCGAGATAAAGCATTCTTAGAAGTTATCAAGGGAATTCGGGAGGCAATCGCGCAATTACTTGCTAGCCCGAATTACTCACCCCCTCAACAAACTCCACAAGAACTGGACGATCGCCAATATCAAGTCACAAGGCTGATTAATGAAGCAGATCGTTTACGCGAAGGTAAAAAGTTTGAGGAAGCAGTCCTTATATACAAAGCAGTCCTCAGCCTTCATCCAAACTCTGTACTGGCTCACAAGAACCTGGGGATTGCGCTGTACTATCAAGGCAAATTCGATGAAGCGATCGCCTCTTTCCGTAAAGCTTTGCAAATCGACCCAAATTATACAGATGCTCACAATGCCCTGGGGAATGCGCTGTCCGCTCAAGGCAAACTCGATGAAGCGATCGCCTCTTTCCGTAAAGCCTTGCAAATCGACCCAAATTATCCAAATGCTCACAATAACCTGGGGATTGCGCTGTACTATCAAGACAAATTCGATGAAGCGATCGCCTCTTTCCGTAAAGTCTTGCAAATCGACCCAAATTATCCAAATGCTCACAATAACCTGGGGTCAGCGCTGAAAAATCAAGGCAAACTCGAAGAAGCGATCGCAGAACTGGAAATAGCTGTTCGCCTCGATCCTAGTAGTACGCTGTATCGTAAAAACTTAGAGAATTATAAGAATAAAAAGAAGGGTTTTTGAGGGTGTTTATTTGGTGGGTAGAATATTCTCAGTTTTATTAATGTAAACGGTGTGCGATCAGCATACAAAAAATCATCAAGATATATTAACTTTATCTCTTATTAAGATACATGATTTCCGATTTAGACCACTTGCACAGGGGAGCATCCCAATTTTTCAAAAACGTGTTTGTCATTGCGCTAACGCAATGACAAACATAATTCTTGCTAAATTGGGATGCTCTCTATCTAACTCGCTTGAAGGTGAACTCAGATGGTACAAACACCAAGTATTGCTATAACATTGGAGGAGTTTCTGAAACTGCCAGAAACTGAGCCTGCTAGCGAGTATGTTGACGGGCATATTATCCAAAAACCAATGCCGCAAGGTAAGCACAGCACGATTCAGACTGAATTATCCACTGCTATTAATGCAGTTCTTAAACCCCGGCGAATTGCACGAGCATTTTCTGAACTTCGTTGTACATTTGGCGGACGCTCAATAGTGCCAGATGTGACTGTGTTTTCTTGGGCGAGGATTCCGCGTGATGAGAATGGCGAAGTTGCTAATAGCTTTCAACTAGCCCCCGATTGGACAATTGAAATTCTTTCGCCCGACCAAAGCCAAACGAAAGTTACAAAAAATATATTACACTGCTTGAAGTCTAAAACTCGGATGGGGTGGTTAGTTGATCCAGAAGAACAATCAGTATTTGTTTATTTGCCGGATCAACCAACAGATGTTTTTGATCAACCAGAAACACGTTTACCAGTGCCAGAGTTTGCTAGAGATTTGGCTCTGACAGTTGGAGATTTGTTTGGTTGGCTATTGGATTAAACAAACAAGTGTATCGGTTGAATATAGCGATTCTCTTTTACATGAAGTACATTTTTCAACCTCACCCCCAACCCCTCTCCTTGCTAAGGAGAGGGGAGCGTTTGCGTCAGCAAATGCGGGGTGAGGTGACGACTGTATTGCACCGAAGTGAGAACCGCTATAGTTCAGTTAGTAATATTTAAGATCCCCCAATCCCTTTAAAAACCTACCGTGTACACACAAGTCCTCGAATTACCCAAAATTTGGAACCTCACCCTGCCCTATCGGGCATCCCTCTCCTTACTAAGGAGAGGGAAATATTTTAGCGCCGATTCAAGCGAGGGTGAGGTTTTAAACGAGATGTGTGTACACCGTAGCTAAAAAAGCTTGCTCAGTTCCCTCCTTTTTAAGGAGGGCTAGGGAGGATCAACCCTTAACTGAATCGTATTGGTGTATCGGTTGAACAGTTGATAAAAATCTCTCCATTTTCTAATGGTTAGTAAAAATTTTCTTCAGACAGTAGATTATCGTATCTCTATTCTTTAAGGATGGGTTGTAATGTCGGCTATTTTTAAGTGATGAAACACTTGATTGGGTTCATGATTGCCTCACATTGACGCGACACATTTTACAGAGCTAATCTCCATGACATCGGAGATATAACAGGTGCCTCCAAACTTATTCAGCAGAGGTTTGAGGTTTTCTACAACAGGCTTGATTTCCTCAGGCGTACAGAACGCGAGGATGTAAACATTATCGAGCATCGTCATGTCTAAATCTTCGGCTCTTCCTCGTAATCCTTTGCCTGCAACATTTCGGATTACAATATGACCGTTTACACCTGACTTATCTAAACGATCTAAAATTTTGCCAAGCTCAAAGGAGTTGGCAATAATTTCTATCCTTTTAACTAGGTGCATTATTATTAGCTCCAAAACAATTTAATTACGTACAGATACACTGGAATTCCCACAATAATATTGAATGGGAATGTTACTGCCAGAGCCGTAGAAACGTACAAGCTGGGATTCGCTTCCGGAACAGTCAACCGCATGGCTGCTGGGACAGCGATGTAAGAGGCGCTGGCACATAGTACGGCGAACAAGAGTGCATTTCCTTGAGGCAGATTAAGCAATTTGGCGATCGCTAACCCAATAGCTGCATTCAGTATTGGAATCAGAATTGCAAATGAAATCAGGAAAAATCCTGTTTTTTGCAAGTCTTTAATTCTTCTAGCAGCCACCAATCCCATATCGAGTAAAAAGAAGGTGAGAACTCCATAGAACAATCCTTGAGTAAAGGGTTCCAAAACTTTCCAACCATGTTCTCCGGTCAAGAATCCAATCAGGACACTACCGACTAGTAGAAAGACTGAACTGTTCAGAAACGCATCTCGTAACACTTCGGGCCAAGAAAACTCTCGCGACTTGCCTTTCTCAAGGGTAAATAAATTTACCAGGATCAGACCAACAATGATCGCTGGAGATTCCATCAGAGCAAGAGCTGCTACCATGTAGCCATCATAAGGAATGCTAAGTTCAGTTAGAAAAGCACTCGCGGTGATGAAGGTGACAGCACTGATAGAGCCGTAGGTTGCGGCGATCGCTGCAGCATCATAAATATCCAGCTTCAGCTTTAAAATAAAAAAGGTGTAAATCGGGACAAAACAAGCCATTAACACTGCTGCTAAAAGTGTCAGAACCACTTCCTGAGTGATTCCACTTTTCACCAGTTCTACTCCCCCCTTAAACCCAATCGCAAACAGCAGATAAAGCGAAAGAAGTTTAGGCGCAGGGGGAGGAATTTCCAGATCGGACTTGACAAAAACAGCAATCATCCCTAAAAAGAAAAACAGAACTGGCGGATTCAAAATGTTGGATATGATCAAACTAGCATCCATGTCTATCTCTCCTTATAGTGATGCAACGGAAAATTTAGAAAACTTTGCATTGTGAGAAACTCATGTAACCCTTGAATCATGATGTATCGCGTACTGTGACCTTATGTCAATTGAGTGACGAAGTATCTCTATAGCTTTGTGTTCTCAATTTTGGCTGATAATAATCTCTAACCCTTGTTTTTAGGCACTTTCGCAACAAAGAAATTTCATTAAACCTTTTGCAAAAGTCGGGAAAACGAAAAGTTAATAGCTTTTGGTCTGCGATCAGCAATGCTAGCGCTCTCTGCTGGAGCATCGCGCTTGGCTTTACATAAGTTTTTTTTATACAATTTGTAAAAATATGTGAGGTTCATAATTATACAAATTTGGGATCAGATTAAACCTCAAACTAAATCTTTTCCTACGGTTTCGATAACGGTCTGATCGGATTTGGGTTGATAGAGGATATCGCGGTAAAGATTTTACCGCAAACTTCAGAGGCTTTTATTTACAGCCATTTCCAGGTAAATAGACCACAGTCGTGGAAGTGAATGACATTGCACCCCTACAAACGGTGTGGTTCATTTAGGTGAAAACTGCTGTATGTCGCAATAATTCGTTTGATGTTAAAGCAACTTGCGTTATTAAAATCAGTGATCTAAAACTTTTGAGACATTCTCTTATGCTGAGGTCTCCAACAACTTGCGTTGTCCAGTATTCTGGTTACTCACGATACTGACAGGCTAGAGCAATTTTTGCAGAGAGAGGAATATCTTCATTTTCGTACTTATTGCGCAGATACCTTAGAAAGGCTTGCTCACCATTTAGCATATCATCTAAAGCTTTTTTCTCAGCTTTAGCAACATCCCTGTACATATATGTCTGTAGGTAGTCCACAAACCTTACATGTTTAAGGTTATATTCTCTATGTAGAGCGTAAAAATGGTCATAGCTAAAAAGAACATCCTCCTTTTTAACTGATACTGCTCCAGAAAAGTTCTGAGCACCATAACCTAACTTTTCGTCAAAAACCAGCCCGTACTTCTGTAAAAAGTCCAGGTCATAAACGCTGTTCCAAGACCATGCGAAATGGGAATAACTTAGGTTTGCTAAGTTGAAACTACGTGGAATCGGACGTTTAATTGTGCGCCCCGTGTTGTAGGCTCTAGTAATCAAACTAAAAGTGAAGTTAGGCTGGTTTTTTTGCTTTTCAATCACTTTAACAATATTATCCAAATGATTGGGTAATATCCAGTCATCTGAATCGACAAAAATAATATTTTTACCTATTGCTAATTTGATAGCAGTGTTGCGGGCTACAGATACACCTTTGTTAGATTGTTCAACATATTTGAATCTTAGGTCATCACCTACAATCTGATCAAAGATATACTTACATTGAAATCGGTTTTCTATATTGAGTATACTCAGTTTCGATTTCCAATCAGTATCCTGATCTCTGTACCAATCTTCTGTTCTCGTTCCTTTGCTGCCATCGTTCACTACAATACACTCAAAATCTCTCAAATACTGATTCTTTAGAGACCCTAAGCATTGTTCCAGAAAGCGTTCTGTTTGATATACAGGAACAATGATAGAAAATAAAGGTTGAGTATTCATGACCGTTTTGAGGAAAAAACGTAACTGTAATTCAACGCCTAACACATTTTATTTTAATAGTCAAAATTGCTTTTTAACCTGTTGCTAATCTCTAAATTTTACACATTCTATAAAATATATAGGAATCATATTTGATTTCTGAAAAAAATTACGAGATAATACGGAGGGATCTATCTGTCTAACAGCATCATTTTGAGGAAAAAACGTAACTGTAATTTAACGTCTAACACATTTTATTTTAATAGTCAAAATTGCTTTTTAACCTGTTGCTAATCTCTAAATTTTACACATTCTATCAAATATATATACCAATCCTAAATGAGTTGTGAAATTATTCGTTGGGGTAGGGAACGCTTAACGCTTAACGCTTAACAGGGAAGAAGAATGTACAAACTACTTTGTTTTTAAGCGCAGAGCGCAGGCTCAGATTCCCGACTCCTTTAAAAGTTGTCGGGAATCTTGTTGTTCACGGAGCGCGCAGCGTGCCTGCAAAGCTCATGATTTAAGATCGCTACGGTTCTTGTGCACTTGTTGTGCTCAAAGGTAATTCAATTCTGGCTCTAGCGCGGAGTGCGGGAGTCCAAAAAAGAGTTTGAAATGTAGCCTGTCGCTGTTTGGCAGGTTCTGGGGCAGAGTTCCAGAGGCTTTGGTAGTAGAAGAAAGCCACACCCAAACCACGTTCTTGGGCAGCCCGTACCTGGGAAGAAATTTGCTGCATTGATACTGAGCTCTTTTGGGATCCTGCCATAATACCAATTCCAGTTGGAATGATTTGCTGCACTTGTTGAATTTCTGGACGAGAAATTGTTGCGGTAAAACTCGCAAGGTTGGGACGATAAACTTGCACAATCAGCTCATCGACTATATTTTGCTGCACCCAACTGAGCCAATCTTGTAGTTGAAACTTGTAAGCAAAGTCGTAATAATTGGGGGAAACAGAGAAAATCACATTGGGTTTTCTTGCTTTGACAGCTTGATTGAGTTGTACCATAAACGCCGTGATTTTATCTGCTCGCCAGCGCATCCATGCCGCATCTTGGGCATTAGCTGGGGGATTGTTTTTAGTTTCCTGACTATACAATGCAACTGTGTATTTATCGTAGCCAAATTCGTACGGCAAACTCATATGATCGTCAAACTGAATGCCGTCAACATCATATTGAGTGACAATTTCCAGCACGAGATCGCTAATAAACTGTTGCACTTTTGGATGGAAGGGATTAAGCCATGCAACTTCACCAGCTGCACTAATCGAAGTTTCGCTACCATCCCGTTTTTGTGTGAGCCAATCCGGATGATTCAACGCCAGTTCTGACGTTGGGGGAGCCATGAAGCCAAACTCAAACCAAGGAATTGCGAGCAAGTTTTGGCGATGTGCTTGGGCAATCAGATCTGCAAGAATATCATGTCCATCTGAGCCTCGTAACACAAAGGGCTGAATACCTGCACCTTTTGCGATCGCGCTGGGATACATCACATATCCAGAATTCCACACCACAGGATAAATCGTGTTGAAGTTCAGCCGTCTCAATTGATTAACTGCATCCTGTACCTTGGCACGATTCCTGAGCGTGTCAAAATCGTTATTAGTCATCCAAACCCCACGAATTTCCTGACGGGGTGGCTGCGGGATGCTTCCAGAGGGAGCTGCTTCTTGGGCGATCGCAGGGGTGAGGCTGTTTACTAGTAGTACCGTCACAAATGATACCAAAAATAACAATGGGAAAAGACGCTTGAGCACTCGTCCTCTATGACGTTGCAATCTGTACATTCGCCACCAAGCTTGAGGAATCAAACGCAATTTCATATGCTTGAATACATTAGCTACCTCACACCACTGGTAACTTTTGTGATACAATATACTCATGATCCAGTCTACAAGTTTTTGTGCTTCTTAAAAAAATTCATGAATTGGTAGTCCCTCAGTAAAAGCTGCGCATGAAATAACTGCATCAGAAAAACCAAAGCAGATTTAGCACAGCAAGATAGTTGACGTAATTAGTAGGTCATAAGTGCCAACTGTTGCTTTTGTATAAATAGCGATTACTATTCGCTCAGCGCCGACCGTGCAATTGCATATAACTTCTTGGATTAAAAAAGTTATTTTTGCTACCGTAGAAACTCATTAATCATAACCGCACTTTTAGAAATGTAGGTTTTATATATAACTCTTTACTAGTGATAATTACTAATCGTTTTCTTTTAGTAGTTCGCCAAGAAAATGCTTGGGGGGTAAAGGGGGAAAAGGAGAAAAATTTTTTAATCCCTTTCCCTTTAACCTTTCTCCTTTCAAGGGTTCTCACAAGGGCATTTTTGACTTCCGCCTTGCGGTACTAGTACCGCTAAAAGCGTCTGCTTTTGAGTTGCTTTAGGCGTGAAACTAAGCGGATCAAGAAGCGATAACTCCTGCGAACAACATCCAAGACAAAGTAGGGTATCCGTATCCGAAGTGGGGAGAGGAAGGGGCGGTACAGCCAGTAGTATCCCTTTTTCAGGTCATCCCACTTTGAGCAAGCCTCCTCATGCAGAAAGTCCGAGATGTCCACGACTAGTCCCCTACCTTTGTACATCATCACATTGCGTCCGTGGACATCATGGGGGTGGAGACCGCGCTTACGGGCATAATCTAGGGCTTGGTCAATTTCCTGTATCACCTGCTTCGGTATCCGTAGACCACGCTGCATACAGTCGTAGAGAGTCACTCCATGCAACCGCTTTAAGATTAAAAAGCCATCATTGGCATACAGACATTCAGAGAAAGCAGGATGGGAACCCAGGCGGCGGTAGACCTCTACCTCCTCAGAAAAACCGGGGCGTCCGGGTGCATAAATTTTTACCACGAACTCAGGGTAGTCTGGGTGAGAAACCACTGCGGCGTAGTTCCCCGCCCCAAGAAGTTGCCAGGGTTTGGGCATATGGCGGACTTTGACTGGGTCGTGGGGGTCTACGCTTTCAATTTGGAACCGAGGAAGTAGGTCTTGGTGGACACTCTCGATTAGCCGATTCATGTGTGATCCATCCATACTGGGTTCCAGTTACTACAAATAAGAATGGAATTTTTCCATATAGTAGCGTTTTTCTGACCTTGATTTTTCCCAATGTTGTAATTTGATTACTGTGCTGATTGTTCAGCGTTGAACTGCTTGCTCAAGACCTGTTCCAAATGTTCTAATAAAGTATCTACGTCTTTACCAACTCCTTCATAACAAGCTGGTGGTGCAAGTTCTGGTTCAAAATAAATTAACTTGACTTGGTCTTTGGCAATTGCGATCATGACAACTTCTACTTCTGGTTTATAGTGCTTCACAATCCCTAAAATTTCCTGAAGTCTGTTCTCAACTGTGCTATTGAGTTGTTCTATAGCTTCTTTCGGACAATAAACAAAGTGTGGTGTTGGTTGCAAATCAATACCAATCGTACCCTTACCGTCACCATTTTCTAACCACAAACCCCAAGACAGCGCTGCTAATTCCTGTTGATTTTCTTTGACGAATCTATTTAACTGGCGACGCCACTCGTCGTTTGGTGATTGAGATTGGGTGGAAGCAAACATCATAGTAATTTTATATTTTGGATATATTTTGGATTTTTGAAAAGTTTACCTCAAACCTGACTGCACGCGCCACAGACTCGCATAAACTCCGTTTTTGTCCAGTAGTTCTTGATGAGTTCCGGATTCCACAAATTGTCCGTATTCCATGACATAGATGCGTGAAGCATTGCGGATGGTGGAAAGACGGTGTGCGATCGCAATTGTTGTTCGATTGACAGTAATATGTTCTAGCGATCGCTGAATTGCTGCCTCTGTCTCATTATCCACTGCTGATGTCGCTTCATCTAAAATTAAAATCGGTGGATTCTTTAAGATGGCGCGGGCAATAGCAATTCGCTGTCGTTGTCCACCAGATAACTTTTGTCCTCGTTCGCCGACAATCGTCTCATATCCTTGAGGCAATTGCATAACAAATTCGTGTGCTTCAGCGATTTTAGCGGCTGTCATGATTTGATCATCTGATGCTTCAAAACTGCCATAGGCAATATTTTCTGCTACAGTACCATGAAATAAGAAAACATCCTGACTGACCAAACCAATGCAACGGCGTAAATCCTGTAGATTCAACTGTTGTATATCAATCCCATCAAGAGTCATTGTTCCTGATTGCACTTCATACAATCGCAATAGAAGTTTTACCAAAGTGCTTTTACCAGAACCAGTAGAACCAACAATAGCGATTGTTTTGCCCGCTGGAACCTGCAAAGATAGATTTGTCACAACTGGTAACCTATCTTTATAAGCAAAAGTGACATTTTTGAACTCCACTTCACCGCGTACTGTATCAGTCGGTAAATGTATTTCTCCCGTATGAATAGCCAAAGGAGTATCCAACAAATTCATCACTCGATTTGTGGAAGCCATTGCTCTTTGATATTGGTCAAAAGTATCACCTAATCTTGTTAAAGGCCAGAGTAACCGCTGGACGAGAAATAATAGTACACTGTATGTACCGACAGATATTTTGCCATTCGCTGCTGCAATTCCGCCAAACAGCAATAATGCTGTAAAACTCACCAAAATCAACATCCGGATTAAGGGAACAAATCCAGATGAAAGTTTAATTGCTTTAGCGTTACTGCGGCGATATGCCTCACTTTCTTTTGTTAAACGTGAAATTTCGTAATCTTCGGAGGTAAAACTTTTAATAGTAGTAATACCGCTCAAATTATTCACAAGACGCGAGTTGAGAAGACTAACCTTTTCTCTGACATCAGCATAGCGAGGTGCGAGTAATTTTTGAAAAGCAAACGAACCCCAAAGAATAAATGGTATCGGCAATATTGCCATCCAGGCAACACTAGGAGCCAAAATAAAGAAAGCACCACCTATAATGACAACTGTTGTGACAACTTGGAGAATATCATTTGCCCCAACATTTAAAAAACGTTCCAATTGGTTGATATCATCACTGAGAATAGACATCAAACCACCTGTACTGCGTTCTTCAAAATATGCGAGTTCTAACTCTTGTAAATGTTCATAAGCATCCAGACGCAAATCATGCTGAATGTCCTGTGCCAAATTACGCCAAAGCCTTTCGTAAGCGTATTCAAAAACCGATTCTAGTATCCAGATGATCACAGTCAGGAACGAAATAATAAAAAATTGCCCAAAAACATCTTTCACTCCCCATTGAGCGATGATAGAATCTTGCCGCTTTACTACCACATCCACTGCGACGCCAATTAATGCAGGTGGTGCCAAATCAAAAAGTTTATTCAAGATAGAACAAGTCGTTGCCAGCCAAATTCGTTTACGATACTGGTGTCCGTAATTTAACAGGCGCATGAAGGGGTGACTTGGGGACGATATCTGACGATCACCTACTGCGTGTGCTTGTCTTTTCGATGCCCGATGAGATTTGAATACCTTAGCCACAGTTGTTTGTAGATGCGTGAATCTAAAATGTTACCACAATTAACTACCAAGTGTGTCACAAAGATGGGCAGTGAGGTATCACCATTAACAAGAGTTGTCTGAAAATGCAAAGGAGATAACGAGTTGAAAAATCAGTCATTGGGGAATTGGCAAACTTTAGTCGCAGGAATTGTGGCAGCAATACTTGTCATTTTTAGCTTTAATTCCTTTATTATTATAAATCCAGGCCAAGCAGGAGTACTTAGTATTTTGGGTAAAGCCACAGATGGAGCATTAATCGAGGGTATTCACGTTATACCGCCCTTCATCTCCAGAGTAGATGTGTATGATTTGACTGTGCAAAAGTTTGAGGTTCCAGCAGAAAGTTCAACAAAGGATTTGCAAACCCTATCTGCCAGATTTGCTATTAACTTTCGTATTGATCCCACACAAGTCGTTAATATCAGAAGGACACAAGGAAGTCTAGAAAATATTGTCAACAAAATTATTGCACCTCAAACTCAAGAATCATTTAAAATTGCAGCTGCTAAAAGAACAGTTGAGGAGGCGATTACAAAAAGAAATGAGTTGAAAGAAGACTTTGATGCAGCATTGGGGCAACGCTTAGATAAATATGGAATAATCGTGTTAGATACCAGTGTGGTTGATTTAACATTTTCTCCAGAATTCGCTAGGGCAGTTGAAGAAAAACAAATCGCAGAGCAAAGAGCACAAAGAGCTGTATATATAGCCCGAGAAGCTGAACAAGAGGCTCAAGCAGAGATCAACCGTGCCAAGGGAAAAGCGGAAGCTCAAAGACTTTTAGCTGAAACTTTAAAAGCTCAAGGTGGACAGTTGGTTCTGCAAAAAGAAGCGATCGAAGCTTGGAAGAGTGGAGGTGCTCAGATGCCAAAAGTCCTCGTTATGAGTGGTGATACAAAAAGTAGTGTACCATTTCTCTTTAATTTCGCTAATATGCAAGATTAATCACAATTTTCACCCTGAATCAGGGTGTGTACCCTACTTAAGAAGCAGATAGAGAACATCAAGGAATAATAAAAAAATTATGTCAAGCAATAATCAGAGTAATCTCACTATTCAAGACGCCAAAAAGATTCTCAATAAATTTAACTGTATAGACATTCCTCCCAACCTCAAGCCATCAGAAAAGACCTTAACTCGTCAAGCTTTAGTTTTGCTAGCTAACATTTCTGATTACCAAATATTAGGTATTTGTGCTGATACACCAGAAGAAGGAATACTAGCGATGAAAACATATTCTTATGCTTTTGGTTATGAACCACCAAGCAATTTACCTGAGATTGAAGGTCCTGTTTACATAAAATTAAACGGCAAAAATGGTATATGCCATCTGGATTCTTACTCAGGACATCATCGGGGCGTACTAGTTTCTTGCCAGTCTTACTCTCAAAGTGGAATTAACGAAATGTACGGGCATTTACCCCTTGATTTATTTGTTTAATAGTAGGGTAGGCATTGTTCACCTTTGCCCATAGCGCACTCTAAAATTGTAACTCCAGATACACGCAGACGGACGCTGATAAAATAGATAATTATCTGCGTTTATCAGTGTCTGTCTGTAGTTCAAATCTAAAACTTAAATCGATATGAGTCTTATCACCCTACAATCTGTTAAAAAAGATTTTGGTATCAAGGAAATATTAAAAGATGCTAGCTTTAGCTTGGATGCTACTGATAAGGTTGGCTTAATTGGTACTAACGGTTCTGGAAAATCAACTTTATTAAAAATGATTGCCGGATTAGAACCGATTGACAGTGGTCAAGTTTTAGCAAATTCAGGAGCTAAAATTGTATACTTGCCTCAGCAGCCAGATTTAGATGAAAATCGCACAGTCTTAGAGCAAGTTTTTGCGGACAGTGGCGAACAAATGGAATTGGTGCGTGAGTATGAGGAAATTTCTGATAAATTAGCTCATACACCAGAAGATAAACAACTGATGGCGCGTTTTTCTTCTGTAATGCAGCGCATGGACTCAGTTGGTGCATGGGAATTGGAAACGAATGCTAAAATCATTCTTTCAAAGTTAGGAATTACAGATTTTCATGCTGTTGTTGGGACTTTATCTGGTGGTTATCGCAAGCGGATTGCTTTAGCTACAGCACTGCTGTCAGAACCAGAGTTGTTGTTGATGGATGAACCGACAAACCATCTCGATGCTAATTCTGTTGAGTGGTTACAAAGTTATTTGAATCGCTATCGTGGCGCACTCTTTCTTATTACTCACGATCGCTACTTTTTGGATAAGGTAACTAATCGTATCATTGAAATTGATCGAGGGGATATTTACACATATGCGGGTAACTATTCATACTACTTAGAAAAGAAAGCACTAGCAGAAGAATCTGCTATTAGTAGTCAACGCAAACATCAAGGTGTTTTGCGGCGTGAGTTAGAATGGCTAAAACGAGGACCAAAAGCTCGTAGTACGAAACAAAAAGCGAGAATTGAGCGTATTCATGGTATGCAAGAAACTGAGTTTAAACAAGCTCAGGGTAAAGTGGATATTTCTACGCCTAGTCGTCGCATTGGCAAAAAAGTTATTGAACTCAATAGTACATCTAAAGCTTATAACGGACGTACTTTAATTAAGAATTTTACCTATGAGTTTAGTCCAGAAGACCGTATTGGTATTATCGGTTCTAATGGCGCTGGTAAGTCTACGTTACTAGATATGATCACAGAACGTGTTCATCCAGATTCAGGAAGTGTAGAAATTGGTGGTACAATTCACATTGGTTATTTTAACCAGCATTCAGAAGAATTACAATCAGCATTGAACGAAAATCAACGAGTGATTGACTATATAAAAGAAGAAGGAGAATTTGTCCAAATTGCTGATGGAACAAGAATTACTGCTTCCCAAATGTTAGAGCGTTTTCTGTTTCCTGGTAATCAACAGTATGCCCCAATTCATAAACTATCTGGTGGTGAAAAACGGCGGTTATTTCTGTTGCGCGTTCTGATGAGTGCGCCAAATGTTTTAATTTTAGATGAACCCACGAATGATTTGGATGTACAGACATTGGCGGTGCTTGAAGAATATTTAGAAGAATTTTCCGGTTGTGTCATAGTTGTTTCTCACGATCGCTATTTTCTAGACCGCACCGTAGATACAATTTTTACCTTTGAAGAAGGTGGAAATATTCGACAATATCCAGGGAATTATTCAGTTTATCTGGATTATAAGCAAGCAGAAGAAGCACAACAGCAACAAATAAATAGCACTAAAGAAAAGCCAAAAAATCCAGATACGTTACACACAACATCTCCCAAAGAATCCGAAACGAAAAAACGGCGTAGCTTATCCACGTGGCAAAAACGAGAATTTGAGCAGTTGGAAGGTAAAATTGCCAAGATGGAAGTCGAAAAAGCAGAAGCAGAGAAAGCAATGGCGAATGTTTCTCCTGGTAACTACTCTCAAGTGCAAAAACTTTACGAACAGGTGGAAACACTTAAGGAAGAGATTGATCAAGCGACTGAACGTTGGATGGAATTAGCTGAGATTGAGTCTTAATTGTATATTTTAGAAACAGACTAACAATGAACCTGACCTGTAAAGAACTTCTGCAAAACCATACTCAAGCTTGGCATGAAGCAACTGTACATCCTTTTCTTGAGCAGTGTAAATTAGGAACAATTCACCCCCAGCAATTTAACACATGGCTTGTACAAGATTATCTGTTCGTTGTCGATTTCACACGGATGGTGGGACGAGTGTTGGCGATCGCACCCCCAGATCATTTTGATGTTATACTAGCAGGACTCGCAGCACTCAAAGATGAACTCAATTGGTTCAAAGAAAAAGCAGCCCAACGAGAACTTAATCTTGATGTGGAAAAACAACCAAGCTGCATACAATATTGTGAATATATGCACACCCTTGCTACAATGCCTTATCCAGTACAAGCAACTGCATTTTGGGCAATTGAATTAGCATACAATCAAGGTTGGCAATTGCCTGGAGTCATGCCTGAACCATATACAGAGTTTGCAGACAGATGGGGAAATGCAGGTTTTACTGAATATGTAAAACTTCTAGAACATCAAGCTGATGAGGTGTTGCAAACAGCTTCAGAAAATATTCACCAGCAAGCACAAGAAGCTTTTTTAAGGGTAGCAACATTCGAGAAAGATTTTTGGCAGATGGCTTTCAATGCAGCACAGTAGAGAGAAAGCTGCATTTGTTCTTTTCTACGGCTCATACCTAACAATCCCCTGTCGCGATAATATAGAATCTGCGCAATCAACATTACCTGTCCAGTTTTTACAAGGTTCTCTCACTTCTGTAAGACCTTCAACAATGCGAACATGAAAACCATCTTCTGTTGGATAAACTTTATATAAAAGCGGTTTTTCGTGACGCTTAGCAATGAGTGCAGCTGCCAGGGCTGGTGTTGTACAAATCATTGCTTTTTTATTTAGAGGTATATAATAATCTATAAAAAAATCACGATCATTAGAATCATTAGTCCATCCTCTACCTACTTCAGTTGTTGCCCAAAATAAACATCTAGGATCAGGTTTAACATCAGAACCTAAGCGCCTTTGTACATCAACTTTAGCAATAGTATAAGGAATTTCGACCTGTGCTTCCTTTTGAATTTCTAATCTTTTAAGTACAAAATCAATTTCGACAAATTTTACTCTCACAATTTTAGCGAAAAAGCTGAGCCAAAATAGTGAAATTATCCCAAACAAGATTACTATTATTAGTACACGACCTTTCATTTTATACGGTCTGATTATTCCTTTCATAGTGACTGTAATAACAAACTCTGTAATTACCTAACTTTACGAATAATACTGATTCTTACCCGGATGATTTTTTACACAGGTATCTGCTAAAATGTCAGATATATAACTAACTCACTACTGATGATAGCAAAGCTTTTAAGTAGCTGCACAAAAGAACTACCCAAAAAAGATTTGAAAAATCGATAATCTTACGACAATTTGATGATTATGCTCGATATTCCTACTCAAAACTTGCGTCGTTGCGCTATTCAGTTTTTAGAACAAAATCCCCAACAGCGTCTAGAAATTCTCAAGCAACTTGGAATAGCCCGCTATGATTTCTTAACCAAGATGTGCCTTAGTGAAGCTAATATAGGCTGTGTCATGAGGTTTTTCCAAAATCCTAGTCAGCTAAAATTCCCTAATTTAACGGGAGCAGACTTATCTTACTTGATTTTAGATGAAGTCAACTTCATCCGTGGTAATTTATTAGGTGCAAACCTACAAGGAAGCAGTTTAGTGAATGCAGACCTTATATTTGCCAATTTTACTAACGCAGATTTGATAAATGCAAATTTGAATGGTGCTACTCTTAATGAGACTATATGGTTAAATGCTCGTGTAGAGGAGTGTGAGTTTGGAGAAGGGATTGGATTGACAAAGCTTCAGCGCCAAGATTTACGACTTCGCGGTGCCAGATTTAAATATTTGGAAGAAGATGATTGAAATAACGAAGCGCAAAGGTATAAAAGAAGTAGAAAAAAAATTATTTTTGTAACTTGTAACTAAATAGGAAAAATTAATGAATAATTCGATGAAATTACCCCAAAAATTAATGTTGCTAGGTTCTGGAGAACTAGGCAAAGAGTTTGTTATTGCTGCTAAACGGTTTGGCAATTATGTGATTGCTGTTGACCGCTATGCCAATGCCCCAGCAATGCAAGTTGCTGACTGTTCGGAAGTGATTTCTATGCTGAGTGCTGATGATTTGGAAGCAGTGGTTAGCAAATATCAACCTGATTTTATAGTACCAGAAATTGAAGCAATTAGAACGGAAAAACTTTTGGAATTTGAGCAGCGAGGAATTACAGTTATACCAACTGCAGCGGCGACTAACTATACAATGAACCGAGACAGAATCAGAGAACTAGCACATAAAGAATTAGGTATCCGCACTGCGAAGTATGGTTATGCGACAACTTTAGAAAAGTTGATTGCTGTATCTGATGAAATTGGGTTTCCTAATGTAGTTAAACCTGTGATGTCATCTTCTGGCAAAGGGCAATCTGTAGTTAAAGAAAAGAGTGAAGTTGAGAAAGCATGGAATTATGCGATCGCCAATTCCAGAGGTGACAGTCAAAAGGTCATTGTCGAGGAATTCATTGACTTTGAGATAGAAATTACTTTACTCACAATTAAGCAGTGGAATGCACCGACAATTTTTTGTCCTCCTATCGGACATCGCCAAGAAAGAGGAGATTATCAAGAATCTTGGCAACCTGCAGAAATTTCGGAAAAAATGATATTGGAAGCGCAAGCAATAGCTAAAAAAGTCACCGATGCATTAGGAGGAGCGGGAATTTTTGGTGTTGAATTTTTTGTGACCAAAGACGAAGTCATTTTTTCTGAACTTTCCCCTAGACCCCATGATACAGGAATGGTGACATTAATCTCGCAAAATCTGAACGAATTTGAACTACACTTGAGAGCGATTTTAGGCTTACCTATTCCTCATATAGAACAATTGGGTTTTTCAGCGAGTGCTGTTATTTTAGCGACTGAAAAATCAGATTTTATTGCTTATACAGGAGTAGCCGAAGCGCTATCAGAAAAAGATGTGGACATTAGGCTATTTGGTAAACCTAATGCCCATCTTTATCGCCGAATGGGGGTTGCTTTGGCTAAAGGAAGTGATATTCAAGAGGCTCGCGAAAAAGCGACTAGAGCCGCAGGTAAAATTAAATTGGAATACCAACCCTAATCTCTGACAAAGGTGCGAGCCTGGTGCAGAGGAGCAACGCTTGCGTTCTTACTAATTTTGGAATTAGTTTTCAGATAATCATATGCTTATCAAGCGTTTTGAGGGCATGATCGTATTGAATTCAAGATAATTCCTGAGCCTAAGACAAGTAAGAGTTATTATGATTCCCTCATACCAATTTTATGTGAAGTTGCATAGAATAGAAGGAGATTCAGGTGGTGTATCGAAAATGGCTCGTCGGCGGGTTTGGGAATTTATCAAACACCACCTTACTGGAGAAGTTTTTACAACACTTCAGCAATTACGCGATACGCGGAGGGTCAGCCCTTTGGGCTATCGCCTGCGACAAGTTCTTGAAAAAATTACCAGAGAGCAAATCTGCTCGTTGTCATCTTACAATTTCATTCTTGAAGCCCTATTCTATGCAGCTTCATCTTAAATTTCTATCACTATCACGTCTCCAGGTCCGTCCCCTAGGCCCTCAATTACCCGTCCCCCCCCTCCCTGGCGTGGGTTATCTGATGGCTTAACTGGGGCTGACTTAAAGAGTTGAAGTTTCTGCCCAAACTTTTCTACGCCATTGAGTTCTTGAACAGCACGCTCTTCATTTGCTTCGCCTTCGATTGTTACTGTTGCGAAACCGGATCCAGGAAAAATGTCAATTTTTTCGACTGTGCCAAATTTTGTAAAAAGCTCTTTTAAATTTGCCTCAGTTACTTCACAAGGAAGATTACCAACCAATAAAGTCATATTTCTCTCCAAAAAAAGTTACACAAAAAGATAATCAAAACTGGAACAATAGCGTAGAATTTACGCATTGAAGAAAGTTTGATTATGTAGAATGAAGCTCTATCAAAAAAGCTGAAGGTCAGTTTAGCTAACAGAGCTTTGCCTCTACACTCTTTATTAGGTGTAAGCAGAATTAACTTATGCACTTAGGAGATAAAAATGAGAAAAATGTAATCATGTTGCTTGAAGCTATTGAGGTTTAACCCCACTACAGAAACGGCGAGCCTCCGCAGGAGGAGCTGTGCTAACGTTCTCCTGCAGCTGTACATTCGTTCTCAGATAATCCTTGACCCAATCACAAGCGTAGCTCACTAGTTTATCTGTATCTAGAACACGATCCAAATTCCAGAGAATCACTTTGTTGTCGTCACTCGTCGAAGCAATTGTCTTACCGTCGGGACTGAACGCCACTGTCCAAACCGTCGCGCTATGACCGTTGAGGGTAGTCAGCAAAGTGCCATCTCGTTTCCAGAGTTTTACTGTTTTGTCGTCACTTGCTGAAGCAATCATTTTGCCATCTGGGCTGAACGCTACTCCCCAAACCGCGCCATTGTGACCATTGTTAGCGTAGCGTTCCGCAGGAAGGGTAGTCAGCAAAGTGCCATCACGCTTCCACAGTTTCACTGTCTTGTCTTCACTCCCCGTGGCAATTGTCTGACCATCTGGGCTGAACGCTACTTTGCTAACTCCGCCATTGTGATCTTTAAGGGTAGTCAGCAAAGTACCATCTTGCTTCCAAAGCTTCACCGTCTTATCCCGACTCGCTGAGGCAATTGTCTGACCATCTGGGCTGAACGCTACTGCCCAAACTTCACTATCATGTCTCAAGGTAGTTAGCAAAGTGCCATCTGGCTTCTGGAGTTTTACTGTACTATCATCACTTGCTGAAGCAATGATCTTACCATCTGGGCTAAACGCAACTGCGTTAACCTGATAACTATGTCCATTAAGGGTAGTCAACAAAGTGCCATCTGGCTTCCAGAGTTTTACTGTGTTGTCTCGACTCGCCGAGGCAATTGTCTGACCGTCAGGACTGAACGTTACTGCCAAAACCGCAGCATGATGTCCCTTTAGAGTCGTCAGCAAAGTGCCATCTCGCTTCCAGAGTTTCACCGTGTTGTCCTCACCTGCTGTGGCAATTATCTCACTCTTGGGGCTGAACGCTACTCCGTAAACTGTACCACTATGACCATTGAGCGTGGTCAGCAAGATGTTATCCCGCTTCCAGAGTTTGACTGTTTTGTCGCCACTTGCTGAAGCAACTGTCTTACCGTCGGGGCTGAACGCTACTCCCCAAACAGTATCGCTATGTCCATAAAAAGTAGTCAGCAAAGTGCGATCACGCCACCTCCAGAGTTTTATTGTCCAGTCAAAACCAGCCGAGGCGATTGTATCACCATCAGGACTGAACGCTAATCCGTAAACCTTACCGCTAGGATTATTGAGGGTGGTCAGCAAGGTGCCATCAGGCTTCCAGAGTTTGACTGTTTTGTCCCAACTTGCTGTAGCGAGCATCTGACTATCAGGACTGAACGCGACAGCACTGACTACATCACTATGTCCATTAATAGTAGTAAGCAAGGTGCCATCACGCTTCCAGAGTTTGATCGTCTTGTCCCAACTTGCTGTGGCAATCAGTTGACCATCAGGGCTAAAAGCGACACCAGTAACTCTATCGCTATGTCCATTTAGAGTAGTAAGCAAGGTGCCATCGCTAGCTCTCCAGAGTTTGACTGTCCTATCCCTACTTGCTGTGGCTATGATATTACCTTGAGGACTGAACGCAACTCCGTAAACTGAACCACTATGTCCCTTTAGAGTAGTAAGCAAAGTACCGTCTTGCTTCCAGAGTTTGACTGTCCTATCCTTACTTGCTGTGGCTATGATATTACCTTGAGGGCTGAAGGCGACTCCGTAAACTACATCATTATGTCCCTTTAGAGTAGTAAGCAAGGTGCCATCGGGCTTCCAGAGTTTCACCGTGTTGTCGTCACTCGCTGTGGCAATCAGCTGACCATTGGGGCTGAAGGCGACTGCGTTAACTTTTTTGCTATGCCCTATCAGGCGGTTGTGTTCAACAACCTTATAAGTTGCCTGTTTTAGCACTGATTCAAGCCGATCCTGGATTTTTGCATCTACCGTACCTACTGTTTTTAATTTCTCCTTCGCTGTAATTGCTTGTAGAAGCGCATCTAATGTGTTATTCGAGGCAAACAGTGCTTCAGAAGATTCGGTGATAGTTTGAATCTCGCTGATGCTTGCTTTATGGGATTGCCACCAAGCCACCCCTGCCAGGATCAAAGCTCCCACTAAGCCACCTGTGAGTCCTAAAATAGTAAGTTGGCGTCTACGCTTTTGCTTATTTAGCTCGTTATCCCGCAATGCTAAAGAAAGCTGTATGAAATGTCTCTCTCCTGTACTCAGTTCGTCTATACGTTTGCTCTGCCAGTATTCTGCATCCGAGAGTGGCTTTCCTCGCAGCAGTGCTCCTTCGTCCTTACCACTACTTTCCCACTGACGAATGAGCGATCGCAACTGCTCTTGCCAATAGCGAAATTCACCATCAACTTGTATCCACTGTTCTAGGCGTCCCCAGCTTCTAATCAGCGCCTCATGCACAATTTCCACCGTTTCTTCACCCGATAACTCGTTGCGGTTGGTTACGACAAGACGTGCATCAGCTAAGCGCCTCACCAAATCCCAGTTTTCTGACTTCACCTCATCACGAGTTGCCAATCTCCGCGTAGTCTCGATTGCTTCCCCCAAACGCACTAACTGCATAAACACTTGCTGCGCCCGACTTCGGTCTGCTTCATCAAGCTGAGCATACACTGCTTCGGCGTGGATAGCCAAAGCCTCCTCGACACCGCCAATCTCCTCGTAGCCTGCATGAGTCAACCACCCATCTGTCTGTTTTGACCACAGTTGTGTTAAAGCAAACTCCAGCAATGGTAAACGTCCTGACTGACCATCGACAGCATTAATCAGTTTTTTTGTCAACTCATTTTCTAGTCTCACCTGCATTTGTGCGGCTGGCTGTTCAATAGCCGATCGCAATTCCTCACGGTTCATTGGACCAAGATTGAAGACTGCTCCTTGCAATGCATCACTAAAAGGTCGGTAAGAAAGGGCATATCCGTAAAAATCAGCCCTTAAGGTCATAATTAAAGTAAATGCTGGAGCTAACCGAACTGCATTCAGCAATGCATCTAACAAACCTTGGCGTTCTTCTTGTGAGCAAAGAGTGTAGAGTTCTTCAAATTGGTCTGCTATTAAAACCAGACGAGTTTTCGGGTTTTGCTGGACAAAACTTTCAATAATTTTGTATAAAACTTTGTGATCTTGTTGCAGTGCTATTTCTAGTTCTAATTCAATCAGGCGACGAGCTGTTAATTTAGGATTTTGATTGTTATTTAAATTACCTTTTTGAAGACACTGAAGCAATAAAGCTTCACCAATGCTAGAAGTCAATGCTCCTGCTAAAGCTTCAAAAGGATTATGACCCGGACGAAATGAGACAATCTGCCAGTCAGTATATGAGTCCTGGCGTAACTGAGGAATCAACCCAGCAAACACAACACTCGACTTACCACTTCCACTCGGACCAACCACCGCCACCAACGGCTTTCTTTTGCTCGCCGTCACCAAGTTGTGTGTAAAATGTTCCCGCCCAAAAAACAGGTGAGCATCTTCCTCGCGAAAAGCAAATAACCCACGATAAGGACACGGAGGAACTCCGCCTAAATTTAGCCAACTCGGCGGTTCCACGGCTGGATTTTGACAAATCACAGGTAACCAAGAAGCACCCGGAAAATCATTTTCCAAACCTTGCAACTTTCTGCGTGCTTGTTGGACTGCTAAATATAAAGACAGTCGTTGAACTGCAAAAGATTCTAAAAAATACTTAAAAAATTCCTGTGCTACTAGATTTGGTACTGGCTCCCGCATGACAATCACTGTCGGAATACTCAATTTTTCCAGCGCACTAGCCAATCCTAGCCCATCACAAGAGTTGAATATTGCCAATTGTAAGCCATTATCAATCGCAGCTTTGAGAGCTTCTTCTAACTGTTCAATTGTTAAGCTGTTATTGGTTTTATTATCATTAATATAAATTCTCCCTGTTGCACCTTCTGTTTGACTATGACCCGCAAAAAAAAGGATGTCCCAGCCAGAATTTTGCCAAAGAAGATTGTTAAATTCTTGACGAGAGGGGTTGACAAGAAAAACTATTTCTGCATCTTCTACACGATTAAGAAACTTGATTTCTTTGTCTAAATCGATACCTTGGCTATTCCCTAAAATCGCTAAAATTCTAACTTTCTTTCTATGTAATTTTAATTTTGATAATTCTCGATATTTATACTCTGTTTGGGAAAGCGCCGGTTCTGCTCTGGGATAATCATTAAAGAAGTCCCAACGATGCCAAGGTAATCGCCGTATTAAGTTATCATCGGTTTCAATAATGACGCGAATTTCTTCTGCTGGTTGTAGTTGCGATCGCAGTTGCCGTTCTATATTCAGAAATTCACTAGATTTGAGCCAGTCGTTAATCTTTTCCTGTATTTTTTGGCACACATCATCAAAACTCACAACGGAAACATTTGTGAGGCTCTCTTCGTCAATTTCCAGTTCGTCATCTTCTTCAATCAATGAAGAACGCAACTGTTGGCGACCACAGATATTTTTATAATTTGACTGCCAATTATGTAATAATTGTACTAAAGATGGTGCTGCGGGTAAGCTACCAATAAATTGCTGTGCAAGGGATTTTCCTGATGACCATAATCGAGCAGTAATATTTGGAAATCCGTTGTTTAAATCACCGTTTCCTAAGTTAATGACAACTGATTTACTCATGGAGAAGACTTCTGTTTCTTATTTGCGGCTATGCTCTTTGCTACACACTCAGTCTGTTCTATTTCGTATTTTCACATTCAAGATAAGATTTATTAATTAATCTATTTTATTTCGCAATCGTAATTTCTCCTACTGTAGTGGAGAATAATTTTTTTTATGATTTAGAGATTAGTTATATTGAGGTTGATCGCTTACTTTGTCTAGTCTATAAGCAAATTGTAATCTTGTTCAATATCTTGTATGATGTTCTAAGATTGAACTAATGTGAAATCTTTTGAGCACAAATAAAATATAGTAATATTTGATACTAAATAGCTTGATGTTTGCTGAGAATCCTCATGATTGATATTTTGTATCTACCAAATTACTATGTCAATTAGATGACTAAGAGTCAGGGCTGCCATTCGTGAGATTTCAAGTAAAGTCAAACAAAGGATGTAATTTTCTGGCGCTAATTTTAAATTGTTCACAATCTGTACGGATGAATGCAAAATATAAGAGCACTGACACATACTAGTACAGTTTCGTGATCGCCAAAAGTGAGCTAGTGATCGGCCAAGATTCCACAGGCTACAGCAACTGGGTTATCCGTAAGGAAAAAAAGCCAGAAAGCTAATCTATGTAAGTTTTTTATATACGTAGAAAATACGAGAGAATAAAGTAGCTTTTTTTGCGCCGTATCATCTGATCAATTTGGAATGAAGTTTGACGAATCGATGTTATTAGCTGTAACACTTTACACTTTTTTGCTCAGATATCTCAGACACCTATGAATAGGTTGGTAGTTTTAAGCTTGGGTCAAGGAAATTTATATGAAGGTTTTCCCGTTGTCACAGCATATATCGGGGAAGAAGACAATATCTATCGAATGAAATTTAGTGCTAGCTTGCCTGCAGCACCAGAAATTCCTGAACTCTATCGCAATTGGAAGTCACTTTATTCTGCTTTTTATTATCGTCCATTTTTACGTCTTGGTGTCCAGGAAATTGACGATACATTTGAAATTGAAGAAGATAGCATTACTAACATTTCTGAAGTAGATATTCAGGAATTATGCGAGCAACTCTACAAGTGTTTAAACCGATGGCTCAATTCGGTAGAATTTCGCAAAATTGAACAGCAATTACGCACAAATTTAAAACCATCCGAGGAAATCCGCTTCATTATTGAAACAAATGACAATGTGTTGCGACGATTACCCTGGCATGTGTGGAATTTCTTTGATGATTATCCAAGAGCAGAAGTTGCCTTGAGTGCATCCGATTATCAACAACCACAAAAGTTTACAAAAAAGAAAAGAGATAGAATTAGAATACTAGCAATATTTGGTAACAGTCAAGAAATTGATATTAGTCAGGACAGAATTTTTTTAGAGAATTTGTTAACGGGTGCAGAAATTCAATTTTTAGTAGAGCCAAGATTAGACGAGGTTAATAACCAGCTTTGGCAAAACAATTGGGATATTCTTTTTTTTGCTGGTCATAGTTGTTGCATTCAGGAAAAAGGTTCCTTGCAACTCAATCAAACAGACATAATTACTCTTGACCAATTAAAGTATGGTTTGAAGCAAGCTATAAGTAGTGGATTATGTTTGGCGATTTTTAACTCTTGTGATGGTTTGGGGTTGGCACAGCAGCTACAGGAATTACATATTCCTCAAGTTATTGTCATGCGTGAGCCAGTACCGAATGTCATAGCTCAAGAATTTTTAAAGCATTTTCTCACTGAATTTTCACAAGGACAGTCTTTGTATACTGCGGTACGTTCTGCACGAGAAAGACTCCAAGGATTAGAGCGAGAATATCCTTGCGCGACTTGGTTACCCGTGATTTGTCAAAACCCTGCTGAACCGCCGATGATTTGGAATCCGGAAGATCAAAAGGTAGACTCTTCAGTAGCGGTTTCTGAAACGAAACAACGTTCTGGGTCCGATAAAAGCTATTCTTTTTCCAGAATAATAAAGCAGAATCTCTTAGATAGACATCGCTTTATTGTTGCAGCCAAGGGTCTCTCAACCCTGCTGCTAGCAAGTATTCTAGTAGCCAGCAGTTTTATAGGGGTGCGTCATTTGGGGATGCTACAACCTTGGGAACTGCATTCTTATGATTATTTAATGCATCTGCGACCAGTTGATGAAAAGCCAGACCCGCGCCTATTAATAGTTACTATTGATGAAGCAGATATTCAGTATCAAATCCACAAAAAAATGAATATGCGTTGGTCATTATCAGACCAAGCACTCAGTCAATTGTTGCAAAAATTGAAGCAATATCAACCAGTAGCTATTGGTCTAGATATTTATCGTGATTTTCCTGTTAATCCGAGTCATCCAGAGTTAGGCGAAGTCTTACAGCAGGACAAACACATATTTACAGTGTGCAAAGTTCCTGCTCCTAATGATGGTGCACCTGATGGAATTCCCCCTTCTCCTGAAGTTTCAAAAGAACGTCTCGGTTTTAGTGATTTTGTCGCTGACGCAGATCGTGTTCTTCGTCGCCAACTTGTGCAATTAACCCCTCCTTTGGAATCTCCTTGTACAGCAGAATATGCTTTGAGCTTTCAGCTAGCACAACACTATCTAAATGCACAAGGTCTAAAATGGGATATAAATCCCCAAAAAAATTTGCAAATAGGAAACACTGTTTTTCCGCGCTTACAATCACATACGAGCGGCTACCAAACAGTGGATGCATCAGGATATCAAATCCTGCTCAATTATCGTTCTTTACCCTCTGTGCTTAAGATTGCTGAGAAAATCTCTCTCAGAAAACTTCTTAATGACGAGATTGTTCCTGAGTTATTCCACAAATTGGTGAAGAATTCCGTTGTCCTGATTGGCGTCACGGCCTCCAGTTCTCCAGATGATTGGGAAACTCCATACACTGCTCACGCCCGAGATGAAGAAAAGCAAACCCCAGGCGTATTTTTACAAGCGCAGATGGTGAGCCATATTCTCAGTGCTGTTTTGAATCATAGACCTTTAATGTGGTGGTGGCCAGAATGGTTGGAAGCGCTGTGGCTATGGGGTTGGTCATTGGTGGGCGGTATTATATCTTGGCGAATTTTACAGCCACTTCATATTGGATTAGCGATCGCCATAGCGCTGTTAACACTTTTTAGTATCTGTTTTGGTATATTTACTCAAGCGGGGTGGATTCCACTCGTCCCCTCAACATTAGCATTAGTGTCTTGTGCAGTTGTGTTGAAGATACTAGCGTCCACCCATGCTAGCAACAGCAAAAAACGTTGGAACTCTCGAATATGAGCAAAAATAAGTTACTTCAAAGACACTATCAACTAGCTTGTAGTATCCTTTTGCTAAGTCTTGGACTTGTTAATTATCCACCAAAAGTACAAGCAAACCCAGAACAATCATTCCAGAATAAAATCACTCACACACCAAACCTTTTTGCCCAGAAATTTCCTGATAACGGTGAGCCCAAAGGTCGTCGGCGAGGAGGGACAAGCCGTCGTGATGGATGTCCAAGCTTGAAAACACCTGTGACAGCTATAGTACCTGGTGAAGAAAAAAACAACAAATCGTTCTTGGGAGCAACACTTGCTGAATATCCAACATTTTGGGTTTATTTGCCTGAATTACCTACAAACTTGCGTTCTGGGGAGTTTGTGTTGCAGGATGACCAAGGTCATGATATTTACCGAACCTCTCTAACATTGCCAGCAAAAGCAGGTACTGTAGGCATTACCCTACCGTCAAATTCACAATATGCTCTCAAGCAAAACTCAAAATATCACTGGTTTTTCCGAGTTTATTGTGGTAATCCACAAAACAAACCTGAGTATTTTTTTGTGGACGCATGGCTGAAACGAGTGGCGCTAACTCCCCAGCTTCAGCAGCAATTGAAGACTGCAAAATCACAGGAGTATAAAATCTATACTGCTAATAATCTTTGGTACGATGCCATTACAAATTTGGCAGAACTCCGCCGCACTGGTTCGGACACTGATACGTTAGCTAAAGATTGGACGAGCTTGTTTAAAGCTGTTGACTTGGAAGAACTCGCAGGAGCGCCGATTTTACAACGTTACAGTCCGCAATAATAACGATTTGAGAAACTCAGTTTTTTTTAATCGGTTTAATACAGCGCTTTTGAAGTGAATAAACCACGGGCTTGGGGCTGTGTTTTGCCATACCCCTACGAAAATCTATGGTTAAATTAATTGAAAATAAGTGTAAAATCTGTGGTTAAATTAACTGAAAATAAGTCTAAATAAAGTTAGTGAGTAATTTCAACTCAACGACTCCTTTTTTAGCAATGCAAATGCAGAATTGGTGCTACAGATTGACTTTAGCCAGTTGGTTAGTACTGTCAGGAGCGTTAGCTTTCAGTAGCAATTGTGCTGTTGCCCAAATTATACCTGATAGGACTCTACCGAGTAATTCCAGCGTCACAACTGGCGGCAACATCAGAATCATTACAGGTGGAACGCGTGCAGGAAGCAACTTGTTCCACAGCTTTGGGGAGTTCTCTGTCCCCACAGGGAGTACAGCTTATTTCAACAATAGCTTAGATATTCAAAACATTATTAGTCGGGTGACAGGTAAGTCGATTTCTAATATTGATGGTTTAATCAAAGCTAATGGCACAGCGAACTTGTTTTTTATGAATCCCAATGGGATTATATTTGGTCGCAATGCCAAGCTAGATATTGGTGGTTCTTTCTTAGCAACGACAGCTAATGCCATTCAATTTGGTAATCAAGGCTTGTTTAGCGCCTCCACTCCTGAAGCTTCCTCATCCTTGTTAACAGTCAATCCTTCCGCTTTGCTATTTAACCAAATTGCTGCAGCTTCTATCCAAAATAATTCAGTTGCACCCTCAGGATTAGATCCGTCCCTGACATCTACTGCAACTGGTTTACGTGTCCCTAATGGTCAAAGTCTACTGCTGGTGGGCGGTAACGTTAGTATGGATGCTGGAGGATTGTATGCTTTTGGTGGTCGAGTCGAGTTGGGAGGCGTGAGTGGTGCGGGAACAGTTGGGTTAAATGCGAATGGCACTCAATTCAGTCTCAGTTTTCCAGATGGGATAGAGCGAAGTGATATCTTGCTCAATAATGGCGCGATCGTGAATGTGCGTGCTGACAATGGTGGCACTATTGCGATTAACGCCCGTTCCTTAGATATATTAAGACAAAGTAGCCTACAGGCAGGAATAGCAGAAGGATTGGGTGCGGTTAATAGTAAGGCGGGAAATATTGAGATTAATGCACAAGCAGCAATCAATCTTAAGGATGCGAGCGAAATTCGTAATTCTGTGCAGCTGAGGGGAACCGGGCAATCAGGAGACATCAATATTCATGCAGGCTCACTTTCTTTGACCAATGGCGCTGAAGTAACTGCTAGCACTTTTGGACGAGGGGATGCGGGCAACATCACCATTACTGCTCGCAATACCGTTTGGGCTGATGAGATCCGCAATTACAATCCTAGTGGTGTATTTAGCACTGTGTTACCTACAGGGGTGGGCAACGGAGGTCGCATCGATATCACCACTGGCTCACTTTTTTTCACCAATGGTGCTGTAGTATTGGCTGCTATTTATGGACGAGGTGATGCTGGCAGTATTAATATTACTGCACAGGATACGGTGTTCTTTGATGGGGTGGCGAAAAATGGAAGTTTCCCTAGTGCCAGTGGTATATACAGCAGTGTTGTACTTCCACAAACTGTGGGCAACGGAGGCGATATCAGCGTCACCACTGGCTCCCTAATTGCAAAAAATGGGGGTAAATTATCTGCCAGAAGCTATGGATATGGAAATGCTGGCAGTGTCGCTATTATTGCACGGGATAACGTCTCCTTTGATGGGGGAAGTGTACGTGGACCAAGTGGTGCATTCAGTAGTGTAGAATCTGGAGCGGTGGGTAAGGCAGGTGGTATCAGTCTTTCAACTGGTTCGCTGGATGTACGAAATGGTGCTCTATTGAATGTCGGCAACTTGGGAAAGGGAACTGCTGGAGATATTGAGGTTAGTTCTCGCTTTATTGAGCTAGACAACCAAGCAGCTATCTTAGCTAAAACCGCATCTGGTAACGGTGGAAATATCACCTTAGGAATCAAAGACTTATTACTCTTGCGTCGCAATAGTCAAATCTCAACCACTGCGGGGACTGCTGAAGCTGGTGGCAACGGAGGTAACATCAATATCAATGCTCCCAATGGCTTTCTTGTAGCTGTCCCTGGTGAAAATAGCGACATCACCGCAAATGCTTTCACAGGTTCTGGTGGCAAAGTTCAAATCCAAACTTCTGGTCTTTTCGGTATCCAACAGCGTAGTCGAGAAGACTTGGTGCGTCAACTGGGAACCAATGACCCAACCAAGCTCGATCCTCAAAAGCTAGCAACAAACGATGTAACGGCAATTTCCCAGACAAATCCCACTGCAAGTGGTGTAGTAAACATCAATACACTTAATTTAGATCCTAGCCGTGGCTTCATTAACTTGCCTGTAGAACCTCAAGAGCCAAAACTAGCTCAAGCGTGTCTTGCTGATGTCGCCCAAAATCAAAGCGAATTCATTATCACCGGACGCGGAGGTATACCACCCAATCCTAGAGAAGTCCTCAGAAGTAATGCAGTTCATGTAGATTGGGTGGCGCTGGACTCAGATGCAGAAACTCGTTCTACAAGTGTTGAGAGTCAAGACGCACAACAAAAAAGAAGCCGAGGCAATAACTCACAAAATACAAATTATGTCAAGCATTTACCCAATGAAATTGTGGAAGCGCAAGGGTGGGTGGTGGATGACAAGGGCGACATTTTCTTAGTCGCGCAACCATTGGCTGCTATTCCTCATAGTTCTTGGCTGGCTTCTGGTACTTGCTCCCACTAGAGCCAATTCCCTACCAACACAAAAGGTGCCCATAAATATGGAGTTTTCTCCCGGGCAAACACAGCTAGTTGAGCACGCTGGAGTGCTTCAGCTTTATTCACTCCTGCTTTCAGGTGTTGGTAAAACTGACTCATCAAATTAGCGGTAGATTCATCATCTACAGACCACAATGCTGCAAGTGTACTACGTGCACCTGCCTGTACAGCTACTCCAGCAAGTCCCAAAGCAGCTCGCTTGTCTCCAACAGCTGTTTTACAAGCACTGAGGACAAGCAATTCGATAGCACTCGATTTTTTTGTGTCCCTGACTCGCAGTAAGCTATCAAATTCTTTCACCTTAAGTAACTTATCCCAGGTGAGAACAAAGGTTTTTTCTGGATCGGAACTAAACTCACCATGAGTCGCCAGATGAACTACAGAAAAGGGAGCTGATTGCAACTGGTTTTGCAGATTGTTTTCGGTAAACTTTTGATCTAAAAGCTCTTTAGTTTTGGGTACCTCAGACTGGATTTGTTGCAGTTCGCGTGGTACGTTTTCGAGCGGAGGAAACTTGCGGTTTTCAATGGTGCGTTCTGCGGCTACTCCAGCAAGAATGGTATTTAACTTGACTTGCTGCAATGGTTTGGGATCAAGCAGTTGTAATCCAGGGGCGACGGCGATCGCATACTTTTCAACTAGATATTTCTGCTGTTGTTTATCATAGAGAACTGACATTGGTATGTTACGCAATGCTCCATCTAGGACAAACACTAGAGTTTTGATGCCATTTTCGCTCAACTCTGCTTCAGCGGGTTGAATTAACCAGTCATATATCTGTTGGGATAGCTGCTTGACTTGAGAAGTTCTGGTGATATCGCGTAAATATTCTCCCAAATTTTCTACAACACCTTCTACCTTATCTTTAGCAATAACAGTTTTGTAGTGCCGCAAATCCCGGTTAGGCAATTTGAGAATCACATCTAAACGGTCTGGTAGAATAATAGGATAGAAAACTGCTGAGCGTGAATCTTTTTTATCAACGATTGGATCAAGTTCCTGCTTTGCAGTTAGACAAGCTGAGCGAAAGAAGTTGTCCAATTCTGCGATTTGCAGCGATTCCATGACAAAACGAGCTTGTTTTAGATTTTTTTGGTTTTCTGGCTTTTCGCTTTTTGACTTTTGCCTTTCTTGATGTTGGACACTCTCGTTCTCTGTTTGCAACAGCAATGCGACTAACTCCCGATACACAGGTTCCACACTTTCACGGAAGGAAAACTGAATGTCTGGATTGATAGCAACTAAATCACTACGTAAAGTTTTAAGAGTGTTAAAAGCTTCAGAATAGTAAATAATTGCGCTTTTTTGATCTCCCTGCTGCTTGTATATACGTCCTAGTTGCCATTGCCATTGATAAACTATATCTGATGCATTAAGACTTTGAGCCATAACCAAAGCTTTCTTAGTCAGCTTTTGGGCATCAGTAAACTGCTGATTGATTTCATACAAATTCCCAAGAGTCCCAAGGGCATAAGATTCTGCACGCTTATCTTGTAAACTTTGCGCCTGCTGGATTGCACTAGCTAGTAATTGGGCTGAGTCTTGCTTTGTTCCTATTTGACTCATCATTTTCATCAAACTTTGGGCAAAGTTAATTTTTGCCTCAACAACCATCCGACTTGCAGGTAAGTTACTAATTTCAGATTGGATTTGGGACGATAATGCTAATGCATCTGCAAATTGCTTTTTCTCAACAAGTAGGCTTAGTCGATTCAGATGTGCCTGAATACGTGTGGTTGAATCAGTCGATGTACTTGCAGCTTGCTGGTAGTAATCCAATGCCATGTTCGTATCATACTGGGCACGGGCAGTGTTTCCCAAGCTAAAGAGAGTTTCAGCGATTATTTGATCAGATGAGGTCGCTTTTGCAAGTGCTAAACTTTGCTGTAATACCTGCTGAGATTGCTTTAAATCACCAACGACTTGCAAAATGTTGCCAAGACTCAGTAGTCCCGATGCTTTTGTTGATGAATCGCTTTGGTTTTGAATAGTTTGCGAAACTTCAGTTAAAATTTTCTTTGCCTGACGGTATCGTCCTAAAACTTGTAGAGCTTGAGCCGAGTTAATCTGGTTACGGGTGAATGCAGTACTGTCTTTGATTTGCTGATAAATCTCAGCAGCTTGTTGCCAAGTCGTCAATGCTGCTTCAGTTTGTCCCCGCGACAATTGTAAGCGTCCTTGCACGTCAAAGGCTTGTGCTAAGATTTTAGAGCTTTCTTGGGAGTTCTTCAAACTTTTTAATAAATTGAGACTTTGAGCGATCGCTTTTTCAGCTTCGTTCCATAAACTGAGTTGCTGAAAAGCTAAACAGAGATTGCTCAAAGTCATAGCTTCCCGTAAATAATCTCCCTGAGTTTTAAAAGCAGCAGAAGCCTGTTGTAAGACTTCAACAGCAAGAGTAAACTGTCCAGCTTCATAAAGTTTTTTCCCCTGTTGCACAAGGTCTTGTGTTTTACCCTCGCTAATTGTAAATTGATGGACACTGGAATTGACAAGAGGAGCTTGTGCCAACACTGGTGATATGATCACGCACAGAAACACCCCAATTGCTGCGAGTATTGGTTGAGCTATCCAACTTCTACCTGGGTATTTAGATGAAACAATGGATTTTAAGATACGGAAAAATACAGGCTTTTTTATCGCCATGCTCTTTCCCCTTGATTACAATTCAAAGTCTTCTTTCACCTTTCTATTTTCTCCTAAACTTAACTCAACACTAAAGCGTTTTCCTGATTCCCCTTTAAAAAATTTCAGTTGAATGTAGTTATCTTGCAATCTCGAAGTGACTTGCTGAAGGGTTTTTCCTCCTTTAGACAGCAAAGTCAATTTCAGATCAGGCGGCAAAAATCTTTCTCCACCCGTGGGATGTACCTGGATCAAAACACCCAATTTTTCATCGCTTTCCTCTGTGATATTTACCAAAAGAGCCACAGTTTGATAACCGAGTTGCACTCCCAAGTCAATGAGTTTGGCTTTTTTAGCACCTCTTTGTGTAATTCTAGTACTAAGAGCTAAATTTGCCTCTGGATTTATCAGGGTGTCAATTGTTTGCCAGCCTTGTTCAAACACTCCCTCTAACCATTGACTCAACTTGGTTCTGGTATTATTCAAAGATCTCTGGAGTGATGCTCTCGAAGACTGAGCGGAAGTTACAGGTAAAGCAATAGTTAAAGGTTCCGAGAAATAGTAGTAGAACAATAGGTGATTGAGTTCGGCATCAAATAAAGACAACGGTACTTGGTAAAATCCATCCCGAAGCTCTAAATTATATTGACTGCGATAACTCATCAGTTCGTCATAGCGCAAAAATCCTCTAATAATTACTTGTTCTTCCTCTTCTAACACCTCAACAAGGACATAAAAATGATCGGCTAATTCCGATTTTTCAATGAGAGAACTTGGGATACTGATAACTTCATCCAGCAGATGTTCTACGGCAATTGGACAAATTTTAAAACCTCCTATAGCCAGATGAGCAATATCCTCACTAACTTTAATTTTTTGAGAACTTCGATTTTCTGCTATGCGTGTATTTAGCCATTTTTCACAGCCAATACTTGCCAATGTATCTAGATAAGTTTGCCATTGCTGTGCTTCGCTATTTACGAGTTTGCTATTATCGATTGCCTTGTCGAAGTCTTCTAGTTCTAGTAAAACTACTTCTGATAGTAAGAGTCTTATATCAGTTGAATGAACCTGAGAGTTAAGCATTATTGTACTCCTGATTTGTGTTTTATGTTTCAGATGATTTTAGCCTCACTTCAAGAGGAGGGCTTGAGGATATGAGCGTAAATTTTGTGTGCGTTGTTCTAGATATTCGCAAATTTTTAGGGCATATAAGCTATTCATCAAACGGCCTTTTCCCACTCTGATTTCTTCTGCTGCTTCTTGAA
>JAESFI010000054.1_pt1 | contig 173442 bp, 133 predicted proteins | sample 9269361 | NCBI WGS metagenome assembly JAESFI01 (sample SAMN14504119, study PRJNA617095) | algae metagenome | isolation source: Brasilonema angustatum HA4187-MV1 and co-occurring heterotrophs from moss... | place: USA: Manoa Valley, Honolulu, Hawaii | collected 2009-07-20
CTGATGCTAATGCTGCCCCCATTGTCTTGAACGGACTTAATGGTACACTGGTCAGCTTAGTGGGCACTGTCTCGAATGATAACACGGCCAGTATCACCCAGTCGGGGGGCGACAATCACAACGGCAACATCTTCCAGACAGGTCGCTTCAACGCGGCTGCCATCACCCAGAGTGGGGGTAATGGCTCGCAGGGCTTGATTATCCAGACGGCTAACTCCCAGCGGGCCCAGGCTATCATCAATCAGACCTCGACGGGTACGGGCAACTCCGCTACCATTCTGCAGTTTGCCGGTTCGAACGCGGACGGTCAAGGTTTGTATGGCAACATGGCCACCATCAACCAGGTGGCGGGTTCGAGCAACGTAGCCTTCGTTCAGCAGGGGCTGCAAGGGGTAGCTACTTCCTCGAATGACAACATGGCCACCATCACTCAGAACGGGTCGGGTAACTTCGCCCGGTTCCTGCAAGTGGGCAACAACAACATGGTTAACATCACCCAGAATGGCAACAATAACCAGGTCTTGAATCTGGCGGGTGATCCAGGTTCGTATGGTTCCCAGCAGGGTTACAACAACCGCTTAACGCTGGTGCAAGAGGGAGGCAACACGGGCGTGATCTTCAAGTACACCCAGATTGGCAACAACAACACCCAGGTGGTTAACCAGCACTTCTAGCGCTGGCGAACAGCCGATTTATAAAAACAAACCGTCAGCATATTATGTCTGGCGGTTTGTTTTTATAAATCACGACAAATCGATTATCAAGACCATTCTCACTTGCAGAGAATGGGTAGTAGTCAGTAAATAGTTAACGTCTACCAGTAAGCTTCAGTAATAGGATAATCTTACGTCAGTCAGTTGCAAACTAGCCATAATCGGCGTAATTTTGACACGAAAAATGCTTATGCGAAACAAGATTTTGAATTAGCGTTTAATGGCGCACATTGATTAACAGTTAATTACATACTAGGTCCTGTAGCTCAGTTGGATAGAGCATCTGCCTTCTAAGCAGACGGTCAAGCGTTCGAGTCGCTTCGGGATCACATTGAAAACAAGGCACTTATCAGAAATGGTAAGTGCCTTGTTTATTTTGACTCGCCCACAAAGTAGCCCATATTGAGCCTATAAAGCCAAGAGTTTAAATTGTACTTACTGCTATCAACCTTAGGAAATACATCCTGCCCTGCCAAGTACCGAATGACACAAAAAATGCCCGGCGCAACACACCGGGCGTTTATGCATGCATTCTTAATGAAAAAACTTATTCTAAAAGTTTTGATTGACCACTTGGGTGTTGTTATTGCCAATCTGAGTGTAGCGATAGGTCACCCCTACATTACCTCCATTCTGTACCAACGTCAAGCGGTTGTTGTAACCCTGCTGGGAACCATACGAACCTGGATCACCCGCCAGATTCAAGACCTGGTTGTTGTTACCGTTCTGGGTGATGTTAACCATGTTGTTGTTGCCCACTTGCAGGAACCGGGCGAAATTGTTCGACCCGTTCTGAGTGATGGTGGCCATGTTGTCATTCGACGAAGTAGCCGCCCCTTGCAGCCCCTGCTGAACGAAGGCCACGTTGTTCGAGCCCGAAACCTGGCTAATTGACGCCATGTTACCAAAGATCCCCCGGCCATCGGCGTTCGAGCCAGCGTACTGGAGAATCGTCGCTGCGTTACCCGTTCCCGTTGAGGTCTGGCTGATCGAAGCCATAGCCCGCTGCGAGTTGGCCGTCTGGATGATCAGCGCTTGGTGAGCGTTACCGTTCGACTGAGCCACGCTGGCCGAGTTGAAGCGGCCCGTTTGAAAGATGTTGGCGTTGTGATTGTCACCCGAAGTTTGAGTTACGCTGGCCGTGTTATCGTTCGAGATAGTCCCACTTAGAGTAACCACTGTACCATTAAGCCCTGTTGCTGCTATTGCCGTCCGATTTGCATCACTCAGCTGATAGTCACCCTGACCAATCCGCGCCCGATGACCGGTACCCGCCGTTTGCGTGATGGTCGCCGTGTTGCGATTAACCTGAATAACCTGACCAGCCGTCGTCGTATTACCCTGTTCAATCACCGCTGACCCGTTGGTCACATTCACATCCTGGGTTAACGTAGCCGTGTTATCTCGGCCATTGCTCTCACCAACGTTAATATTGGTCGCATCCTGTTGACCAATGTAGGCCGTCACATTCCGCCCGCTCTGAGTGATGGTAGCTTTGTCCCCACTTGAATAAGCGCCTGTATTAAAAGCTTGGTAAAGATTGGCCGTCGCGTTAACGGCAGTGGCGGTTTGATTGATACTGGCCTGGTTACGATCCGTAGCCCCATAATCCCCCTGATCAATGAAAGCTGATAGGCCAACGCCAGTGGTGCGGGTGCCACTCTGAATAATGCTGGCGGTGCTCTGATTGTCCGAACCCGTTGAACGAAAGCCTTGAGTAATTTGAGCGTTTTGGTTGGTTGAGGTCTGGGTGATACTCGCTCGGCTTCCAATGGCCTCGCCCCCCTGCACACCCTGATTGATGATGGCCGTATTACCTGTAGCCGACTGGCTGATGCGGGCGTCTACCCCGTCAGCCCGACCTGAGCCAATGGCCGAATTAAAGAAAGCGCCCTGGTTGATGGTCGCTGTCACGTTGCTGGCTGTCTGGGTGATGACGGCCGTACTATTGACCGCTTCAGGGGTGACTGATGAGCCTGCTACCAGTGCATCTCCGGCATTGAGCTTGCCTTGCTGGATCCGAGCCACCGCGTTGTTGACAGCAGTAGCCGTTACCCCGGCGGCTGAAAAACCCTGATAAACGAACGCGGTGTTATTGATCGAGTTATTAGACTGATTCGTGGTGGCCAAATTAGCGTTGCCGTTCTGGTAGGTCTCGGCTTTGTTCCGACGGGAGTTGTTGTTCTCGTTGATGATGGCCGTGTTCTGCGCCCCAATCTGCGAAATGCCCGCAAAGTTACCGTCTTCACCTGGTGCGCCAATCGTAGCGGAAGCCGAGGTCGCTCCACCGCTCAAACCGTTAATACCGCCATTCTGGTTGATGGTAGCGCTGTTATTAGGACCACCGCTCTGACCAATACCGGCCCGGTTACCTTGGGAACCATCATTCTGATTAATGACCAAGGTGTTGGCGCCGGTGTTGTTAGGCGTACCCTGAAAGGTGATGGCGTAGTTGCCGTAGTTAACCAAGTTCGGATTGCCGGGTGCCTGGACCTGGTTGATAGCGCCGGTCTGGTTGGCACCGAACTAATTTTGCTGGGCGAACTGCTGCTGGCCCTGCTGGTTGATGACCTGGGCGTAGGTCGCTACAGCGAAAGCTAGCAGGGCTGTACTGGTAAGGATGATTTTTTTCATCGAAGAAAATGAAACGATAAGATACGAAATGAAACAAAATAGACTGAACGCCTACCAGCGAGACGAATAGCGCTTAGTTAGTCAAACCAGTGCAAGCAGGTAAATCACTTATTTTCTGAGGCTACGGCCGAAAGGCGAAAGCCCGGCTATCAGACGACAACCGGACTTTGCCAAACCAAACTTGTCTTTACTGTTTTACGACCTTCACACTTTGGCGCTGCTCAGGTGTAGTCGCCTGTAGCAAATACACGCCACTAGCCTGACCCGACATATTCCACTCCACGGCGTGTTCCCCTTCCGCCTGCTGCCATTGCTGGACTCGTATCGGTCTGCCACTCAAATCCAGCAGTTGCACGTTCAGCGCTTTACCTGCTGCTCCCCTTACCGTCGCCCGCAGTTGTTCGCCTTGCACCGGATTGCCTAACACGCTGATGCGTAGTTCAACTATTTCGGCTCCCTGTCGGGCATAGACATTGCAAGCTTAGATTGACGGTAAACCTAAATGGCCCATAGACCATAGCCGTACCATTCGCATCAGTCACCCGCACGTATTAGTCAGCACTTACCTGTTGGTTAACTAAAGTGAGGCTATTGGTAGAGGTGCCCCGTACCTGAGCCGGGTTCTCCGTTAAGCGGGCCGAGTTGTTGCTGTTACGGTACCATTCGTACTTGACGGGTGTGCCCGAAGCTGTTACCGTAATCACCCCTATACCATTGCGGCAGGAGAAACCACTGACAGCGCCCGTTACGACCGTACTGGCCGTGGCTATACAACCATTACCAGAGTTAGTTATCTACCGTATACACTCACACTAATGCCCTTCAAATCAAAATCGCCCGTCCGGCCCTGAATGGTGAAAAACACGCCCTCGAAAGCGGAGGCTAATGCCAGCCGCGGGGGAAGGAAGACACGCAGTTTTATCGCAATGCACCCTGACGTAAGCTGCGGGAACGTCGGCTAAACATGGAGTCTAACTGCCGACACTGTGCCGAGAAAGGCAGGCTTACACCGGCAACAGTAGCCGACCCCATGAAACCTATTCGCTTAGGCGGTGAGCCGTTAGATATCGACAATACGATGAGCCTCTGCAAGCCCTGTCATAGTTCTAAATCAGCTAAGGAGCGGCACATCAAAACGTCGATAGTTGATAGGTAGGGGTGGGTAAAATCTTTAGAAGAGAAAGCCGCACGAATCGCTGACCTCAATCAGGCTCTAGACATACAACGCCTGCTGTTGTATGCTTAGGAAATTTAGCCTGGATTCGTTTTAAGTCCAGATGTTGGTAGCCAGTAACGTAGGCTGTTGCTACTAATTGCTTCCATTGAGAAGGATAAAGCCGGGTATACCCACTGAGCTTGATAACAACGCCAGTATTGCGCTCAAATTCGCGAAGCAGTTCAATAAAGGCTTGGTTCACCTCAATACTACCAAGCGGCAGTCGATGTTTGCCGAGTTGCCAGTAGACATCTAATCTCATGGTTGTTAGTTGATCTGTCTTAACTAAAAACGCCCTCCCCTCATCAGAACTAGCCAACACGATGGCTTACTTAGGAACCTCAATGGTAGAAGACGGTACCTATCTTCGTACATCAAATAAAATGCCGCTTTTAGTATGAGTTTCGCACATATGAAAACAGAGGTAACACCTTCTCCCCAATTTTGACACGGAGTGTGTGCGACTAGAGCAGCGATTCGCGCCGGCCGAAGTCTCAAGGATTTACCCCACCCCTCCCCCTACTGGCAAAGGAGGTACCGAGTTGGTACTACCTTGGTTAACATGCACTGCTAATCAGCATTCGAACCCCCTAGGCACTTTTGACAGCATGCGAGCAAAGCTAGAGCAGCGATTCGCTTTTAAAGTGCTTATTTCGAGCATGCACTCCCTGTGGTAAATTAGTACACCTACACTCACTTCTATATACCGGTGAGTAGTTGCTTCCCCTAGATGAAAACTCAGGCCGGTAGATACCCCCAAGCCGCGGCTTTCCCTGCTTTAATCACTGGTTGATCCATACCGCATGCGTTCTTCTCTGTTGCAGGTACTTCTTGGCTGCCTACTCGCGCTGCTGTTGCCCGCCTGCATAGATCCCGAAGACCTAGTCCTACGGGGCACGGTGGATATTGTAGTGGTCGATGGCACGATTACCAATCTGGCTGAGCCCCAGACGATCCTCCTCAACTATTCTCGGGCCGACCGGCTAACCGGCCGCTTTGGTACCCTACCCATCACCAAAGCTCATGTCGAAGTGGTTATGGATTCCTCCCTGATCACTCTGGCCCATGAAACCACCGATGGCCATTATCAGTTACCGGCTGACTTCAAAGGTCAGATTGGCCATGCCTATCAACTACGACTCATCCTCAGCGATGGCACCCACTATGAATCGACCCAGCAGGTGATGCCCCCCCCAGCCCGCATTGATAAAATACAGGCCCAGTTTAATACTAAGAGCCTATCCCCTCCCATAGAGGGTTACTACACCTCGGGCCATGATGTATTTATCGAGTTACAGGACCCGGCTGAGCAGCGAAATTACTACCGCTGGGATTGGATTGATTATGAACCCCAATACTGGTGCCGCAGCTGCGAACAGGGCTTTTATTCTATCTTTAACCCAATCGAAGTAAGTCATGACCGTTATATCTCCGGACCAAACTTGTACGAAGCGTGTTATTTCCCGCCCAAGGTCTTCATTGGTGATTTCGTTTATGGCCGCACCTTTGATTATATCTGCCGAACTCAATGCTGGGAGATGTTGCACAGCTATACGGTAGCCCTGTTTGACGACCAATATACCAACGGAGGACTCATCCCTAACTTCAAAGTAGCTGCCATCCCCTTCTATCAACATGGCCCCTGTCTGGTGCATGTGCGTCAGTCCTCGCTAACCCCCGACGCTTATCGGTATTTCAAGCGGTTTCAGGACCAAACTCAGAACACGGGCGGGCTGGCCGACACGCCCCCCAGCGCCCCGGTTGGCAATGTGCATAATGTGGCTAATCCGCAGGAAAAAGTGGTGGGTTATTTTACGGCTTCAGGGGTATTTAGCAAGCCACTCTACATTGACCGTAAAGACTATCAGGGGGTGTCCTTGGGCTATGATCCTGTCAACGGGTATTCGGGGCAGCAAGGGGGTGAACTCTTTGTGGCTTTGTATGGCCGCGAGCCCAATCCTGAACCTGTGCCCGATTCTAAACCCCGCCCGGATTCTCCGCTAGTGCCAAGCATTTTTCTCGACAATACCCCCCGTCCACCGACGGCCTTGTGTGCCCCCCTTGATCAACGAACACCATTCAAACCGGAAGGCTGGCCTAATTAAACAGCGTTACTGCCCGACAGAAGTATGGCTGAAGCCAGGATAGTGGTTTGTGAAATGAAGTGGTTAACCTTAATAGACTAGAAGAACCCCCGTTGTGGTATCTAGGGCAAAGGAGTTGGGGAGCCTCTCAATGGGACCGATCCAACCACAGGGCATATGGCCCGCTTCGTAGATGGGCCTTACGCCCGATATCAGTTTACGACGACTAGACTCTCACCTTTTGTTGAATCATCCTACCAAGTAGGCAAGCGAATTCCAGGAGAAAGAGGGGGCTTTACCTTTTCAAGCCTCAACCTGGGCGCTACTCAGATCAGTCCCGGGTTAAGTATGGGTGTAACTCCCTTATTGCTAGCTGAATTTAGCTACCAATTCCAATGGGTGCACCTACCCGCCGGGAGCGAGTACATCGGTCAGCCACAACTTGGCCTTACTTACTCATTTAGTAGGCGCTAAGGGTTTAGTTGATCCAGTTAGCAGCTCTAAGAGGAAGGTACTAACTACTCATCCAGCTTTCCAAACCGCTCATCAGTCGGAGCGATAAAATAGCGGCTATTAGGCCAGCACTGGGGCTCATAGACATTCAGAGCCGCATCCATTGCAGTAATCGCCTGCTGCTCAGCAGTGGTCAACGGCCGGTGCTCACTAATGAGCTTGAGCTGAATGAAGATCCAGTCACCTTTGAGATACTCAAACAAGCACCAAACCTCAGTGGCCTCTATACTAGGGCGGGTGAGATTAAAGTTGGTTCGTGTTAGCTCATGGCGCACATAACTGCTCTCGACGAACAGCTCCCAACAACTATGCACTACAGCCGCAATTCAGTCGACGGATTGCTGAATGAATACAGCCGGCACATTACTCAGCGCTTGCTGACTAATCAAGGCCTTCTCCCTGTAAGCGAAATGATAATCGAAGCAGGTCGGGCTTATCAGGTGACCAGTAAATGACTGCCCATTTTGATGGTCACTTTTCAATAAATTCACGTATTAGTCACGAATTATTTTTCGGAAAATGGAGCCGCTGACATCCACCCAATCATGAGCAAATCGAATGGACTACCAGGGGGTCAATTTCCGGGTTCATCACTGTTTTTTCTCGTTACTTTGGCAGCGAAGGCCGTATTGATTCTAGAAAAATATTCCGTGAACACGGCTATGGACGAGCGGTAGGGAGGGCATCGACTAGGGGTCAACCAAGCTCACCGATTTTGGCCGATGGGGCTTGCCATGGGCCGAATCCAGCAGAGCCTTGTAAGCGTCCGTGCTACCCTTTCTGGCTTCGTTGATTTGGGCTAGGGTAATGATATCTTCCTGACTCAGTAGCTCGACCCGCCCGGTGATGGGATTTCTGAACTTTCCCAGCACCACCAGCCACCTCCGCTTCTGGCTAGCCTTGCCCAGGCCCCCTTGGGCCGACCCGCCGGTTTGCCCGACTGACCAGGTTAGAAGGACTTTAGATTAGCGGTCGCATTGGGATTGTTAGCCATAAGTCATCTCTGTTTTTACGAATTATTTTACGGAGCAAGCCGGTCGGCTAACCGACTCTCGAAGATAAAGCGAAACTAGCCATTTGACCGCTGTAAAATCTTCTACTCGCTCTAATGCGGGTTTTTCAAAAAAGTACCAATTGGCTTGACCGCGCGACGTCCGCTTTAATCTTCAGCAGGGCGTATAGGCCGTTTTGTGGCTGCGCAAGGCTTATAGGGGAACTCGGCATTTTACCATGATCAGGCGCTACCGATTGACTACTGGTGCCTTATTGATCTGGGCACGAAGGAGCACCTGCTGCGGACTAACCCGTTAAGCCATGGTAAAGGTGCGGCTAGCTCAGCCAGCACCCTCTAACGTCCTTAAAGGCTCAAGTACTTCCAACCACTATAAGAAAAATTTAGCTTCTCCTTAGCTGGTAAAAGTGGTAGAATGCGGCTTATCTTTCGACCTATTTGACTATCCAAACGTACGGGCAGGAGCGGATTGCTGATTTCAGCAAGTCGTTTTTCTAGCCGATTTGTTATGCCGTCTTCTCATCAGCCTACCTTAGTTGATTTCCATTCAGCTACCCCCTCTACGCCTGCTGCACGTCTGAATGACTTGCCCCGCTTAGCTTACCAATTTTACCGTCCCCTCTTTGCTGCCTTACAGCGACTTTTTCAGGGAGTTAATCAACGATGCCTGCTTAGTCTAGGGCTGTTGTTGATAACCCATTGGGGGCTGGCCCAAACAGCCGGTACAACCGTGGCCGGGGGCAATGACAACGGGGCCGGTCCTACTCAGTTGCCTTCCCCCTATGGCCTGGCCCTGGATAAGGCCGGTAATCTCTATGTGGTCGATCGCAACAATCATCGGGTACAAAAGTTTCCGGTTGGCTCTACCGCTAACACCCCTGGCGTAACCGTAGCAGGCGGCAATGGCGCCGGACCAGCCCCCAACCAACTGGCCAATCCAACCGCAATCGCCTTCGATAAGACGGGCAATATCTACGTGGTTGATCATGATTACCACCGGATCAAAAAGTTCCCCCCCAACTCAACCTCGGCCACGGCAGGCACCGTCGTGGCGGGTGGCAATGGGCAGGGCACATCAACCACGCAACTGAGTTTTCCCATCTGGGTAGCCATTGACAGCCTGGATAATCTGTATGTAGCCGATCAGGTCAACAATCGCGTTCAACTGTTTCCGCCTAATTCGACCTCCGTTACGGCCGCTACGACTGTGGCCGGGGGCAACGGCGAGGGCTCATCAGCTACCCAGCTCAATTTCCCCTATGCCATTGCGCTCGATGGAGCGGGTAACCTGTATGTGGCCGACCATAATAACCACCGGGTGCAGAAATTTCCGGCGGGTTCCAGAGCTACTACCCCGGCAACGACGGTAGCTGGTGGTAACGGCAGGGGTACCAACCCCACCCAGTTATACGGCCCTTTGGGTCTGGCTATTGACCGGATAAACAATCTTTACGTGAGTGATTTGTATAATCACCGTGTCCAGCTGTTTCCGCCCAATTCCACCTCCGCCACGTCAGCGACTAGCGTTGCCGGGGGGCGTGGCCAGGGACCCGCAGCCGACCAGTTGGCCTATCCAAGTGGGTTGACGATCGACGGGGCGGGGAACCTATTTGTTTCGGACTTTGGTAATTCCCGGGTTCAACAGTTTTCGCTAGGAGGCACGGAGCCGAGTTCGCTCACCATTATTTCCCAGCCCCTAGCGGGCTCCAGCGTCTGCGCCGGGGGGCGCATCAGCGTTGGGGTAAGCGCCAGTGCTGTAGGACCTATTACGTATCAATGGTATAAAGATGATCGGGGCTCACCCGTGGCCGCTCAGACAAGCGCCACGCTATCACTAAGTAATGTTCAGGCTAGTGACGCCGGTAGTTACTCGGTGGTGATCAGTTCAGCGGGGCGTAGTATCAGCTCAACGGCCTTTATGCTGACCGTGAAGGCTTTACCCGATGCCAGCTTTAGTGGCCTCAGTAGCCACTATTGCCCCGGCGATGCTCCCGTTGAGTTGGTGCCCACGATTAGCTGGGGTAGCTTTAGCGGCCCCGGCGTTGCCGACTCGCGATTCACCCCTGCCAATGCGGGCCGTGGAGGGGCCATTACTTATAGCGTGATTGCCAATGGGTGCTTTAACTTCTCGAATCAGACCGTGGTGGTAAGTGATGATGGTAGTTGTGGGGCTACCGCTCAATGCAACTCTATTCAATCAGGGGACTGGAGCAGCGCGGCCACCTGGTCGTGTGGTCATGAGCCAACCCTCAATGATGTTGTCACGATCAACGTCGGTCATACCGTGACGATTTCGACGGCCACCGCCCAGGCGCAGCGGCTTACGTATACCGGTGGCACGCTTCGGTATGCTGCTGCGGGGGCCAAAGTGTTTATAAAGGGAGGAGATTGAGTATCGATCTAAATAGAAGAAGCCCCGACAAGCTATACTGTGGGGCTTCTTCGTACTATACGACTTCGGGACTGGACCCTAGCCGGCAGGCCACCCCCTGGCGGGCAACCTCGAATAAGACCTTGCGGTACTGGGGAAGTCGGTGGAGTTGGCGCTCGGTCTGGAGATTTCAGAGGTGTAGATCAGTAGATTCCATAGCATTCTGACCATTAGTATTTCTGACTCATTGTTGGAAAGGGGATTAAGCGGGGCCGCCCGGCGGTGGTCAATTTGATGCGAAACGGGTGATCAGTTTCCCCGAAATCTCCACCTGTTCCCTTTTATAAATTCGGATTATCGAAAATGGGGCGGCAAGAAAAAGCGGCCTAAGCCAAGCTCATATAAATCTTAACCTAAACTCAATTTCTACCTTATAAACACACGTATTTATGGAAGCTCAATTTCAAGTCGGAGATACAGTAAGGCTTAGGTCAGGCGGCCCAGTGATGACTATTCAGGAAATTGATACCACGAACTCTGATAAGTATATGGTAACCTGCCGATGGATTGACGAGAAGAATAACTATGAATGCAAGCAATTTCCATTGGAAGATTTACTGAAAATAAGTCCCGAGTCAATGGGAAGCGGCATTGGACACGAGCTTTAATGAATATAGTCTTTGCTTCGCTGTTTAAGTGAAGCAGTACGAGAATCAGAATGCTATGTAAGCCTATACTATGAACGAAGAAACCTTTTCCAGTCTAAAGCGTCTGATTCGGCTGCGCAATGAGGGCATCATTACCCAGGCAGAATTTCGTCAGCAACGAGCGGCTCTACTCCTGAACCCAACGAGCATTTCCCCGTCGCCGATGATTCCCGACGAGTCAAAACCTGATGTCGTTTTGGAGCGGCTACCGATAAAGGATACGCCGGATGTCTGGTAATCATTTATATATAAACCGACAATAACGCTTATGTGAAAGAATGCCTTGCTCTTTTTTGCCCAAAACTTAAACCCTGACCTTTTTAATCCATGCCCACCGACCAGCGCATTCGACCCGGTCTGCTGATCATTCTAATCCTGTGTTCGATTAGTCTGCTGCTGGTGCTGTATATGGCTTTTGGTGATTAAACAAGGTTACCCCTCGAATCAATTCTAATTTCTTCACAGTTCTTAATGAGACACCTATTTACCTTGCTCCTTGTAGTGCCATTACTAAGTTTTGGTCAGGAAACCACTGGGCTAAACTACGTAGCCAATACTTCAAATTCAGCTACGCCAGGTCTGCGCAATACGCTAGTGGGCGCTGACGCAGGTAGCAGTATTACTACGGGTAAGTATAATACGTTTGTTGGTCAGGGAGCCGGCAACCAAAATACTTCAGGGGATGGAAACGCCCTGATTGGTGTTGGGGCTGGTTATTTGAACACGAATGGCTACCAGAATACCTTCGTCGGCTTCCAGGCGGGTAGTTACAACACGACCGGTTATCAGAACACCTTCCTGGGGACGACATCTGGCTTTGCCAACACGACAGGTACCAATAATATATTTATTGGGGTTCATTCAGGTTTTGCCAATACAAAAGGGAGTAATCATGTCTTTTTGGGGAATCTGTCAGGTCATAGTAATACGATTGGACCAGCCAACACATTCTTAGGCTACAGTTCCGGTTACTGGACCACTACGGGCGCCAATAATGTATGCGTAGGTACCAATGCAGGGTACAACAATGCCACCGGCGACAACAATGTTATGCTGGGGGCCAACACCCAGCCAGCCAGTGACAACCTTCAAAATACAGTAGCCATCGGCACCAACGCGCAAGTTGCCTTAAGTAACGCCATCGTCCTGGGCGATTACACGAACACCAGTATTGCCGTTGGCATCGGTACCAATGCTCCACAATTCCCGCTGGACGTTCGAGGTATCATTAATCTACGTGGTAATGGTACGCTCAAATTCAGCCACCTATTCAACCCAAACCTGCGTAATGGGGTTACCGATCAATTCTTGACTGTCGATGATAAAGGCGAAACGGTCCTAGCCAAATACCGCTCACAGATTGCCAATGTAGACCAATGGAGTGATAAGGTATTCGAGAAGAACTACCCGTTAAAGCCGCTGGCTGAAGTGGAAAACTACATTGATCAGTATAAGCACCTTCCCGGGGTTCCCTCGGCCGAAGAGGTAGTAGAGGAAGGATTTGACCCAGCTAGGATGGATGCCAAACTGCTGGAGAAGATTGAGGAGCTGACCTTGCACGGCATCCGTCAGGAAAAAACCATTCGCCAGCAGCAAACTCAGATTGATGAGCTAAAACAACTAGTCAAGCAACTCATCAATAGTAAGTAAAAAGTGAACGACTACTGTCTAACAGTAGTCGTTCACTGGTAAGTTTATTATAAGTATTGGAACTGAAGTCGGAAGGAACCCGTAATCTTCACTTTTTCTAGTGACCAGTTCTTATTACAAACACCGTGGGTTTGATAGCAGGTGGCGAACACCGAACCCGTCACATACTTTATGCCATTGACTACCTCAATTTTATCGATAGTAACCCCACCCGTGGACGTAATTTCCTCATAGGCACAGTCAATGTACGTGGACAGAAAGCCATGTCCATCCATGGGGTTATCCGACGGCTTGAATACAGCCATGACGGTATTGGGGGCCTCCTTGTTCCCATACCGATATACTCTTTCGATTAAATCGGTAGCCTTGATATTAAAGCTCATTTGGGTTGAGCCCGCCCCGCAAATTACGTACACAAATTCACCCACCCGGGCGCAGCCGAATGTATGGGCTTCGTAAGTAGCATTGTCAATTGACACGTTGAAGAACGTACCTTGACCAACGTAGATCTGGCAGATCAGGGTCACCTTAAATTTCTTGCCCACAAACTCAAGATCGGCCGTAACCAGCACTGGATTTTGTTTGGGCGCAGTCGACGGAGCAGTGTAGGTCGCTCCTGAGCCACCAGGCACCAGTTTACCTTCACCAATCAGATTCCAGTTAGAGCCTAATCCTGGTTTAGCTTTTAGAGGCTTTTCTTTCTGGCTTTTGGGGTAGTTGGAATCGTATATATTGAGCGCTGCGTATAGATCAATTGATTGCCCCAGATCAACATATTCCACTCCGTTACCCGTATTGGAGCCGATAATGGTAAAGTTGAGCTGCGCCTGTTCATACGGCGTCCAGTCGCTAAAGTGTTCCATGGGTACACTGATTTCATGCTTGCTGACGTCAACGCTCGCTCCTGATACGTCGTACCAGATGTGGTCAGTGCGTTGGTAGGAGATGCCTAAATTCTCGGCTTGCTGACTGGAGAGTTTTTTCTCATCGTACTGAACCGTCAGCGTAGCCGGCTTGCTGAAGGTCAGCCCCTCCGGTAAAAACCGATAGGCCAGTCCCAAACCGGTGGAGTTTTTGTTCGTGATAGGCTGGATAGTAATGTCCGTTGTTTTGCTGAGAGCTCCCGCTGGAATGACCAGATTGACTTTACCATCCTCTGAGGTAATGGTGCCTCCCTGAGAACCAATCGCTTTACTAGTCAGACCGCCCTGAGGTTGGCCTACTTCGGTGACCGTACCGGACTGATCGGGCAGTTGCACACTGGTACTGTCGGGTTTGGTGGGATCAGGGATAATCGCATCCGGATCATGCTTGCAGGCGGTTAACGAAGCCAGCAGCCCCCAAGCCAGCACGAGATAATAATGAAGTTTCATGGTATACTGGTGAATGTTCATCAGCGGCTTGTTGTACCACCGCTTTACCACAAAGGTGCTAAGTTGACCAGGCTAGTCACTACTGTAAGCAAGTTGAGCTGTTATAAGCAGTGAATCAATTGCCAGATCATTAGCGCCATCTGTTGTGATAAAATCATACTACCTGTAGTAGCTTATCAGTTTATTACCCTTCTATGAGTCGGGTGATATAAATCATTCCTACCTATTACCAATGCAGTCAGAATCTACCAAACTCAAGTACGCGCAGGCCCGACATCTCTACCTGGAAATAGCTAACTACCCAATTGCCGTCGAAAAATTTAGAGAGTACGGCTTATCCGAAAGGGAGGCCCGAACCTTGGCCGATCTAATCGCGGAAGATGTCAGCAATTATGAAGTAGCTAGAGACGGCTACCAACGAGATTTATGGGGTGGCATCGTTTTGACCCTAATTGGTATTGTTGCCTGGGTTCTTATATCTTCCCCAAAAATGAGCGTTTATAGTCAGCTCAGGATGGTGCGCTGGACAGTGATTGCGGGCACCGTACTGCTCTGGAGGGCATACAAAAAAAGGAAAGTGATCAAGACGTATGAGCGGCTGGACCAACAGCCTTACTGATTGATAAAGGGTGATTAAACACAAATAGCCCCGTCGATTAGGACAGGGCTATCTTTCATCATACTTATTTCTTCTCAATAAGCTGGTTGACTAGCCGCTCCAGCTTCTCGATTCTAGCTGCTATTCATTAGTCTCCTTCCGCTCTTAATTGCTCTTCGCTAACTCGAGGCTGTATAAAGTCAGCTCCATAATCCTTTTCAATAGCTTGGCATCCGTTATTACTGTGGCATATATTTTGCGGCCTATTAGGCCGCTTTATAATAGATATGTGAAAGAATTTAAATACGCAATTAGGGTTACATCAGCAGCAGTGCATATTTTTTTATACACAAAACTCATTTCATTTAGTAGAAGGTATAAGACATTGATATACAGAAAAATAACTTATTAGTAAGCCCTTTCACAACACTGTTCCAGAAGTGGGCGGCATAGGTTTTGTAAAACCGCAGACTAACCTCCTAATAACAGAACCATTATTATGTATAACCTCTACCAGGCAACTTGCGGCTGCCTAACCTGGCGTAGCCATACCTTTCAAAATCGGCCCACTCGTCCGCTGCTTCGAACACATTTCGAGAAAAGAAAAAGATTATTTACTCCCCTTTTTCTCCTGCTATGCCTGTTCAAAATGATCGACATGCAGGCCCAATCTATTTCGGGTACCGTTTATTTTGATGGTAATAACAACGGTAACCAGGACTCACTGGAAACCGGGTTCGCCAATGTAGCGGTTAATGCTTACCGGGCAGGAACATTAGTAACTAGTAGCATGACGGCTGCTGATGGTAGTTATAACCTTTCATCGGGTATTCAGGTGGGAATAAATTATCGACTCGAATTTATTTTACCGCCTGGTTATAATGACGGCGCCGTCGGAAGTGGTTCCAATTCTTCAGTCCAATTTGTGTTGGGAGGTAGCTCCTCGATTGCAATGGGTATTTACGTGCCCAGTTTGTGCGGGTCGGTGGGAACGGCGACTCCCCGTATTCTAGCCGGTTGTATTCCGTTTGTTGGCGACGTGAGCTTAGCATCAAATCCCTATGCCAACCATTCAGCCGGTCGGCTTACTTGTAGCTTATCCCCGCACCGGGACGATTTAACCAAAAACGAGATTGGTGTTCCTTTCGCCTTAGCCGTTCATAAACGCCAAAAATTAGCCTTTTTAACCACCTTATCAACCCCTAATCAGGCTGATTTTCCGCCAGCCCCTGATGGAGCCAGCGCCATATACGTCGTTAACTACTCGGGACCGGATTTTACGTATCAATCCTATAAGCTGCTGGTCAGGTTAAGCGATCTGGGTATTGACGTGAGCAGTCAGTTTCCGCTCTCAGCTGCTGAAGTGAATATTGGCGAGTATGGGTTAGGGGGCCTTGCCATTAGTGAGGATGAACGATATCTCTACCTGTTGAATATGGGCAAAGGCAATATCATCCGACTTGATATTTCTGCTCTTAATTACCAGACAATCCCAATTGGAGGTTTTACATCGCCGGGGCAGTTGCCAATAACCGAAATCGAGATTCCACCGGCCATATCCAACTGTATAAACGGACGTTTTCGGCCATCGGTATTGCGTATGAATGCAGGGAAGTTATACATCGGGGGCATTTGCGACGCGTCAGTTTCCACCGACAACACTGGCCTTTACGCCAAAATCATTGAGATGAACCCGGAAACCGGCAGTAGCCGAATCGTCTTTTCGCATGATTTGACGACGTTTAGGACAGGGGATTTAGAAGCCGCAAATCTACCTCAGGTTCGCTGGCAATACCCGATTAAACCAAGTGTTGCCGATGGCAATCCAGGCGAAAAACAGCCGTTCTTTAGTGACCTTGGCTTTGATGATACGGGTTCGATTATTTTTAGCATTGTCGACCGCAAAGTCTTCTCCATCTTAACCAATCGGGAAACCGGCTACCTGGTTCGCACCTGGCGGCTAGCGGATGGAACGTTCGAACTGGAGTCCGATCGGCAGTCGGGACCTTTTACGAGTGCGGCTCTTATCAGCCATACGTTTAGCACCCAGCCAAGTAATCTGCTCGTTGACAATGGCGGGCCTGGTACTATACAGGGGCCTAAATGGTTTTTTGAACAAGGCATTGATCTATATGATCCATCACCGGGCGTCGAACATAGCTATTTTAATCACGTTAACCTGGCTAATGGAGGGATTTACATTTTACCAGGTACCAAAGAAGTTGTTGTTGGCTTTACGGACCCGGGGTGTGCCAGCACATCGGGCATGCGCTATTTCGACTGGACGAATGGAACGACAAAATACGGAGTCAACCTGAGCAATATTAAGTACTTTTCCATCACCGGTATCAATGCCGTATGCGACCCGGCACCCATCGAAATCGGCAATTACGTCTGGAAAGACAGCAACCGGGACGGTATTCAGGATCCAGAAGAGCCCCCATTAGCGGGCGTTACGATCGGTTTATTTAAAAACTGCTCGGGTGATCCAATCGCAACGGCTTTGACAGATGTCAATGGGACGTATTATTTTTCGTCGGCGGCAGGTAGTTCAACGCCTAGTCGGATTTATGGTCTGGAACTGCAAGCCGACTCGGCTTACTGCCTCAAAATCCTTTCGCTGGGTACCGATCCCGGGGTTACAGGTTTACAGCTCGCGGCCGTATCCCCCGTCCTGGGCGAAACAGCAACTGGCCCTAATTCCACTATCACACTTAGTAACAACGATGCTTTTGTAGTGGCAGGATTACCTACGATTTCAATTCCGATGGGGCATGCCGGCCAGAATAATCACACCTACGATTTTGGACTTATTGACTTACCGTGTAGCCTGACGGCAGGTGTTGCGGCCAGTGCTTGCGATCCGACCACTAATACGTACTCGACCACCGTTACAGCTTCCATCGCGAATGCGGCTTTGCCTGATACAATTACTATCAGTCAGGCAGGCATTACCCGCAGTTTTGCAACCATAACTGGCAGAAACACCATCACGACCGTCTTTTCGGGGTTAGTACCTGACGGTGGGGCTCATACCGTGCTGGTTAGTCAGCCTACTTGTGGATCAGCTTTGCTTACCTTTCAGGCTCCCACGGCCTGCCAACCACGGTTATCACTCGCTAAATTCGTTGATCGCTCCATCGTTAATACTGGCGACACCTTAACCTATAGCCTGGTATTAAGCAATGTGGGACCGGTTTCGACGGCAATGACAGTACGGGACTCGCTTAGTAAAGGCCTCACCTTGCTAAGAGCTTCAGCCAGCGTTCCGATAGGTACCAGGTTTACGCCTGGTCAGCCAGTCAGCTTGTGGGATGTTCCAACCATAGCCGCTGGTCAGAGTCTAACGTTGACGTTTCAGGTACGGGCCGACACGGTGGGTATTGTAACGAACACCGCTACGATTCCGGGCGATACGGTAACTGTTTGCACGCCTGTTCGTATTCAGATATGCGCCGGGTCGTCTTTTACCCTGGTTTCACCTGTTGCACAGCCTGCCTATCAGTGGTATAAAGATGGTTTGCTACTGCCCGGAGCAACCACTAATTCATTCGTCGTCACCGAACCTGGCGCCTATAGTTTGGATCAGGGTAGTGCTGGCATTGTATGTGCGGGCCCCTTTATTGTGGAAACCCTAGCCCAGCCTACTTTTCAGGCTCTGGCTCAACCTAATACCTGTTTAGGAGCATTATCTCAGAACGACGGCCAACTCAAACTGAGCGATTTCACGGCGGGTTATACCTATCAGTATTCGACGGGGAACAGCTTCGATCCGCTGGCATCATTGCCAGGGACTGCCCAACTTATCCCAACTGATGGGATACTGACCACAGCCTTGTCCAACCCCACCATATCTCAGCCATATACAATACGGGTTTACTCAAGTCAAGGGTGTTATGCCGACAAGACGGTAACGCTGACTCATGCAGACTGCCGTTGTCCAACTCCGACGTGCGCCAAGTTTTCGATCACTATAGTTCGGCGACCCACACCGGCTCCTTTTCGTTGAAATAAGAGTGAAATTGTCTTACTTACCTCAGGTCGGATCATCCATAAACAGAATACTAGTTATAATGATCCGACCTGAGCGATTAATTAATACTGCGTCACTTACTTAATCCTCACCAATCTAGCAAAGACTTTCTCAGGATCGCCTGCTCATCCTTATAGTGAATCGTAGTCAGAGATACCTCTGTCGATTTAAGACTGCTTTTGACGATTTATCCCTGGTAACATTCAGGCTACTTAAAAATGATTCAAACCATCTTAACTCATACTTAGTGAAGGCTCGTATGCATCGCATATACAGCCTCTATAACAAATTATTCAAATACTTCTTGGTTTGTTCATCCTCGAAACTGCCTAGGTAATCCTCGGTCGTTTTAAGGCTCGTATGACCCAGGCTTTGGGAGATAAACGCCACCGGCGCTTCGGACCGGAGTAGGATCGTGGCAAAGCTATGGCGTGCTGCATAGGTGTTGACTTCACCCTGAATACCCAATGCCTGGCCAATCCGGCCCATGTAGTGGTTAGTAATCTTTACCAGCTGGCGAATCACGGCCTTTTGCCGCCGGGCATCCATCGCATCGTCGAGATAGGGGAATAAATAAGAAGTCGAAGCTCTGTTTATATTGGCCCGGCTTTCATCAAACAGACTAGCCGTAATTTTTACCTGTTTGGCTTTACGGGTGGTGGTCGTTTTCTGACGAATAAAGGTGGTCGTGCCCGCGTCTAAGTCTACATCCTTCCAGCGGAGCCGGAACACGTCGGCCAGGTTCATGCCGTTGCACAGATATGAAAACACCCAAAAGTCTTTTCCTCGCTATCCCATGGTACTGGGTTCAGCCTGGCCTACTCAACCAATAAGCAGGCGAACTGTCCCTTTTGCCAGCAACGATCCAACCGATCACATGGCTTCTATTTTCGTCAGCCTGAGGATTGGCCAATCAGCGATAAATCAGTCCAGTTGAGGTGGTCCGCCACTGCGGTTACGATTCGCTGTCTGAATCCAGCTTGCCCTAAGCGAACCTTTAGTCAACCTTGTCCGAATTGGCTCCCTGCTAGTGACCCGAGTCAAGCTCATCAAGCGACAAATGTATGGGAGGGCCAAGCTAGATTTATTACGACAGAGAGTACTCTATCGATGCTGAACCACACAAAGTGCGTAATAGCCCGTAATTGGGGGGGGGCCAAGTAGAAAACAAAACCCATTTAACGACTTGAATTATAGCTGGCAAAAGTCATACCTAGCTTTGTATCATATTGATTAGTACGATAATCCTGCCCATTATACGCTTTAGCGAAACCTGCCCAATCGTGTCGACGCAACTGCTCAACTAAACCCTCATTTATGAGGAAATTACAAAAGAGCTTTAGTTGTTCCTTTTCTGACTTTCGCATACGCGCAACAAACTCTGTCAAAGATTTGCAGCCGCACTTCCCAAAATTAAAACCCATTATCTGGAAGAGGCCATAAGATGTAGAAAGGCGTGCAGCATACGTATTTAATTTTTTAGCCTCATCATATAAATCGCAGCTATGTTTTTTGCTCTTCGGGTAACCAGGTCGAAAAGATGGATAACTTAATTGAGGATGACTTTGACCGAATCTGCCACCTGTAAATTTATGAAACTTGTGTGGCTCAAAGCGAATAACCACTCGGCCATTGTGTAAAAAACCTTCCCCTTTTGATTCTACTGTGGTAACTGTTTTGATTTCGGCAACGCCTGTTCCAAGAATTTTGGCTGCCTCCTGAAAGTCATGGTCAGAGAGTCTACGTTTCATTATTTATAACAAGGTTTCCGTTACGAGGCATGTCTTGATTTAATGTAAAAAGTTACAATAATAAACATTGGACAATTGACTTGAAAAGGGGAAAAATCCCCTTTTCAAGTTCCATAAATAATAAAAAACTTTGCTCAAGTAAAAAATATAATCGTCAATACGATAGGGCTAGTCAGATTGTTACAATGTCTTCACCCCTTCCACTCAGCCCCTACAATCCTATACAACTCCTCAAAGTACTGGGCCGAGACTGACGAAAACTGTCCCCTATCCAAGCATCATACCCAAGCTCCCGGCTTGGCGTAACAAGTACAGGTGTCGCTTTTTATCTGGCTGACTATATAAGCGGTTCCATCAGCGTTGAACTGAGCCTCTTTTCCGCCACAGAGTATAAGGAACTCGTTTAGCTCCTGTTTAGCTGATTCTCGGTATTAGATACAGGGTTGAGGTCTACGGGCTTCGCAGTAGTGAATGTGAGTAAGTAGTAGCATTGTGTTGTTTACGGTAGGCAATCAGTTGACGCCCCAGCCTTGAGGGTATTCTAAGAGAAAGTAATCAACCTGCGCCATAGGGGCCGGGGCACTCTAAATGGGAAGAAAAAAGAAACTAGTACAAATTAGCCATAAAAGGCTAAATAAATATATAAGTAAAAATGGAACATACCCTCCGTTTTGTAAAATGTCGCATTTGTACAATTTTCAACGACTTTTCATTAACTAGTTTTGCCATATTAATGCAAGTATATTTTTTATAACTATTATAGAAAATGGGTCATTTGCACGATGTAATAAAAGCACTAAATCTAAAACGTATAGGATGAAATAAAATCGAGGCATTTCTTATTAAATGAGTTTTCTAATACTAAATTTAAAAACTATGCCAAACATTAGTGGTAATGCAATAGATTCCAAAATTGGAAGTTATGTAGGAGCTAATAATCAAAAAATCCCTTTATTAAGCTCCTTTCATTTTCAATTTTTTGCTGATCATCCAGATGACCCAGAAACATCACTACCTAGCGAAAATAAAATTCAGACGATTGAAATTTTGCCAGGTGGTTCATATAGGGATTTATCTCCAAATATAACTCCGATCCCGGCTGCAATTGCAAACGATAAAATCAGCATTGCTTTTAGGGATAAGAATCCAACCGACGTTAATTCTGACAAATATTCTTATTATCTCGAACATATCCTTAAATCTAACGCCCAAGCAAAACGTTTTCGGATTCGCGCAAATGGAATTAGAGCAGTCCATACACAGGAACTCCCACCTCCTCCATCTAAAGGGGAAGGATTCAATGAAGGCCATGTTTTTGTACTCTGTGGCTTTAAATTAAAGTTTACCGGTAATATTGACAATCGGATCGACGCAATTGGCGTGTATGAAGATGCCGGAAGATTGACTGTAGAATTTAATGACAGAACAAGCTTGGATTTATTTGATTACATAGTCGATTACGCATGGGTTAGCAGAACTAATCAACGTGTCGTACTTGGTGAAGAAAGTGGTTCAGGTGTACCGGGTCTAGTTTTAACCGATGTTAAAGGAAAAAAATTAATTAGAGGATTCCGATTTGATTTTAAACAGGGAGATTATAAACTTCAAAGAGTGGGAATTAAAACTTTGGAAAATGGTTTATCGATTTACTTTGGTGATGTGCATCACACCTCTACCGAGCCTAATCAACCTGAACCTCATTATGACTATATGATACGCTGGGCTACGATAAACGATTTCGTAATTACTAATCAGTAAAACAAAATCTTTAGCCGCTGCAATTCGATTGCAGCGGCTTTTTCATTGTACCATGACGGTAGCGAATCACCCCGCTTTGGAAGAGATGCCGCGCCCTAAATACCCTAAACAAACGGTTTTAATGTGCAATGTTTACCTCGCCCAAAAAGTGATTGGACGCTTTATGAAGATCGAGGTGGGAGCGGTGCTGTTCCTTCCTCATCCATCAGCTCTTTAGCGTGTTGCGCGCCACTTTTTTGAGCGTGCCAGATTCGACGCCTGTACTATACCGAATAGGCAAAATTTTAAATATCAACTAATAACTTATGGCTACAATCAAAGTCAATCCGACGGAACCCGTAACTAGCAATAGACAAGCTAAGCTTATGATAGTATCATTTCGGCTAATGCGGTTGACAGTAGGTATTTTGGGCTTAAGCATTGGTATTCTCCTACCTATTATTACCGCTCTCTTATCTAATTGTTACTTTTTGCAAGAGTCTATAAGTCATTATTATTATACGATTGCTGGGGATGTATTTGTAGGTCTGTTATGCGCTGTTGCCTTTTTCCTGATTATATATCCAGGTGAAGGCAGATGGGAAGACCTTTGGGCAAACATAGCTGGAATTTGCGCAATTGGAGTTGCATTATTCCCTACCGGATATCATCAGCAAAATGATGCCTGTACTAGGAAATACTTTGACTATGATAACTGGGTTTCAACTGTTCATTTGCTTTCTGCTGGGGCGTTTTTTATAATTCTAGGCGGAGTTGCCATCTTTCAATTTCCCAAGATAACTGCTCCGATGACCGCTAAAGAGCTTGTTAACAGACAATGGTTTTACAAAGGCTGTGGTATTGTTATGTGGCTCTGCATTGCAGCTCTTGCACCGATGAAGCTTTCGGATAATTATAATCATTTTCTATCCGTCAATAAAGTCGTCTTTTTCGCTGAAGTAATTGCCTTAGTAGCCTTTGGGTGTTGCTGGTTGACGAAAGGCACAGAGCTACAATCGGAAAAAGTGGAATTGCAAAAAAAATAATACTTGGTTAGGAGTTGAATGCCTGATAATCCTCCTTTTACAAATTATTTTCTTTTCAATAGTAGAACTAATCAATAATCCATTCTATTCTTTACCCTTATTACACCTTCTCGACGATTCTAAAAATTCACTTCGGGCAGCTCAGAAATAGCCTGAATTCTGAGACGGATATTCTCTTCTCCAACAACACCGGACATGGGAAGTAAGTAGTTTAGGATGTACGGTAGATAATGTTTGCCAGAGGCCTGTTAGAACGTAGCCAGGGCACTCCAAGAGGAAATAGTACGGTATAAGCCCCCGCGCCAGAGGGTAATCGAAGAGAAGGGTACTCTAAATGGGAAGAGCTATAATAATACGGAAAAATGGGGGGATTTTCCTATGCTACATTTTCACTACCGGTTAATAAAGTCACCGCCATTAACTCTGTAAGTAACCTTGTTTTTCAGAGGCTAACTATATTTCCTATTTTTTCAAACCAAACCCCAATTTATCCTATGAAACACGTTTTTACCTTCCTTTTCCTGCTGATTACTTCGGTTAGCCTACAGGCGCAGATTGTTTTTGATGGGTCGCCCGGCACGAACGCTCCGCCAGCAACGCTGGGTGGGTATACGATGGCATAGCAGATCCGACTATACAACAGTAAGTTCAGTGGCTAGTCCAGTTAGTGGAGCAGTCGCCTTTAGTAGTTCGGTAGAGGTACGCAGTGTGCCGGACAGTTGGGGCTCATGGAGTCACGGCTATACGGGTAAGGTATATTTTGTCACTGATCAACAGTCCATTGCCTCACGCTGCCAGCAGGCACTTTAGCCTTTCGCTTCTATACCGAACCAAACAATTTTAGCCAATACACAATCACTGTTACTACAAATAATGGGACCACATCCGGTGCAATTCCCGTAGATGGTAATTCCGGAGCAAAGTTTTTTGGGTTTATTCCAATCAGTCAGGAGTTACGCTCCAAACCATTACCATTACAGCGCAGGATGGATCTGATGGGTTTGCTTTTGGAGAAATGGCCATCAACCAACCAATCAGTGGAGTGGTCTATGTCAGGGCAAGCTAGCGGAGTGTATCTGTTGCAGGCTAATACGGAAGCCGACGATACAACCCAGGCTCAGCGGCATAGTGTGAAAGTGATCAAGCAGTAAATAAAGTGTTTCATAAGTAGACTTGTAAAGCCCGGTATCGATGGATGCCAGGCTTTCTTTTTGGTACATAAAAACGCCAACGCCAAATGAAGCCAGTGTTTCGGGAATCCATCGTCAAAAGCCTAAAAAGGGAATAATTCAGCCCTTTTGCTACTTGCTGAGCTATTCGCTGGTAACTCAACAAAAAAGCAAACTTACGATGTTGGCCTGTTTTCTGCCGCTCAGGCGGCCCCGTTATATAAATAGCTAACCACTGAATAACTAGCTGAGCCTGTATCCTGTAAAACAATATCCTTTGACAACTATATTTGATTAACAACAAAACGATAGGATGGACATAAAGCAATTTCTACTTCACGACAAGACCATTAACCATTCGGAACTTGCCCGCCGGATGTGGCCGGGTAACAAAAATCCACAGGCCTACTTAAGCAATAAGCTTATTGGAGCTAAGCCCTTTACCCGGCGGGATGCCGAACGGGCATTGGAGGTCATTCAGCAAATGGTTAACGAAATGAGTGCGGTGAGTATAGAAGAAATATATACCAACCCCAAGCCTGGACCACGTAGTAAGCAGGAGTAGGCGATACGTTTCACCAGGAATGATTCCACGATCACAGGGCAAAGCATCGGTGGAAAGGTAACTATATGTGGTTACTCTGGAAGGGCATAATCCATGCTCTATTGATGCCATTAAATGATAGCAAGCCCGGGCAAATTTAATCAATCCACTCGCTTATGGTATAAAGACATTATGTCATGATTAACTACAAGGCAATGCTGATTAGCATAGTATGAGCCTCTCCGTGCCGCGGGCCAACCGGGTAACGGAAATTCGCGCATTGCATCCTGGAATGATTCGGTTGTTCGTCAGCGAATATTATAATCTGCTTCCCAAAGCAGGTACCTATCACTTTAACACGCTGGACAGCATGGTATCGTCCATTCTGCAAACGGGAACCAAACCTCTGATGGCAAACTCGAACCCTGGGCGGTTCATTACTGGTCGCTGGAATAAGCCAGGGATAACCGAGTGATACAGGTACACTAGTATGAAAGCTTGATCGGCTATTATTTCCTTCTCAAACTAATTGTGAAGCTAATGGCTATAACCTCATAAATCCCTCTTTTTACTATCTGTCTAACTTAATTCGTATACTACGAACTTAGATTAACGACCTTAGACTGGATTCACTACTGACATACTGCTGTCACTCCCTGGGCTTTTCTTTGTAGTGTCAATCAATCGACAACTTTAACCACTAGCAAGCCATGGAAAACACAGCGCAGCTCCGCCAAACGATGGATCAGAGCGTCATCTCACCCGAGCAACTTCTTGCCCATTGGCAGGGACACAGGGGACTCACTCGCCGGGTGATCGAAGCCTACCCCGACGAGCACTTCTTTTCATATACCCTGGGAGGCATGCGACCTTGTTCAGCGTTGATTGACGAAGTACTGCAGATGGCCGACCAGAGCCTGCAGGGCGTTATTTCGGGCGAGTGGCCGTCATTTGGAGATGGTGCTGAAGCACCACCCAAAGCTACGACGAAGGAGCAGGTACTGGCACAGTGGGATCGGGTGACCGAGCAGATTAATGCCCATTGGCCACTGATTCCACGCTCTCGTTTTCAGGAGGTCGACAAGGCTTTTGGTCTATATGAAGGACCAATCTACTGGTTTCTTTTCTACCTGATCGATAACGAAGTTCATCACCGGGGTCAGTTGTATGTCTACCTACGCACCCTGGGCGTAGAACCGCCCGCTTTCTGGGATCGTCCTCAGGTATAGTCTGCCAGTATCTCTTATAGGCCAATACAAAAAAGTCTTTGCCAAACATTGTTTGGCAAAGACTTTTTTGTATTGGATAACCACCCCGTTTGGGGCGTTGGTGTTTTAATCTGACTTTGGTACAGCCACCATCAAGCTCCATTTCCGCTGGTCCCAGAATCGGTGCCAGACCCCAGCCTCATCCGCCTTATAGAAGCCTGACTTGCGCTCATGCCTGCCCGGTTCAATGATCGTCCAGCAATCCCCTTTCAGTAGTCCACACAGCTTATGTATCGTACCCGCCTGTACCTCGTGCGTTGTCCCCGGTAGGCGCTTCACCGTTGTCAGAGCCAGCTTCCCGTCGTCTGTTAGCTTCGCCACTACTTCAACGTATCCGCCCGATAGAATGGTCGTGCGAAATGACCATGGGTGATCATGAAACAGTTCATCAGTAGCTGCCGTAAAATGATGCAGCACCCGGCCACCGCCTAAGTGATATTTAGTAAAGGTTTTATTCATTCGCTCCACACGAACGATGCTTTCTGGAGTTAAATATGATTCCATAGATTTCGTTTAACCTGAGCATTCGGACGCCCTAGCAGTTCTTTTTGATAAAGGTAGTAATGGATTCATCTCGTATGAGCATTCCATCATTACCAAAAGTGGTTCAGAACCAAGTTGACCGATTTTGCATTGTTAGTGCGTCAATCGGCAAGTTAGCAGTCGGGTTAATGATGATCATTATTTCTAATAAGCAAAATCCCACAGTATGTTAACTAGAATTTTCACACCTTTCCCAATTTTGGAAACGGAAAGGCTTACTCTCAGACAAGTAGTAATTAATGACGAGCAGGAAATATTTACGCTGCGTTCTGATAGTGAAATAAATAAATACCTTGACAGACAAATAAGCGATACTATTGATGACGCAAGGAATTTTATAAATAAGATTAATGAGAATAGTCGTAAAAACGACTCATTATATTGGGCAATAACGTTGAGTAATAAAACTGTTTTGGTTGGGACAATTTGTCTTTTTGGCTTTTCAGATAAAAATGGCAAATGCGAAATTGGCTATGAACTTTTGCCAAATTTTCAAGGACAAGGAATAATGAGGGAGGCTGTCGAGAAAGTGATTGATTATGCCTTCAATACCATTAACGTTGAAGAAATTGAAGCATATCTTCACAGAGATAATCAGCGTTCCATAAAGCTGTTGGAGAAACTCTCGTTCAGGTTTTCAAATAAGGCTGATAATACAGATTCTGATTTGATATGCTACAATTTGAAAAACCAGGGCTAGATAGTTTATATGCGATAGTATTTATAGTTGCAATTTTCCTCTTGATAAGAGATATAAGAAAATAAGTGAACGTGCTACCTTTTACTGGTCAGTTTTTACTAGTCAACAGTCGATTGAGGTCCCCCAATACTGGCTCTTATGCACTTTGTGTGGCTTCAGTGCTTGCATGATCTGATCTGCGGGCCTGGTGATCTGTCTAAATGAACCTCAACTTCCATCGCTTTGGCGACCCGGTTCCGATTTATTTGTCCAAGAGCCATGAGACTTTATTACGGCTTATCCGTAAATGGCAGCCTGCGGTCTCGCCCACACCCCAAGCTTTAAGGGTTGACGATTGCCGGGGCGCCGTCGCGAGCCGTACGTAAAACGAAGACATACGGCACAATCTTTGTCGATCTAGAGCGCCATCAACCCATCGCTCTGGACAGTATGCTCGTGGTGCAGGTGAAGGCGCTCCTCAGGCTCAGCAAGTTGCCGATCGGTGGCACTTACTACTTTAACAAACTGTTCCCGAACAGGTACTGATTACCGACTAATTAAAGGATTGGCAGGCAACGCATTACGTTTACTCAAAAGAGTGATTGTAATTAGTAAAAAACATATAGCTTGCCAGTAATTAATCATCCTTTTCTTAATCGTAACCATCATGAAACTCAATCGGTATTTGCTCGGCGTGAGCTTACTCTGCACAACGTTGCTGTTTAACTGCGGAAGCAGCAAGGAGGAAGAAAAAGAGAAAGAAGAAGCCAAAGACGAAGCATCCGTTTCGGCGTTGGGCGCTATAAGTGCCGCCAAAGAGATGGCCGAACAGGCTGCCGAAATGGGCAAAAACGGCCCCGCAGAAGCTGTAGATTTCCGGACACTCAAAGAACTATTACCCGCTGATGCCGACGGCTTACCCCGCAAAGAAGCAACCGGTGAAAAAAATGGCGCAGCTGGCTTTGTGATCTCGACCGCGAATGGCAAATACGCAAATGATGACAATAGCGAATCTGTCGAGTTATCAATTGTCGACGGCGGTGGCACCCCGATGTTAATGGGCTTGGCAGCCTGGTCGATGATTGAAGTTGATAAGGAAACCGATACGGGTTACGAGAAAACAGGAAAAATCGGTGATAACAAGTCGTACGAGAAATACGATAATGCCAGCAAGAATGGTGAAATCGACCTGCTGGTTAACAAGCGGTTTATTGTATCAGTAAAAGGCCAGGGCGTTAGTATGGATAAAATCAAAGCGGCTCTCGACGACGTCGATCTGGATAAGTTGAAATCATTGAAGTAAAAAAGTTCAGCCCACGACTAAAGTCATGGGCTGAACTTTTTTCATTTGTTCTTTCTAAAATCTCACTCAAACTGGTCGTAGAGTACTTTTCTGTCCACTTTATCCGGTAAAGGTCCCTGGCGAGTGAGTTTCATTTTGGCCATAGCCGCGCCCGCATGAGCACAATTGCCGGGTGCATAACCATCCAGATAGGCGGTCAGGAATCCAGCCCAGTAAGCATCCCCCGCGCCTGTAACATCCACCACATCGATCTTCCGGCCGGGAATGTGCGCTTGTTTAGCCCCTTTGTCATACGAAACTAGACTACCATTTGGCCCCAGTGTGAAGCAAATGATCGAAGCCCCCATCCGGTGGAAGTCCTCTAATACTTTCTCAGGTGTTTGTCGCGCGCCATACAACCGCTCTACATCATCTTCGCTTACTTTCACCAATGCTCCAGCGGCAAAATAATCCGTTAAAACGCGCCATGCCTGATCGCGGTCAGGCCAGATGGTAGGTGCATAATTGGCGTCGATGGTAACCTGACAACCAGCAGCCCGCGCCCGTCTGGCTCCGTCTATAATCGTATCCTGCGCGGGCTGTCGACTGAGGGCAAAACAGGTTGTATGAAATAATTGAGCTTGGGCCAGTAATGAATCGGGCAGTTGGTCGGGCGTAATCAGAGAATCAGCGTGCCGGTAAGCAACAAAGTCAGGCGTACCAGCCGTCCGCGATACGACCACAATCGTAGTCGGCTCCAGTAGATCGGCGTTAACAAACTGTGTATCAACACCTGACTCAGCTATTTGCCGGGTTAGATAGCGCCCGATATTGTCGTGACCAACGCAAGCGACTAACGCAACCTTATTGCCCAGTCGGGCCATGTTAGCTGCCATATTAGCCGGACTACCTCCCTGATACCGGCGAAAATCCTGCGCGTCGAGTAAGCTACTGGAAACGTGATGACCAATAAAATCGGCCAGTAATTCACCCACGGAAAGGAGGGCGTAAGGACGTGTAGACGATGTTGTCATGTAAGTGATTACGAACTGCGACCGCGTAGGCGGCCTCATTACGAGCTACGATTTAGGAAGATTTGATCGTAAATCGTAGCTCATAATCCTTAAATTCCATTAGTTGCCGCCGGGTTCGACAGGAAAGGCGGCTTCTTCACTTTGCCGGTTTTCCTTTACGAGAAAACAGGCCCCCGCAGCCAGCAGGAGGCAAACCCCGGCCAATGCCAGCGCATTACGCGGATCGTTTTTGAGTAGTGTGGGATAAAAAAACTGCACCGTCAGGTTGTTAACGATCTGAGGAACAACGATAAATCCATTGAAAATACCCATGTAAACGCCCATACGTTCTGCGGGAACGGAACTCGATAGCAGCACATAAGGCATCGACAGAATAGAGCCCCAGGATAATCCTACCAGTGTCATTCCGATAAAGAAAGCGTATTTATCGTTTGACAATTGCATCGACAGAAAACCTAGTCCACCAATAGTCAGGAAAAGGGCATGCGTTCCCCGGCGCCCGATCCGGTTTGCAATGGCAGGCAGGAAAAACGAAATGGTAAAACAGCCCACATTGAACATCGCAAAGCACAAGTTACCCCACTCGGTCCCCTCCTGAAATCCAGGCGATTCAGCCGTTGGCGCATTAAATGCATGGCGGGCCACAGCCAGCGTTAGGTACTGCCACATAAGCGGCAGGGCAAACCAAGTGAAGAATTTGACCCACCATAACTGCTTCATGGTTGTTGGCATTTCTTTGAAGGCCATAAAAATTTCGGAGAACGCACCACCGATGCCACTCCCCTCCTTTTTCATCCGGTTGAATTCCTCCATATCCTCGGGCGGATATTCGTCCGTAGTGTAAATCGTCCAGATAACAGCCAGTATCACGGCAATACCGCCAATGTAAAATGGGTATTTAATACTGTTGGGGATGACGTTAGCCGCTACAACTGCGGTCGATGTCAGGCCAAGCAACCGGAAAATTGTGGGCATTAAGTTCGCCAGTGTTTGCCCGAACCCGACGAAAAAACTCTGCACGGCAAAGCCCAGATCGCGTTGCTGATCGTTGAGTTTGTCACCGATAAACGCCCGGAAAGGCTCCTGGGTAATGTTAAGGCCGGTATCCAGAATCCACATCAGACTGGCCGCCATCCAGAGCGCCGACGAATTAGGCATCAGAAACAGGGCCAGACTGGTTAAGATAGCCCCAATCAGGAAAAATGGCTTCCGACGCCCCCAACGGGTCGACCAGGTTCGGTCACTAATGGAGCCGATAATTGGCTGTACGATAAGCCCCGTAATCGGGCCAGCCAGCCATAAAATGGGGATACTGGCTTCGTCGGCATTCAGATACCGGAAAATAGGACTCATGTTGGCTTGTTGTAATCCAAAACCGTACTGAATGCCGAAAAAGCCAAAACTCATATTCCAGATCTGCCAGAAGCTCAGATTTGGCTTCGCGGTTTTGGCAGATTTCTGGACGCTTCCCGTTTGCATAGATTCTAGTATATTTAAAAGGTCATCATAGGTTTGAAAGCAATAACCGACAATTATACATAGCGATTAGCAGGATATGGAGATATTCTTGGCTTATTTTTTTGAAAAGACGTACTTTTGAGAATGATTCCCAAAATGTGGCTAGACGCCATTCTTATACTGGCGGGTTTTATGGCATTCTCTCAGATCGCTCTGGCCACCGCTACGACCGACTCGACCCAGAAAGTCATTGTGCGGTCTGTCACGCTGAAAGGAAATTACCGTACTCGTGATAAAATTATCCTGCGGGAAATGTCGCTACATATCGGCGACTCCGTTCGTCTGGCCGATTTACCCGGCCGGGTTGCCTGGGATCAGCGTAATATCAACAATACAACTCTGTTCGTAACGGTCGATATTACTACGCAGTTGAGTGAATCAGCCGATACTACGCAATTGGCTCAGATCGACTTAACCATCGTGATGAAAGAACGGTGGTATCTCATTGCTTATCCTGTTTTCGATCTCGCCGACCGCAATTTTAACGAGTGGTGGTACGACCGTGGGCATGATTTCCGACGCGTTATCTACGGCGGTCGGTTAAGTTATCGCAACGTAACCGGTACCAACGACCGGCTTCAGGTTGTGATTGAGCGCGGATTTCTTCAGCGAACTGTTTTGTCCTATGCCAAGCCTTACATTGATAAAGCGCAACGAATCGGCCTCCGGTTAGACCTGGCCTACATGACCAATAAAGAAATCCCGTACCGAACCGCTTTTGATAAATGGGTTTATTTTCGGGATGAGCAGGTACTGCGCGAACGGGCCTACGCCAACCTCATTCTCACGCACCGACGCGGGCTTTATCATTATCATACCATTAGTGCCCTCTACAGCCGAAACACCATTGCTGATACTATTGCCCGGCTTAACCCTGATTACTTTCTAGATGGTCGCACCGAACAACATTCGCTATCGTTGGGCTACAGTTATCGGTACGACCGACGCGACAACATCGTTTATCCATTACAGGGAACCCTGATTGCGGGAAATATTGGGGTGTCGGGCATTTTACCGAACGATAATTTCCATTTCCTAGATGTCTCTGCATCCATCACGCGCTACTGGCCGCTGGGCGGAAAGTTTTATGCCGCCGGCAGCCTCCGTGGCCGTACGACCTGGCCGAATCGACAACCATACTTTAACCTGCGCGGCTTAGGCAACAACCTCGACATGGTGCGTGGCTACGAACTATACGTAGTTGATGGGCAGCGGACGGCAGTCTGGCGTAATAGTCTACGCTATCAGTTATTCAACGTTCGAAAGCAGCTTAACTGGTTGCACATCAGGCAGTTCAATACCGTCCCAATTGCCGCTTACCTGACCGCCTTTGCCGACGCGGGTTACGTGAGTAGTACTGTGGCGGAGCAGTACCAGAGTAACCTGGCGAATCGTCCTCTAATGGGTACCGGTCTTAGCCTCGACATTGTGAGCTTCTACAATCTGGTTTTCCGATTCAGCGGAACCATCAATGCCCAGGGCAAAACGGGCTTCTTCTTCAATCTGGTACAGGAACTATAAACTCAGTCTCCCTCCGGCTTTAATTTCCCTCTTTTTAGTAAGCTAGTTATTATTACCTAAGTAGCAAAATTACTAACAATAGGTATACAAAAATTACAAATAAAACAATTAAATTGCCTCGTTTAAGTACGTATTTACATCAACCCACCATCTACTCTATGCCCAATTTTACGTCTCTTGTTTCTTTCTCTCAAATTCAAACTCTTAACCGCCAAAAGTCACCCTCCCCTTTCCGCATCCGAGCTATTTACCAGCTCTTAGTCTGGTTGATGAGCCTCTTTGGATTTACTCACTTAGCAAGCGCCCAAACAACACCGCCCATCAACTGGCAGAAAACCTACGGCGGGTCAGGTAGTGACATTGCCTACGCCATGAAACCCACGCTTGATGGAGGTTACATAGTAGTAGGCTCTACTGAATCTAATGATGGAGATGTATCAGGAAACCATGGAGGTACAGATTTCTGGATCGTTAAACTCGATGCAACTGGGGCCAAAATCTGGCAGCAAACTTTGGGCGGTTCGGGTACTGATGTTGCCCGGGGCGTGGTTACTACTTCGGATGGGGGATGTGTGATAGCGGGTTATACCAATTCACCAGACGGTGATGTAACCGGTTTTCATGGAGGCACCTACACCTATTATGAAAGTGTGGGAGGAGTAAATTATGAACATACCAGGTATATGTATGATTACTGGGTGATCAAGCTAGACAGATCAGGCAACATAGTCTGGCAGAAAACCCTGGGTGGAACGGGTGATGATCAGGCTAATGCCATTACGGCTAGTTCGGATGGGGGATTTATAGTCGCCGGTTCAGCAGGCAACACCAGCGGGTATGTGGGAGGTTACGAAAGCGGAGATGTATCGGGTAACCGTGGAGAAATTGACTTTTGGGTCGTCAAGTTGACCAATTCGGGAAATTTAGTGTGGCAGAAAAGCCTGGGTGGTTCGGGTAGCGACTATGCCTACGCTGTTACGGCCACCTCCGATGGGGGCTGTGCGGTAGCGGGTTATACCATATCCAATAACAAAGATGTGACAGGCTATCATAAAGATCCGTCTAGTGCCTGGTATTATACTGACTACTGGGTCGTCAAGGTTGATGGTTCGGGCAACCTGGTCTGGCAGAAAGCACTGGGCGGAAGTTATTCGGATACGGCTTTTGCGTTGACAACTACTGGTGACGGAGGCTACGTAGTGGCGGGCTATAGTGTATCTAGTGATGGTGACGTGACAGCTAAAAATGGAGGTCAGGATTTTTGGGTCGTCAAACTAAATGGATTAGGAAATATAGTCTGGCAAAGAACTATAGGTGGATTCGGCAGTGATAATGCTTATGCGGTAACCGCCACAACCGATGGAGGATTTATAGTAGCAGGCGAAACCAATCCTATCGATAATGCAACCTATCCAGACCGGTTGGATGTCCGAGCCGTCAAACTGGACGCTTCAGGGGCCATAATCTGGGAGAAGACATTGGGCGGCACTAAAGAGGACCGCGCATTCGCCGTATTGACGACGGCCGACGGGGGCTTTATGGTAGCAGGCAGCACGGCTTCCAGCGATGGCGATGTGACTGGCAACCGTAGCAGCAGGGACTTTTGGGTCGTTAAGTTGGGGGCCGTTGCTCCCCTTATTTCTAATCTACAGTTTAGCCACGATCCTGTTTGTTCCGGTAAGCCGGTTTTGCTGACGGCTTCCATCAGTAACATTACTGGTCCATACAACTACACCATCACTAACGGAGCTAGTGTTAATCGACAGGATACCAGTTCGGTGGCCATCTTCTCCCAGACGCTTACTATTGGCGACTCTGGGCTACAATCACTTACCCTCACAGTAAGTAATACAGCAGGCAGCAACTCAGCCGTCCGACGGATTACGGTGGTTAATGATGGGAACTGCACGATTCCTACGCCCTGTGTTGCAGTCTGGTCCGGAACCTGGGACGCATCTTCTATCTGGCTATGCGGTCACGTGCCGACTGTGGCTGACCTGGTTATCCTTAGTCCCAATCAGTATGTTCTCATACCAAGCTACTACTCAGCGCAGGCGCAACGAATCAGGTATAATGGTGGTAGATTGCTGTATAATCCAGGAGCTAAGCTATTCTTGAAAGGCGATTGATGCCAATTACCTATTAGCACTTAAGGTAAAACTAGTTCTCTCATCAAGATATTAACTCCCGTATCTATACGTCAACTTTTATGTATCTCACCTTTTTCCCTCAAAAGTCCGCACCCACTATTATGCAGATTCTACGTCCTTATACTATCCGTATTTTTTGCCTACTGCTATTCTGGACACTACTCTTCCTCAGCTTATCTCTCTCGGTAGTGGCACAAACGCCAACGATTACCTGGCAAAAAACGCTGGGCGGATCGCGCAATGATTATGCTTACGACGTGCAAAATACCTCGGATGGTGGCCAAATAGTAGCAGGCTTTACTGACTCTAATGATGGCGACGTAACAGGCAATCACGGATCTTTTGATATGTTGGTCGTCAAATTTGACGGTAATGGTAATAAGCTTTGGCAGAAAGTCCTGGGAGGGTCAGGACGGGAATTTGCCCATGCCGTTACCCAAACCTTGGACGGCGGTTATGTTGTGGCGGGATTTACTGAGTCTTATGATGGTGACGTGACCAGTAACAATGGTAGTGCTGACTTCTGGATCGTAAAGCTGGACGGCAATGGCAATAAGATCTGGCAGAAAGCCTTGGGTGGGTTAAGAAATGAAGTTGCTCATGCCGTGATAGCTACCTCAGACGGCGGATATATCGTGGCGGGCGACACCGAATCCAATAATGGAGATGTATCTGGTAATCATGGATATTCTGATTATTGGGTGGTTAAACTCGATGAGGCTGGCAACAAGGTCTGGCAAAAAACCTTCGGTGGATCTGGAGAAGACCGGGCCGCTGATATAAAAGCCACCCTGGATGGCGGATATATCGTATCAGGACATATATTTTCTAATAATGGGGATATAACGGGTTATCATCCTTCCTCAACTGTTGATCCTTTACCCGATTACTGGGCTATCAAGATAGATGGAGCAGGCAACCTAATCTGGCAGAAAGCGCTGGGCGGATCAAATACTGATTATGCCGTGTCGGCGGTTAACGCTCCGGATGGAGGCTATGTGGTAGCAGGCTTTACTTTTTCTGTAGATGGCGATGTGACAGGCAATCATGGCAATTCTGACTACTGGGTTATCAAGCTGGATGGTTCAGGAAACATAGTCTGGAAAAAGGCCCTGGGCGGAACAGGACAGGATGATTGCTATGGTTTGACAGCCACGAATGATGGAGGATATGTTGTGGTGGGTAATAGTAATTCTACCGACGGCGACGTAACAGGCAACCATGGGGGTGCTGATTATTGGGTGGTTAAGCTAGATGGTAATGGTAATAAAGTCTGGCAGAAATCCCTGGGTGGCTCAAAAGATGATCGAGCATTAGCCGTGATTGGAATGGCTGATGGGAGCCTGGTAACGGTAGGTAATAGTATGTCTAATAATGGCGACGTGACCAGCAACTATGGAGGGGCAGATTTATGGATAGTTAAATTAGGTGCTAGCGGGTTAACTATCTTGAATCTAACGGCCAGTCATGACCCCGTCTGCGCGGGTAAGCCAGTCCTTTTGACGGCTTCAATCGGAAATAATTCTGGCAACTACAGCTATACCATCACCAATGGAACGGGTGTCAATGTGCAGGGAACCAGTTCGACCCCGGCCTTCACACAGCCATTTACCGCCAGCGGCTCCGGGCTACAATCATTGTCACTAATAGTAAATAATGCCGGAATTAATACCCTGGCCATCATACCCGTTACGGTTATCAGCGACGGTAATTGTAACATTCCAACACCCTGTGCTTCCCTTATTTCCGGAGACTGGTCCAACCCGGCTACTTGGCTATGCGGTCATGAGCCAACCGTTAATGACATTGTTATTATTAATCCTAGTCATGTGGTTAGTGTTCTGAATAATTCGGCACAGGCGCAGCGGATTAGATTTAATGACGGTAGAATTAGGTATGCCAGTACAGGAACTAAAGTTTTTGTCAAAGGGGAGTGATTTAAAGAGTATTTACCAGTAGAAAAGCCGGACTGTCTAACAGTTCGGCTTTTCTATTTGAAGATAATAGAGCAACTAGTTCCGTTCATCAATACCCGTATCCAATCCGGCCACTACGTAACCAATCATACAAATTTTGATGCGCTAAACTAGTTGACTTCCATACATTTGATCCGTCAACCGACTAAATTTCGTCAACTCCAATGTAGGCGTATCTACCTCATTTACCGACTAATAAGTCAAGCAACCGTTTACGAAGTAGGCCATTCGGCTCTCCTGTTTTCTCCGTAGTTTTCTGTTACCCTAAACAAATTAATTAGTTCAACATGGAATTTTTGCCACTCATGTCAACCTGGGGCTGGGTTGCCCTGGTCTTTTTGGCCGTTGTACTTTATAAATTAGTGCTGCGGTTTCTGTTCGGTATGGTCATCGTTCCCGAAGACCGTATAGGTCTCGTCACCAAAAAATACGTCCTCGTTGGCACTGATCGAGGTTTACCCGACGGTCGCATTATCGCCACCAAAGGCGAAGCTGGTTATCAGGCACAAACCCTGGCACCAGGCCTCTATTGGTGGATGTGGCCCTGGCAGTATGGCGTCACGATGCAACCGTTTACAATCGTGCCGGAAGGTAAAATTGGGCTGGTTCTGTCCAACGACGGAGCCGAACTCCCGACGGGTAATATCCTGGCCCGACGCGTCGATTGCGACAATTTTCAGGATACCGAACGCTTCCTAAGCAGCAATGGTCAAAAAGGTCGCCAGACAGGTGTGCTGACGCCGGGCACTTATCGGATTAATACCTATGCCTTCACGGTTACGATTGCCGATATGACCGTTATACAGGAGAACATGGTCGGTGTTATCACGACGCTTGACGGCGCTCCTCTCCAACCAGGTCAGATTGCGGGTAAAAATGTCGAAGGTCATAACAACTTTCAGAACGTCGATTTCTTTCTGCAAAACGGGGGTAATCGGGGATTGCAGCCGCAGGTTGTGCTGGCCGGTTCGTATTACATTAACCCCTGGGCGGTGCAGATTGAAGAAATCCGAATGACAGAAGTGCCGATTGGTCATGTTGGCGTTGTGATTTCGTACATCGGGGAGGATGGCGAAGACATAACCGGCGAGTCGTTCAAGCACGGCAACATCGTTCGGAAAGGGTTCCGGGGCGTCTGGATGGAACCGCTGGGGCCAGGTAAGTATCCGATTAACACCTATACGATGAAGGTAGAAGGTGTGCCAACGACCAACCTCGTATTGAACTGGGCCAACGCCCGCACCGAATCACATGACCTCGACCGGAATCTGTCGACTATTACAGTGCGATCGAAAGACGGTTTCCCGTTCAATCTCGACGTGGCGCAGATCATTCATATTCCGTCGGCCGAAGCCCCAAAAGTGATTGCTCGTTTCGGTAGCATGAACAATCTGGTTTCGCAGGTATTGGAGCCTACTATTGGTAACTATTTCCGGAACTCAGCGCAGGACTCTGACGTGATCGCCTTCCTGAGTACACGGAAAGAACGGCAGGAAGCCGCTCGTGAACACATTCGGACAGTATTGGAAGTCTATAACGTAAACGCAGTCGATACGCTCATCGGTGACATTGCCCCTCCGGACAGCCTGATGAAAACACTGACCGACCGGAAAATTGCGCAGGAAGAAGAAAAGACCTACGAAACGCAGCGAATGGCGCAGGAAAAACGGCAGGGCATGGAGCGCGAAACAGCCCTGGCCGATATTCAGCGCGAAGTCGTGAAAGCGCAGCAAAGCGTTGAAATTGCCCAGCGCACGGCTGATGCCGCCGTTAAAAAGTCGGAGGGGGAAGCCCGCAGCCTGAAATTACAGGTAGCCGCCGAATTGGAAGCCACCAAAATCAGGGCCGAAGCCAACGCAGAAGCTCGTCGTCGACAGGCTGCTGCGGATGCGGAAGCGACAAAGCTTACCGCCGATGCTGAAGCTGAACGTATTGCTAAAACGGGTTCGGCCGAAGCGGAGAAAATTCTGGCCGTTGGTCGCTCAACTGCCGAAGCCTATGAATTGCAGGTGCGGGCCATGGGTGAAGAGAACTTTACTCGCTTCAAGATTACCGAGGAAATTGGTAAAGGTCAGATTCGCGTTATCCCTGACATCGTCATCAACGGCACTGGCAACAGTTCCGAAGGCTCGCTCAACGGGCTGATGGGCTTGAAACTGCTCGAACAAATCGAAGAGCGCAAAACTGGTAAGCCCATCAAAATCGTCGACGTAGTTAAGCCGGTTGAGGGCAACGGCGAGAAGAAATAACAGTAATGCGCTGGTACGGCATGCCGTACCAGCGCATTACTGTTATTCAGCCTGCATCATCTGCCGTAATTGCTGAAGTTCGCGGTTCTTCTGCCGGATGTCTAAGCCGTATTTTTTTAGGATACTGATGGCTAAACTTTGTTTGTGTACTTCATCGGCACCGTCCCAGATACGGGCACCCCGCTCATGCCGGTACATAGCCGCTAGCACTGTATCGTCGGTTACACCCAATGCGCCATGCACCTGAATGGCGCGGTCCAGCACCCGCAGAAACGCATTGGCGACGTAGAATTTAATAGCCGATACAGCCTCCCGTACATTACTTAACCCAACCGTGTCGATCATGTGCGCGGTGTTTAGTACGTAGAGTCGACAGGCATCGATTTCAGCGCGACTTTCGGCAATGAAATCCTGAATAAACTGTTTCTCACCCAGCATTACACCGTCTTCGATTTCGCGTGTAGCCGCTCGCTTACACATTAGATCTAACGCTCTCTCTGCATTACCAATCCAGCGCATGCAGTGGTGAACGCGTCCTGGCCCGAGCCGCTCCTGGGCCAGCCGGAAACCCAGTCCTTCGCCTGCAATTATATTTGACGCTGGTACCCGACAATTGGTATAGGTCACTTCGGCATGGCTAAACCAGCCTTCGCCCGCTTCACCGAACACCGGAATATTCCGTTCGATGGTAAACCCAGGTGTATCGGTTGGCACGATAATCATACTGGCACGCTGATGAGGAGCCGCGTCGGGATTGGTAACGGCCATCACTACGGCAAAGGTAGCTCCGTCGGCCGAGGAGGTAAACCATTTATGTCCGTTGATAACGTACTCGTCTCCATCTCGGACAGCCAGCGTTGCCATGCGCGTTGGATTTGAGCCCGCAAATTCAGGTTCGGTCATCGAGAAACAGGAGCGAATTTCACCAGCCATCAATGGCTTCAGGTACCGCTCTTTCAATTCGGACGACGCGAATTTATTAAGTAGTTCAATGTTGCCAATATCAGGTGCCTGGCAGCCAAACACGTAATGCCCGAAAAATGGCGCCCAGGCCAGTTGTTCGCTAATCTGACCAAACTCGCAGAGGGTAAGGCCATACCCTCCTTCCGCTTCCGAAAGTGCTAATCCCCATAGTCCAGTCGCTTTCACCTGCTCCCGTTTTTGGTCCAACACCGGAATCAGAGCCGCCAGGTTATGATGCGAAAAGCCTTCTTCAAGCGGAATCAGTTCGGTTTGTACAAAATCGCGAACACGAGCTAAGAGAGGTCTGACGCGTTCGGTGATGAAAATCGTTTCCATAGTTGGCAAATTATGGGATTTTGCTGTCAAAATAACACTGCTTTATACGCGGGCTTCCACCCACGCTACAATAATTCACTCCGCCCCTGTAAACCGCCGGTATGCACAGCTACTACGGTTGCGCCGTCTTCAAAAAATCCCTTCTTGGCTAAATCATAGATTCCATACAGCATTTTTCCAGTATATATCTGTTCCAACAAAAGCCCATTTTTTTGCTCAAAAGCACGAATAAAGGCAAATAATTCAGGTGTAGTTTTTGCGTAACCGCCACAAGAGTATTCCGTCAGCAATTGATAATGCGTAGTTGTCTCATTGCTAATAGGCAACTGAAAGTCAGCCGCTTTTAACGCCAAGAATGCTACTATCGTTGTTTCAGCCGGAGCCGTTTGTATTAATCCGGCAACCGTTCCGCCCGTTCCAACCGAACAGCATACGTAATCGGGAGAATAACCTAACTCAGCCACAATTTCCGGTATGATTTCAGCGGTTCCGCGAATAGCTAATTCATTGGTTCCACCTTCGGGTAGAATGTAGCAAGGGCCAAAACGTTCGGTCAAACTAGTCAGAAAATTGGAATCTTCTTTCCGTCGATAATCCGCCCGGCTGATGAAGTGAAGTTTCATGCCAAAAGCTTCGCAGTTTTGCAGCGTTTTGTTACGTGGCATGTTTGCCAACTCCTCTCCGCGCACAATTCCGATGGTTTGAAAGCCCAATGCCTGCCCAGCTGCGGCTACTGCGAAAAGATGATTGGAAAACGCACCGCCGAAGGTTAATAAGGTTTGATAACCCTGCTCCTTAGCCGCCAGCAAATTGTATTTGAGCTTGCGCCACTTATTGCCCGATACCAGCGGATGCAGCAAATCATCGCGCTTTACAAACAGGCGAATGTTCACCGGTTCAGGAAACGGATTATCGAATTGTTGCAGTGGTGAATTAGCTGGAAGCATGTAGCTGTGTGTAATACGGACAAGATGCCGGAATGCCGTATCACCGCGCTACACATCATCACCGCCTTGCCTAAAATCGTAAATTTGCCAAACTTTTAATAGAATACCCACTATGGCAGAAACGGTCGAGGAATTTTCGGAGGACGAAGAATTATATGAACACCATCGGATTGTGGTCGATAAAGGGCAGAGCTTGCTACGTATCGACCGTTTTTTGATGGATCGGCTGCAAAACGCCACGCGGACGAAAATTCAGGCAGCCATCGATTCAGAATCTGTTCGGGTTAACGATAAACCCACTAAGTCCAGCTATAAAATTAAGCCTGAGGATATCATTACGGTATCGTTGCCGCACCCGCCCCGCGATACGGATATTAAGCCTGAGGCTATTCCGCTGAATATTGTCTTTGAAGACGATGATTTACTAGTATTAAATAAACCGGCAGGTATGGTAGTCCATCCAGCTCACGGTAACTGGGATGGTACGCTGGTTAACGCGCTGGTCTATCATTTTCAGAATCTGCCAACCTCACGGAATGGGCAAATTCGGCCCGGATTAGTTCACCGCATCGATAAAGATACATCGGGGCTGATGGTCATTGCCAAGACTGAATATGCGATGACCCATCTCGCGCGGCAATTTTTCGAGCATACCATTGAGCGCACATACAATGCACTGGTATGGGGCATACCGAACCCATCCGACGGAACGATTACCGGTTATATCGGCCGGTCAATAAAAGACCGAAAAGTGCAGGTTATTTACGACGATGAAAGCAAGGGTAAATGGGCCGTTACCCATTACAAAACGCTGGAAGATTTGCGGTATGTCGCGTTGGTACAATGTAATTTAGAAACTGGACGAACGCATCAGATTCGGGCACATCTCAAACACATCGGCCACCCGTTATTTAATGATGCCATGTACGGCGGTGATCGCATACTGCGCGGTAACCCAGTCGGTAGCTACAAAGCGTTTGCCGAAAATGCCTTTAAGCTGATGCCCCGGCAGGCGTTACATGCCAAGTCGCTGGGTTTCACCCATCCGCGTACTCGCCAGTGGCTTCAATTTGACTCAACCCTTCCCGACGACTTTCAGGCGGTGCTGGAAAAGTGGCGTAAGAAAATAATGAATGATGAATCCTGAATGAAAAAAGAGAACCCAATCCCTTATTTTCACCGCTTGAGCGGTTATTCCTCTTAATTCTTCCGCTGTTCACTGCTAACTGTTTATTATTCACTGATCTATGATTTCCATCCGCCCCGGCACCCTCGAAGACGTCCCCGATGCCTTCGCCTTAGTAACTGAGCTGGCTATTTACGAACGGGCCGCCGAACAGGTTACCAACACGGTCGAGCAAATGGCTCTTGATGGTTTCGGCCCCAATCCGCTCTTCGGGATGATTATGGCCGAAGACTCTGACACTAAAAAAATTGTCGGCATGGCCCTGTATTTTTTCCGGTATTCGACCTGGAAAGGCAAGCGGCTTTATCTGGAAGATATTATCGTTACGGAAGATTTTCGGGGCTACGGCATTGGTAAATTACTCCTGGATGCGACCATCGAAATGGCCCGCGAAACGAACTGTACGGGTATGATGTGGCAGGTGCTGGACTGGAACGAGCCAGCCATTGGTTTCTACCGTCAATTCGGTACCCGCTTCGACGATGGGTGGACGAACTGCCACCTGGATTTTTAGTAGAAAGTGTAAGGGCGTGGGGTATAAGGTAAGCGATTAAGTAACTAACCCTACGCCCCACGCCCTTACCCCTATGCCCTAATTACTTATCTTTGCGGTTCGAGATTTGAAACTGAGCATGACGGACAGTCAACGAAAAGCCCTGCGAATTGCTGGCTGGGTATTTCTGAGTATATTTTTATTAGCCCTGGTGGGTGTTGGAATTGCCTTTTCCAAGCGGGAAGCCCTGCTACAATCGGGTCTGAGTCGGGCAATAAAAAAAGCAAAACGGGATTATCATCTGGACGTACGCATCGGGTCGGCCAAGTTTACCGGACTTAAAACGATTGCGTTTACAAATATTTCGGTCGTCCCCGAAAACCGCGACAGCCTTGCCCGGATTCAGCGGGCCGAGTTAAGCGTTCGGTTCTGGCCATTGCTGGCAGGCAAAATCGGCCTGTCGGGGATGGAGCTTGAGAATGGCCTGATTCAGGTTATCAAGCGAGATACACTAAGTAATATTGATTTTCTACTACATCGCAAGCGGGATTCGACAGCAACTACCCGGCAGGCTGAAAACAGTCAACGAACCGACATGTCGGACGTAGCGGAAAACCTAATCGATAATATTCTGTCTAAAATCCCCGACGATCTGAATGTTCAGAATCTGGAGTTTCGGGCCATAACCGACAGTAGCAATACGAGTCTGCTAACCCAGACGGCCGTTATTAAAGACGAGGAAGTTACTTCTACGCTGAAACTGAATGGGAATCAAGCCACATGGCATATAACCGGCACGGCTGACCCCGCCGACCGCGAATATAACCTCGCACTCTACGCTGAAGGCAAGAATGGTCGCCCACAACCCATTGAATTACCGTACATTAAACAAAAGTATAACCTTACATTACAAGCTGACACGCTACGGGCCGAGCTTCGCGACGTCGACCGCTCTGGTGATGAATTCAGATTAGAGGGTGTTGGTTCGGTACGGAATCTGCGCATCAATCACCCTGCTATTGCCCGTACCGACGTACTGGTGAGCCGAGCGGCAATCGATGCGAATGTGTTTGTAGGCGAAAACTATGTGGGCATCGACAGTTCATCGACCCTGCACTTGGGTGAGGTAAGCGCCCGTCCGTTCATCAAATACACGCTGACACCGACCAAGATCTACGAAGTACAGTTGCACACCGATCCGCTTAATGCACAGGCCTTGTTCAACTCTTTTCCGCAGGGACTTTTTGAATCATTGGAAGGCATGCAAGTGGCGGGTAAACTCAAATATGACCTGTCGTTTCAGTTAGACACAGCCTTACCTGATTCGGTAAAGTTCAATTCAGGATTGACATCCGACGGCTTCCGGGTCCTGAAAATGGGTCGGACTGATTTTGCATCCATCAACCAGCCGTTCGATTATACGCCATACGAGATGGATAAACCGGTACGCACGATTCGGATTGGTCCCGAAAATCCGGATTATACTCCCCTAAACCAGATTGCGCCCGATCTTCGCAACGCGCTGCTGACGTCGGAAGATTATAATTTCTTTACACACAAAGGCTTTAACGAAAAAGCCTTTCGGGTGTCGATTGCGACGAATTTCAAGGAAAAATCCTTCAAACGAGGAGCCAGTACTATTTCGATGCAATTGGTCAAAAACGCCTTTCTAAGTCGCAACAAGACGCTTTCGCGCAAGGTTGAGGAGATTTTGATCGTCTGGTTAATCGAAAACGAGCATATCGTTCCGAAAGATCGGATGTATGAGGTGTACCTGAACATCATCGAATGGGGGCGTAATATTTATGGCATCGGCGAAGCAGCCCGCTATTATTTTGGCAAATCTCCTTCGAATCTATCGCTTGGTGAAAGTATTTTTCTGGCATTCGTCGTACCACGCCCTAAACGCGCCCTCGACTGGTTTCTTCCCGATGGCTCGCTTCAGGTTCGTAACGTACGCGGGTATTTCCGGCTAATTGGCCGGATTATGGCCCGTCGGGGCTTAACTGCCCCTGATTCGGGGGCTTATGGGTTCTATAATGTTCGGCTTCGCGAGGGCTTACGTCGGCAGATTGCGCCGGTCGATACCTTATTCCAGCCGGATAGTTTGATGACGCCGGACGATGATAATATCGACGAGGACGAAGGCGCTACTGGCATTGGCAATTTCTTCCGGCGGTTATTCAAAGGGCGAAACAGTGACGAGAAACGGAATGACGCCAACCCGACTCCGACCCAGCCGAATGAGAATCCGGCCGTGCTGCCTAACGAAGCTGCCCCAGCAGATACCGTTAAAACCCGGAAGCAGCTTCGTCAGGAACGGCGCGAACGTAAACGCAAGGAAAAAGAGGAAAAGAAACGGCAACAGGAACAGAATGACGTTTTGTAAAGCAGATCGCTAGTTTGCGTTACAGAAGTTGCAACATTAAGCTGCTTTTCTGAGTAGTAGATAATGGCCGTGAATGGTTCTGATGTAGTTGGTTTACAGACTACTCCATATTATCTTCTTAGCCGAGCCGCTCTCTGTAGCACGACTCATGAAACACTGTATCCGTTTGGTAGTAAATCTGCTGGTTGTAAGCTGGACAGGGCTAAATAGCCTAGCTGCTCAGCCGCAGGTAGCAGATACAGTGACTGTGCCAAATGAGCAACTGATCATTCACCAAACGCCTTCCCCTCAGGATATTGTCGATGTGGCAAAGCGGTTGTACCCGCGTTTGCGCCTTACTACCCACGATTCTTCCACGCTACAGGAGGGCAAGCATTTCCTGCTGGTCATTCCACAGGTCGGCTATACTTTACAAACCCGCGGCCTGGTTGGTGTTTTAGTAAACGCGGCTTTTCGAAGACCCCAGGCAAACATGTCGTCGGTGAATACGATGGTTTCTTACACACAGAATCACCAGCTTATTCTAACGGCTAATTCATCAGTCTGGCTGCCCGGTAATCGCTTTCTGTGGGCCAACGACTGGCGGCTTATGCACTATCCGCAAGCTACTTACGGGTTAGGTATGTACACGACTACCGACCGGGTAATCAGTATGGACTACAGCTATCTTCGGCTTTATCAGAGTTTATTACGGCCGTTGGGCAGCAATCTGTACGCCGGAATTGGATATAATCTGGATCTGCACTGGAATATCGAAAGCTACGTAGGTAACCGGGAATTGACCCGAATTTCACGGTATTCGTACGGAGTTCAAGACCGGTCGGTTTCGTCGGGCCCTTCGCTGCAACTGCTCTACGATAACCGTAGTAATGCCATCAATCCTATCGGTGGGCTGTACGTGCATACCATCCTGCGGCTGAACATGAGCGCACTGGGTAGCGACGATACGTATCAATCTCTATTGATAGAAGCCCGCAAATACATTCACTTGCCTGCTCAATCTGACAATATTCTGGCGCTCTGGTCTTATAATTCACTGACCTTAAGTGGCAACCCGCCGTTCTTAGACTTACCCAGTACCGGCTGGGATAGCAACGGTAACGTAGGCCGGGGTTTTATTCAAGGGCGATTTCGAGGGAAAAATCTGCTCTACGCAGAAACCGAATACCGGTTTCATCTCACCAATGACCGATTACTGGGTGGTGTAGTTTTCGTAAACGCTCAGAGTGTTACCGAACAGGCCAGTCATAAATTTGAAAAAGTGGTTCCAGCAATAGGCGCTGGTCTACGAGTAAAAATGAACAAGATTTCCCGCACGAATCTCTCCGTCGATTATGGTTTCGGTATGGACGGCTCGCATGGGTTGTTCTTTAATTTAGGAGAGGTATTTTGAGCAATAACGGTGGCCAGTTCCTCTTTAGCAATTATTAAACTATCACACAAAATTGTTTAAGTTTGACCTATGCAAGTACAAATAGATATCGGATTTGATCAGCTAATTAAGATTGTTAGAGCGTTGCCTGCCGGACAATTGAGACAGCTTAAGGCTGAAATTGAAAAGGAAGCTGGAAGCGATAAAAGAAGCGTTAATTTGGAAACTCTACTGTTAAATGGCCCTGTTGCAACCAAAAAACAACTAGAAACCATCAAGAAAAATAGAAAAGATATCAACCAATGGCGGGCAAAATAATATTGTTCGATACATCTATTCTTATTGATTTTTACCGAAAAACTGACAAAGCTAATTCGCAGTGGGTTCAATTAGTTATACAAGGATATGAATTCGCGATTTCAGCGATAACCAAATACGGGATTTATTCAGGTGCAACTCAGGTTCAATTAACATTCTGGGATAGTGTGCTGGAAGCAATTACAGTCATTCCATTTGATGAAATTGCTGTAGATACCGCTGTTCGTATAAATGCTGCTCTTAAACGCAAAAGAAAACAGATTGACCTTGCTGATCTTTTTATTGCCGCAACCGCAGTAGCTCATCAATTATCTTTTGCAACATTAAACCGAAAGCATTTTGACCGTATTGATGAACTGAGCCTTATCGAATAAGACGAATACTCATTGGATTGTCTATTTTATTCAACTAATTTCAGGTGCCCCACTCAATCTGAATCTTCCGGCCAGTATCAACGGCTTGTAGAATCGCCCCAATCAGTTTCATGTCTTTCCAGCCTTCTTCGCCCGATGCTTCAGGCTTAGTTTTCGAACGGATGGATTCCACAAAGGCGTCCATTTGGGCAATCTGTTGATAATGTGGTGAAGGTACGTCCATTGGCCCTTTACTGGTAAGACCCTGAGCACCAGTGGCATTATAAGAAGGTTCGAGCTTAAACCAGCCCCGGTCGCAGGTGGCGTAAAGCCGGTCGATGTAAGATGAGTAAGTTGTCCGGCAGTCGGCGATGGTGCCGCCCGGAAATTCGAACTGCCAGAAAACCATTTCGTGAACGTCCTTAAAATGTACTTTATCGAAGGTAAAGGCCTGCGCTGTGACGCTAATCGGGTCCAGGTTTAACGTTCGACGAGCGCCTTGAATAGCGTATATTCCTAAGTCCATGATGGCCCCTCCCCCACCAATTTTCTTATCCAGCCGCCAGGAGTTTGGGCCCGGCACGGTAAAGCCTAGCGCCGACTCAATCACTTTCACATGCCCGAACGTATTTTCAGCCGCTAATCGACGCATTTCCAGGTGATGCGGTTCAAAATACAACCGATAACCGACAGACAATTGCACACCCGCTTTTTCACAAGCCGTAATCATCTGTCGGGCTTCAGTCACATTCATAGCCATCGGCTTTTCGCAGATCACATGTTTACCCGCCTGAGCCGCCCGAATGGTATATTCGGCATGAAGAAAATTCGGCAGTACGACGTAGATAATATCAATATCAGGGTTATTCCGTATCTGGTCGAAGGTCTGGTAGTTGTAGATATTCTTCGCCGGGATGGAGTATTTCTCAGCCCACGTTTTGGCTTTCTCTGGTGTGCCCGTCACAATACCAGCCAGATAACAGTTTTGCGTTTCGAGCAGCGCCGGAGCCAATTGATTTGTCGCGTAGTTACCTAGTCCGACCAGTGCAATGCCCAGCTTTTTCGGCGGTGGTTCCTGCCGGGCAAACAGATCAATTGGTTGGGCTAACAAACTACCCGTTGTCAAGGTCAACGCTTGTAAAGCAGTCCGACGAGGTATTAATTTGCTCATAGATCAAGGGTTAAGACTTTAGGAAAGATGCAAAAAAAGGCAGCCCGTTGCAAAAGCCGGGCTGCCTGAGAAAACTTAGAAGATATTATTCGATAATGGGGGCTGGTGAGGGAGAATTCTGTTCACCCGAATGCCCTTCGTCTTTTGGCCCACGCCGACGTTTTTTCCGACGTTTGGGCTTATCTGATGGTTGCCCTTCAGCACTAACAGGTTGATTCTGTGCAACTACTTCGCCTGAATTATTCTCGACAGACTCGTTGCCTGATTTCTCCGGACGCGGTTTCCGATTCGGTCGATTACGCCGATTAGCCGATTCTCCTTCAGGTTGTTTTTCGGTAGGTTGGCTCACTATGTCCGTTGTAGATTGTCCTTCGGCACGAGTACCCTCGCTCCGCCGACCATTTCGACGACGACCGTTCCGATGGCTTTCACCGTCTCGACCACTTCGACTCGAACTGCTATCAAAGCGACGACCTTTTCCGCGTAAGCCACTGTAGCGCCGGGGATCAAACACGGGCGATTTACCCATGCCCAACTCTTCAGTAACAGCCTTTTTCTCAATCTCCCGCTCAATTAGCCGCTCAATGTTAACAATCCTGTTCTGGTCCTGATCGCTGATAAACGTAATAGCCGTACCAGTAGTAGCCGCCCGCGCCGTACGTCCAATGCGGTGTACATAATCTTCAGCATCGCGCGGGATATCGTAGTTAACAACGTGCGTTAGGTTATCAATGTCGATGCCGCGGGATAATACGTCGGTAGCGACCAGAATCGGGAAGGCTTTGTTTTTAAAATCGCGGAGTACGACTTCCCGATCGTCTTGCTCCAAATCGGAACTGATGCCGCGCGCTTCGTACCCCAGCTTACTTAACGCCCGAACGATACCATTTACTTCCGATTTCCGCGACGTAAACAGCACCATGCTCTGCACGGGCGTGGGGCTGTTTTGAATCAGATGCGCCAACAGGGGCAATTTCTGCTGGTCGTAAGCCATATAAAACTGCTGGTCGATGCCAGCCGCCGGCTTGGAAACCGCCAGCCGGATTTCTTCCGGATCGGTCAGAATTCGTTTGGAAAACTCCCGGATTTTGGCGGGCATTGTCGCTGAAAATAACAGCGTTTGCCGCTTGACAGGCAGTTTAGCTACGACGTTCAGAATATCCTCCGAAAAGCCCATGTCGAGCATTTTATCGGCTTCGTCGAGTACCAGATAATCAATCTTGTCGAAGTTGACATAACCAAGCTGCATATGCGCAATGAGCCGCCCCGGCGTGGCAATGATAATGTCAGCGCCCGTTTCGAGGGCTTTGCGCTGCTTATCCCAATCGTCGCCTTTGCCTCCGCCGTAGATGGCGATGCTGTTGGCCTGTACGAAATAACCAAATCCTTCAACCTGCTCGTCAATCTGCTTGGCCAGCTCCCGCGTGGGCACTAGAATAAGCGTACTAGTATGATCGTGATTAGCGTGCGAAATCCGGTCGAGCAGCGGGATTAGGTAAGCCGCCGTTTTACCGGTACCAGTCTGGGCGCTGGCGATGAGGTCGCGGCCTTCAAGGATTCTGGGAATGGCCATCTCCTGAATGGGAGTAGCCTTTAGGTAGTTCATGGCATCCACTCCGGCCAGCAGGTCGTCGTGGAGATTAAATTCCTGAAATGTCAAGGTACAGCTGAATGATGGTGAAAAACCGCTGACCTTAACTTCCTGGTCAGCAAATCGTCACAACGATAACCTGTCGCGACGATGATCCGATTGTTTATCCCAAATATAACGAAAAAAGGGGATTAATCAAATATGTAACATTCGGACTTCCCTCACAGCTCTTAGTTTTATCCTGGCCTTTGTGTTAAAAATACTTCCGGTTTTACGATAATCTCCTCCGCTTTTAAAGCCAAAACCACCCGATACACAGTCCCGCCGATAGCCGCTTACTGAGTGGGTTAGTTTTGACCTGTCAACAGAAGACAAGGCCCTTATGCTTGCTAAAGGACAATTCCGCAAAGAATTAAATTAAGTCTCTGAATAACAACTAATAACCACTTTCTAAAACACTCTCTTTCAGTCATGAAATTCGCTCAATTTGCTTCGTTCCTGTTTATCGGTGGTTTACTTTGCTTAAGCTCCTGCAGCAAAAAAGCAGATGATGTTACACCTGCTCAACAGCAGACACAATCAACCGTTGGCTTCCAGGCCAAAATTAACGGCAATGCTTACGCCCCTGATTATGCATATGCACTGGCCAAGTTTCCGGGAGCCGATGGCTACTACGCCGTATATGGCCTCAACAGCAAAACTGACGACGTTATAGCGATTGCATTACCTAACACGGCGGGCGAAGGGACTTTTCCATTAAGTAATGTCAATGTAGCTGCGGTCAATTTCAATAAGGAATCATATTCAACGGCTAGTGGCGGTAGTGGTACGGTAACTATCAGCAAAAAAACCGCGACGTATATGACCGGCACGTTCAGCTTCACAGCCTACGATGCAACCGGCAATAAAAAGCTGACCTTAACGGAAGGTTCGTTTAACGTCAACATCCGCTAATCTATCCATACGAAAAAGGGCAGTCTTATGGCTGCCCTTTTTCGTATCTGATCGTTTTAAATTATTCGCTAATATCCCCGCGCTGTGTTGTCTGCTCGTGGGTCTGAGGCTCCTTCATAGGAGCCGTCGGGACGGATTAGTACGCAGTCCATCCGACCGAGAGTATTGGTGAGTTGTTCAAGAATATAACCCCGGCTTTGCAACGCTTGGATTGTCGCTTGTGAGAAAGCACCGTTTTCAAACGTCGTTTTGTCAGGTAACCACTGGTGATGGAATTTTAAGGCATTAACGGCCTGCTGCATCGTCATTCCGTGTTCGATTACGTTCAGAATGGTCTGATACACCGACGTAATAATCGTTGAACCGCCCGGCGTGCCAACTACCATAAACAGTTTGCCGTCTTTCTCCAGAATCGTTGGTGTCATCGATGATAACATCCGTTTGTTGGGCGCAATGGCATTCGCCTGATTACCAATTAATCCGAACATATTCGGCACTCCTGGTTTGACGCTGAAATCGTCCATTTCATTATTCATGAAAAATCCGGCACCGCCCACCACAACGCGACTTCCGTAGCCACCATTCAGCGTCGTCGTAATACTTACCGCGTTACCGTCCTTATCGACCACCGAGAAGTGCGTCGTCTCCAGGCTTTCGTAACCGGGAATCATACCGCCTTTCACCATCTTGCTGTCAGTGGCTTTGGCAAACGAAAAATCCGTCCAGCGGGTGCGTAAGTAATCTGAGCTAACAAGTTGATTCACTGGCACTTTTACAAAATCTGGATCACCGAGAAACTTAGCCCGATCGGCATAAACGCGCCGTTCGGCTTCAATCATTACTTGCACTGTGCTGTCGCGGTTCCAGCCCCATTTCCGTAGCGGATACGGTTCCGTAAAGCGCATTAGCTGAATAAGCGCAACTCCACCGCTGGAGGTTGGGGGCATCGTGATGACGTTGTAATTTTTGTATTTAGCCTGAATCGGATCGCGCCAGGTGGCATGGTAATTTTTCAGATCTTCTTCGGTAATGAGCCCCTTACCGCGCTGCATTTCTTCAGCTAGCAGCCGCGCCGTTTCGCCTTCATAGAAGCCCGCCCGCCCCTGTTCCTGAATCCGGCGTAGAGTCTTTGCCAGGTCAGCTTGCACAAACAGATCGCCTTTATGCCAGGTAACGGTATCAGTCGAAACGGTACTTTTCAAAAAATAAGGTTTCCCGGGATTAATCGTATTTAGGTCGGTTTTGATTCGGTTGAGGCCAAGTGCGTCACGTTCAGTAAGGGCAAATCCTTTCTCAGCCAGATCGACGGCGGGTTGTAATACCTGCGTCCACGGCAACTTTCCGAATCGCTTATGGGCTTCGGCCATCCCATCGACTGAGCCAGGGACGCCACTGGCCAAATGACCGCTGGTGCTTAGCCCCGCCCGAACGTTACCCAGCGAATCCAGATACATATTCTGACTGGCGCGACCGGGCGCTTTTTCGCGATAATCAAGGGTAAAGGGTTGTCCGGCCGTATTCCGATAGACCATAAATCCGCCACCACCAATGTTGCCCGCACCAGGATACACAACGGCCAGCGCAAACTGTACCGCTACGGCTGCATCGACCGCATTACCACCTGCTTTCAGGATATTCAGGCCAACCTGTGAGGCCTCAGGATGAGCCGATGCCACCATACCATTACGACCAGTAACGCCCACGCGGTCAGAAAAGAACGGCTTAACCGGAACGCCGGACCGCGTTGGATCTTCGTCGCGATACTGATAAACGCCCTGGCTTTCGCGCACTTTCGTACCCGTGTTACCAGCCGTTGGCGACTGGGTTTTACAGGCAGCAACCGCTATCCCAAAAAGCAGAAAGAGTGAATAAGAAGTAATAGGTTTATGCATAGCGTATTCAGGTTATAGTGCTTGTCACTCGTTATCTTACAAAAATAACGGTATCGACCTGATAGCCAAATCAACCACTTATCACCCAGAAATTTGTGCTTATCCAAAAGGATTTGGTCAATCCGGGCAAACCGCGTACTTTCATTGTCTGTTAAACAGCTTCCGACTCGTGGGTTTCATTCGTCAGACATTTGAAAGTTTTCGGTTTGCCTGGCAGGCCTTGCGCTCGAACCTGCTTCGTACGACGCTTTCGCTGCTGGGCGTTACTGTCGGGATTTTCGCGATTATCGCCGTTTTCACTTTAGTCGATTCTTTGGAGCGGAACATCCGCACCAGTCTATCATTTATTGGCGATAAAGTAGTGTATGTGCAGAAATGGCCGTGGGTCTTTAGCGACGATTTTCAGTGGTGGAAGTTTTTTCAGCGCCCCGAACCGACCTATACCGAATTCCGCTTTCTGAGCGACCGGCTGGAACATGCGCAGGCCATCGTAGCCATGGATTTTAAGGGGCGCGTGACGATCAAACACGCAAACAACAGCATGGCGTCGCTTATTCAGGGAACTACGTTCGACTACAATAAAATCTCCGACGTACCCATCGTGCAGGGCCGCTACTTCACGCAGCAGGAAGTGGATGTAGCTCGGAATGTTGCCATTATTGGTGCCGATGTAGCCGACAACCTATTTCCGGGCGAAGAAGCTACTGGACAAACCTTCAAAATCAACGGATTAAATTATACGGTCATCGGTGTACAGCGCCGAAAAGGCGAAAGCATACTCAACGTGGGCGGTAACCCTGACATTAAATGCTTGATTCCCTACGGCGCTTTTGCCAAAATGTTTCACTCGGTCAAACCCGATATCGACATTGCCATTAAGGGTTACGATGATGACGACGGGTTGCTCGAACTAGAAAGTGAAATTCGGGGGCTAATGCGCGCCCGACGTGGGTTACGTCCAGCGCAAGACGATAGTTTTTCCATCAATCGCCCCGAAGCGCTGGCAGCAGCTATTGGTGGTATATTTTCTGTACTGACCATAGCGGGCTGGGTGATCGGTGGTTTCTCAATTCTCATAGGCGGCTTTGGTATTGCTAACATCATGTTTGTCAGCGTAAAAGAACGCACTAATATTATCGGCATTCAGAAATCGCTGGGCGCCAAGAATTATTTTATTCTGTTTCAATTTCTGTTTGAAGCCGTGCTGCTCAGTCTGGTCGGTGGACTGGCCGGTATTCTCCTGGTTTATCTACTGTCATTTATGCAGTTAGGCAGTCTCGAGCTTGTCTTAAGCGCCGGCAATATCGCCTTAGGACTTGGTGTATCGAGCGTTATCGGCATTCTGTCCGGCATCATTCCCGCCTTCTCGGCCTCCCGCATGGACCCCGTTATTGCCATCCGCGCGAAGTGATGTAGCAGAGAGTATGGAAGTAAGGGCAGAGGGTGGTTAAAGCTCGCTTTTATTGCTACCCTCTGCCCCACACCCTTATCCCTTACCACCCGCAATCCAATCCAGGATCATCGATGCCCGTGCGCCGGTTTCGCCAGTGCTGGGACTTTTACCTTCGCCCCTTAAATCTTTCACAATCAGTTCGATAAGAGGCTGTTGTACGTGCATAGGAAAGGGAATCGGGTATTCGGTTAAGCCCGCTTCGGTTTCGACGGTAAGGCGGAAGTTTTCAAAAAATGAGAACGTGATTTTTCCTTTCGAGCCGATAATCTGCGTGTTTTCCATCCGCTGCTCTTTGTTGACGGTAAAACACCAGGTTCCAGTGCCAACAACGCCCGACTCAAAGTCAAACGTAGCCACCACCATGTCATCAGCGGGGTAAAGTCCGGCCTGATTGCGAGCAATGCCGTTGGCCGTTTTGATGGGACCGAGTGCAAATTCCAGAAAGTCAAATTGATGAGAAGCCAGATCATGGAAACGCCCACCACCTGACTGCTCCGGAAAAACCCGCCAGCCTGGTTGCGCATCTGGTCCAACCTCGTCTGAATTTGGTTGCCAATATAACTGAACCGTTACGCAGCGAACGTCGCCAATGACCTGCTGGTCAATTAATTCCTTTACTTTCACAAAATAAGGTAACGCCCGACGGTAAAAAGCAACGAACAGTGGCACGCCCGTTTCCCGACTCGCCTGATTCATAGCTTCACACTCGGCCGGATTCAGCGCCATCGGCTTTTCTACATACACTGGCTTACCTGCCTGCATCGCACGGATAGCATAATCAGCGTGGCTATCTGGCGGAGTGGCCACGTAAATAGCATTAACGTTGGGGTCGTTAATGAGCGCGTCGGCATCGGTATACCAGGTCGGTACATTATGGCGTTGTGCATAATCGGCGGCTTTTTCGGCGTTTCGGCGCATGACCGCTACCAGTTCAGAATTAGGCACCTTATTGAAGGCCTGACCGCTTTTTAGTTCAGTTACGTCACCGCAACCTATAATTCCCCATTTTATCTGGTCCATATAATTCACACACGAAGTTTAGTGATTGTGTTGTAGGAGATGATTAAAACTACCCATGACTTACCAAAGCGAATCTGAACTGATTTCTATTTTATCATTCGATAATCTTTACTTTTGCTTTTCTCATAATCTCCCTAATGTATGGCCAGCAGCACCGCTCAGATATTTAAAAAGAATAAAGCACAACTTCTCGACAAGTGGATCCAGAAACAGTTAGCAAGTGAAAGTCTTCGGGATGATTTAATGACAAATGACGAACTTCGGCTGCAATCCGAAGAACTAGTAAACCTGTTAGCCAGAACATTGACCGATGAAAATATAACCCAGGTAGAGTCTACAGACTTCGATGAAGTATTTGAAACGCTTTCTACTATTTCCATGTCGAGGGCTAGACAAGGCTTTTCGCCACGCGAAACAGGGCTTTATATTTTCAGCCTGAAAGAAGCCATCTTCGAATTGCTCCAGCAGGAAATGAGCGATGATCCCGTTAAGCTTTTTGAAGAAAGTCTGAAAGTTAATCGGTTATTAGACAGTTTCGGGGTCGTTACGTTCGAAACGTTTATTAAAGGCCGTGAAGAAGTCATTTTCCGGCAAACCGAAGAAATCAGTGATATATCGACGCCCGTTATTCAGATTTGGGATAATATTCTGGCTCTGCCGATTATCGGTACGCTGGACAGTTCCCGTACGCAGGTGGTGATGGAAAGTTTGCTTCAGAAGATTGTCGATACGGGCAGCAGCATTGCCATTCTGGATATATCCGGCGTACCGGCTGTCGACTCGTTGGTGGCACAACACCTGATTAAGACCGTTAGCGCCACTCGTTTAATGGGGGCTGATTGCATCATCAGCGGTATCCGTCCGGAGATTGCACAGACCGTAGTCCACCTGGGAATTGACTTGTCGAACATAATTACTAAAGCTACACTGGCCAGTGCCCTTAAACACGCATTCATCATGAATAAGCTGGTTGTTAAGCGGACCGAAGTCGACAAGAAACTATTCTAGCGCTCTTTATTTATGGATAAAATTCCTATCCTTCGAATGGGCCGCTTTCTGCTGGTCACCATTCAGGTTGATTTATACGACCGATTGGCCCTGACGCTGGAAACCGATCTGGTCAACATGGTTCATAAAACGGGCGCTCGCGGTGTACTGATCGATATTTCGGCGGTATCTATCGTCGATTCGTTCATGGGTCGCATTCTGGGAAACATTGCCAGCATGACGCGCGTACTCGATGCCGAAACCGTCGTGGTGGGTATGCAGCCAGCCGTTGCCATTACCCTCATCGAACTCGGCCTGTCATTAACAGGCGTCTATACAGCCCTCGATGTTGAACGAGGAATGACTTTGCTGCAAACCAAGTTTGGTCCCGACGATGAACTAACCGACGACGATGCTGATAACGCTGAGTAAGGACAGCATGACTATCACGCGGGAGCAGGACGTTGTTCCCTTCCGGAATCGTGTTAAGGAAGTGGCCGTAAAAATCGGTATGGGCCTCGTCAATCAGACCAAGCTGATTACTGCGGCCAGTGAATTAGTGCGTAATATGCTCCGCTATGCAAACGGTGGTGAAGTTCGCATTGAGGTAGTTAGCCGGGGTCGCGAATCAGGGGTGCGCCTAACATTTTCTGACAAAGGCCCCGGTATTCCTGATATCGCTTTGGCCATGCAGGACGGGTACTCAACCGGCAAAAGCCTGGGCCTGGGCTTACCAGGTACGAAACGTCTGGTCAGCGAATTCAACATACAAAGTACTGTCGGTCAGGGAACGACGGTAACTGTTTTAAAATGGAAGAATGGATAATTCTCCGCATGTACGATTTCAGGCACCTGACCGGAGTTATCTGGCGAGTATCAAAAAAGGTGTCGGCCTATTGGCGAACCAGCTAGAATTTACGACTCAACGGCTGGCAGAAATAGATTTGATTGTATCGGAGATGGTTACCAATCTGGTAAAACATGGCGGTGGTGGTGAGCTGCTGGTCCGTCAGTTCCAGACGGCAACCAACGCAGGTCTTGAACTTATCTGTATCGACAGTGGACCTGGTATTGCCGATCCGGCAAAAATGATGCAGGATGGCATGTCGACAACCCATACGCTGGGGCACGGACTCGGGTCCATCAAACGCCTGGCCGACCAGTCGCAGCTTTACTCCGTAAAAGGTTGGGGTACGATTTTGTTAGCCAGAATTTTTAAAACACCTCCCGATGAGTTTGCCCCTAAATCAGGTTATGAATTTCGCTCGTTGTTGGTAGCTAAACCCGGCGAAACGATGTGCGGTGACGGATGTTATACCAAACTGACGACCAGTCATGTCAAACTCTTTCTGGGTGATGGCCTGGGACACGGCCCGGAAGCAAACGCGGCTGTTCAGGCAGCTATCAACGCTTTCCGGATTTGCCCCGACCATCGTCCGGCCGATATTGTCCGCTATATCCATCAATCCGTAAAAAAAACGCGTGGGCTTGTTGGCTCGGTCGTTGTATACGACATACTGAATCATCAGTGGAATTGGTGCGGAGTCGGTAACATCGCAACCCGGATCAGCAGCCCGATGGCCACCAAAAACTTTCTGTCCTATAACGGCATCATCGGCATGAATCTTCCGGGCGCTCTCAACGATCATATTCTGCCAGTCGAACAGGGGCAATTGCTAATTATGGTTTCCGACGGACTCCAGTCTCGTTGGGACACCACGAAATATCCATTTATTCATCGCTACGACCTAACCGTTCTGGCGGCCGCTATTTATAAAGATTACGCCCGCCGAACAGATGACTCGTCTGTATTCATCGGCCGTATGCAGGGAAATCATGGAGGAATTAGTTAAACTGCTGCTCGACAACGACATGGACCTGATTCTGGCTCATAAACGAGCCATGAAACTGGCCGAGTTAGCGGGCTTATCACTGTCGGCACAAACCACCTTTGCCACGGCCGTTTCGGAGGTTGCCCGATACGCTATGGAGCAGGGTACCGAGCCAGCACTTGTACTGGGCGTTGGAAAGTCCGGCCGGAATCAGGCGCTGGTGGCTGTTGTTAAAGATAAGCACCTCACTATAGCCAATCCGCTTCATCAAGGACTGCAATATGCCCAGCGCCTGGCCGAGAAACTGGACATAACCAATACCGGCAAAGAAAGCCGGATTACGTTGTATTACAGTTTGCCTGCTGCCCGCAAGATTAGCACAGAACGCTTCCAGGACTGGCAGGCTCAGTTTAGGGCTGACCAGCCACTTTCGCCTTACGACGAAATTAAACGAAAAAATGATCAGTTGCAGGACCTGTCGCTGCGCTTACAAGCTAGCGAACAGCACTATAAACAGGTGACGAATTCCCTGCCGCTTATGATTTTTACGGCTAATCAGACTGGCCAGTTGCTTTACGCTAACGATTGGATTACAGAATATACGGGCCAGTCGACGCAGGGGCTCAATCAGGCGAGATGGGCAAACGTTATGCATCCAGAGGATTACACGCACTTCTGGGTACTATGGACCCGGCAAGCTACCAAAAATCTTCCCTTTAGGTGCGAATGTCGGCTCAAGGAAGCCGCAACGGGCAATTATCTGTGGCATCTATTTTCGGCCCAACCGGTAAAAAGTGAACCAGAAAAAGTTACCGCCTGGACTGGCTTTGTGGTTAATGTTGATGCGCAGAAACTCGTCGGCCAGGCGCTACAGGAAAATGAAGAATTAGCTCAGGCAAAAGCGAAACTCGAAGAGTCGCAGCGAGAGCTGGAGTCGACGGTTAACGAGCTCAACCAGAGCAACACTAAACTTAGTCAGTTTGCTTACATAGCCAGCCACGACTTGCAGGAGCCCCTCCGAAAAATCCAGCAATTCGGCGATCTGCTCAAAACCCGTAGTAGCACGCTGGCGGGCGATGACCTGGTTTATCTGGATCGTATGCAAACAGCGGCCAGCCGAATGTCATTATTAATCAAAGACTTACTTGCCTTTTCGCGCCTATCGACGCGCAGAGAAACTGCCACTCCGGTACCGCTAACACAGGTCATTAACGTGGCTTTAGATAATCTGTCAATGCCAGTTGAGGAAACAAACGCCCAGATTCAGGTGGGGTCTCTACCTGTCATTGAGGGCGATAGCACGCAGTTGGTGCAGTTGTTTCAGAATTTATTGAGCAACGCGCTTAAGTTCCGGCGCGCCAGCATTATCCCTGCTATTCAGGTTTCTGCTCAGAATATTTCTCAGACTGATCTGCCCACTACTGTTAAGCCAACCCGACAGGCAGCCAATTACTACCGCATTGACGTAGCCGATAACGGCATTGGCTTCGACGAAAAATATCTGGATCGCATTTTTCAGGTTTTTCAGCGACTCCACAGCAAAGGCGAATTTGCTGGTACAGGCGTCGGGCTGGCCATCTGTGAGAAAGTAGCCGCAAACCATGGCGGAGTGATTACGGCCACCAGTCAACCCGGCCAGGGCGCTACATTTTCGGTTTATTTACCAAAGGTTTAGCTTGGGTTCGAAAAGATTTATACTGCGAACATTATGTGTTGATTACGATTGTTCATAGCTGGAAGTTATGTACTACACTTCAATTTTGAACAGGTGCATTGGTAGCGCGTACGGGTCTAGTTCGACGTAGTTTTGCTCACCCTGCCAAGTATAGTAAGCGCCCGTAAGCAGATCATGAACGCCATACGATTGTTCAGGATGGATATTTAATTGCCAGATCGGCACTTGTATGACACCAGCCCGGCGGTTATAGGCATCCGTATTAACTACAATAAGTAGCCGGTTATCCCCCGAAACCTTCAGATAAGCCATAATCGCGTCGTCATTCACCTGACAGAAAGTTATATTATTAGTTGCCTGCAGAGCTTTGTTCTCGTGACGAATACGGTTGACCAAAGTAATCAGGTAAGTCAGTTTATTAGTTTTATCCCAGTCCCAGAGCCGGATTTCGTACTTTTCTGAGTTCAGATACTCTTCCTTGTTTGGAAACGGAACGTGTTCCATTAACTCAAACGAAGGGCCATAAATACCATAGTTACTCGACAACGTAGCTGCCAGAAAATACCGGATCAGGAACTGTGGTTCGTGGCCACCTTGCAGACTATACGGGTTAATGTCGTGGGTAGTTGGCCAGAAATTCGGGCGGTAATAGTACTTCATCTCGGTCTGAGTCAGCTCCGTCATATACTGCTCCAGCTCATATTTCGAGTTACGCCAGGTATAATACGTATATGACTGGGCATACCCCAGCTTACCCAGTTGCTGCATCACTTTTGGCCGGGTGAAGGCTTCAGCCAGGAACAGCATATCAGGGTATTCCTGCTTCACTTCGGCAATGACCCACTCCCAGAAACCAAACGGTTTAGTATGCGGATTATCGACCCGCACGATGCGCACACCCCATGACGCCCATACGAGCAACGTGCGCTTAAGTTCGTTCCACAGATTCTCCCAATCTTCTGTCTCGAAGTAAACCGGATAAATATCCTGGTACTTTTTGGGCGGGTTTTCGGCGTATTGAATAGTACCGTCGGGCCGTTTTTTGAACCACTCGGGATGTTCTGTTGCCCACGGATGGTCAGGGGAACATTGAATAGCTAAATCCATCGCTACCTCCATGCCGTAATTAGCAGCAATGGCAATCAGATGTTTGAAATCGTCAACCGTACCAAGTTCGGAATGAATGGCGTCGTGACCACCTTCGGGTGAACCAATGCCGTAAGGCACGCCCGGTTCGCCGGGCTGACAGGTCACCGAATTATTCTTTCCTTTCCGGTGCGACGTACCGATCGGATGAATTGGCGGCAGATAAAGCACATCGAAACCCATACCCGAGATACGAGGTAGTAAGGCTTCCACATCCTTAAATGTACCATGAATACCTTCCTGACGCGAGGCCGAGCGTGGAAACAGGCAGTACCATGTACTGAAACCAGCTCTGGCCCGGTCTACTTCAACGCCCAGCTCAGCCGCATATCGCGAAACATGCTGCCGTTCAGGATAGCGATTGGCATAAAATGTAAACTGGTCGCTTTCTGCTACTGACACGGCTTCATCATATCGGCTTTCATCACGAAATAGTGCGGCCATTTCCAGCAAGGCCCTCACATCTACGCTTTCCTCAACCGGTTCCGCTTTCTTTTTGCTCTTTCCGCCTTTCTTTCCTTCCTCCTTTACCTCTATTCTTCCACCTGCCCGTTCAATCATCCCATCCAGGTACTTCGCACCAGCCAGCAATTCACTCGTAATAATCTGCCCATCCGCAACTTTCAGATGAATTTCGTGCTGCCACGAGGCCGGATGATCAACCCACGCGTCAATAGTATAAGTATATTTTCCTTCCTTTTCAGCAATGAATGAAGCGCCCCACCGATCATTGACAATCAGCGTCATAGCCATTTCGATCCAGGCAGTATCATGGCTATGTTTATACAGCAGCCGAGCGGAGAGATAATCATGCCCATCAGCGAAGATGTCGGCTTCTACCGCAATCACATCACCCGGAATGGCTTTTATGGGAAACCGCCCACCATCAATTTCGGGCGAAACATGCTCAATGACAACGCGGGATTGTCCCGATTTTTGATCAGAAAGTGCAGGAAGAACGTTCATACAAGCTCAGGTTGAATCTGTTTGATGAATCGAAAATGGTGAGGTAATGTTACAGTTTTTTCTTTTTGACAGGATTTACAGGATCAACAGGATTGTTTAGCGATTACATTAATCCTATTGATCCTGTAAATCCTGTCAAAAAGAAACCTATTAAATAACTATTTAGCCCCATCGGCTTTAGCCCAATCAGTAGTCAGTTTCCCGATAGCCGCACCAGCCTGCGTACCCGATTCAATATCAAACCGATACTGTGTTCCACTATATAAGCCCGATAGTGCCGCTTCGGTTGCCCGGTTGTTCAACACGGTTGATTCGTCCGGAAATACATAACCCAGTACCGCAGCAGCTGCCGCTGAAAACATAGCGTGATCGGAAACGTAGCTTGGTGTGTTTGGAATGACCGTTGCGGTTTTGATACTAGCGTCAAGTTGAGACGGGCGCGGTACGAAATATGTGTATTTAAGCCACCAGGCACCGGTCCCGGCATCGTGCATAGCCCGGTTGAGAAGTGCGTACGTACGAGCACTTCGTAATTCATTTTGGCCCGCCTGCCGGATCAAATCTTCGGCCAGGTAATTCCAGTGGCCAGGTAATCCATACGTATTGGTACCATCTTCCCAATAACTAGCAATCCGCCATTGCTCGCGCGTGCGGCTGTTCGATATGTCGCGCACTTCTTTCAAAGCCGTCTGAAATGCCTGAGCCGTTGTAATGGGCGGAGGAATAACAATGGATCGGTAAACAGAGGCAGAATCGAACCAGGTTTTTACTTTACCCGCCAATGGTAACACCGGCGTTCGTTCGGGTTGCTCCAGACTTTTCCATTTTATATCGTAGGGCGCTTTGGCCAAGGCTGTTTGCCAGCTATTCGAAGGATCATTTGATGACGCAAAGCGGTCGCTCCTGGCGCGTGTTAACATCCGGGAAGCAACAGCCGAAGCCAGATCTTCGCCCGCTTTCAGATCGCTGGGCACGCAGGCACCGGCCCATACGCGACTTTGCTTGTGTTCAGCAGCTTTGGCTTTCAGCCAGTTAGCTTCTCTCGGAAATAGATAAGCCAGTACCTGATAAGATACCTCCGCAATAGCCGCATCTTCCGACGGATACGATGGTATATTTTCAACCGGCACCCGCGAAATGACACCCTGATTTTCGAGCGAAGGCCGGTTATATTGAAACTTGGCGCGCCAGGCAACTACTAATGCGTCGTACTGCGCTACACTAAGCAAGGCATAAACACGAGCTGTAAAAGGTGCACCTGCATAACTATTCGCTGAATCAGCAGGGGTTACTTGACCGGTAGCTGCGTCGTAACCCGGTAAAATGTTGTACTTAGCCACTAACTGACGGGCAATCTGATTCCAGCGAACCACGCTTCCGCCAGCCCAGTACGTCACCGCCGTATTCTGTTCGGCCGTTGTACCCAGCAACCCATTTTTTACGGCGGTTAATTCACTCTGATAAGCGGCTGAGGAAGTAGCTGTAGGGGCTGGCACGCTAATATCGGATGCTGACCGTAGCACGATTGTTCGCCAGGAACCACCGTTGGCATCAACCTCCGTTACTTCCGTAAAAGGCAGAATACCTTCGTCGATGGTTGGTTCTTTACAGCCTGCTATCCAGCCTAAGGTAACGCTTAGTAGCAGCAGTGAAATTTTATAGTTCATACGTAAAAACTTAATTAACGCCGATACATACCCACAACTAATCCCGCGTTGATACGAGTGGCTTTGCCTGTATTCCGACCGCTTAGTGTAGTCGTGTAGCCAGCCGTAAGTCCAAGCTGTTTGGCGATAGGCAGGTATAGATTGGCTCCCAATCGCGTGAAACCAACCGCGTTAGTCGGAAACGGGATACCGGGACCAATATTCGTTCCTGAATTATAAGGCTTCTGTTGCTCACCCCACACATCTACGTACAACCACTTGGTAGCCAACCCTGTACGGATAATCAAATCTGTAACGTCGGGGACGTTTACTTTCGAACCGCTATTTGGATTAAGCTGACTGGGATCGTAATAATTAACGATTCGGTCGAGGGTTACCTGACCCATTCGGATATAACCGTATTGCCCCGTCAGAAAAAATGGACCGGCCTTGTAGTGCAACATCGTTCGGACATCGAGATTGCGGGAGCCACGTCCTATGGCCGTTAGCTCATCGGATACGTAGTTCTGAAGGGGTATGGAATAGCCCAGCGTAAAAAGCCAGGTCAGTCGCGTTTTGCCAAATTTATAATCGTAGGCCTCCCACCGAAATGCGGCTGAAATATCCTGAAAGCCTTCCTGTTTGGGAACGTAGCCCGCGCTGGTCTCGGTCCGTATATAGGAGGCTGATACCAATAAATCCAGATCGTAACCGAGTCCATACGCGCCCTGCGCGGTTAAGGCCTTGGTTGTTACCGTACCGAGGTTCGGATTACGGGTTTCGGTCTTATTAACATAATACGTATCGTATGAAGCCTGTGAATAATTCAGCCAGAGGTTCGCTTTCCGCTGACCGCGCATGAATCCGTCAATTACTAAGCCCTGAGCGCGGATTGTCTGGGCAAGGCTTAATAAAAGACTGATGGTGGTTAAGTAGGCTACTAGTCGCATAAACACTATGGTAGGTTATGCAAAAGTAGGCGTTCGCTCCCAGCATCCGGCATTCGCAGCTAATTAATGTAACGTAGACGCTGGCAGCTTACCCTATAGGGTTGGCCCAACTGCTTAAGAAGCAGCTTCCTGATTCAACGCAGCCTGCTCCCTGGCAATCCGTTTCTTATGCTGACCTACGGCGTAGGGACTACCAAAAATGAAAAATAATTTACGCCGTAAGCCAGTGGCGGCTTTTACGTCGCTAACCATATCCATTACTTCATGGAAGTTGATATAAAGCGGATTAGCCTTATTGCCAATGTTAGTCGTAATGCCATAAACGGGCGGTTCTTCTTCAGGTTGATAGGTTCCAAACAGCCGATCCCAGAAAATAAACGTCGCGCCGAAGTTTTTATCGATGTATTTTTCCTGCGAACCATGATGCACACGGTGATTCGACGGGGTAGCAAAAATGTATTCGACCCAGGCCGGTAGTCGCCGGATGTATTCGGTATGGACCCAGAATTGAAACAATACGGCAATCTGGTTAGTAACGAAGAAAATAATCGGATGAAAGCCGAAGAGAGCGACGGGCAGGAAAAAAATCACCTTTAGGTTCTGAATCCAGCTCAACCGGAATGACACGCTCAAGTTATAGCGCTCGCCCGAATGATGCACCACGTGGGTAGCCCACCAGAACCGCTGCCCGTGCGACACCCGATGCGCCCAGTAGCTGAAGAAATCATAGATGACGTAGCAGGGCAAGAGTGTCCACCAGTTCAGCGCCATTCGCCACGGAAGCTGGTTATAAATCCAGACAACGCCGTAGAGCATACCCAGCTTAATTGCAAGGTTAACCACGAGCGATCCTAACCCAACTAATACTGACCCCAGGGTTTCCCATTTTTCGTAGTACGGTTTTTCCTGGATGTGAGAAACCACCATCTCGGCCGCTGTCAACAAAACCATTGCTGGAACAGCCCATAAAATCAGATTAGGAGCTCCCTGCTCAATGGTCCAGAGTTGCTCTAGCGGAATTGGCGGAGCGCCAAATAAGGATTCGTTCATGTCAATAGATTATTTTTCAGGCTGTTAGATACTATGATAACTATGTAATCCGGCGATGTTCGCTGTTGGCTGCTGTGTTCATAACGCCAGTTTGGCCATAAATCAGGTTAAATCAGCCCTTTTTACGTTAGAAAAAGCTTAACCCCATCTTAAAAATTCCTTAGAGCCGATTTAATTATCTACGAGCTGCCCCATAATTAGCAATTAGTATTACCGAATTTTCATCAGAAACGCAGAACTTCGACTTCTCAAAACTGGCTTTCTGGCCCTACCCTACTTATGCAATTCGATACGCTTGCACTCCACGCTACGCATAGACCCGATCCGGTGACGGGAGCCGTTGTTCCACCTATTTACCTGTCTACGACGTTTGCCCGAAATGAAGCTAATGAGCTGCCAGCCGGTTATACATATGCCCGAACCAACAATCCAACGCGGGAAGCACTGGAAAAATCACTGGCAGCACTTGAAGGAGGCATATTAGGGATGGCGTTCGGATCGGGGCAGGCCGCTACGATGACACTCCTCCAGGCATTAAGCCCAGGAGATCATGTACTTCTATCAACGGATGCTTATTATGGGACTCCTGCTTTACTCGAACAGGTTTTTCATCCTTGGGGGCTAACCTACACGCGCGTCGATATGCGCGATCTGAAGGCTGTGCAAGCATCCATTCACGAAAATACCCGTGTGGTCTGGTGCGAAACGCCCTCCAATCCGATGCTGGCCATTACGGATTTACTAACGATTAGCGGTATGGCCCACGAAGCCGGGGCTATTTGTGTCTGCGACAACACCTGGGCAACACCTGTTCTGCAACGTCCACTCGACCTGAATTGCGATATAGTTATGCACTCCACGACCAAATACCTGAGTGGTCATAGCGACGTACTGGGCGGTGCCTTGATTTTCAAGCATGACAACGAATTTACGCAACGCGTTGGGCATTTACAGGGGTTATCCGGCGCGGTGCCCTCCCCTTTCGACTGCTGGCTCGTTAGCCGGGGCATTAAAACACTTGGCGTTCGGGTCCGGGCTCAATCAGCCACGGCACAGATACTTGCCGAATTTTTAGCCGATCATCCATTAGTAGAACAGGTACATTATCCAGGTCTATCAAACCACCCTGATCGCGCTCTGATTCACCAGCAAATGAACGGACCGGGTGCAATGCTGTCGATACAAGTGAAAGGCGGAGCCGCCGAAGCCCTGCGCTTTATTGGCAAACTAAAGCTGTTTACACGGGCAACCAGCCTGGGCGGAGTTGAAAGCCTCATTGAACACCGGGCTAGCGTCGAAGGCCCAAACACCATGACCCCAGTTAACCTATTACGTGTATCTGTCGGCCTCGAACATCCTGATGATTTACTCGCCGATCTCGCGCAGGCACTGGTGTAATTAGTCTCGTGAAGGCTTCGACTCGTAATTTACTGCTATGATAAAGGAACCAAAAGGGGTTGATTTTCATACATCAGGGCGGCAATTATCCAGTGAGGATTTTGCTCTGATCAGTCAATGGATTGCCGCCGACAAGCAAAAGCAGTCGAAGAGTAACACAAAGCGATTACCGAAAAAGCAAAAGACTGTTGGTCAAATTGAAGCTGGCGGAAATAATCGCTAACTAGTTATCCTTAAAACTTCTTCGGGATAATTCGGGGCTGTGGCTTAATCATTGGCGCAGGTTCGCCTAATTTGAAATGTTGTTGATAGGATCGTAAAATGGTGTACTGCGTAGATGAGTCCGGCACTTTGATCGGCATGTTGTCCAGCGTGGCCCGCATGACATTCGGAGGGTCCAATGGGTTGCGGTAGAAGGCGTTGTTAGGTCGGGCGTTAGGCATCAGATCGGGCGGAAACACCGACGGCAGTGTATCGCGCCGAATTCGATACGTAGGTGCCTGAGCCCAGGCACAACCGGTTAGCAACAGGAGTAGACAGAAGAGTTTCATTGTTAATATGTTAGGCAATAATATGATCTATAGACCCGCACTATCACACAATAGTTGCAAGGCAACCTAATCGTTTTAAGCCGGAAACTAAAGTAAATTTAGTGGGGTTCTGTAAGCGATTGAATTGACCTGATACAATGAAGATTGCCTTAATTTCTACCTCATCCCGCAAAAACAGTAATTCATTGCGCTTCATGAATTACCTGCGCCACCTGCTGGCCGAATTGGATCAGCATGAGGTTTCCGTTATAAATTTCGAGAATTACGATATTCCATTAGTTGGACAGGCTTCGTTGAAAAAAGACGAGCTGACTCCCTTCCAGGAGAAGTTGATTAACGCCTGGGAAGCGGCCGACCTGGTTATTTTAGCTATGCCGGAATATAACTGGACTGCTCCTCCACAAGCCGCCAATACGATTCACCAGTTCGGTACCCCGGCGTTTAAATACTTGTTCGATAACAAGGTTTTTGCGATGGTAGGCATCTCGAACGGGCGCGGAGGTCGGCAGCCGGCGCTGGACATGACCACCGTGGTGAATAAAACTATCAGTTTCACTAATAGCTATTCGATTGTTTCCCCGAAACTCTATGAATCGCACGAAACGGATAAGAATCTGGACGAAAACGGCCATTTCAACGGCCACGAAGTCTACGAGCGCACAGCGCGGGCCTTTCTGGACTACACACTGAATGTCGCGCAGCGCTGGATGCTTCCAAGTTTAGTAGAGAAATAAGTCTTTTTCGAGAAGCTATATTGGCCTTTCACAAAGGCAGAAAGCAAAAACGGGACTCATATTCAGGTCCCGTTTTTGTTTAATTATAAACCGAATTCACTAATTATTACAGCTACTTGTAACCATTAAAAATCTTATATAAATAAATGTCAATATGCTGTCAATCAATGAATTAACTTTACAACATTTACAGAAGTAGTCAATTATAGACCACACGATAACAGCCATATATCTACCAGATATTAGTCGAATACTACCGATTTCCTCTCTGTTTCCCCCGCTTATCAATTGTGCCGGTAAAGCGTTGATTTTATTAACAGTTTTACGGTGCTTATGAATTCAAGATCCAACAAGACGACGGGTATGAAACGAGGAGATTATTTAATGAAAAGAAGGCCACTAAAAGTAATCAGAGCAAAGGCCCGGCTCTTTCTTGAACGGAGTTTCGACTGGATTGCTTTAATTACGATTGCCCTACTTGTACTTGGGGTATTGATTATGCTAAATTGACTTTACGGACAGAGGTTCTTTACCCACGCCTTCTGCGTTTAAAACCTTGACTATTAACCTGATGAATCGGCACAGGCTCATTTCGAGTATTATCGTTTTTCAGCTGGTAGGTTGTTACCTGACAGCCTTGGCACAAACCTACACGCTGGAAACCGTACCGAATCCGAAACAGGCCCGCAGCGGTCGCTATGTCAGTAATCCCGATGGCATCCTGTCGGCGTCGGCCGTACGTCAGATTGACTCGGTATTACGGACAGTAGAAGACTCGACTACGGCGCAGGTTGCGGTGGTTTGCCTGAACTCCATCGGCGAAAATGTTCCTAAGGATTTTGCGACAGCTTTGTTCCGAAAGTGGGGGTTGGGTTACCGTCAGAAAAACAATGGTTTGCTGGTACTAATGGTGAAAGACCAGCATCGCTTTGAGATGGAAACCGGTTATGGTCTGGAGGGAATTCTTCCCGATGCGATCTGCAAACGAATTCAGACTGAACACATGGTCCCGTTTGCTAAGGTCGGTAATTTCGATCAGGCCATGATTGCCGGTATCGAAGCTCTTGCACATACCATTCTGGATCCCAATGCCGCGCAGGAAGTGTACGATAAGTCGAAATTTGAGGAACCCAGCAAGCCACTCGATGATCGGGAATCGCTGCTGGTTTTGTATTTTTTCCTCTGGATTGCCTGGATGACGCAACGGCTGTTAGGTCATTGGATAGTCGGGACGACTCCCGTCCGGAAACAAATCGAAGCTATCATTTCGGGAGTGAAAGGCCGCCGGTGGCGAGCTAGTTTATTGAACGGCATCATCCCTATCATCTTACTCATCAGCGGGTTATACCTGAGCGAAGGGATACCCGCAGGTCTGTTACTCCTTGGCTTATACGCCTACATCACTGCTGTTAAATGGGACAGCCGCCGGCGCCGTCAGTTAGCCTTTACGCAAGCCTTCGGCAAACTCTCGGAGCCTGATCAGTACGTTCGTCGGAAAGCAGTGTTGGCCAATGGCTGGCTAAGTGCCGTCCTGTTCCCGATCCCTTTCTGGGCAATGAAAAGGCGGGAAGATCAGTTGCGCGACACACTCCGTAATCACCCGCGCCAGTCGCCGGAAGGCTATGAACTCACCAAACTTACCGCCGATCAGAAAGGCGAATTCCTGACGGATCATCAACGGGTTGAAGAGAAGTTAAAAACGGTTGAGTACGACGTCTGGTATAATGAGCCGCATCAGGTTGTTCAGGCGATTGGCTACGAAAATCTGACGGATACGACTTATCAGCAATGTAATAAATGTCATTCGAAAGCCATGCACTCATCGGGTAATCGGGTTGTAAAGGCTGCAACCACCGAACGCGAAGGCCGGGGCATTAATGATTATGTCTGCGATGCCTGCGGTCATCATCGGGAAACATCCTATGCCATTTCCATCATCCGCCCGACCACGTCAACAACAAATGATTCGTCTAGTTCGTGGTCGTCGGGGAGTAGTTCGAGTTCATCAAGTAGTTCGTCTGATAGCTCATCCAGCAGTTCGTCAAGCAGCAGTTGGGGCGGTGGCAGTTCCGGCGGTGGTGGAGCAGGTAGTGACTGGTAATCAGCTAATAACATGAAATTCCTGTGTAAACCTATTCTTTCCCTGATTGGCCTGGCTTTCCTGTTCGATAGTTGTGGTGAAGGAGCGCGTAGCGGCTACCGTATCGAAGATGGCGTCGTCGTGCTTTATATAGGATTTCCGGCCCAGAAAAGTGTCGTCGATACTGCTGACGCCAATTCATTTACGGCAATAGATAAGCTGTACGGCAAAGATAATCAGCATGTTTTTTACCGGGGTCAGATCATATCCAACGCCGATCCGGCTTCCTTTACTTATCTGGCAGGGCCTTATGCTAAAGACAACCGTAATGGTTATTTCCAGGAGAAGATAATTAGCACTGATGCGGCTCATTTCGCGATTGTTCCTAACCCGGATGAGACAGCTACGAACGTTACCGCTGAGGGCATTGCCTACGCCCATGATAGTCATCACGTTTATAAAGGGACGCTTGTGCTTCCCGAAGCTGATGCTACTACGTTCGCTTTCGTGCCGATGTTCAACGGAAATTTCTTGACCCGCGACGTCCGGCACGTTTATGCTAACGATAAAGCACTTACGCATGTAGACGGGCAATCGTTTCAGCGAATTTCGGCGCTAAATTTCAAGGATAGCCATATGGCCTGGGGATTATCGCCAGGCCGTGAAACGCGCTGGTTACCCATTCCCGATGCTGATTTAAGCACTTTTGCGGGTATTGGTAAGTACTACGCCCGCGATCGAAACCGGGTGTACTTTGGGAATGAAGTTATTCCTAATGCTAATCCGGCCACGTTCGAGGAAACGGGCTATCTGACTGCTAAGGACAAAAAGCAGTCGTACCAATCAGGTAACATCGCAGCGAATTAACCAGCTCATTCCACCACCACTTAATACCTTCCATCATGGCTATTCGAAGTTTACTGCTTTCGTTAACAATCACTGGATTGCTGGGCTATTCCCTGACTGTGGGACTCACAGACCCTAATACATTCTTGAAAAAATTACCAGAATGGACGGCTTACCCATTTATTGTCGGCTGTTTTCTGTTATATCTGCTGGCAGGCTGGTGGGCCATTAAAGGCTTTAGCGCCCATAAGATTTCGGCTGTGCTGTCGCTGGTGTTATGTACCTGTGGACTTGGACTTTATGTGCTGGGTTTTTTAATGGAGGTCGGCCATGGGAAAGCCACGCCCGGCCAGTATGACTATGATTTCGCGAGGCTTGACCCTGCCGAAAAAGCATCTCTTACTCAATTGGTGCAGGAGGCTGGCTTACGAATGCAGGATGCGAATTTCACCGAACATTGGAACATCATGAATACCGGCCTTACTTTTCGAGTTTGCGTTCAGAAAGGGCATGTCACTGCGCTGAATCTATCTGATCATCCCGTCCGCGATCTGCGACCATTATCTCAGTTACCCCAACTGAGCGATTTATACCTCAGAAACTGTCAGCTTTCTGATATGAGCAGTCTGCATTCGACGAGACTAGAACGTCTGGATATATCAGATAATCAGCTCACTGACTTACAAACATTACGCGGTTGTCCAAATATTCAATGGCTGTTTGCGGCCAATAATCAACTTCGCTCTACGGACGGACTCAAGCAATTTAAAGAAGTTGTTGCAAGCGATTTTACGGGTAATCCACTGCCCAAATAACTCATTCTCTAAATTCATGCCCAGCAACCTACTCCCCTATCGCCAAGTCAACTATCGCACACTGCTAACTCCCGAACAAATTGGGCATCGTTTGGCAGAAAACGTTATCACGGGCTTTAGTCTTTACAGTGAGAAGCCGTTTTACGGCCGGTTTACCGCTTATGATTTTTCGGTGCGCAAAACGAGCAGCAAAATCAAAGTTCAGAGCATGGCTCCTGGTGTAGACGGTATTTATAAAGCTGGGAATGGAGAAACATTCGTTACCCTTACAGTTATGCCCCACCCGATTACTTTTGGCGCGATGGTGGTATTCTGTTTTCCACCGGCGGCATACATTCTGTTCAATATCTCCGAATTTTTCAAGACATGGGACGGAGCGATTCTGGCTAATTTTCTCGTATCTGTACTGTTTTTATATGGTATTTTCTGGGTCGTTTTTAACAGTCAGAGTCAGTCAGCGCTTCGGTTCTGGGAGTATACCCTTCAATTAACAGAAGTACCATCAGTAAACTCAAATCCACCACTTCTGCCCCAAAAACCACCTGCTATCGAGTAGTGCTTTCAGCACACCCAGCTATCGCTAAGTTTGACCTGTTCATCAAAAAGCAGCAGGACATGAGTACAGGATTATTATTGGGAGTGGGGGCTTTCTGGCTGGCCTATTATTATTTCGTACTACGGAAATATAATACCCTGGGATTCCGTATGTTCTCGCTCTTTTTTGTTACGGGACTAAGTGTCTGCTACTGGTGGTACGTCGGTTACCGAGAATTAAAGGCCGTTCAGCAGAAAGGAATTGCCACGCAGGCTATCGTTATCAGCAAGGCTGTTCAGAAAGTTAATAACATCCTTCAGGTACGCTTTACCGACCCATCGGGGAAGGCCATTATCCGCACGCAGGAAGGTGGCATCTCCGACGCCGAGTTTGCGGCAGTACATGAAGGCGGTACGGTACTCATTCTATATAGTCCGACGTCCGATACATTTTTTCTGGCCGACAGTTATTACCGGCAACTTGGCGACAACGTTTACTTCCTCATCTTCCCCGGTCTGTTGTTTCTAATCAGCATACTATGCTGGATATTTCTCCGCCGGTATCGGGTTCAGGCGCGTGAGGGGTCTATTTATGAATACCTGGTCGATGAAAATGGCAAAGTCATATTTGATGATGCCGCTACCAGCACAAGCAGGGCCTTTCGAAACGTCAGTACTTTTGGTAAACTCGCTGAACTGTTTCGGAAATGAAAGCGACAAAAGGCTCCCGGCTCATGTACCTGGTTATGTTGCTGTTGTTTTTTCTGGGGACCCGACTAACCACAATGCACAAACGGCACAGCCATCTCGTTCGTGTGTCGGCGAAACCTACATCCCCAATTTTCCGGATGCACCGCTTCGGTCAACAATTCACACTAATCTTCCCTCCCAGTACCTACTATTTCCCATTTTTTCCATGAAATCGTGTTGTTTACTCTTCCTTACTTTTATGCTGGCTATGCAATCGCTCTTCGCGCAGAATGGCCTCTGGCGCATCGAAAACGCTCGACTACCCGATGGGAAGCCTTATAACGGTACTCTGGCCATCACCCACTTAGGTAGTTCTTATACGGTCGATTGGAAAACAACGGCCGGAAATTATAGAGGGGTTGGGTTAATGGCAGGTGACAGACTCTTTGTCGGTTATGGTCTTAACGGAGCTTGCGGAATAGTCGTCTATAAAGCAAATCCGGCTAGTGGTCGCCTGGAAGGTAGTTGGACGGCAGCGGGTCTCAACGGCGCAACCGGCACCGAAACGCTTAGTGGCAAAGATGGTAGCTATGAGGTAATAGGTACGAATCCCGATGGCAATGCATATCGCGGAACGCTGACGTTGCAAAAAACCGGTGATACGTTTCAGGCGCAGTGGCAAGTCGCTAATCAACTTTACAATGGGGTCGGTTTCTGGAGTGGTGATTACTTCATTATTGGTTATGGTCCTGAACAAGCATTTGGCACGGTAGAGTACCGCCTGACCGATAGCAAAGCAGAAGGTCGGTGGACAATGGGTGGTAGCAGTCAATTTGGTATTGAGAACATTACGCGATAATTTTCAAGGTCGCAACCATCCTTTTCCCTTTGCTATCCCATGAAAAAACTTCGTGCTGTCATCATCGACGATGAAACGAATGCCCGCCAGGCATTAACCAATTTGCTCCTGCTTCTGTGTCCTGATGTGGAGGTATGTGGTGAAGCCAAAAACGTAGATACCGGTATTGCATTAATTAAAGAGCAGCATCCCGATTTGGTGTTTCTGGACATTCAGATGCCCGGCAAAACAGGTTTTGACCTACTGGCCAGTTTCGAGCAAGCCGACTTTGGGGTTATTTTCACGACTGCTTACGAAGAATATGCCATTCGGGCGTTTCGGTTCAGCGCCATCGATTACCTGCTGAAACCCATCGATCCGGAAGAACTTCAGGCGGCTGTTGCCAAATACAAATCACAGGTATTGCACGTTAACAACCAGCAGCTGAAAATTTTACAGGAATACATCGACGAGCCTCGCACGAATGGGCTTAAAGAGCGCACTCGCAATGCCAACCAACGAATTGCACTACCCACAGCCGAAGGACTTCATTTTGTGCAGATGACCGATATCATCCAGTGCGAATCGCTGGGCTCCTACACCAAATTTCACCTCGTCGGCACCAAACCGATCGTAGTGTCGCGGCTGCTGAAGGAGTACGAAGAAATTCTGGATAACTTTTATTTTTTCCGCGTTCACCAGTCCAATATCGTCAACCTCGAACACATCAAACGCTACGTCAAAGGTGATGGGGGGCAGGTCTGGCTCAGCGATAATTCGGAAGTAGAAGTCTCGCGTCGGCGTAAGGAAGAATTCCTGGCGTTATTGTCTGACTTTTATGTGAATTCGGGCAAACTGAGCTAGGTGTTTTTAGCGCAGAGGTCACCGAGGTTAACACGGAGTTGCACAGAGAAGAAGTAACTTTACTCTCTGTGCAACTCCGTGTTAACCTCGGTGACCTCTGTGTTTAAATCCCGATTAGTAGTGCTGATTGACTACCTGCATATTGTTATTACCAATCTGCGTATATCGGAAGGTTACTCCGGTAGTACCCCCTTCCTGTACCAACGTCAGACGATTATTATAGCCCTGCTGTGAGCCGTATGAACCAGGGTCACCCGCCAGATTCAGCACTCGGTTATTGTCGCCATTTTGTGTGATACTCACCGCGTTATTATTACCCACCTGTAAGAAGCGAGCGAAGTTACCCGAGCCATTCTGCGTAATACTGGCCAAATTGTCGTTGGAAGAAGTGGCCGCATTAGGTATGCCTTGTTGAACAAAGGCCAAATTGTTTGAGCCTGCTACCTGACTGATGCTAGCCATGTTTCCATAGGTACCTATCCGGTCGGCATTCGAACCCGCATATTGCAGAATATAAGCCGAATTGCCCGTACCAGCAGAAGTCTGGCTGATTGACGCGGTGGCCCACTGAGCATTAGCCGTTTGCACGATCAACGCTGTTGCTCCATTGCCTCTGTTTTGCGCCACCGAAGCCGTATTATAACGCCCACCGGTCTGGAAAATATTCGCATTGTGGTTATCGCCGGCCTGCTGGGTAAGATTTGCCATGTTGTCGCTGGTAATTGTTCCGGTCTGTGCCAGGGCAACACCATTTAGCGTTGTGATACCAAAACTAGCCCCGTTTGCGCCAATAACTGCCGACTGTGCGCCCTGCACAATCTGGGCTGTTAGACCAGTACCGGCTATCTGGTTAAGGGTAGCTGTATTCCGATTGATTTCAAGCACAGATCCTGCGGAAGAGCCTTGAGTAATTAACCCAAACCCGGTTGTCGTTCCATTCCCTACAACACTCGCTCCCTGGGTAATGCTAGCCACGTTATCCCGACTATTTGTATTCCCAATACTCTGAAAAATAACTGATACAACTCCTTGCCCCTGCTGAGCAATTGTAGCTTTGTCGCCACTCGAATAAGCACTAGCTCCATTACCCTGAAAAATTACAGCGTTCGCATTAGCGACGCTACCCGTCTGAACCACAATAGCCTGATCCCGATCGGTAGCTCCTGAATTACCCTGAAAAATACTCACTGTACTTGCTGGTACTCCGCTAGCTCCGTTCTGAGTAATGCTGGCTGTGCTCTGATTGTCAGAGCCTGTTGCGCCTGTTCCCTGAAAAATTGATGCGCTTTGATTGGTAGCGGTCTGGGTGATGAACGCTTTACTGCCAATAGCTTCGCCCCCATCAACACCTTGTAAGATCGCAGCTTCTACGCCCGTTGCTGACTGGGTTATGCGAGCTTCTACTCCATCAGCGCGACCTACGCCACCAATGCCAGTAGGTCCTCCCTGGCTAATCGCAGCCGTTACATTACTAGCCGTTTGGGTGATGATGGCGGTATTACCTACCGCTTCAGGCGTTGCTGATCCGGTACTTATATCACCAGCATTAGCCTTACCTTGAGTGATCAGAGCTACCGCATTATTGACTGCTGTGCTGGTTATGCTTGGGCCAGAGAAACCCTGGTATACAAGAGCGGTGTTATTAACGGAGTTGTTGCTTTGATTCGTAGTAGCGGTATTGTTGTTACCGTTCTGATAAGTCTCGGCAGTATTACGACGGCTGTTGTTGTTCTCGTTGATGATGGCTGTGTTAGCCGCTCCAATCTGAGCAATACCAGCAAAGTTACCATCCTCACCAGCAGCACCAATCGTAGCCGACGCTGAGGTAGCACCACCGCTTAAACCGTCCGGACCGCCGTTCTGGTTGATGGTAGCATTGTTATTAGGACCACCGCTCTGACTGATACCTGCCCGGTTACCCTGCGAACCAGCGTTCTGATTGAGGACTAAATTATTGGCTCCTGTGTTGGCAGGTGTGCCCTGAAAAGTAACGGCGTAATTGCCATAATTAACCCGGTTAGGATCCCCAACCGTTTGAACCTGACTGATGACACCAGTTTGATTCTGACCAAACTGGTTTTGACGGGCAAACTGTTGTCTACCAACCTGCGTGATGAGCTGAGCGTAAGACGCTGCCGCCAAAGCCAGCAAGGCTGTGCTGGTTAAGACGAGTTTTTTCATAGAGAAAGACGAGATTATGTGAGTGATTTAAAGTGAGTTAAGCCGCTAAAATAGCTTTTCCATAAAAACGTCACTATCGTCATGTTTACTTTTTAAGGCATTTTTGGCAAAAAAATCATCTCCTCTACGTGTTACCCGAACACTGTATTAGCTAAATACAAGTTTTACAAGAAATTTTTCAAAATCAGATTTTTGTGCCTCAATCCGAAGAAAATCGTACAGTCGTTAAATTAACCCGCGTTGTTGAATGATTTAGGCGGTTTCTACCACGAAGTGAGGTTTAATTTAAGCAACAAGCATGAAAATTACGATTGGTAAGATAGATACATAGTTATCAATTAATAGTAACAAAAAGCCCCATCGCTAACGACGGGGCTCTAAAGCTGAGGAAGTAACCAGCCCTGCTACTTAATTGTTCTTATTGCGTTTAGCCTTCCGGTCTTTACGCCGGGTAGAATCTGATTGAGACGTCGAATTGCTTACACTCGGTTGCATGCCATACGATGTTCCATTATCGGCACCAACTACACCCGTTGAACTAGATAGCGCGGGCGAGGAAGTTAATCCATTGCTACCATTACCTGATCCACTGTTGCGTGTAGTGCCATCCGTAGTCGGATTAGTCTGTTTTGAATTCGTAGTGCTGTTAGATGATTGCGCCTGTGCACCATAAAAAGTAAGCAGCAAAAAAGCGCCTGTTATACCTAGCTTTTTCATAACCTGTGAGTTTATAAATGATCAAATCCCTATCTAAACTCAAGGATAAGTAGAAAAGTTAGCGATTTTAATCTTTAGTTATCTGAATCGCCTGACCGCTCATAACTGGATAGGCAAAAGTCGGGTGAGAGCAGATAAGAAAAGTAGGTTAAACGATCAATTACCGCTATTTTGGCAACTGGTTAAGCGCTAATTTTACCCAAAAATCCTTTTTGTTTCTCCCTTTTTCATGAAAAGACGTTCGTTTGTAAAAGCTTCTCTTCTTACCAGTTCAGTACCTGGTTTAATCACTCCTTTAGCCCAACCGTCAGCAGTTTCCAGCCAACAGGACTCCAGTCCCGAATTTTATGAAGTGCGCACCTACAGTTTAAAAAACGGTCGTCAACTCAAAGCGGTCCAAACGTATTTCCAACAAGCTGCAATTCCCGCTTACAACCGGTTAGGTTGCCAGTCCATCGGAGTTTTTACCGAATACCTGCCGCAGGGTTTCACTAAACTGGTTGCGGTTATCCCGTTTAAATCGCTGGCGGATTATTTCAAAGCGCCCGATCAGTTAGCGAACGATGCAGCCTATCAGCAGGCAGGAGCCGAGTATTTAACGGCCGAAGCCACCGCCCCAGCCTACGAACGTATTGAAAGTTCGTTGTTGAGAGCTTTTACGAATATGCCGAAGCTGGAAGTACCCGAGAAAAAGCCGCGTTTGTTTGAACTGCGCCGGTACGAGAGCCATTCGGAAACGGCCGGAAAAAAGAAAATCGAGATGTTTAATCAGGCGGGCGAAATTGCCATTTTTAAGCGCGTGGGCCTTACACCAGTCTTTTTCGGCGAAACGCTGATCGGCCCTATGCGCCCGAATTTGACATACCTGTTAACTTTCGACGATATGGCCGAACATGACCAGAACTGGAAAGCGTTCGGTGGCGATCCAGAGTGGAAAAAGATTAGTTCGATGCCGGAATATGCCGATGCCAAGATTGTCTCGAACATCACCCGTACGTTTCTGACGCCCACGGCTTTCTCGCAGATTTAATCGTATTTTATTCCTCTACTTTTCGCATTCATACCGTTATGCACATTAACCGAAGCCTATCTCCTACCCAACTGTGGCTACTTGGGGAAATCGTATTAGCCGTTATTCTGGCCTGTCGTCCCGCTGATGATGAGCTATTTAAGGCCCGCGTATTTACGCCCGTTAACGGGTTTACTGCTGGCGTGGAAGGTCCAGCGGTCGATCAGTCGGGAACACTATATGCAGTTAATTTTGCGAAGGAGGGCACTATTGGTCTGGTCACTCCCGATGGGAAGGCCAGTCTGTTCGTCACCTTACCCGAAGGCAGTGTAGGCAACGGCATCCGGTTCAACCGTAAGGGCGATATGTTTATTGCTGATTACCCTAAGCATAACGTCCTGAAAGTAGCTAAAGGCACTAAGCAAGTGACCATCTTTGCGAATGAGCCACGCATGAACCAGCCTAACGACCTCGCCATCGATAATAAAGATCGATTGTACGCGAGTGATCCAAACTGGAAAGCCAGCACAGGTAATCTCTGGCGAATTGATCCCGACGGAAAAGTAACGCTACTCGAAGAGAACATGGGCACCAGCAATGGCGTTGAAGTTAGCCCCGACAGTAAAACTCTCTACGTGAATGAGTCTGTGCAGCGCAAGGTGTGGGCTTACGATTTAGCCGCCGATGGTCGAATTAGTAACAAACGAATATTGATTGAATTTCCGGATTTTGGCATGGATGGCATGCGTTGCGACCAGCAGGGAAATCTGTACATCGCTCGTCATGGCAAAGGTACCGTCGTGAAGGTGTCGCCCGTGGGTAAGGTACTTCAGGAAGTAACGCTGACGGGCAAAAGGCCCACGAATGTTACGTTTGGTGGACCTGATAACCGTACAGCCTATGTCACACTTCAGGATCAGGGCAACCTTGAAACTTTCCGCATTGATACCCCCGGACGACGGTAAATGAATCTGTTTAAACTGCTTCTTAACCATAATTTTTGTCATGCTGACGAAGGAAGCATCCTAAAATATCCGAACTCACTGGTTAGGAAACGTTAAGATGCTTCCTTCGTCAGCATGACAAAAATTCGTTACCTATTCACCTTCCAATTAACCTAATGCTATGAAACGCAGAGAGATACTTAAAGAATTAACGCTACTTCCTTTAGCTGGTGCTATAGCAGGTAGTACTGATGCCTTTGCTGAATCCGATCCAACATCAAACTGGGTTAAAAAAGCAGCTTCCCAAGTTGCGCCTACAGCGGGACCGCTGAAAGCCGGACCACAGATTTACCAGTCGATAGGCGTAGAACCCATCATTAACTGTCGCGGCACCTTTACCATTATCGGCGCGTCTATGGAACTTCCCGAAGTGAAGGAAGCCATGGAATATGCCAGTCGGTATAATGTGCAGATCGACGAACTGGCGTTTGGCATTGGGAAACGGTTAGCCGAGATAACCGGTGCTGAATGGGGCATGGTGTCGTCGGGTTGTGCCGCCGGCTTGAACGAGGTAACGGCGGGAATTCTGGCGGGTGGGAATCCAGAGAAACTGATTCGCATCCCTAATCTGGAAGGTTTTAGCAAAACCGAAGTGATCATTCCCCGTTCTTCGCGGAACGTTTACGATCATGCCATCCGGAATTGTGGCGTAAAAATCATTACGGTGGAAACGCCTGAAGAACTGGCAACCGCTATCAATCCACGCACAGCCCTGATTTACATGATGCCGGGTGAGGAGCCCTGGTCGGTTCAGAGTGTAGCTAAGATCGCTAAGCCCAAAAATGTGCCCATTCTGGTTGACGCAGCTGCCGAGCGATTGACCATTCCGAATATTCACCTTCAGGCAGGAGCGTCGGTAGTTGCTTATAGCGGAGGCAAAGTGATTCGCGGCCCGCAAAGTGCCGGTCTGATGCTAGGTAATAAGGATATTTTAATGTCGGCCTGGCAAGCCAGTGCACCGCACCACGGCCCCTGCCGGAATAACAAAATCGGGCGTGAAGAGCAGATTGGGATGCTGGCAGCGGTAGAATCCTGGGCTGTCCGCGACCATCCCGCCGAAATGAATACTTGGGTAAGCTGGCTCGAAACCATTGCCAAAAAATTGACGGGCATCGACAGTGTGCAGACGACCGTCAAGAGACCAGCAGAAGGTGCACTAGATAACGCCACGCCGATGTTAACCGTTAGTTGGGACCCAACCAAACTGAACATTACTGGTCAGGAAGTAGCCGATGAGTTAGCCACTACCAAGCCCCGCGTTGCCGTAGGAACTGGCGGCCGACGGGGATCAGCAACAACCTCTGGCCCCCAAACAACTTCGATAACCATTGCTGCGTATATGATGGGCGCAGGTAATGAGGTTATCGTAGCCCAGCGAGTACACGAGATTCTTATTCGGAAACGGAGCGCTCCTGCCGCTACTCCTACCATGAAAGCTCCAGCGGCTGACATTAGCGGCCGCTGGGATGTTAGTATCGAGTTTTATACCAGCAAAAGCCAGCACACGTTCATTATTGAAAAACAGGATACAAACTGGCTGACGGGAACGCACAAAGGGGAATTTGCCACCCGAGAGTTAGTCGGAACAATCGAGGGCGACGACGTCCGATTCCAAAGCCGATACAGCGTACCGGGCGATAACCTCGTAATGACCTTTTATGGTAAACTTTCAGGTGACACCATCACAGGCGAAATTGACATGGTGGAGTACGTTAACGCGAAGTTCATAGCTAAGCGTATACCAGTACCGACTCCATCTAATCGCCAACGGATTAACATTCCAAGCGGAAGACCGTTTTCAACGTAAATCAACCTTTAACTAATTCTCCCCCAGTTGCTTTCGGTTTGTTTCAGGCCGTCGAGGTGGTTGCGAATGGGCGCGTGCTGAGGTAGCACGAGTTCAGGGTCTTCCAGCAAGATGGCCTGAGCCGATTCACGAGCGGCCGTCAGAATAGCGCCATCTTTAGCTAGATCAGCAATCATTAAGTCCATTACACCACTTTGCTGAGTGCCACTCAAGTCGCCGGGACCGCGTAGTTGAAGATCGACGTCGGCAATCTCGAAACCGTTGTTTGTCCGACACATAGTTTCGATGCGGGTGCGGGTGTCGGTGCTGAGTTTGTAGCCGGTCATCATAACGCAATATGATTGGTCAGCCCCCCGTCCTACCCGACCGCGCAGCTGATGCAACTGCGATAGTCCGAACCGCTCGGCGCTTTCGATAACCATAACGCTGGCGTTCGGCACGTTAACCCCTACTTCAATAACCGTCGTAGCGACCAGAATCTGCGTTTCGTTCTTTAGAAACCGCTTCATCTCGTCGTCTTTCTCGTAAGGCAGCATCTTACCGTGCAGGATGCCAATCTCGAATTTCGGTCGCGGAAAGGCTCGCTGCATACTTTCGTAGCCATCCATTAAATCTTTGTAATCCAGTTTTTCGGATTCTTCAATCAATGGATATACGACGTAAACCTGACGTCCTAATTCAATTTGTTGCCGGATAAACCCAAATACTTCCGAGCGGTGCTTATCGAACTTATGCACCGTTTTGATCGGTTTCCGGCCTTTCGGTAATTCGTCAATCACCGACACATCAAGGTTACCGTAGAGCGTCATAGCCAGCGTGCGCGGAATGGGCGTGGCCGTCATGACGAGAATATGGGGTGGTACAGTTTCGTTTTTCTGCCAGAGCTTCGCCCGCTGCGCTACGCCAAAGCGGTGCTGCTCATCGATGATGCACAGACCGAGATTTTTGTATTGCACCGCATCTTCCAGCAGCGCGTGCGTACCAACCAGAATATGCATTTTACCGGCTTGTAACTCCTCATGCAGAACGGCCCGGCGCTTTTTATTGGTTGATCCTGTCAGGATACCGAGATTTAGTCCCATCGACTCAGCGAAGGGCTTAAGGCCATTGTAGTGCTGGTCGGCCAGAATTTCGGTCGGAGCCATGATGCAGGCTTGCGCTCCGTTGCCGATGGCCAGCAAACAGGCAATGAATGCAACGATGGTTTTACCGCTACCGACGTCCCCCTGTAATAGCCGGTTCATCTGTTTACCGGTCAGAAAATCGGCGTAGATTTCCTTGATTACGCGCTGTTGCGCACCGGTTAACTCAAACGGCAACAGATCATTATAGAAGTGCTTCATCAGCGACGTATCCCGGAAAATCTGCCCCGGAAACTCTTCTTTCTGAATCAGCTTGTTCTTGATTAGTCGTAGTTGATTGTAAAATAGCTCTTCGAATTTCAGCCGTCGCTGCGCTTGTTTCAGCCAGCCCTGATGCTGTGGCAAGTGGATATGCCACATAGCCTCACGTTTCCCCAGCAGCCTGTATTTTTGAACGAGCGACTCGGGCAGGGTTTCGCGAATGTGCGGCAACGACTGTTCGAGCAGTAACCGCATTACCTTCCCAAGCACTTTACTATCGAAGTGCCGCTTGCGAAGCTTATCGGTAAGGTTATAGACTGGAAAGAAACCCGCGTCTTGCTCCGTAACCGTGCTGGCGCTTTCCAGTTCGGGATGAACAATGCTGAACAACCCGTTGAAGGACTGCGGTTTACCATAGGCTATGTAATCGCCATCGCGCCGGAGAATTTTCTCCATGTACGTAATACCCTGAAACCAAACCAGACTCATTGTACCGGTGCCGTCGGAGAAATTGGCTACCAGTCGTTTTTTGGGTCCTTCACCTTCCAGATACCAGTCACGCAACCGACCCCGCACCTGAGCTGACGGCATCGAGTCCATTAACTCACTAATGGTGTAGTAGCGTGTTCTGTCTTCATACCGAAACGGGTAATACTGGATCAAATCGCCGAATGTGAACAGATTTAACTCTTTGTTGAGCAATTCTGTCCGCTGCGGCCCCAGCCCTTTCAGGTAAAGAAGCGGTGTATCAAAAAATGCAATTCGTTCGGTCATAACGGACCCAGTCTGGACGGACCTTACAAATTCCAGATTATAGGTGGAATTTGACCAAAAATACGCATTTCTAGGTAAAAGTCATTGGTAGGTGTTTGCAGTAGCTTTTGTCGTTGTATGTCGGGTTCTCAAACCCGACATCACGATCCCACCCATATGCTTACTCGTCCTCTCCACCGCTAAGACTAAATGCCAGTCCCGCATACACATCCATCCCGCGCGGGTTAATGCCGTTGATGCTATTGCCCAGCAGGCCCAACAGGTTATCTGTGCCGAGCATGGCCGGACCAATCCGTACCGATGCGCCGACCACCAGCCCCCGATTCAGGTATTCGATGGGCACGGCAAGAGTTAACAACCGCGCATCGTAACGGGGTGTCACAGCCAGTATCGTGGGCTGGTGGATAGCCACTGCCTGCTGCGACCGAACGTCCTGCATATACGTTACATTCAGACCTAGTCCTTGTGGCAATTGATAATCCAGCGTTACGTTGAGTGAGGTAGGCAGACCTGCATTAAAGCTTGTTTTATCAGGACTGCGACCGTTGTTTAGTTTATTCTGAATAACACGGATAACATCCAGACCGGCGTTAAGATTGTTGAAATCACTACTTCTGAACCGAACTGGATTTTGACCAATATTATCGTAGCCGTATTCTTCCCCTTTATAGGTAATTCCGCCAATGTCGGTCAACGCAAGCCCTAGTCGGAGCGCCGGACTGTCGGTATCGTACTGGCTTACATAAGTCAGACCAAGATCCAGACCAACCCCTTTTCCTGGTGCTGATGGACTAAAGAGCGTCTGGGGTGTAAGTGAGCGGTTTTGTAGGAAAGTCGTGTAACCGAGCGTGGCATCCAGCTTATTAACTTCCAAAAACGCACTGTTTGGGTTATTTGGGTCAGTAGCAATACGGTAGTTCATACCCCGATTAATCAGATGCTGGGAATTGTATCCCAACAGAAACTTAGCAGTAGCCCCTAGGAGAATTTTCTGTCCTTCACCTTCCCAAAGGGTGCTGGCAAACGTTAGGCCCAGTTCTGAATATGTATTGGTGTTAGCGCTGAACTGATTGTTATTGCTGGGAATACTATACAAAGCGCCATCGCCCAGCCCAGCCCGCACCGCCGATAATAAGGCCTCCGAAGCGCCGACTACCTGCCCAACAGCCCTAAACCTCGTCGTCACCGCAATAGCACTCCGCTCACCTGTTTTCAACAAGATAGCTGGCCCACGTACCTCGCCAGCAACCATCCCATTCTTGGGTTGACCATCCAGCATTTCGCGGGTATAGCTTGTCTCGAAATGCACACTGCCATCCGAATTTCGGTACTGATTAGGCACATTCCCAGTGATAAGGTTTAACAATGAGAAAGGAGCCTGATAACGAACGTAATTATTGTTGACGTGGGCATTGCCCGTGGCTACATTCAGGTAAAGTTTACTAGGTGAATCGGCCGCCAGGGATGGATTAATGTAGAGTCGGTTGGTTCCGCCGTAGCGACTGGTCGAAATACCGAGCAGATTTTGGGAAAAACCGGTTGCAGATGAAATCCAGACCAGTCCCAAAACAAGGAAATACTTCATGTAATGAATGGGTAAGTGAAAAAGCGTTCTGCAAAGAAACGCAAAACGGGTATCAGCCAATAAAAACAGCCCGCAGTATTAATTGTTCGGTCACGGCTGATTACTGAGCGGAATCTTTCCGATTAATTGTGCGTACCACTCACCTAATCAATACAGAACCGCACGGGGCGCCCCGGCTGATTTTTGTGATCCTTGTGAGTTATACTAGTTCAACATTGGTTTTGCGTACCCCCCCCGTAGGGAGGGACTTACCCAACGAGCGAGGTCAAGCCCCTCCTTCACTGGGGAGGGGTTGGGGTGGGGGTTTTACGCAAAAGCTATCCTGAATTGTTATTATAATTATTTCAGAAAGGGAACAACGGCTCGTTGTTCCCTTTTTTTGTAGTGCGGCTGGAAAGCCGTACACCTTTATCTATTGTCTATACATTACAATGCGCTCGGAAAGCTGCACTATTTAGTACCCTGGATTCTGCTGAATTTTCGACTTGTTAATGTCAATCTGGCTCTGCGGAATCGGGTCAACCAGATTGTTTTCTGTCAGCGTATTTACAAGACGAATCTGATCTTTTTTGCTGTTCAGAACCGTAATGGCGCGGCCCGTGCGGACAAGGTCAAACCAGCGCTGCCCTTCAAATGCAAATTCTACCCGGCGCTCCTGCTCCATTGCCAGCCGAAAAGCATCCTGACTGGGAATATCAGCGGCCGTTTTGCTGACCAGTCCCGCCCGGTTACGGATTTTGTTCAGGTTAGCTAAAGCTTCACCATTAGCCTGATAACCAACCTCGTTCAGACTTTCGGCGTACATCAGTAGAACGTCGGCGTATCGGATAACCGGAATATTATTGCCGTTATCGTTTATGGCCGTCGGCGTATCGAAGTACTTCTTTACGAAGTTATAGGGAATTGTCTGCCCACTAGCGTTGACGTACGACGTTGCCAACGAAACATCTTTTCGCTTATCACCGGGTTCGTAGGAATTAATCAAGTCAGCTGTGGGCTGGTTATTGCCACCACCACCAAATGCAATAACCGCGTTACCAGAGTTTTCAGGCGCAAAGGAATTCGGCCACGAATTACCTTCGCCTGCTCCACCCGATTTGTACTGCACATCGAACACCGACTCTTTGTTGTTTTTATTATTTACTCTAAAGACATCGGCGTAGTTCGGCAGAATATCATAGACGCCCAAGTCAATCACTTCCTTCAGTTTGGCGGCTGCCTGCGGGTATTTTTTCTCAGTCAAAAGTACTTTGCCCAGTAACGCTTTTGCAGCTCCTTTCGTGGCCCGGCCAATATCGGCGGTAGCGTTCGACACGGGTAGTATACCTTCAGCATCGGTCAGATCTTTTTCAATTTGGGCGTAGACATCCGCTTTCGCGGTTCGGCTATAGTCGTAACCTTCATCGGGATTGGCGATAGATTTCAATACCAGCGGTACATCACCAAATGTGCGCACCAGATTGAAATAAACCAGCGCCCGCAGGAATTTCGTCTCGGCGATATAACGGTTTTTCAGGTTTTCGTCCATCGACACCGCACCAATCTTGTCCAGAATCGTGTTGAATCGAGCGATAGCGGTATAGCTATCATTCCAGCGTCCGGAGATAAACGGGTTGGTCGTTTTGATGTAAAACCGGTCGAACTCGTCCTGATCTGTTACCGAGCCGGAGGCTGGTGGCACGGTATTATCAGAAGCCACATCGCCAAAAACATAGCTGTTGCCAAAGATTCCTCCGGACTGCAATGAGGCATAAGCCCCGTTGACGGCGTTTTTGATGTCGTCAGCCGTATTGTAAAAATTGTCGGCGGTGGCGGACGAAATGGGTTTTAAATCCAGAAATTGGTTACTGCATGAGCTAAGGAACAGCGTGGCCAGCAGCGATATATAGAGTTTGGATGCTTTCATTGTTTTATTTCGATTTGATGGCGGCTAGCATAGGTTCATAGGTTAGCCATTCGCAATTAGTACGGCTAGAAACCCAGGTTAAGTCCAACGGTGAACGTTTTGGCCAGCGGATAATAGCCGTAATCGACCCCGCCGGTCAGTGGACCTTCGTAGTTGCTCACCTCCGGATTATAATTCAGGTATTTAGTCCAGGTAGCCAGGTTCTGAGCCGACAAATAAAGCCGGGCCTGCTGAATTCTGGCTTTACTCAGCAACGCTTTAGGCAGTTGATAACCCAGGCTCAAATTCTGAATACGCAGGTACGAACCATCTTCCACCCAGCGGGACGACACAGCGTTATTGTTGCCGGTGGTACGGGCGTTAGCGCGTGGGGTTACGCCATCGCCGGGGTTACTTTCCGACCGCCAACGATTTAGCACCGTCGTAATCTGGTTGGCGTTACCTTCCAGATTCTCGAAGAAGCGACGGCTCAGGTTCAGCACCTGCCCGCCCTGCGTACCCTGGAGGGCTATGCTCAGGTCAAAGCCTTTGTAGCTGAAGGAGTTGGTGAACCCATAAATGAACTTTGGCTGGTTGTTACCAATGATAGTCCGGTCGTCGGCCGTAATTTTACCATCGCCGTTTACGTCCTCGTATTTTACGTCACCCGGTTTAGCCGTGGCATCATGGGGGTAGCTGTCCAGGTCGGCCTGATTCTGAAAAATACCGATTTGCTTGTAGCCGTAAAAGCTACCGATGGGTGAACCAATCTGGGTTATGTTTGTCTGGTCGACACCGCTGTTGCTCCGGATGGGGTCGCCCGTGGGTCCGAGCGCGAGCACTTTATTCCGGTTAAACGACAGGTTTGCACTCGTATTCCAGGTGAACACCCCGGTAATGTTCCGGGTGTTAAGCCCAAATTCCCAGCCTTTATTTTCCATCTTGCCGATGTTCTTAACGGCGGTGGTAAACCCAGTTAAGGACGGTACATTGACCGACAACAACAAATCTTTAGTAATCCGGTGGTAGTAATCGACAATCAGGTAAATGCGGTTATTGAACAGGCCCAGGTCAATACCAGCATCCAATTGCTGGTTTTTTTCCCAGCCTAATTGAGTATTACCCAGCGCACCTGGTGCTAACCCATTAGCCAGGGTATTATTGAAGACGTAGTTATCAGACCGGAGCGTAGCGGCATATGGGTAATAATCAGGATTACCACCCGTGACGAAGGCATTGTTACCAGAGAGTCCATAACTCACGCGCAGTTTTGCTTCGGAAAGCATTTTGATACCTTTCATGAAGGCTTCTTCGCTGATGCGCCAGCCCAGCGAACCTGCCGGGAATGTTCCCCAGCGATTCTCGGGTCCGAAGACGGACGACCCATCCCGACGTATCGACAGATTAGCCAAATACCGACTCTTATAGTTGTAATTAACCCGGGCAAAATAAGAAACCGATGCGTTTTCACGACGGTTGGAGGTAATGGTCGAAGTAGTTCCGTTAGCGCTGGCGTTCAGCGTTTCTACCACGTCGTTAGCATACGAACTGCCTGTTCCTAGGCTATATTGGTACTGATAGCGCGTTGATTCCATCCCCACCAGCACATCCAGATTATGCACATCGTTCAGCGTTTTGGAGTAGGTCAGCGTCTGGTTAAATAGCCAGCTCATTGCCTGCTCAGACTCCGCTCGCCCGGTAGCTACGTTAGGGGGCAATAGTTGATTAAGCGGTATCCGCGACGTGCGGTACGCATTCCGCCGGTAACCCGTAAAATTGAGATTGCCAGTAGCCCGGTATTTAAAATCCTTTAGGAAGTTATACTCGAGGTAAGTGTTTCCCAGTAGCGTAGGCTGTTGATATTGACTGTGATACTCCGTGATGTTGGCGATGGGGTTCGTAATCCCCGGATAATTATACGGAGCCGCCAATTCGGTCTGCGACGAATAAGTTGTTCCGTCGGCCGCGTAAATCGGAGCCATCGGCATGGCAGACAGGGCCGCGTTGATGATACCATTATTAGCCCAGTGGCCTTCGGCCGTTACTTCCTGCTGGTTTTTGAATGATGGATTCAGGTTCAGGCCGACGCGCAGTTCGGGGGTAATGTTCACATCAACGTTAGCCCGAATCGTGTATCGGTCCAGCGATGAGCCTTTGATGATCCCGTCCTGTTTAAGGTAGCCACCACTGACCAGATAACGGGCTTTATCCGTACCGCCCGATACCGAAACCTGGTAGTTACTAATGCTGGCCTTCCGGAAAATCATATCCTGATAATCATGGTATGGCAGATTAGCTAACCGCGTTGGATCATCGAAATTGAACCAGTCGAACACTTCACCCCGTGGGTAACGATAGCGCAGGTACGAGGTTGGCCGAACGCTGTTAGGGTCTGTAATTTTAGCGCCGGGTACGTTATCGAGATAGGCCGTATTCGAGGCTTCCTTACCAAACTCGGCAAATTGCTGGGAGTTAAGCAGATCAAGCTTCTTAGTCACCTGCTGAAAACCGGTAAATACGTCAAAATTGACATTTGTTTTACCGCTCTTACCCCGCTTGGTTGTCACCAGAATAACACCGTTTGAGCCTTTGGAGCCATAAATAGCCGCCGACGAGGCATCTTTCAGCACATCGATACTTTCAATGTCGTTGCTGTTCAGCAAGCTGAATATAGAAGCATCAACGATATTTCCATCAACGACAATCAGGGGAGTGTTACCCGCCGAAATCGAGCCGAAACCGCGCACTTTGATGGCGGGTGTACTGCCCGGTGTACCGTTATTCTGTTGCACGACAACTCCGGCGATCTTACCCTGCAAAGCTGTAGCTGCATTCGATACCGGCATATCTTTTAGTTCCGTCATCGGTACCGATGCAATGGCCGCCGTAACCGCTTCCCGTTTCTGCGTACCGTACCCAACAACCACGACTTCATTGAGCGTTTTGTTGTCTGTAAGCAACTTAACCGACACCTGATCGCTGTTGCCCAGCGCCACTTCCTGAGTTTGGTAACCTACAAAACTAAACACCAGTACAGGCGAACCGCCGTCTGGTACATTCAACCTGTAGGCTCCCTGTGCATCGGTAGTTGTACCGCGCTGGCTACCTTTCACCACAACGCTGACACCGGGCAAACCATCACCCGTTTCGTCGGTAACCGAACCGGTGATAATGCGATCCGCCGTTACGCTGACCGGCGCCTGGATGAGTCGGATGGGCAACAGAGCTTCGGGCCCGGACACACTCAGCAAAATGCGCTTCCCGGTGAGCTGATAATTAATCTGGAGCGGGCGTAGAAGTTTGTCCAACACCGTAGATAGCCGCTCGTTGGTCACTGCCAGCGACACTTTCCGCTTCGACTGGATGATCCGGTCGCTGTACATGAACTCAACATCCGCTTCCCGCTCAATCGTTTTGAGAATGTTTTTCACGGTTACGTCTTCCATCTGTACACTAATCTGGCGATCCAGCGGAGATTGGGCATCGACGGTTGTCGCATACGCCATACCCGCAAAAAGCATGAGCAAACAGCCTTGAACGAGCGAAGTTTTCATGACCATTAAGGCAAGGGTTTGTAGAGGTCTATTTTTATTCATAGATGGAATTGATTGTAAGTAAAACAGAGATTAATAACACCCTTGGGCGTTAATAACAATTTGAGCGTCAACGATTTGATAAGAAGCTTTTATAGTCTGGCAAATCAGATTCAGTTTCTCCAGCAAGGGTTCATCGCCAAATTTGGCAGTAAGCGTGCACTGCTTTAGCAGTTGCTCGTCGAAGACAATATCGACGCCATAAGCCGCTTCTAATTGGGTAAATACCTTCGTGACCGGCGTTTCGTCGTACGCTAAAACACGGCTGGCAAAATGCGGATCGACAATTACTGGATTGGGTGTAAGAGTACGGTGGAAGTGGCTCTCCTGCCGGTTAAATACGGCTTGCTGGTTAGGGGTGAGAACAACACCTGGAATGTCGCTATTTATCTCTTTCTCAGCCCGCTGCCAGTCTTTACGAGCAAAAACCGACACCCGGCCAGTCCGCACAATCACCTGCTCACTAGCCTGATTCTCGAAAGACCGTACCGTGAAGCTGGTCCCTAACACCTTGGTAACGATGTCGTTGGCGTACACATAAAATGGTTGTCGGGGATTTTTCTGAACATTGAAGAACGCTTCGCCGGTTAAATAGACCTCGCGTTTGGGCCCTTTAAATTGCTTGCTGAAACTGATGCGGCTGGCGGGTTGCAGTATCACCGAACTACCGTCACTCAATCGCACTGATAAAGGCGTCTCGCCAGTATTGACTTTCTCGATAAGAGCCGTTGGTGCATCCTGAATAAGTTGCGCATACACCGATTCTTTCGGAATATGCTGGCGAGTCCATACTACCCAGCCAATGCCCAATACCAGCAGAAAGACGGCTGCGGCACTCGCCCAGCCCAACCAACTACCAGCATACAGACGGAAGGGACGTTGCCGATGAGTGCGCAGTTGAATCTGGTGCAGTTGATGCGGGATTTCCTCTTCCAGAATATCTCGATATGGCTTGACTCCAAGGCCAGTGATAATTAGTTGGGCCTGCTCGACAATTTCCCGTTTCTCCGGGTGCTGACTGAGCCACTCCTGCCAGAAAGCCCTTTCCTCTGGAGGACTCTCCTGGCGCGCCCACCGGCTGAACGACTCATCGAACAAAAAATCATCTACGTGGAAATCCTGGTAGTTTTTCATGACGGAATAAGCTAAAACCTAGCTCTCTATTCCGAACATGCAGTCGCTCTACCAATCCTACTGGAAAAACTGTGAAATTTTTTGAAAAAATGTAAATGGGTCTGGTATGCGTAGTGTCAGATGTAAGCATATGACATCACACAATCAGGGGCAGTAGAACCAGTAAAAAGGCCATATCGCCTTGCCAAGCGTTACGCAGTTTTTGTAAAGCTTCGTGCAGCACGTTGTAGACTGACTGCCGATTGACGCCCATGACCTCGGCAATCTGCTCGTGGGTCAGATTCTGGTAGAATTTGAGGAAAATAACTTCTTTTTGCCGACGGGAAAGCTGATTCATCAAGACTTCTAGTTGGTGCGCCTGATTGTGAGCCGCTTCTGTAGTTATGAGCTGGCTTTCAATCGAGAATTCGACTTCAAACTGGTAATTTTCCTGGAGCGACTCCCAGTTAGCCCCCCATTTGGCACGCCCCCGAAAAATGCGCCGACGCAGCGATTTGAGTAGGTAAAATTTCACAAACTCCGTTTCCCGTACGGTTTGCCGACGCTGCCACAACTCCACGAAGATATCCTGAATACAATCTTTAATATATTCATCGTCGGCATCTAATCGTATTCCGTAGCGAAAAAGCGATTGATAGTGCAGTTGAACAAGCTGATCGAAAGCGTCAGGGTCGCCGGATCGAAAACGTTGCCAAAGCAAACCATCATCGGGTATATCAGCTTTCATACGCAAAAAATCTATCCAATAAGAAGCAGAGCTGTTACCGACTCTACCCTATTGCAGCGAATAGTTACCAGCCAACAGTGTGTATGATTATCCCATAAATACTGTTGGCTGGTAATTGTTCACCGCCTTAGACGCCTTCAGCTTCGACTAGCTTTACTTCAGGCACCAATCGCGTTAGAAGATTTTCAATGCCAGCTTTGAGCGTCAACGTTGATGACGGGCAACCGCTACATGAACCCTGCAACAGAACTTTCACTGTGCCAGTGGGTTCATCGAACGAATAAAAGCTAATAGCTCCACCATCCGACTCGACAGCTGGACGGATATACTGATCCAGCACAGCCTTAATTTTCTGCACAGATTCGGAATCCATATCCAGCTTGGTAGTGTTGGTATCCATCGTCCGCTGGGCAAAAACCGGCTTCTGGTCGCCGAAATAGTCTTTCAGAAACAGTTTGACCTCGAACAGTACCTCATCCCAATCGGTCTCGTCATCTTTAGTGACCGTAATGAAATTACCTGAGATGAATACCCGTCGCACGAACTCGAAACCAAACAGCGCGACCGCTAGCGGAGACGCTTTGCCATCGAGCAGCGCGTCGCCCGGCGTGGCATAATCGAAGGAAAGACCGGTAGGCACCAGCTCAAAACTTATGACGAACTTCATCGAGTTCGGATTGGGACTGCCTTCGGTAAAAATCGAAACGGGGCGGCTTAGCGCAGGATTCATAGGGTATATAGTTTTGGGGTTATGGTAACCCATTATAGGCGTAGAATGGTTACCGTTAGCCATGTTTATGACTGGTTAGACACTCATGAGCGTAACAGCGACGGCCTTTTTTTAGTTTTTGGCCACAAAAAAACCCGCCTGACGTCTGTCAAACGGGTTCTTATTTATGCAATCAGAAGCTTATGCAGCCGCTTCAGCTACTGGAACGGGAGCTGTTTCAACAGCCGACGGGCCAGCTGGAACGATATCAACGTACGACCGACCGGCGCGACCAGGACGGAATTTTACCGTGCCATCAACCAGAGCAAACAGCGTATAGTCTTTACCCAGACCAACGTTTTTGCCAGGATGATGTTTGGTGCCGCGCTGGCGAACAATGATATTGCCGGCAATGGCCGACTGGCCACCGAACAGCTTAACACCCAAGCGTTTGCTGATCGAATCACGGCCGTTTTTGGAACTACCTACACCTTTCTTGTGTGCCATTTCTTTTGAAAGAGTTATAAAGTTTTATTGTTGTAAAGCTGGCTTCATACGAGATGAAACTATATAACCGCTCCGGCGGCCCGGCTTACAACCCTATAACTTAAATAGTGATGTCTTCAATTAAAACCTTCGTCAGATACTGACGGTGTCCATTTTTCTTTTTGTATCCTTTCCGGCGTTTCTTTTTGAAGACGATAACTTTCTCGCCTTTCAGATGCTCAACGATTTTGGCAGATACTGTCGCACCAGCGACGGTCGGAGCTCCGATGGTGATACTCCCTTCGTTATCAACAAGGAGAACTTTCACCTTGTCGGAGGCAAGTGCAGCGTCCACATCGCCCTCTAACCGGTGGGTATAGATGGAGCGACCCTTCTGGATCTTGAATTGCTGCCCTGCGATCTCTACGATTGCGTACATGTGTTGTGTATGAAATTGAAAATGAGGGTGCAAAGGTAAGAAAAAAATCTTCGAATTATAAGGTGTATTCCAGAAGATTAAAAGCTTTTTTCATAATGCTTAATTTTCTCTTTTCCTAACACCCTCGCCCTGCAGACTTAAATACCTGCTATCTTCCAAAAATTAACAGTATAATGAAAATAAATAAAAAAATCGTTCTATTGAAATTGTATTTAAACGATTAAGCGTACATTTGGACTTCCATCCCACCAAGGCTCAGTCAGCCATTATATTTTAATCCCACCGTGCTTGTAAAATTTGTATGAGTAAGAAAAAAGTGTCTATAAAAGATATAGCACAAAAAGCTGGCGTATCCACAGCGCTGGTATCTTATGTTTTAAACGGAAAAGAAAAGGAAAGTCGGGTTGGGCAGGAGATTGCAGCTAAGATTAAAGAGATTGCGAAAGAGTTAAACTACGAGCCTAACCATCTAGCGAAAAGCCTGCGGAGCGGAAAAACCCAAACTATTGGCCTGATTATAGCCGATATATCCAATCCTTTTTTCGCCAACGTAGCCAGAATAGTCGAAGATGAAGCGAAACGAAACGGATATACTGTAATTATCGGCAGCTCAGATGAAAACCCTGACAAGTCACGTGATCTGTTGAATGTCTTGATTAACAGGCAGGTTGATGGATTTATTATCGTCTCATCCGAAGATTCGGACGAACAAATCCGAGACTTGAAAGAGAAGAACATTCCTTTCGTTTTGCTGGACAGGTATTTTCCAGATATACAGACCGATTTTGTGTCAACGGACCATTATAAAGCATCCTTCGACGCAGCGGCCCACCTGATGAGCAATGGTTATAAACGTGTTGGCATGATTGCCTATAAATCGCAGTTGTTTCATATGCAGGAACGGATACGTGGTTATCAGGATGCGTTGAAAGACAATAAGATACCTTTTCAAAAGGGGTGGTTAAAAAAGGTGCGGTTCAATGTTATTGAACCGGAGGTAAAGGCGGCTATCGATGAACTGATCGCAGCGGAGCGCCCCGTTGATGCGCTGATTTTTGCCACGTATAGCCTGACAATCAATGCCTTAAAATACTTTAACGAAATTCAGCTGAAGGTTCCCGACGATCTGGCTATTGTCAGCTTTGGGCAGGCCGAAGCTCTTGATTTATACTACTGTCCGATCACATATGTCAGGCAACCTATTGGGTTGTTAGGGCAGACGGCCGTCGGTTTATTGGTCGATAAAATCAAAAACCGCCAGAAAGGTCCTGCCCAAATCCTGATGAAAGCCGAATTAATTGTCCGATCATCGTCAAAAATAAAGCGAATAGATTAAGCTTTTAAACATTTGCTTAATCGTTTAAGCTACTTACTTCTTACTCTATGCAACGTAGAAATTTTCTCAAATCTACTCTAGTTGGTTCAACGGCTGTTTTTGCTGGTTTACCACTAAGCCAGGTCCTGGCAGCCCCGCCAAAATTGAAGATTACCAAAATCCGGTATTATGCGGCTCCTGGCTATAACAAACCGCTCTTCAATCAGGCGCGGGGTATTGTTGAAATTGAAACCGACGGTGGTATCATTGGCATTGGCGAAGGTGGTTCGAAAGACATGGTTGAGCAATTAGCGCAGATGATGATCGGCGAAAATCCGTTCCGGATTGAGCACATCTGGCAGAATCTCTACCGGGGTATGTTTTATCCGCCAGGCCGGGAAAAACTGCACGCACAGGGCGCGTTGGATATGGCCTTGTGGGACATCAAAGGCAAAGCGCTGGGCGTACCGGTTTATGAATTACTCGGTGGCGCTACCCGTGATTATATTGAATGTTATGCCACCGGTTTCCGGGCCTCGAAAGCGAAGACCGAGGAGGAACGCGCCCGCGATTGCATTGAAGCAGGTTTGCGGGCATACCGGATTGGTCCCACCGGTGGTAACGGCGAGCAGCCGTTCGATTTCTACGATAACGCGAAGAAAACCATTGAGATATGTAAACGTATTGACGCAGCCGTGGGCGGGGGTGGCAAATGGGCTATTGACCTCCACACGCGTTTTGATACGACGGAGGGTATTAAGATCTGCAAAGCGCTGGAAAATCTTGAACCCTATTTTGTAGAAGACATCGTGCGTTCTGAGAATCCAGACGTCTATAAAACGGTTCGTCAGATGACCAACGTACCCATTGCGGTCGGTGAGCAGTTTGGCGATCGATGGGATAGCAATAACTTCATTGAGCAGCATTTGATTGATTATACGCGCTTTACGGTGCCTAACACGGGTGGTATTTCGGAATTTAAAAAGCTGGCGGCTATGTGTGAGACCCACTACGTCGGTATGATTCCGCACTTCACCGGACCACTCGCGACCGCCACGCTGGTGCACGTGTTGGGTTCGAGCAGTCCAATGCGCTGCCTGATGGAGTTGGCTGGCGGTGAACCCGAACGCCCTGCTTACTTCAATGAGGATTTTGTCAACTTTAAAAACGGTAAACTGTATCTGAATCCTGAACCGGGCTTAGGCGTAAAGTTCGATCCGAAGAAAGCTACCTTTCTCTTCGAAGTGAAGGAGAATACGAAGTTTCCCCACCCAGTTCTGAAAGCGCCGGATGGGTCCATTCATAACTGGTAATAACAAACTTTAAAACGTTTTCGTGGAGTCAGGTTCTTAAACCTGACTCCACGAATAGAGGCACCTCTAATGAAACTTGCTGCTTTTATCAGCAAGCGCGGTCAGCTTTTTTTTATCGCTTTAAAAATATAATTATACCAATATAATTCAGTCATATTCTACAAATCTTTTGACTTTTCCTTGAACCCTTAACCAATGCATACCATGAACAAAGTTCTATTACTTAGTGTGTTTTACCTGCTTCTGTGCTGTTGTACGATCTATGCACAGACCAACCGGGTGACGGGTAAAGTCACCGGTAACAATGATCAGGGCTTACCTGGTGTTAACGTCGTGGTGGGTGGTACTACAACTGGTACGACCACCGATGCCGAGGGTAATTACTCGATTAATGCCCCTGCCAACTCATCGCTGGTCTTTTCGTTCATCAGCTATATCAGTCAGACGATTCAGGTTAGCAATCGCTCCATCATCAACGTAAAACTGGCAGAAGACGCCAAAGCCATCGATGAGGTAGTCGTTACAGCGCTGGGTATTAAGAAAGAAGCTAAAACGCTAGGATACGCCACCGCGACGGTGAATTCCGAACAGATTAACGTGAACCGGACGCCCAATTTCGTAAGCGGCCTTCAGGGAAAGATGGCGGGCGTCAACATCACCACGATGGGAACGGGCCCAGCCGGAACAGCTAAAATCCGGATCCGCGGACAGTCGTCATTCAGTGGGCAAAATAACCCATTAATTGTGGTAAATGGGGTGCCTATCGACAATTCTAACTACTCGCTCGGCGGTGATTACGGCTCCCGTACAACCACGGGTCTACCGGTCAACAGTTCGGACGGGGGCGATGGACTGAGCAGTATTAACCCCGATGATATTGAAACCATGACCGTGTTGAAAGGTGCTACGGCAGCTGCCCTCTACGGCTCACGCGCCAAAGACGGCGTGGTGATGATCACCACCAAAAGCCGGGGTACGGGCAAGGGGTTTGGGGTTACCTACAACGCGAACCTGACAACCGATACGCCATTGGATTTCACTGATTTCCAGTACGAATACGGCCAGGGTGAAGGTGGCAAACGACCAACCTCGGACCGACCAACATCGGGCGTATGGAGTTTCGGGGAGAAGTTTCAACCGGGTATGACGCAGACGCTGTTCGATAGCAAAACCTATCCGTACGAACCCGTTTACAACCGGGTTAAGCAGTTCTACCGCGTCGGTACCAACTTTACTAACACGGTTACGGTCTCCAACAACGGGCAAAACGGCGGTTTCAGCTTGTCATTCGGTAATACCGACAACCGGGGCATTATGGAGAACAATACCTTCAATCGCAAGGTGATCAACCTGGGCTTCACGCAGAACATTACCTCCAAATTGACGGCGTCGGGAAATATCAACTATTCGAAAGAGAATAACATCAACCCGCCCCAGATCAACGCGCAGGACTTCTCGGTTTCGACAGTGGTGTTCACGCTGGCGAATTCCATGCCATTTCAGGCCCTGCGCGACAACCAGATCGACCCGGCAACGGGCAATGAGTTTGTGATGTCGCGCTTCCTGGTTCGGAACAACCCGTATTACTCGATGAACTACCACTTCGAGAACATAAAACGGGACCGGCTGTTCGGGAACATCGCCCTCAAGTACCAATTTACCGACTGGCTGTATTTACAGGGACGGATTGCGCAGGATTTCTACATACGTAACCAGGATTATAACATTCCGAACGGATACGCGCCGATTGCCAATGCACCTGTGGGTTACGTGAATGGCTCCTACACGCAGGACGTACGCCAGAATACCGAACGGAACATCGACTTCATTCTGGGCGCCAACCGGACGTTTGGCCGATTCGGTTTGGATATTACACTGGGTGGTAATACACGCTACAACCGGCTTGATTATAACAGTGTGACGGTTCAGGATTTCATTATACCGAAGCTTTATACAGTCGCTAACGGGCGGGTCAAAAATCCGATCTATGCTCTGTCGGAAAAGCAGATCAACTCGCTGTTCGGAGCTGCCACGATCTCCTACCGGGATTACCTGTTCCTGAACCTGACCGCCCGTAACGACTGGTTCTCGACGCTGGCTCCTTCGAACCGCAGCATTCTTTACCCATCAGCGACTGCCAGTTTTGTATTCTCGCAGGCATTTGAAAATTTACCAACCTGGCTGTCGTTCGGGAAGTTACGGGCCGCCTATGCGCAGGTAGGTTCGGATAACGTCGATCCGTATTCAAACGCACTTTACTACCAGGTCGACAATAATTCATTTCCCAATCCGGGGGGGCAGCTCGTTCCGGTGGGTGGTATCAATGCGTCGGTCGTTCCGAACAAAAACCTGCGGCCGCTTCGGGTGCAGGAAGCCGAAGTTGGACTGGAGTTAAAGCTGTTCGATAACAAAATTGGCTTTGATTTCACGTATTACCATAAAACGACCGATGACCAGATTCTGGCCGCTCAGGTTTCCGATGCCTCATCCTACACCAGCAAGCTGATCAACGTGGGCAGAAGCATGAACCAGGGACTTGAGATGTTACTGACGTTTTCGCCCGTCGTAAAACCTGCTTTTCGGTGGGATGTGAGTGCTAACGTTTCCTACAATACTTCGAAAGTGCTGCGTTTAGGGCTGTCGCCCAACGATACCATAATCACGGTTAGTAGCGGGGGCGGCCGGACGTTGAATCAGGTTGTCGGCAAACCCATCGGTCAGTTGTACACCTTCATGTATCTGCGGGATTCGCAGGGTCGTCAGGTGTTCGATGCCAATAGTGGAATGCCGCTCCGTAACAACACGCTGCAAAATGTAGGGAACGCGCTGCCTAAATACTTCGGTGGGATTACCAACACCTTCACCTACCAGGGTATATCGCTGTCGTTCCTGATCGATTTCAAACTGGGTCACAAAATGATTGCCGGCCGGAACATCAACTACCTACGTCACGGCCTGTCGAAACGGACGCTGCCAGGCCGGGATGTGGGCTACGTGATCGGTAACGGGGTTAATCCGAATGGAGAAATCAACCAGACGAAAGCGGCCGTACAGCCCTACTACGAATCGATCAACCCGCTGGGTATCAACGAGGATTTCGTATCCAACGCTGGTTTCTGGAAACTACGCCAGCTAACGCTGGGCTACGATTTCACCAAACTGCTGCCGTCAAGTCTGTTCATCAAAGGTCTGAAACTGAACGCTGTAGCCAACAACGTGCTAGTGATCAAGAAATGGACCGAAAACATGGACCCCGAAGAAGCACTGGTTTCATCGGATAACGGCGTGGGGCTGGACTTCTGGCCGGGCCTTCCCCCAACCCGCAGCATCGGCTTTAACCTGAATGTGAGATTTTAAATCCGGTTTTAATAAAACCCCGAGGGACTTTAAAGAGTCCGCAGCCAAGTCCCTCCCTACGGGGGAGGGATTTAGGACGGTCGGCCGCTGCCGTGGGGTTCAAAACTTCTTCAAATCATGAAACGAAACTTAAAATATACCCTTACCCTGCTCCTCTCGATCAGCCTGCTGTCGAGTTGTGACAAGGGCTTTACGGAACTCAATACCAACAAGGTAGACCCCACGTCGCTGGCGCCTTCGATGGTACTTAATAAGGCCATCATCAATACCAACTACCTCGACGGGTTTGGTACGCTGGGGATGCTGACCTACAACTTCGGCATTGTGCAACAGGTCGTTACACCATACGGCAGCTCGCTGTCGGGTGCGAATTATGATCAGGTGAACAACGGTAACACGCCATTGGTGTGGCAGAATTTTTACCGCAATGTCCTCAAGCAGTTGGTAGCCGTGCTGGATCAAACCAAAAGCGTTCCGGCCCAATCCAACATTTACAACGCATCCCGTATCTGGAAAGCCTATGTCTTTATGATACTGACCGATACCTATGGCGACATTCCATATACTCAGGCAGGGCAGGGGTACACGCAGGAAATCATCACGCCTAAATACGACGCCCAGCAGGATATTTATAAAGACATCCTGAAGGAACTTGACGAGGCTTCGGCAGCGCTGACAACCACGCAGGCCGCCGTAACGACCGACATTCTATATGGTGGTGACGTAGCGAAATGGAAAAAATTGGGGTATTCCTTCATGTTGCGGGCAGCTATGCGACTGACCAAAGTTGATCCGGCTATGGCCGAAACGTATGTGAAGAAAGCCGTGACAGGTGGGGTGCTACAAGCCAATTCTGACAATTCGGTTCTTCGGCATACATCGTTGTATAACAACTACATTGCCAACCACTTAGGCGCTCGTGAGAAAACTAATTTCTACCTGGCGGCTCCCTTTGTCGATTACCTCAAAGCGAATAGCGATCCACGGCTGCCCGTTTTTGCCCTGCGTTACGTAGGTGCCAAAGGTGGCCAGGAGCAGGTCCCTGCCCGGTCTACTTCTGATCCCGCGGTGCAGGTCGGGATGCCAATCGGTTATAATGACGTATCGATTGCCACTACGTTTGCAGCTAACAACGTAGTGAGTTTGTGGGACTATTCGCAGGTAAACCTGAATACAGTATTGAAACTGGACGCGCCCGAGTTTCACATCACCTACGCGCAGACATCGTTACTGTTAGCCGAAGCCGCCTTCCGTGGTTGGGTAACCGGCTCACCGGCAGACTATTACACTAAGGGTATTCGAGCTAATCTGGAGCAGATGGCGTCGTATGGTGCAACCATACCCGAAGCCACTATTAAGACATATCTGGATGCACACCCGCTAACAGCCGGTAAGGAACTCGACCTGATTAACACGCAATACTGGGTCGCTTCTTTCCTCGACGGCACCGAAGCCTGGGCCAATTTCCGGCGCAGCGGTTTCCCAACACTGAAGAAAAACCCGTATCCAGGCTCTGAAGTGAAGGGTGATTTCATCCGTCGCCTACCGTACCCGGATAGTGAGATTGTCGTCAATTCGGGCAATCTGAACGAAGCCATTACCCGACAAGGCCCCAACACGCTTGATACGCGGATATGGTGGGATAAGAAGTAGATTCTTCGCTGGCAGGATTTACATGATTAACAAGATTAGTTTTGACTAAATCATCCTGTCAATCTAATAAATCCTGTCGAAAAACAACCAATCAAATCGCTCAACTTTCTACAATTCCTTTTATGAATCAATTGGATCAAAGCCGCCGTGACACTTTAAAAATGCTGGGTTTCGGCTCCTCAGCCGGACTTTTAGGCCTGTTTGGCGGCCCTTCCACCGCCGAAGCGCGCGAGCAACAGAGCAAACCTCAGTATGCGGTGGGTGCCCCTGCGGTTAAAATCAAAAGTGTCAAGGCCATTGCCACCGCTCCCCAGGGTTCTAACCTGATCGTGGTAAAAGTCGAAACGACCGAACCGGGGCTGTACGGTCTGGGCTGCGCAACCTTCACTCAGCGGGCAGCCGTGGTGATAGTAGCCATCAACACCTACCTTAATGAGTTTTGCGTTGGCAAAGACGTCGACAACATTGAAGACATCTGGCAAGGTGCTTATGTGAGTTCCTACTGGCGTAACGGTCCCGTGTTAAACAATGCGCTGTCGGGACTGGATCAGGCTCTGTGGGATATTAAGGGGAAACGCGCTAAAATGCCTGTTTATCAGCTACTGGGCGGAAAAGTGCGCTTTGCTATTCCGTGCTATACCCATGCGGGTGGTAACACACCCGAAGCAGCCGCCGATAGTGTGAAGAAGTTCATGGAGCAGGGATTCAAACACATACGCATTCAGCAGGGTGGTTATGGAGCCGTTGGCGCTACCTCGGATAAACCCGACTTCAAAACAGCCGGTTTCGGTGGCGAAGCTGACAACTACATGAACGTGCAGCTCTACCTGAAATCGGTGCCTAAGATGTTCGAAGTTGTGCGGAAAGAGTGCGGAGACGAAGTTGAATTACTGCACGACATTCACGAGCGGGTGCAGCCCATTGAGGCTATTAATATGATCAAAAAGGTGGAAGAATACCGCCCATTCTTTATTGAAGATCCTTTCTCGCCTGAAAATATGAAGTGGTTTGCACAGCTCCGGCAGGCCACCTCAGTACCGATTGCGATGGGCGAGTTGTTCAACAACATCAATGAATTCAAGGAACCAATGGTCAACCAGTGGTTCGATTTCATCCGGATTCACGTTTCGCAAATTGGTGGTATCACTCCTGCTATGAAAGTAGCCCGCCTGGGTGAGTGGTTCAACGTCCGCACGGCCTGGCACGGTCCGGGCGATGTATCGCCGGTGGGTCACGCAGCCCACGCCCACATCGATCTGGCCGTCTGGAATTTCGGGATTCAGGAAGCGGTGCAGTTTTCTGACAAAATGAAAGAAGTTTTCAGCGGTTGCCCCACTATGGACAAGGGTTACATGTCTGTCAACGAAGTGCCCGGTCTGGGCGTGGATATTAACGAGAAAGAAGCAGCTAAATACCCTATCACGACCAAATCCAACTGGCAGGTGCGGAAGATGGATGGTACGCTTATCCGGCCATAACGTGGTGTCGGTTTTCAGTGACAGTATGTCTGTGGTGTCAGGTTCTCAAACCTGACACCACAGGTCAATTCGCTTAAACCTTTTCTCAATGAGCTTAATCGTTTAAACAAAAAACACAGTTTTCGCTAAACCCTGATGAAATCTTCAAAAAAACAATCGGGTATCTCCCGGCGTTCGGCCATTCAGTCGGTCCTGGGTATAGCTGGTATGAGCACGATGGTTCTGCCAGAGTCATCCTACGCGAGCAATCCCGCCCCGTTTCGTGACTACGGCAAGGTGAAGATCACCAAACTGGAAACCTTTCTGGTGAAACCGCGCTGGATTTTCCTAAAAATCCATACTGATGTCGGCGTAGTTGGCCTGGGCGAACCACTGCTGGAAGGTCGCGCGCTCACGATTCAGACAGCCATTAAGGAGGTAGAGCCTTACCTCATCGGGAAAGATCCACGGCAGGTGGTTCACCACTGGCAGGCCATTTATCGGCATGCATTTTACCGCGGTGGCCCGATCCTAACTAGTGCGCTAAGCGGTATTGACCATGCCCTGTGGGACATAAAAGGCAAACTGCTTAACGTACCCGTCTATGAACTGTTCGGTGGTCCCACTCGCGACCGCGTTCGGATATACGGACGAGCCAGCAATGCCGAGGATATGAAAAAACGGAAAGCCGAAGGGTATACCGTCATCAAGACAGGCGTTGCGCATAAGAACCCAGCCAATATTGTCGAAAACCCGCAATTCATTAAGTATGCCATCGATAATTTCGCATCGCTACGCGAGGCTGGTGGCCCCGACATGGATATTGCCATTGACTTCCACGGAAACATCTCTCCGCAAACCGCTAAAGTACTCATCAAGCAGCTAGAGCCATTTCAGCCCATGTTTGTTGAGGAACCCTGTCAGGCCCAAAACGTGGATGTTATGGCCGACATCGCGCGTGGAACACACCTACCTATTGCCGCCGGCGAACGCATTTTCACGAAATGGGGCTTCCGCGAACTGCTCGAAAAACGAGCCGTCAGTATCGTTCAGCCTGACCTCTGTCACGCAGGTGGCATCACTGAAGGGCGTATCATCGCGGGCATGGCCGAGGCCTATTATGTACCCATTGCGCCCCATAACCCGATGGGACCGATCTCACTGGCGGTAGGCCTGCATCTGGCGGCCAGCGTACCCAATTTCCTCGTGCAGGAGCAGGTTTCGTTGGGTGAGGGCTACCTGAAAAACCCATTCAAGCTACAAAAAGACGGTACGGTAATGATTCCATCAGGACCCGGCTTGGGAGTGGAATTGGACGAAGCTTTAATGAAAGACAAAATCGGTCACGACTGGAAAAACCCCGAATCATATAACGCCCTCGACGGCTCGGTGGTAGACTGGTAAATGGTGTCGGCCTGGCCGCCGGAGCGGTTCTCAAACCCGACACCACAGATGACAATGCATCCTAAATAAACCTAATACATATGAAAAACCCTCTAAAAATACTTGTCTTGCTTCTGCTGCTTAGCCAGCACTTTGCGGTTGCGCAGAGCGGCAGAGTGACCGGGAAAGTAACCGGCCCCGATAACCAGGGGCTGCCCGGTGTCAACGTTCAGGTGAACGGTACAACGGTTGGTACATCCACCGATGCGTCAGGAAATTATGCGCTGAATGCGGCCGGTAATGCCACACTGGTCTTTTCGAACATCGGCTACGTTAGCCAAAACATCACTGTCGATGGCCGTTCGGTGATCAATGTGCAGTTGGCCGAAGATCAGAAAACGCTGAATGAAGTGGTCGTAGTCGGGTACGGTACGCAGCGCAAAACGGACGTAACAGGTGCGCTAACGGCCATTTCAACTAAAGAATTTTCGCAGCAGCCTGTTAACCGCTTGGATCAGGTCTTACAGGGTCGGGCAGCAGGTGTGCAGGTGACGCAGACCAACGGTGCACCCGGTGGCGACGCTCGAATCCGGATTCGGGGTGCCAACTCCGTACTGGGAAATAACGATCCATTGTACGTTGTCGATGGCTTCGTTGGAGCTAACTTCAACTTCGTAAATCCGAGCGATATCGAAACGATTCAGGTTCTGAAAGATGCCGCATCGACCTCCATTTACGGAAGCCGGGGTGCCAACGGCGTGGTCATTATCACGACCAAGAAAGGAGCGCGGGGCCTCAAGGTAAACTACGAAGGTCAGTTCAGCATTGCACAGAATATCAAGCGCTACGACGTCCTGCCCGCCGGCGAGTTTGCCGAAATCGTCAATGCCCGTTCTACCGCCGTTGGTACGACACCACCCTTTACGGCCGATCAGATTGCACAGTTCAAGCAAACCGGCGGCACCGACTGGCAGAGTCTGGTATTTCGGCAAGGCAGTGGTCAGCAGCACCAGATTACTTTGTCGGGTGGTAGCGAGAAAACAACGTTCCTGATTTCGGGTAACTACTTGAATCAGAATGGGATTGTGAACAACAGTGGTTTTAAACGATATAACCTGCGCACAAACATTAACACGCAGATCAATGATAAATTATCGGTTCGGTTGAATCTGTGGGGTACGCGGTCGCAGAATCATAACACCCTCGACGGGGGTGCTATCGTGCAGGCACTGGCTTGGGCACCCACCACTCCCGCATACGGATCGGACGGCCAGCCGACATTTACCGACCCTATCGGCTCGGTTTACCGGAATCCGATAGATTATCTGTACGATCAGTCGGTTGACCAGAACCGGAGCGGGATTAACCTCAACGGTGGCTTAAATTACAAACTACCGATCAAAGGGTTGTCGCTCGATTTACAGTATGCAGTCAATTACCTGAACGCGCAAAACCTCAACTTGAACGGCAAACGCCTGTCGAACAACGTGCCAACGGCCAGCCGCTATTCGTCGGAGCAGGTAACGCTGCAAAACACCAATACGCTGAATTACGACCTTAAAGCTGGCGATCATTCCATCAATGCTGTAGCGGTATTGGAAACGCAACAGTTTACGGATCAGAACTTTACGGCCAGCGCTTCCGGGCTTCGGTTTCCGCAGCTAGGTTACGATAACATTGGGGGTAATGCCGCAGCTACGGTGGCCTCAGGCTATCAGAAGTGGACGCTGCTCTCGCTGTTGGGACGTGTTAACTACGGTTACAAAGATAAGTACCTGGTTACGGCCGCCGTTCGGCGGGATGGTTCGTCCAAATTTGGGTCCGCGAACCGGTACAGCGTTTTCCCATCTGTTGCCCTCGGCTGGCGGTTGTCGGAAGAGGAGTTTATTAAGAAGCTTAACGTGTTCAGTAATCTGAAACTGCGGGGAAGCTGGGGGATGACGGGTAGTCAGGCCATTAACCCGTATGCGACGTTGTCCACGTATGGTTCTATTGTTTCCGCTTATAACAACACGGCAGCTACGGCGGGAGTTATCCTGGGTAACCCTGGCAACCCCGATCTCAAGTGGGAAACCACCCGCCAGGTTGACGTAGGTCTGGAAATGGAATTCCTGAACGGACGGTTACGGGTTGAGGCCGATTATTTCAAGAAAAACACCACCGATCTCCTGTTAAACGTGGCCATTCCGAGCTATGCAGGGGGCGGCACGCAGGCTCGCAACGTGGGTGAGGTTGAAAACAGCGGCTTTGAATTTTCGATCGGGGGTACGCCCATTGCAGCCGGTGCCTTCCGTTGGGAAACGAACCTGAATTTCTCGACTCTTCAGAACCGGGTTATCAGTCTGGGCGGTCTGCCCCGACTAGGTACCGGCACGGGTGTCGGCGCTGGTATGTCGACCACCAACGAGTTTATGCTGATGCCGGGTGAACCACTTGGCTCATACTGGGGATTAAAATACCTCGGCACCTGGAAGCCGAACGAAGCCGATCAGGCAGCCAAACAAGGACGAGTACCGGGCGATCCACACTATCAGGATCTCAACGGTGACAACACGATTACCACCGACGATTTCCAGATTATCGGTCGGGCGTTCCCCAAAGTAACTGGCGGATGGAACAACACGTTCAGCTACAAAGGTCTGACCCTAAACGTGTTCTTCAACGGTGTATTTGGTGTTGATAAGCTCAACTACACACGGGCAGCTGCCCTGTCAGGATCAGGCGATGCTCGTCAGTTCATTCTGGCTGAAATCCGGGATTACTATCGTCCAGGAAACGAAACGTCTGATATTCCGGCTTTTACAAAAACCTATCAGCCCTTTACGCAGTCGAGTCGCTTCCTGGAAAATGGCAGCTTCGTTCGTTTGAAAAACATCAGTCTGTCGTATAACGTACCAACCGGTTTCATCCGTAACAAGGCGACTCTTCGGGTATTCCTTAGCGGTACGAACCTGTTTACGATAACGAAATATAAGGGTCCGGACCCAGAGTCAGCGCGTGTTGGTTCAGGCACCGACACCGCTATTGGTATCGATTACGGTTCGTATCCAAACTCGAAACAGTATACGCTTGGCGTGAACCTGGGCTTCTAAATTCCTTCGACAACTCATGAAAAAAATACTCTTATTTTCACTGGCAGCTTTACTCGCATCAGGCTGCAAGAATTACCTGGAAGAAGACACCACCGGGCTCCTCTACGGCGGAAACGTACTCTCCACGCAGGATGGGCTAGAATCGGCACTGACCGGCGCTTATCGGGGCTTAGGCAACCAATGGACATACGGTTTTCTTCACCCGTCGGCCAATGCAGCTACCATCGGTAGCGACGACGTAACGACTCACCCAGCCAGTAACAAAGCCGACTGGCGTGAGTTCGACCAGTTTAACGTCTCGACTACGAACCAGCGGTCGGGGGCGGTCTACAATGGCTGCTACAAAGCCATTCAGGGTGCTAACAATGTAATTAATAATTATACGAAAACGGTCGGTACGAAAGCCACCATCGACATTATCGCGGGCGAAGCGTATTTCATCCGGGCGTTTTCCTATTACTGGCTGACTCGATTCTACGGCAATATTCCGCTAATTACAGCGGGTGAATATTCAGCTGATCTGCTGACTGTCAAGAAGTCGACTCCGGCACAGGTATATGAGCTAATCGTGGCGGATTTCAAAAAGGCGGAAACCATGCTGCCCAACACTCGGCGCGATCCGGGTCGGCCCAACGCCGGTTCGGCTAAGGCGTTCCTGGCCGATGTATACCTGACAATGGCGGGTTGGCCGCTGAAGCTAACGGCCAACTATGATCTGGCCGCAGCGAAAGCTAAAGAAGTAATCGATAACCGCGCTACATACGGGTTTGCCCTGATGCCAACCTTTGCTGCCGTTTTCGATAATGATCCGGCGGTGGCTATTATTCCCGAATCGGTGTTTCAGATCAACGGTTTTACAGGTGGTAGCGGTACGGCCAATGCGACCTACGGCAACACGACCATGCCAGGCGAAGAAGGTGGCTGGGACGATATGTTCGCCGAGTTGAATTTCTTCAAGGCTTTCCCCGAAGGCCCTCGCAAAACCGCTACCTTCCGCACGGAATTTGGCCTGGGAACGTCAAAAATTCCCTGGCAGAACAGCCTGACCAAACATCCATACTACCAGAAATGGTATATTAAAGGTAACATCGTTACGTCGAGTATTTCGCTGCCCTCGGTAATGATGCGCTACCCGCATGTACTGACTATTTACGCCGAAGCCAAAGCCCGCGGCACGGGTGGTCCCGATCAAGCGGCTTATGATGCGCTGAATGCGGTTCGGTCGCGCGGTCTGCCTACGGGGGCAAAAATAATAGCGCCGGGTGACGGCCTGACAGCTGCTCAGTTTGCTGATGCAGTGGTGCAGGAACGGGCCTGGGAATTTGCCTGCGAGCGTACCCGCTGGTTCGACCTGATTCGTCTGGAAAAAGTGGAAGAAGCCAATGCAGCCAAGAGTCCGGACGATCTGCAACCGATCAAACCGATCACCAAGGCAAATTATTGGTTCACCCTGCCCTACTCGGATACGTCGATTAATCCAAATTTGAATCAGTAGAGAATAATAGACCGCAGATTTTTATGACGCTTATAATGGTTTAAGATTTTGGCAATCAATTAATAATCATAAAAATCTGCGGTCTATTATTTTCGCTTCCCGTGTCTGTGAAGACACAGACACGAGGTATTCGGCGCTTATTTTGTTCAAGTCAATAAGCTACAGGATAATAGCCTACTGTCAATTTTTCTTAACTCGTCCCCTACCTATGAAAAAGACTTTTCTTGCCGCGCTCTTTATGGCTGGTTTGTGTAGCAACCGGCTTCCGCTAGCCGATTGGCCACAGGCCGAGCTGTCCAACGGATTAATCCAAACCACGCTTTATCTGCCCGACGCCAGCCAGGGATATTATCAGGGTACGCGGTTCGACTGGTCAGGGGCCTTTAAAGACTTGACATACAAGGAACATAGCTTCATTGAGCAGTGGTTCGACACGTACGATCCGAAGCTGCACGATGCCATCAGCGGCCCAGTCGAAGAGTTCACTCCGCTGGGTTATGCCGAAGCTAAATCGGGGGAGACATTCGTCAAAATTGGCGTGGGTGCGTTACGCAAACTCGAAGATAAGCCTTACGCCTTTGCTCGCCCCTTCGAAATCGCCAACCCTGGCGAGTGGACAGTAAATAAGTCAAAAGATCAAGTTGTATTTACTCACAAACTAGCCGATGCGACTTCAGGATATGGGTACGTATATCAAAAAACAGTGAAACTCACGCCAGGTAAACCAGAGTTGGTACTGGAACACAGGTTGAAAAATATCGGTCAACGGCCCATTGAGACGAGCGTGTATGACCACAATTTTTTCATTATCGACAAACAACCCACCGGACCTACGGTCAACATTCAGTTTCCGTTTGACGTGAAAGCGGAAGGCAAAGGCTTCGGTAGCGAAATTCTTGCCCAAGGTAACCGACTTGTGTATACACGCCAATTAGAAAAGAAAGAAACTGTATATACGGCTGGTATACAAGGATTTGGATCATCGGCCAAAGATTACGACATCCGAATTGAAAATCAGAAAACGGGCGCGGGTGTGCACATCACTGGTGACCATCCTCTGCAAAAAATGGTTTACTGGGCTTGCGCCACTACGTCCTGCCCCGAACCTTATGTGCAGTTACAGGCGGCTCCTGGTCAGGAAGTTACCTGGAAAATTGCCTACGAATTCTACGAGAAAACGAAGTGATTCTTTTCTGTGATTTGCGAACTGTCGGGTTCTCATGCCCGACACCACAGAAAAACCCTTTGATGAAAACTTTTCTAAACGTTTAATTGCCTTTACTGAATAATGCATTCCCTTCTCAAATTCTGTTTTAGCCTGCTGGCGCTGGGAATTTACTGGCCGTTGAATTGGGAGGCTCCGATCGTTACGACGGATCAGCCCGCGGAAGATTGGCCTACTTATGGTGGGAATAACGCCGGTAACCGCTATTCGCCCCTTACGCAGATTACCCCTCAAAACGTCAAGAACCTACAATTAGCCTGGACTTACGAAACGGGCGATAACACAAATCCAACTGGTCGAGGCATGGATATCCAATGTCAGCCGATTGTCATCAAAGGCGTGCTCTACGGTACCTCGCCCCGCATGAAGCTGTTTGCCGTCGATGCCGCTACGGGTAAGCAACACTGGCAATTTGATCCCTTCGCCGACCCTGCTAAACGGCCCCGGTTCCATCCACTGCGTGGAGTAGTTTACTGGGAAGATGGCGCAGATAAACGGATTCTCTATACGGTCGGTTCATCACTCTATGCCATCAATGCCGAAACGGGTAAACCAATTGACAGTTTCGGCATCAACGGCGAAGTGGACCTTCACGAAGGGCTTGGCGATACCGAAACAATGGGCCACGATATGGCTAACCTGTCTATTCGTGTTACTACGCCGGGCGTTATTTACAAAGATCTACTGATCACGGGTTCCAGCGTTTCGGAAGGGGGGGATGCCCCTCCGGGTTATATCCGCGCGTTCAGCGTCCGCACCGGCAGGCTGGCGTGGGTGTTCCGTACGATCCCCCTGCCTGGTGAGTACGGCTACGATACCTGGCCGAAAGAAACGTACAAAAAAATTGGTGGGGCCAACTGCTGGGCAGGTATGGTCATCGACGAAAAACGGGGGATTGTCTACGCTGGTACGGGTTCGCCGTCGGTCGATTTTTACGGTGGCGATCGGGCGGGACAGAACCTGTTTGCCAACTGCGTTATCGCGCTGAACGCTCAGACCGGCAAGCGTATCTGGCATTTCCAGACCGTCCACCACGACCTCTGGGACCGCGATCTCCCCTGCCCGCCGAACCTGATTCGGGTGAAGCATAACGGAAAAATGGTTGATGCAGTAGCTCAGGCCACCAAAGACGGTTATGTATTTGTGTTCGATCGGGATACGGGTAAGCCCCTGTTTCCGGTGAAGGAAGTGCCGGTGCCAACCAAACCTGCCCTACCCGGCGAGCAGCCCTGGCCGACGCAGCCGGTACCGACCAAACCCGCGCCATTCTGCCTCCAGGAGCTGACCGAAGCAGCCATTACTACCCGAACGCCCGAAGCCCGCGCTTACGTGCTGGACCGATATCGTAACAGCCGACACGGCAGCAAGTACATGCCCCCCAGTGAAGAAGGTTCGCTGTTTTTCGGCATGGGTGGCGGAGCTGAGTGGGGTGGTACGGCGGCCGATCCGAGCGGAGTCATTTACATTAATTCGAACAACATGCTTTGGTGGTTGAAGATGCGTGACGTTCGTCAAAGTAAAGGCGTCGCCATGACGCGGGGTACGGCCCTGTTCAACACCAATTGCTCAGTCTGCCACGGACTAAGCGGTAAAAAAGATAAGGCCGCGACCACAGCTCAGGCGTATCCCGATTTAACGGACGTAGGCAGCCGGTTATCGGCGGAACAGATTCAGAGCCTGTTGGCAACTGGTCGCGGCCGAATGCCGTCATTCGGGCATCTGTCGAAGGAAGACCGGGACGCCATTGTTAACTTTCTACTGAAAAAAGAAGCGCCTGCAACACCGGCTATGGCCCCAGCCGTTGTTGATATACATAACTCAGGCTCAACGGTTTCTGCGACAAAAGACGCTAGCTTCCCATACATGCCACCGTTTCTGAATAATGGAAACACGCAGTTTCGGGACCAGGATAACTATCCGGCCCTCAAAACACCATGGGGAACGCTTAATGCCATCGACCTTAATACCGGCAATTTTTTATGGCAGGTGCCACTGGGCGAATACCCTGAATTAGCTAAACAAGGGCTGGCGCCAACCGGTACCGAAAACCACGGCGGCCCCGTCGTAACAGCGGGTGGGCTGATTTTCATTGCCGCAACGTATGACGAGAAACTCCGCGCATTCGACCGCAAAACTGGGAAAATCGTGTGGGAATATAAACTGCCCGCCGGTGGCTTTGCTACGCCAATTACGTATATGGTAGATGGCCGACAGTACGTTGCTATTGCCGCCGGGGGCACGCGCTACGGCCTGAAACCGGGCGGTTCATACGTGGCATTTGCGCTGCCTTCAACCGGTAACTAAGTAACCGCGGGGAACTCCCGACTGTTAGCTCTTCCTTGTGCCCTCACAGGCATGGGGAGTCGTGGTGGCGGTTTTAGGAAACCGCCACTAAAGACCACTAAGGCACTATAACCTAAACGAAAAAATAGGAAAATGAAATGATCGATTATCTACTCTGCTGTGATTGGGGAACCTCGTTTTTTCGGTTACGTCTAATGCACATCCCTGATTATCAATGCATCGGTGAAATGCTGGCGCAGACGGGCATCGCGGGAACGTTCTACGACTGGAAAACGACCGGTGAAGCCCAGGGAATTACCCGCGACCAGTTTTTTCGTCAACAGTTGAAAAAACAGATCGATGTGCTAGCCCAAAAACTAGGGATGAATCTGGCTACGATCCCAGTGGTTATTTCGGGCATGGCCTCATCGTCGATCGGTATGGAAGAAATTCCGTATGCTACCCTGCCATTCGCGGTTGATGGTAGTCATGCCAGCATTCGGCATTTTGAGCCACAGTCGGATTTCCCCCATGAGGTAATGCTAATATCGGGCGTTAAAAGTCAGCAGGACGTAATGCGGGGGGAAGAAACACAGCTTATCGGACTAATTACACTACTTCAGCTTTCAGGGGATAAACCTGAGGACGCTATCTATATTTTCCCCGGCACGCACTCTAAGCACATGTATATTCAACAGGATCAGCTAGTCAATTTTGATACCTACATGACCGGCGAACTGTTCGATCTGATGGCTAATCAAAGTATTCTGAAAGATTCTGTGGACACGACCAACCTGACGAAGTTCACCGGTACCGATATTCAGGCGTTCAACGAAGGCGTCCGCCAGTCGCAATCGTCGTCGATTCTGAACAGTCTGTTCACGATCCGGACCAACCAACTATTCAGTAAGTATTCCAAAAAACAGAATGCTCTGTACTTGAGCGGTTTATTAATCGGAACCGAATTAAATCCGTTGGTGAATAATGAAGCGGGGGCGCTGGTACTGTGCAGCGGCAGTAATCTGTCGATTTTTTATGAGTTGGCTCTCTCCGAGCTGGCCCTTCAGCACCGAACACTCACCATTCCGGCCGAACTAGTTGACCGGGCAGCCAGCGTAGGCCAAATCATTTTATACCAGAACCAGACTGTAAAAGTAGCCGCCAAATGAGCCAGCAAGCATTTTCCTGGGAATTATTCAAGAAAACGCCCATTGTCGGCATAATCCGAAACCTGTCTGCTGACGATGTACATCAGATTTTACCAGTTTACCGGGACGCTGGGTTGACCACCATCGAAATAACAATGAACACGCCCGGTGCCGAAGCCCTTATTCAGTACGCCAGGGAGCAGTTTGGCGACGGCCTGAACATCGGTGCCGGAACAGTCTGCACGACAGATGATCTGGAGAAAGCACTGGCGGCTGGCGCCCAGTTTATTGTGACGCCCATTGTGGTCAAAAAGGTAATCAAAGCTTGCGTTAAAGCGGGGATCCCTATTTTCCCAGGTGCGTTTACGCCCTCCGAGGTGTATAAAGCCTGGTCGCTGGGCGCGTCGATGGTGAAAGTCTTTCCAACAACGGCCTTGGGTCCGGGCTACATCAAAGACCTGAAAGCCCCTCTGAATCAAATAAAACTGGTACCAACGGGCGGTGTTGATCTGGCCAATATAGGTGATTTTCTTAAGGCGGGCGCCGACGGTCTGGGCATCGGTAGCCACTTGTTTGATAAAACACTAGTTGCTAAAAAAGACTGGTCTGGCCTGAAAGCCCATTTCCAAACTTTCGTCCAACAGTTAGGCAACACTAAATAGGTTTTGTCTTTTCCTCTAGTCCTCCCACTAAATCTTTACAATCTTGAAAATCAATAATTACCGTTGGGTTATTGTAGTCCTATTATTTCTGGCAACGACCATTAATTACCTCGACCGGCAGATTATCGGCCTCTTAAAGCCCATCCTGGAAGTTGAATTTACCTGGACCGAAACAGATTTCGCCCGTATTGTGATGGCTTTTCAGGCGGCTTATGCTATTGGACTTTTGCTCCTGGGCTGGTTTGTCGATAAGGTCGGTACGAAAGCGGGCTATTCAATCACGATTATCTTCTGGAGCGTGGCCGGAATGCTCCACGCCGTTGCCCGGAGTGCCGTTGGTTTCGGCCTGGCCCGGATAGGATTAGGGCTGGGTGAAGCAGGTAACTATCCAGCCGCCGTAAAAACCGTAGCTGAGTGGTTCCCCAAAAAAGAGCGCGCACTGGCAACGGGGCTTTTCAACGCCGGAACGAGCGTCGGGGTGGTAGCAGCCCTAATGTTAGTTCCCTGGATTTTAACTAATTATGGTTGGCAGGAAGTTTTCTGGATTACGGGTGCCTTAGGGTTTGTCTGGCTGATTTTATGGCTGATCTATTACGATATTCCCGCCAAACAGAAGCGGCTCACCACTGCCGAATACACCTATATAACCAGCGGACAGGAAGAAGAGTCTGAATCAGTAGAAACGGCTCCTATCAAATGGTTTAAGCTGTTTACATTGCCGCAAACCTGGGCATTAATTACGGGTAAGGGCTTAATCGACCCCATTTATTGGTTCTTTCTGTTCTGGCTTCCCTCCTATTTTTCGTCCATGTTCAAGCTCGATTTGAAAAAACCGAGCCTGGAACTGATGATTATTTATCTGGCTACTACTGTCGGCAGCATTGGCGGGGGTTATCTGTCGTCCTGGCTTATCAAGCACGGCTGGCCGACGCTAAAAGCTCGCAAAACAGTACTGGCTGTATTCGCGGTATTAGAGTTAGCTATCATTCTGATTCAGTTCGTCACAGATGTGTGGGTGGCTGTTGGTGTCATTAGTTTAGCTGTCGCTGTCCACCAGGCGTGGGCTACCAACGTGTTTACGCTCGCATCCGACCTGTTTCCAAAACAAGCGGTTAGCTCGGCAGCTGGTATTGCCGGCATGGCAGGCGCGGTTGGCGGTATTTTTTTTCCAATGTTGGTCGGTAGCTTACTGGATTCTTACAAGGCGGCCGGGAATCTGGGGGGCGGCTACAACATCCTGTTTACGATTTGCGGCTTCACGTATCTGATCGCCTGGACCATTATCCACCTACTAACCCGCAAACCTAAACTGGTTGATATTCAGCAGATAACTTAACAAATTTGAACCTCTCCTGGTCAAAACAGTGCTGCGCTAAAAACTGCCGGGTATTGGCCAGGGTTACGGTGGGTTTGATCATTCCCGACTGGAACGGCACCAGCAGTTTACCACGCTTCACTTTTGCCGGGAAATCGGGATTCGCAATAGCGTAGCGTCCAATCGCCAGTAAATCGCCGTGGCCGTCCTGCAAAATCGAATCGGCCAGCGTCAGATCGTGTAAACCACCGTTGGCAATGACCGGGCAATCCAGCAATTGACGCGCAATACTCGTCGACGAGCGACCATCGGCATACAGGCATTCCCGCTGCCAGCCTCCCCCTTCGGCGGCCATATGCAGATAATCAGGGGCGGCTATTTTGACTTCGGCAAAGACGGCTTCGGCCATCTCTGCGCCTTCTTCCCAGCGGTAAGCCAGGTTGTTGACTTTGCCCTCCGATAGTCGTAGGCCGACAATAAAGTCAGCGGGCACCGCAGTCCGAATAGCCACTAGTACCTCAGCTATAAACCGAAATCGGTTTGTTACACTACCGCCATATTGGTCGGTTCGGTTATTGGAATAGGCTGTCAGGAATTGGTCGGGCAGGTAACCGTTGGCAGCGTGCAGTTCGATTCCGTCGAAGCCGGCCCGCACCGCGTTTTGAGCAGCTATTACATAACCAGCGATAACGGCGTTGATATCAGTCTGGCTCATGGCGGTCGGTACAGGAAAATCACCCATGCCATCAACCGATGTCAGTTTCTGGCCGAGTGGTTTGATCGCCGACGGAGCCAGCGTATGGGTTAACACTTGCGATAACCCACCAGCATGCATTAACTGGCAGATGAATACAGTCGAAAAGCGCTTAATTCGCTGGGTAATCGACTGCCAGGCCTGTACCTGTTCTTCCGTAACGATTCCGGGTTGGTGATGACTGCAAATCGACGCAACTGTATCGGTATAAACGCCTTCGGTAATGATCGCGGCAAACCCTCCTTTGGCGAAAGCTTCGTAATAATGACCCATTTCGTCAGTGGGCACGCCCTGGGCTGTTGCACTCAGCCGCGTCATGGGCGCAACAACAAATCGGCTGGGCAGATCGTGGTTGGCAAGGTGTACCCGATCAAAAAAAGACAGTTTAGTTTGGCTCATCAGCGTATCGTTTGATGGGCACAAAGCTCCTGAGTGGACCTGTCTTTTCACTTAAACTAGGTTAATAAATCGCCGACTGTCTACGACCGTTTCATTGTTTCCCGACGTCGAAGCCGACTTAGAAAAACGGGCGTTATGCCCAAATACGCGGCTATGTCTTTCAGTGGTACGCGCTGGACTAAGCCAGGATGCGCGACTACAAACTGATGATAACGCTTTTCTGCTGATAGGCTTACGGTCTGGATAACCCGCTGCGCCGTAGCGCCCAGCGCTTTCTCGTTCAGGAGTCTGAAAAACGTTTCCAGATTGGGGGCTCGCTGATAGAGTTGCCGCAGTCCTGACTTATCGATTTGTAGCAACGTAGTTGGCTCAACTGCCTGAATACTAAAGGACGAGGACGTTTCCTGGACAAAACTTTCCAGATCACCAGCCCACCCGTCTTCGACCGAGAAACGCAGGATATGCTCAGTGCCTTGCTGATCGGTATGAAATGATTTCAAACACCCGCTGACCACAAAACTTTCATAACGACACACCTCCCCCTGTTTAAGGACAAACTGCTTTTTGGGAAGTTTACGCACCGTAAACAAAGATTCTACCACGGCAAAATCCATGTCAGTCAAGGTAATACGACGCTGAATATGGGCCCGTAACAGGTCAAATACAGATAAAGTATTCCGGTCGCTGGTCATCAATTCACTATGATCTTCCCTTCATAAAATCACCGGAGGCCGATTTAATCAGCCCGCTAAAGGTGTTCAGACAGAATAAAACACCCCGGTCGATCAGCGCTTTGGCCTGGTCGCCGGTGGCGGCTGTGGTGCCCACAATCAGACCTGCTTTCCGGATTCGATCAACCACGCCCGCAATGGTCCGCTTTACGTCATCATGGCTGGATCCGTCGTAGTAACCCATGCTCATGGCCAGATCGCGCGGGCCGATAACAAAACCATCGACACCTTCTACCGCCATCAGTTCGTCCAGATTTTCAATGGCTTGCGTATCTTCAATCTGGGGTAGTACCAGCGTTTGCTCATTGGAGAATTCCACGTACTCGCCCTGATTCATAGTGCCCTGCAAATACTCGCAGGCTCGTACGAAACCAAATCCGCGCGTTCCCAGAGGTGGATATTTAACAGCCTGCACCAGTGCCTGAGCTTCGAGCGCCGTTTTAACGCCGGGCATCATAATACCCATCACGCCCGCGTCCAGATACTGCAAAATCAGTTTGGCATCGTTGCTCCGAACGCGCGCCAGGGGTGTAATACCGCTTACTTCGCAGGCCCGCACAATGTCCTGCACCTGTGCCGTCGTAACGGGACTATGTTCCCCATCGATCATGTAAAAATCCAGTCCCGAAAAACCGCATAACTCAGCCACGGTTGGGTCCGCACTATTCGACAGGACGCCCAGCACCGGCTGACCATTTTTTAGTCGGGTCTTAACAATATTCTGCTTCATAGTGCGAATGTAGTATGTTAACGATCAAACAGCTCAATTGCCAGTCGGAATGTATTGCAATGTGCTTCCACGATGTCGGTCAGGCGGGGTGAGTAGCCGCCCCCCATCGAAACGGTGATGGGTAACCCACTTTTTATAGCCTGCTCAAAGACGAATCGATCACGCTGGCGGCATCCGTCGCGGCTGACGCTCAGCTTACCCAGCCGATCTGACGCCAGAATATCGACGCCTGACACAAAAAACAAAAAATCAGGCTGTACGCGTTGGATTAGCTTCGGTAAGGTGTCGTATAAAGTATTGAGGTAGAAGTCGTCGGTGGTGCCGGTGACCAGTTCAATATCCAGGTCCGACTGCTCCTTGCGAAGTGGATAATTGTCTTTCCCGTGCATACTAAATGTAAACACGCGAGGTTCGTGCTGGAACATAACGGCGGTTCCGTTGCCCTGGTGCACATCCAGATCAATGACCAGAATCTGCTTTGACTGACCCGTTTCGAGTAGATAATGAGCCGCTACACCAACGTCATTTAACAAGCAAAATCCTTCGCCCCGATCAGGATAAGCGTGGTGCGTACCTCCGGCAACGTTCAGTGCGACGCCATTCTGCCTGGCCTTGTGGGTACAATCGATTGTGCCCTGTGTAATAATCCACTCCCGTTCAATCAGTTCCGGCGTCAATGGAAAACCAATACGGCGAACCATCTGGGGTTCAACCGTTAAGGTTTTCAGTGCCTGAACGTAAGCCGCCGTATGTATGCCTAATACCCAACGGTCATCGACCGGCTTCGGTCCGAAGAAGTTATCTTCGGTACAAGTGCCTTCGTACACTAACTGCTCGTAGATCAATTCGTATTTCAGCATCGGAAACCGGTGACCTTCAGGAAGTCGGAGTCGATACACCGGCGAAAAAGCAATCTGGATCATGCAGGAGCGGAAGCCCGTTCAATAAAGATTCGGTTTAGTTAACCCTGCTACGGCTGCTTGTGTTACCAATTCAAGCTGTTTAGTCGTTGGAAAGGTTTATCCAACTACTTAATTGTACACCTATGAAAACAGCTATCATCACCGGAGGAGGTCAGGGCATTGGCCGGGTTACGGTCCAGTATTTGCTAACGCACGGCTACCGGGTGGCCGTCTGGGAGGCCGATACTGATGCACTGGCCGAACTTCGCGAAGCCTTCAAAGCTTCGGTTGCCCAAATCCTGTTTGTCTCCTGCGACGTATCCCACGAAGGCAGCGTTCGAAAAGCTGCCGAGCAAACCATTAGCCATTTTGGTCAGATCGACGCGCTCATTAATAACGCGGCCATTATGATCGAAAAGCCGCTCGACAAACTCACTCTTGATGAGTGGAATCGCGTTATCGGCATCAACCTGACCGGGCCATTCCTTTGCGCCAAACATACTGCCGGGTACCTGGCTGCCCAAAAAGGCTGTATCATCAACCTGGCCTCTACCCGTGCGTTTCAGTCCGAACCCGATACATTTCCCTATTCGGCCAGTAAGGGGGGTATACTGGCTCTAACCCATTCACTGGCGGTCAGTCTGGGTCCTGATGTTCGCGTTAATGCCATTAGTCCCGGTTGGATCGACGTGTCGGCGCTGAAGAAAAAAGCTAAACCCGAGCAACTCCGCCCCGAAGACCACGCCCAGCACCCAGCCGGGCGGGTTGGCCAGCCGGATGATATTGCCCGAATGATTCTGTTTCTGCTGGCTCCCGAAAATAACTTTATTACAGGTCAGAATTTCGTTGTCGATGGGGGTATGACCCGCAAGATGATTTACGTCTGAAGCCGTCTAAACATCCGTTATGGTTAACCAGTTTACTAGTTAATCAACTCCCCACAGATTTTATGGAAAATGTAAATCAGGATGCGATGCTCAACGAGCAGTCGCAAACCTTCCGACCTGACACTGATGGCCCTGCCCAAACCCCGGACGAAAGCATTATGCTGAATGAAGATTATAACCCAACCGATCTGGCTGGCGACGTCGATAGCGGGCCAGATGGAATGGGTGAACCTTCAGGTAGCCCCAATATGGAGCCCGACAAGACTCAATTTGGTAACGGAGACACACTCGGTAACAACGATGGCACCGAACCCGATCCTGAGCTAAGCGATCCTGCGTAAGTTAGAGCGCAGCTAGATACATGATTACAATAACCAAGGCCCAGTCTGGGAATTAGACTGGGCCTTGACATTTTTAGAAGGAGGCTGTTTAGGGTTTTATAGCGTTCACTTGGTGACACTGATCGGCCTTCCGTTAGTTGTACCGTTAGGCAATACCTGTCGTAGCGTAGTGGTCGGGCCGTTGCAGGCTTCGGTAAAGTTTCTTAATCGTCACCCAGCGCCGACGTGATACCGTCAATACATCTCCTGAACGCAGGTAAATCAGTCCACCTTTGTCGGGGTATATCGGCTGCATCCGTTCGATGTAGCAAATGTTGATAATGCAGTTGCGATGTACCCGAACAAACCAATTACCAGGCAGTTGGGGCTCATAATATTTCAAGGTGCGGGGCAGCAGTATACGTCGTCCATCCTGCCAATGTAGCCAGCTATAGTTACCCGTTGCCTGTAGAAACATCAGGTCTTCTAACGGAAGTGTAATCTTACCCGTATTGCGAATGTGCATTTTGAGCGCATTGGTGGGCTGGTTAAGTGATTGGGTCATAACGAACAGGGGTTAGATTTCGGAAGGAACTATAAGGAACTTACCGATTTAAAATGCTCCGGCAAATACCAATTAAATTCATCTTTTCGCTAACACCCTCGTTTCATTCATTAACACTTATGTTGCATGGCAACAAAAAAGCCCGAATTTTCGGGCTTCAGTAAAGAAAAAAGGAAACGCATCAGCTTATCATTGAGGTAGACTTACCATAGAGCGAAGGCAATACTCCATAGTGTTCCTGAAAGACTTTGGAGAAGTAAGATAGATTATCTAAGCCAACTTCATAGGCTACCTGTGTCACGCTCAGTTTACCTTCCAGCAATAATTCGGCTGCTTTTTCCAGTCGAATATCCCGGATAAAGTTAGTAGCCGTTTTATTGGTTAGCGCCTTGAGCTTCCGGTGAAGCTGCACCCGGCTTAGGTTGGCAGCTTCGGCCAGCTCCTCAACCGTAAAAGCCGGATTATCCATCTGTTGCCGGACTAGTATTGTCAAGCGTTCGATAAATTGCTGTTCGGCTGTGAGCGGAGCGGGGACAGGCTCCTGATTAGTTGGAGTAGTTCGATGTCCACCAAACCATTCGAACAGCCGTTGCCGCTGCTGTATCAAGTTCCGTACTCTGGCCTGAATTTCGGATTGGTCAAATGGTTTCGTCAGGTAATCGTCAGCACCCAGCTCAAAGCCTTCAATGCGATCCTGAACCGTGGCTTTAGCCGTCAGCATGATCACCGGAATATGGCTGGTTGTTTCCTGAGTCTTTAGCGCCCGACAGAAACCAAAACCGTCGAGTCGGGGCATCATTAAATCACTAATTACTATAGTAGGCAGCAAAGACGTTGCTTTTTCCAGCCCTTCCTGCCCATCAGCGGCTTCCAAAACCTGATAATCGGCGTCAAAGATGCTGCGTACATAAGCTCGAATGTCGGCGTTATCATCAATGATAAGCAGTACATTACCAGATTTCAGCGCCGATTCTGCCTCATCTGTTTCGCCAGCGTCGGTATGATCGATTTCGCCTTTCTTGTTAAAAACTGTAGCAGACGGATTTTGTATGTTCTCATCTTCCGCAAGTCGAGCCCGTTGCGTTGCAGGAAATGACATTACAAATCGGGTACCTAGTCCTTCGGTGCTGTTAACGGTAATCGTACCTCCTATGACACGCACTAATTCATTGACCAGAGCCAACCCAATGCCTGTCCCCTCGTAGGCGCGGTTCATTTTGGCATCAACCTGATAAAAGCGCTCGAAAATATGGTCCAGATGCGCTGGCGCAATACCGATCCCCGAATCCATAACCGATACGATAACATCACCCGTGTTTCTGTGAGCTGGATATTGAACCGTCATCCGAACCTCATTCCCGGCAGGGGTAAACTTAAGAGCGTTTGAGAGCAGATTGGTTACGATCTTCTCCAGTTTGTCCCGATCAAAATCAGTCCACCACTCCGGTTCATTTTGCTCGAACGTAAACGTAATCTGACGGCTTTGCGCCAACGACTCAAACGCACTGGCTGTCGTTCGGAAAAAGATAACCAGATCACCAGCAGTGAGTTCGGGCAAAAGCTGCCCCGATTCCAGCTTGCTCAGATCGAGCAGTTGGTTAGTCAGACCCAGCAATCGGCTGGCATTCCGTTGGATCAGTGGAAATCGGGTATCGTGGGCGTAATCCTTGGCCGCCTGTTCTATAGGTCCCAGAATCAGCGTAAGGGGCGTCCGGAATTCGTGGGAAATATTGGTAAAAAACTGGGTTTTCAGGCCATCCAGTTCGGTTAAGCGATTCGCTTCTTTCTGTTCAAAGGCTACCCGCTGCTCCAGCAGCAGCCGCTGCGTCTGAAACCGGTATAACTGCCAACTAATAACGATAAGCACAAGCACATAAAACAGGTAAGCCCACCAGGTTCGATAAAAGGGCGGATGAACCCGAACCTGCAATTCGACGGGTTTGCTCCAAGTCTGCCCATCAGTCGACCCCATCATCTGAAACGTGTAGTTTCCGGCGGGTAGCTGGGCGTAATTGGCAAAACGGTTAGTGCCAGCCTCCACCCAATCCTTATCAATACCTTCGAGCCGATAGCGGTAGCGATTTTTAGCCGAGTTTGCGAAATCCATCACCCCAAATTCGAGGGTAAGTAGATTCTGATTATAGGCCAGATCAATGCGTTGCGTATTGTCAATGGTTTCGGTTAGAATACCATCCGAATCCCCTACGTTAACAGTTTCGTTATTGATTTTCAGACCAATCAGATGCGCCTGCGGAACCTGACTACTGGACCGAATGACGTTACCCGCTCTAAACGCCGTTAGCCCGTGAACACCCCCAAAAAGCAGTTCACCAGAAGGGGCCTTATAAAAGGAGCCGGTGTTAAATTCATCGTCCTGTAGGCCGTCGGCTTTGGTGAAATTACGAAACGTTTTTCGGCCCGGATTGAACAGCGCCAGTCCTCGGTTGGTACTCAGCCAGAGATTTTTAAATTCATCTGGCAGAATGCCGTACACGACCTTATTGGGTAGGCCATCCTTTTCCGTAAAATGATCAAAGTGACTGGTTTGCTTATCCAGTCGATCCAGGCCACCACCTTTTGTGCCCACCCAAAGGTATTTCGCGGGCTGATTAGGATCGTCGAGCAGACTGGACACTACATCGTTGCTCAGGCTCTGTCGATCCGTCACGCTATTTTTGTAAATAGAGAACCTAGGGTTTGTCAGTGGCTGATCGGCCCGGATGAGCCCTCGGGTTGTCCCTATCCAGAGCGTACCCGCCTGATCGAAATAGAGAGCAGACGTTTCAATTTCGGCTACTTTCTGGGGCAATAAAGACTGATACGAGAAAAGCCGGAATGTTTCCGTTTTGGGATCAAATTGAAGCAGTTTACCATTGATAACCCCAATCCAGAGCCGTCCCTGCTTATCCTCAACTGTTTGATTATTATAAAAACCAAAGGCTGTATTGGGGGGCAGTCTATATTTTTTGAGTAGTTTCCAGTCCGTCGAAAACTTAAACAGACTCATTTCCTGTGTCTGAAAATTCGTGTTCGATACCCAGAATGTTCCCTGGCGATCCTGCATCAGATAACGGGCCCGTTTATCGGCTGGAGATAAAGCCTCCGGCAGAAACGGCCGCATTCGGTTGTCAGTCCGGTCCAATTGGTCATACGCAACCTCATGACGTACGTAGGTCCGACCTTGCTGGTCAGCATACACAAACGAAAGCGTCGAATTCGGCAGAAAAGACTGGAACTGTTTTATTTTCGGATTGAATTTACGCAGTCCATAACCACTCGTCCCAACCCAAATATTCCCAGTCTTGTCGATGAGGAAATCAGTAATGGCATACAGATTGGTGGGTAAGGTTGTAAACGCGTTGCGCGCTGTCAGACTGTCCTGACGCATCAATTCGTCGGGCGACATAAGCCACAACAGGTCATCGGCGGCAATGGCTACCGTTTTTGACTTAAGTATCCGTAAGGCAATTTGAGGGTAATTCTTTTTAGGCAAAAAGATGTCTTTCGTTATACCTCGCTGATGACAGGTTATTCTATTGCTAAGGGTAACGAGCCAGATATCCTGATTTATATCGCCCTGCGTTGTAGAAAAATCGGTCACAACATGCTGCGTCAACTCAAATTCGTTCAGTTTTCTGGGGTCGTGCCAGTTAAACGTCTGTAAACCTCGGTCATACATCACCAATGCCTGACCATCGGGCCGGAAACTAAGGCTATTGATTGAGTTACTATTTTTTTCTGGAATCGGCACCTGAGACATCTGTACCTGCTTCGAGAGGTCAGGCTGGTCGGGGAAGGACGATTTAATCGCATCAGACAACCTGATTTTGATTAATTTTTTCATATCGGCCACTACCCATATGTCGCCGGTAGGATCTTCATAGAGATTAGTAATGGCATAATTGCCAGCATTAGCCGATGTCTGATCGCGGATATTGAGATGATAAAATCGCTGGGTTCGCGTGTTGAACAGATTTAAGCCCTGATTAAGCGTACCAACCCAAAGCCATCCCCGACTATCGACCAGCAATGCAGAACAGTTGTTATCAGAAAGGCTATACTCGTTGTAGGGGTCGTGCGTAAAAACCGTAAAATTGTGACCGTCGTATCGGTTCAGGCCGTCTTTAGTAGCAATCCAGATGAATCCTTGCCGATCCTGCTCCAGGTCATAGATCATGCCCTGCGACAAACCGTCAGAAATAGTAAGCTCCTGCCAACCAACTTGTTGAGCAAAAAGGGCAATCGGAAGGAGAAAAAGTAAAAAGAGGATGCGCATTCGAAATGCCGATCTTTATATCAATAGTACGCAAATTGAACGGATTACGATTGATTAGTAGCAATAAATATACCTTTATCAGTAAATGATCTATTGAATGAATCGATTTTATATAGAATGCAACATACGAATCTCTTTTCGTGATCTTTTAGTAGAGTCAGATACTTTTATCTAATTCCAGCCACGCATAAAACGCATCACCGCTACTCACCCCAGGCCGTCAGTACCAGCGTCCGGTGGCCACCTTGATTGCGGTGCTCGCCTAAATAAATGCCTTGCCAGATTCCCAGATTCAGCCGCCCGTTTGTGATCGGGATTGTAACAGAATGGCCCAGCATAGCCGCCTTCAAGTGGGCAGGCATATCATCCGATCCTTCGTAATCGTGCTGGTAATAGGGCGCATTTTCCGGCACCGTTTTGTTGAAGAACCGCTCGAAGTCACCCCGCACGGTTGGGTCGGCGTTTTCGTTGATGGTCAGACTAGCCGAGGTATGTTGAATAAATACGTGCAGTATTCCCGCACGAATCTGTTGCAGTGCTGCAAACTCACGTTCGATAATGCGGGTAATCAAGTGAAAACCACGCGGATAAGCGGGCAGTTGAATCGTGTGCTGATAAACCATACGGATTGGACCTGGAACGACGTTTTTATAATAAACTACGCTGAACCGAGCAGGTTTTCCGAAAAATGTGGTCGTTATTTCGTAAATTGATAACAGCGGCTTACAGTTTAGTTATCAATCGTTTATTCAATCGTGTCTTTGTGGCGTATGTTCTTCCTGAAGCGGGTTAAACCCAGGCGTTACGTCCTGAGCAAACGGTTATTGAGACTGCACAAAACCAGTTCGTTCGTCCTTCAGCTTCTGAAACAAACATTCAAGAAACTACAGGAGAACGATCCGATTCGGATGGCGGGCGCCACGGCGTTTTTTACATTTTTCGCTTTACCCCCCATTGTCATCATTATCAGTAATGTACTGAGTCTGGTGCTTAATGATCACTACCGGCGGATCAGCAGCCAGTTATTCGACAAACTGGGGGACTTGTTGGGCCATCCGAGCGCAAATCAGCTCGAGGCCATTTCTCAAAGCATTCACCGTCGCCCGACGCCAAATTTTCTCCTGACACTGTTAAGCATAGCGCTACTGTTATTAGCTTCCACTACGCTGTTCGCTGTGATTAAAAACTCGCTTAATCAGATCTGGCAGGTGAAAGCTAAGCCTGAACGTCGGTTGGTGCATGTGCTGGTCGATAAATCGGTAGCGCTGGCAATTATCATCGGCTCCGGCCTGCTCTTTACTATATCACTGACGCTGGAACAAGTAATGGCGCAAGTGCGAGATAATTTGGTGCTGCCTTCTTTTTCCTATTATAACCAGCTCGCCCTGATTAGTCATTTCCTGGTATCGGTGCTTATCCGGATGATCTGGTTTGCCATGTTGTTCCGCTATCTACCCGATATTCGGATTCACTGGAAGGCGATCTGGCCCGGAGCGCTGGTAACGAGTATCCTGTATAAACTGGGCGAATGGATTCTCGATAATTTGCTGATTAATAGCCCCGTAAGTTCTCTTTATGGCGCGTCGGGGGCACTCATTCTTATTTTGCTGTTTGTGTTTTATTCGGCGCTTATCTTTTATTTCGGCGCTGCTTTCACCGAGGAATATGGCCAAAGGACGAACCTAACTGCCGAACCGGCCCGAAACGCGCTGGCCTACACAATTACTGAGTTGGATACGCCACAAACTGAGGCTAAGGACAAGCAACACTAATCGTGATATTTCTGAGTGCCAGTGATGTCGGTTACGAATAACCGACATCGCTCTAAACACCTTATATTTACTCCATTCCTATAAAACCCTTCGTTAGATGAAACCCTGCTTATTTCTACTCATTATCTGGTTTGTTAGCCACGCGGTTTGGGCGCAGCCCGCTGTTCAGAAACGTTACCAGACACAGCTCATCATGGCCGACAATGGGAGCACCATCGACCTTGATGCAGGTACGTTTACTTTTACAGGCAGCCTTTCGCTGGAAGATAAAAAGCAGATTACCATTCGAGGGAAGGGCATCGATAAGACCATTCTGAGCTTTAAGGGCCAAACCGACGGAGCGGAAGGATTACGCATCTCTAATGCCGAATCCATTGTAATTGAAGATCTTACTATTCAGGATTCCAAAGGCGATGGCATCAAAACGATGAACGTGAAGGGCATTACGTTCCGTAACGTAAAAGTCGAATGGACCGGCCCACCTAGCGAGAAAAACGGCGGTTATGGGCTTTATCCGGTACAGTGCGATAATGTACTAATTGACCGTTGCACGGCTATTGGCGCGTCCGATGCGGGAATTTACGTCGGACAGTCGCGCGGTATTGTGGTTAAAAACAGTAAAGCATACCATAACGTAGCAGGTATCGAGATTGAAAACTCGCGAAATGCCGACGTTTTTGATAATGAATCGTATGAAAACACGGGCGGCATACTAGTGTTCGACCTGCCCGATCTGGTGCAGAAACAGGGCGGTAATGTACGGGTTTACAACAACTATATTCACGATAATAACCTGCCGAATTTTGCTCCGGCGGGAAATATCGTTGCCAGCGTATCTGACGGAACGGGCTTGCTGATTATGGCCACGAATCAGGTGGAAGTATTTGGCAATCGGTTTATTCGGAATCAGAGCGTTAACACAGGCATCATCAGTTACCTGCTTACCGAGCGACCAATTACGGATAAAAGCTACTACCCTTACCCGACCGGTATTTCGATCCACGACAATGTCTATCAGCGTGATGCAACCCCACCCAGTATGCGCGGGCGTTATGGTAAACTCTTCCAGATGTTGCAACTTTCGCAGGATGTGCCACACATTGTGTACGATGGTATTGTAGACACGGCTACGCTTAATAAAGACGGCAAACCCCTCCCCGACCGGCGCATCTGTATTCGTAATAATCAGAATCAGAGCGTCGTTAATCTGGACGCCGGACGAGGTTTCAAAAATGTATCCCGGAGCGCCGACCCTTTTAATTGCCAACTGGAACCGCTCAAAGCCACCGCTGGTAACGGCCGTTAATCCATATGCGTATTGTTCTGGTTTTTAGCTTATTGATTATCATCTGGATATCCCTGGGTAGCTGGCAGACGGTAGCGGTTCCTGAAAAGCTATCCGACTACGGATTCTTCAAAGGGACGCTAGCTCGTCAGGAGCCTGCTAACGGGGTTGTTCCGTATGCGCTCAATACCCCCTTATTTTCCGATTATGCCGAGAAACTGCGGTTTGTCAAATTACCTGCTGGACAGACAGTTGCTTTTAACGACTCAACGGTTCTCGATTTTCCGATTGGTACTACGCTGATTAAAACTTTTTATTATCCGACGGACTTTCGCGATCCGGCCAAAGGACGCCGGTTGATGGAAACGCGACTCTTGGTCCATCAAGCATCGGGTTGGAAAGCCTTTGATTATGTCTGGAACGACGAGCAAACCGATGCTTTTCTGGAAGTAGCAGGCGACACGAAAACGGTGAGTTATGTAGATGCCAGCGGGCAAAATCGCCAGCATGCATACACTATTCCAAACCTGAATCAATGCAAAGGATGCCATAATAGTCGCGAAGTGCTGAAGCCCATCGGCCCATCTATCCGGCAGTTGAACGGTAATCTTACCTACACCGATGGAACCGAAAACCAGTTAACGCACTGGCAACGAACGGGTATGCTGACGGAACTTCCTACATTGACCAACTGCCCAAAAGCACCCGTCTGGAACAAACCGGAAACCGGCTCGCTCAACGACCGGGCGCGCGCCTGGCTCGACATTAACTGCGCCCATTGTCACAATCCGGCCGGTCCAGCCATGACGTCGGGCCTGGATTTACGGGTTTCTCAGACGAATCCAACAGCGCTTGGCATCCTAAAAACACCCGTTGCCGCCGGTCGTGGATCGGGCGGGCACACCTTCGACATAGTACCGGGTAAGCCCGATGAATCTATTCTAACCTACCGATTAACCTCAACCGATCCCGGCGATCGAATGCCCGAAATAGGCCGTCAGACCGTTCATGCCGAAAGCCTGGAACTGATTCGTGTCTGGATTCAAACAATGAAGTAAGGCCTGAGATTATAATTCAGTTAAGGCATTGGTCGCACCGATTGATACGCCTTATCTTGCGACCCACAGATCAGTAGTTGGGCGTACGTTTAGCTGTTCACGCCATGACATTTGCGATCTTTCCATTACGCGTTTATTACGTTAGTTTGTTTCTCCTCCTGGTAGCTGTGTGCATTACATCCATTAACCGGGCCGAACATTACGACGAAGCCTGGTTTGCCGAGCAGGCTTACTGGCTTATACGGGATGGCTGGGTTCGATCGGAGTTGTTCCGAGGCTTTAACGGCTGGGAGGCTGGCCTATACGTTTTCCACAAGCTTTTCATTTATACTGGAGCACTGATTATGTCAGTTGTGGGAGTTTCGGTAATAACCAGCAAATTAGTCAGTTTACTTTTTGGGCTGGGATGCGGGTATTTGATCTGGCTATACGGCAAAAATACTCCTCGCGAACAGCGGTGGTTAGCCGTCTTACTCTATTTCGGCTGCGGCACTCTAATTCGATACCTAGCCGTTAACCGTCCCGAAACCATGTGCATGGCGCTGGGATTTGCATCCTGGTTAGCCCTCAATCTACCCGGTCCCTCATCCCGCCCTAAACCAGTTTTAGCTGGCTTTCTAGCCGGGCTAGCGGCTTTAACTCATCTTAACGGCCTGATTTACTGCCTAGCCGGAGTGATTTGGCTACTGTTAAAAATGGGCTGGCGATTATCGTTTCTCTTTGCCATCGCCAGTGGGGTAACCCTGAGTCTCTACGGTTTAGATGCCCTGTTGGATGGCAAGTTGGAACTGTTAGTAGCTCAGTTTTTAAACGACCCGGCCACGCAGGAAAATCTGCACTTAACCGACAAACTTGCCGTCTTAGCTGATTACCATCAGATCTTTTTTCACAGCCAGAACGAAGCTGCGCTGACTATACTCGTTCTACTAAGTGCCATTGCTTTCCGCAAACATATTCGATTATCGCAACCAGCTCTGTTGTATACTATTCTGTTGGTCGTTTCCTTTTGGCTATTGACCAAAAGTAATACCGATATCTATTTTCTGCTATTTGTGCCCTGGCTGGCCATTCTTGCTGCACAATGGGCAATCGACAATTTGCCTGTTCAACCTATGTGGCAGCAAAAAACAGCCCGAGTGTTGCTGGCCTTGTATGGCCTTGTGTCAGTCAGTCAATTCGTTTCGGTGAGTCGGGAGAATCGAGATGCGGTTGATGTAGAATTACATAATTCATTACTGGCCAGCCACATGCCCCAAAAACATACGAACATAATCGCTCCAATCGAATTCTTCTTCGGCCAGATGGATAACTATAGAATTCAAGGACTGACCTATTATCATTTGCGAGAAAGAGAACGTGGAAAGATTCCGCTGGAAACCTTTTTCCAACAAGCCCGCCAGAATAATGTAGCCTATATAATCAGCGATCATAGGTTGAATGCCAGCTACGAAATTCCAGCTAATGCCCCTTCTCGGATAGGCGTTTATCAACGGATTTTTCAGGATAGTCTGAACACAATCTATGCCCGGCAGTAACTATATAAACGAGCTATTGAAACATAAAAAACGCTTTTGACAATTCATGGAGCAGACACTAAACGGACAAATCGCTATAATTACCGGGGCCAGCAGTGGCATCGGCGCTGGGGTAGCCAACGCATTGGCAGCTGCTGGGGCCACGGTCGTGGTTAACTACCCGGTTCCGGCGACGCAGGCCGCAGCGGAGGCTGTACTTAAAGAAATCACTGACGCAGGTGGCAAGGGTATGACAGCCCAATGCGACGTCAGTAAAGAAGATGACGTGATTAAGATGTTTGCCGACGTGGTAGCCACGTATGGTACTGTCGATATTCTGATTAACAACGCAGGTCTGCAACGGGACGCCAAATTCCACGAAATGACGCTGGAGCAGTGGAACACCGTTATCAGCGTCAACCTGACCGGGCAGTTTTTATGCGCTCGGGAAGCCATTCGGGAATTCCTGCGCCGTGGTCCCCGTCCAGAAGTATCGGCCGCGACGGGTAAAATTATTTGCATGAGTTCCGTCCACGAATTGATTCCCTGGGGTGGACACGCTAACTATGCTACCTCGAAAGGTGGCATCAAAATGCTGATGCAGTCGCTGGCGCAGGAGTACGGCGACCGAAAAATTCGGGTCAACAGCATCTGTCCTGGTGCTATTCAGACGCCTATCAACCGGGCCGCCTGGGAAACACCCGAAGCCCTGAACAGCTTAATGTCGCTGATTCCTTATAACCGGATTGGTCAGCCTTCTGATATTGGTAATCTCGCCGTGTTCCTGTCTTCTGATTTGTCAGACTACATAACCGGTGCCAGCATCTTCATCGACGGCGGTATGACGGTGTTTGAAGGTTTTGCAACGGGAGGGTGAAAACAAATGATGAATAATGAATGATTATGCTGCCACCACATTCATTATTCATGACCACACGGGTAGCCCATTAATCATTCATAATTCATCATTACAAGTTGACTACCGAACAACACCGTCTGGAAGATCCGGCCTGGCGACAATGGGGCCCTTATGTGTCTGACCGTCAGTGGGGGACGGTGCGGGAGGATTATAGCTCTAACGGCGATGCCTGGAATTATACCACCCACGATATGGCCCGCAGCTACACCTACCGCTGGGGTGAAGAAGGCATCGCTGGTTTTTGCGATGATAAACAACAACTGTGTCTGGCACTAGCCCTCTGGAACGGACAGGACCCTATTCTGAAAGAGCGGTATTTTGGCCTGACCAACGGCGAAGGTAACCATGGCGAAGATGTTAAGGAACTGTATTACTACCTCGACAATACGCCAACGCATTCGTACCAGCGAATGCTGTATAAATACCCGCAGACGGCTTATCCGTACGAGTGGTTGCTGGAAGAAAATCGCCGTCGCAGCCGTCAGGACTCCGAATTTGAATTACTCGACACGGGTATTTTCGACGAAGACCGCTATTTCGACGTGTTTGTTGAATACGCCAAAGCCGGGTCACGGGATATTCTGATGACCGTGACAGCGCATAACCGCGGTCCAGAAGCCGCTAGTCTACATCTGTTACCAACGCTTTGGTTTCGAAACACGTGGGTATGGGGTGACGACTCGGACGGAGTACCGAGCAGCCGTCCTATTATGCGTTTACAACCGAATGGAGCCGTTCTCATCGAAGGATCGGCGTTAGGCCACTATGTCGTTCATGCGGATGGTCAGCCTGACTGGCTGTTCTGCGAAAATGAATCGAACCGCGCCCGACTTTACAGCAGCCATATTGGTGCTCGATATCCGAAAGATGGTATCAACGATCATGTGCTCCAAGGAACCGACAGTGTCAATCCGGACCATACGGGCACCAAAGCAGCGGCACACTATTGTTTATCCATTGAACCCGGTCAATCCCAAACAATTCGGTTGCGACTAACGGCTGCTGAGTTATCGGTAGCCAACCTGGATACTCCGTTTGCTCATTTTGATCAGATCATCGTCCAGCGTAAGGCCGAAGCTGATGAATTCTACGCCCACATTCAGCCCGCCAAAGCCACTCCCGACGAAAAGCTCGTGCAGCGACAAGCCTTTGCCGGGATGCTCTGGAACAAGCAATATTATTACTACGATGTATCTCGGTGGCTAGCCGGCGACCCGAACATGCCCCCCGTACCACCAGAGCGAGCGTCTGGCCGTAACCACACCTGGACGCAACTCATTAATGCAGGTGTTATTTCGATGCCCGACAAGTGGGAATACCCCTGGTACGCGGCCTGGGATTGGGCGTTCCACTGCCTGACGCTGGCGACCATTGATCCGAGCTTTGCCAAACAGCAGTTGATGTTGCTGACCAACGAGTGGTATATGCATCCCAATGGGCAATTGCCCGCTTACGAATGGGCGTTCAGTGATGTCAATCCGCCTGTGCAAGCATGGGCGGCCTGGTGGATTTATCAGAAAGAAGTTGATCGGAAAGCGGCTGGTAAAGGCGATATGGAATTTCTGCGAGCTATCTTCCACAAACTGATGCTCAACTTTACGTGGTGGGTAAACCGTAAAGACGAAGCGGGTAACAACATTTTTGAAGGTGGCTTTCTGGGACTGGACAACATCGGCGTTTTCGACCGCAATACATTGCTGGATAATGGCAGCCATCTGGAACAGGCCGATGGCACGAGCTGGATGGCCATGTACGCCCTGAACATGATGCGGATTGCACTCGAGTTGGCCAACCACGATAAGGTCTACGATGAAATGGCTACCAAATTTTTCGACCACTTTCTCTACATAGCCGGAGCTATGACCAACATTGGTCAAACGAATATGGGGTTGTGGGATGAAGAAGACGGCTTTTTCTACGACCAGTTACGCATGAACGATGGTAGCGTCCAACGGATGCGCGTTCGGACACTCGTAGGTCTGATTCCGATGTTTGCCGTCGAAATACTGGAAGATAAACTGCTACGTGCCCAACCAGCGTTTCTGGAGCGGATGACCTGGTTCCAGAGTCACCGTCCGGATTTATACAATCAGGTATCACGCTATACCGAAAAAGGACATGACGAAACGCGATTGCTAAGCTTATTGCGTGGTTTCAGGCTGAAATCGCTACTGACCAAAATGCTCGATGAAGCTGAATTTCTGAGTCCACACGGCGTTCGGGCGGTTTCGAAAGTGTACCGCGATCATCCGTATGAATTTTCGCTGGATGGGGCCAGTTTTTACCTCACCTACACGCCCGCCGAAAGCGATAGTGGTATGTTTGGCGGCAACAGCAACTGGCGCGGCCCGGTCTGGATGCCCGTTAATTTTCTGCTGGTTGGTAGCCTGATGCGCTTTTATCATTATTTCGGCGATGAGTTTACCGTCGAATTCCCGGTTGGGTCAAAGCAGCAGATTACCCTTAAGGCCGTAGCCCGCGAGCTAACCGAACGGCTTATTAGCCTGTTCACAATGGCTGCCGATGGAAAACGACCCGCCTTTGGCCAGCATACGAAATACCAGGACCCGCACTTTAAGGATTATGTGCTATTCTACGAGTACTTCGACGGCGATAATGGGCGGGGCGTTGGCGCCAGCCACCAAACCGGCTGGACGGGATTAGTTGCGGAATTAATCGACCGTAAATACAGGAATTTGCAGTAACGGTGGGTGGTGTCGGTTTCTCATAACCGACACTACAACCACGCTACTGTAACAGAGCCTACCGCTTCGCCACCGCCTTTACTTCCTGTCCATCGCGGATTTCTTCTGAGGCTTTTTTGACGATGGTCATGCCCGGCTGTAGATCACCGAAGACTTCGACTAGCGTGTCGGCCGCGTTACCTTTCTGGACGGATACCCACTGCGCCCGGTTGTCCCGCACTTTAATCACGAACATTTTTTCGCTGGAACTGACTACCGAGGTCGTTGGTACGAACATTGTTTTACCCGTCCGCTCAATAGGCATCTGCACCTCAGCATACATACCGGCTTTAAGCTCATGCGACCCATTGGGCACGTCAAACTCAGCCATCATGGCGCGGTTAGCTTCGACCAGGCTACCGGCCGAGCGGGCCAGTTGCGCATTGAAATGGCGGTCGGGCATGGCGTTAACAGTGAACGAAACCGAGCTTTTCGGCGGCAATTGATTAGCCATATTTTCCGGAATCGCTACGGTCAGGCGCAGCGTCCGGCTGTCTTCTACCACGAACAGCGGTTTGCCCGCATCACCCGCGCCTACCAACGCACCGGGGCTGATGTTCCGCTCGATCACAATACCGTCGAACGGAGCTGTGATGGTTAGGTATTGACGTAATTCGCTTTTGGCTTGGTAGTTTGAGCGGGCCGCCTGCACGGTTCCGCGACCCATAGCTACTAACGCACTATCGGCCTGCATTTTCGCCTGCGCCTGATCAAGTTCATTCAGGGAAACAGCACCCTCTGTCTTAGCCATTTGCAGCATCCGATTGTAAACCAGCCGACTAGCCCGAGCGCGAGTTGTTTGCTCTACCAAATTGGCTTCCTGCGCCTGTACCTGTGCCTGCGCCTGGCTCAATTCCGACAGCACTTCAGGCGCATCCAGTCGAGCTAGTACCTGCCCTTTCCGCACCGCCGTTCCCCGGTCGACGTTCACGTCGCGCACAAAGCCTTTCACTTTGGCATACATACTGACCCGATTCCAGGGTTTCAGTTCACCGGGCAGGCTGACGCGCTTGCTGGGTTGTAACAACTGCACTCTGGCTACATCGACCTGTTGCACACTGGGTTCTTTTTCTTTTGCCGATGCGGTTGTTTTATCATCGCTGCTAGCCGACGAACAAGCGGTCATTGCTACGCCAGCAAAAAGCGAAAGAGTTCCGCAACGGACGTTGAAAGAGCGAAAGAGCGAATAAGTGCGTCGCGGGTTAATTTGTAAACGATTTATGATTGACGGATTCATATCGATTTCCTTTGACTAGAGATAATTGATGGGTGACTACTACAGGCTATGACTCAGTTCCTGCTGTTCCTGATGGTAGAATTTGCTTTCCGGATCTTCGGGATCGAGTGATACCGATTGCGTAGTCGCTTTCCCTTGAAGTTGAGTGAATACACAAGGCAAAATCAGCAAAGACGCCAGTGTTGAGGTGATGAGTCCACCGATAACGGCCTGACCGAGCGGAGCAATCTGATCGCCCCCTTCGCCCAGACCAGAAGCCATCGGCACCATCCCGGCAATCATGGCAATACTGGTCATCAGAATCGGACGAATCCGGCTGTTGGCCGCCAGAACAGCAGCTTTATATGTATGCCCAATTTCGAGCCGTAGGTTCTCCGCATTCGTTACCATCAGAATAGCGTTCGCGACAGATACTCCTACCGACATAATCAGGCCCATGTATGATTGTAAGTTCAAGGTAGCGCCACAGGCTAATAGCATCAGCAATGATCCGGCAACTACGGCTGGAATAGCGGCCAAAATCACCAGCGACAGCTTAAACGACTGATAATTAGCTGCTAGTAATAGGAAAATAATCACGATAGCCACCAATAAGCCCGTTTGCAAACTGCTAAGGGTATCAATCAGCAAATTGGTTTGACCACCCATTTCCACTAGTACGCCACGAGGGGGTTCGCCTGCTTCCTTGATAGCCTGTTCAACTGCTTTACGAGCCGAACCCAAATCTTTCTCCTGTAAATTAGCCGTAATAGTTACAAGGTTATTCGGGCCAGCGCGGTCGTATTCACCCGGTGCGGTCCCTTCCGAAAAAGTAGCTACATCCGATAATACCGGGTGCATTTCGCCACTCCGTAACGGAATGTTACCAATGTCACTGGCGCTGCTCATCTGGTATTCCGGAATCTGCACCTGTACCTGATACGCCAACCCTTTCGATTCATCGAGCCATAGATTTTTATCCGTAAACCGGCTCGACGATGTAGCGGCCACCATGGAGCGGGCTACCTGTGTGGAAGTAACGCCCAGTTGCCCAGCCCGTTCGCGGTTCATGGTAACGTTCAGCATGGGGTACGATAACGGTTGCGCAATCTGCACATCCCGCAGGAAGTCGATTTTCGCCATCCGTTCCCGAATCTTATTCGCGAACCGTCCCGCTTCTTTCAGGTTTTTGGCGGCTACCTTCACTTCGATAGGTGTGTTAGCACCCTGACTCATTATTTTTTCAGTCAGCTCAATCGGCTCGAACGAAATAGCAGCCGTAGGTAAAGCTTTGGCGATACGTTTGCGTAGCTCTTCCTTCAGATTATCCATTTTAACATGATAATCCTCTTTCAGTGATACTTGTAACACAGCTTCGTGCGGGCCACTGTTAAATACGAATATATTGGATGTACCATAGCTGGATGGAACTGTACCAACATAAGCCGATGAAATGTCGACGTTCTCACTGCCCACAGTTTCTTTGATAATCCCAAGCACGTTTAGCATGGCGACTTCAGTGCGTTCTACCCGAGTACCGTCGGGAATACGCAGACGCATTTGAAACTGGTGGCTGTTGCCGTGGGGAAGAATATCGGTTCCAATGACCATAAAACAGACAACGATCAGGGTCAGACTTCCGATCAGGTAGCTGCCTACAACGAGTCCACGACGGTTCAGAATTTTCTCGAGCACGGCCGAATACCGTTGTTTGAACTTGTCAAAGCCTTTGGCGTTGGCAGCCGGTTTTTCATCCTCAATCATGTGACGCTCCTTCGCGTCAAGAGCCAGCGTCGGCGCTTCGTGTTCCGGATGGCTTTTCAGCAACCAGTTCGCCAGCACAGGCACGAACGTCTGTGAGAGTAGGAACGAGGCAATCATGGCAAAACCCACGGAGAGCGATAGCGGCAGGAACATCGAACGCGGTACACCACTCATCACGAACGCGGGAGCAAACACGGCGAGAATCGCCAGCAGAATCAGGAATTCGGGAAACACGATTTCCTTACAGGCATCCCAGATGGCAACAGCCTTGGGCTTGCCCATTTCCAGATGCTGGTGAATGTTTTCAATCGTCACCGTGGCCTGATCGACCAGAATCCCGATTGCCAGCGCCAAGCCCGACAGGGTCATGATGTTGATGGTCTGACCAAACAGATTCAGCATAATCACTGCTGACAGAATCGAGATCGGAATGGTCATAACCACAATGATCACGCTGCGCCAGTCGCGCAGAAAGAGCAGCACCATTAACCCCGTCAGTACAGCTCCAAGAATCCCTTCTGATACCAGGCTTTTCAGCGCGTTGGTTACGTAAACTGATTGGTCGAATTCGTACGAAATTTTTACATCTTCGGGCACGGCCGCCTGTAATTCGGGCATGGCCTTACGAAGGTTATTGACAACATCGAGGGTTGATGCGTCCGATTTTTTGACGACGGGAATATACACCGCCCGTCGACCATTAACCAGCGCATAACTTACCGTGATGTCAGCAGCATCCTCTACGGTACCAATGTCCCGCACAAACACCGTTGGCCCTGAGCCAATTCGAATGGGTATGTTCAGAAAATCTTCCGGCCTTTTAACCAGCGAGTTAACGGGCGTCATCAAGGTTTTATCGCCAACACGGATATTCCCGGCAGGCGACGGCTGGTTGTTTGTTACGATCGCTTTAATTACCTCCTCAGGCGTTAGCTGATAACTACGGACCAGTTGTGGATTAACTTTGATAATGATGGATCGCTGGTTGCCACCAAATGGCGGAGGACTGGATACGCCTGGAATCCGGGAGAACATCGGCCGCACCCGCGAGGACGCATAATCCTGAATTTCGTTCAACGAACGGCTTGGGCTTTCAAACACTAACTGTCCGACCGGCACCGAACTGGCATCGAAGCGAACAACCTGGGGTGGCACGGTTCCTTCGGGCATGTACGCCTTAGCACGCGACACGTTGTTGGCCACCTCAGCCGCAGCCTGCGCCATATCCGTTCCAGGGTAAAACGAAAGTTTGATTAACGACAGGCCTTGAATCGTTTTTACATCGACATCACGAATCCCCGAAACATACAGAAAGTGATCCTGATAACGCGTCGCCATGAAGCCGTCCATCTGATCAGGTGACATCCCTCCATACGACTGCACCACGTAAATCGTAGGCAGATCAAGATTGGGGAAAATGTCCACCGGAATGGTAAACAGCGACATAACCGAGAAAAACAGAAGACCCATAACCGCTACGACCACCGAAATCGGTTTCCGCAACGCCGAGCGAATGATGTTATACATAGTTTTTTAGTCGTTAGTTACAATCGACTTATTTTACCTGATTCATAAACAAGGACAAGTCTCCGTCAGCGGCTGCTTTCAGGAGCAGGAACCGCCAGACGTTGCTGGTGGCGACGTAACCATCAACTTCGGCGCGGTTAAGCGTCAAGACACTTTGCAGCAGCGTTGGCAGATCGGTCATTCCATTTTCGTAGCGGGTCCGAGCCTGCTGATACGCCTGCCGGGCCGCCCGCAATTGAATGGGAGCTTGTCGGGCCTGTTCAGTCGCCACCTGATACTGCGTTTCGGCTTCCTGATATTGTCGGGTGATTTGCAGCCGTTGCGTATTGAACAACTGCCGCGACCGCTCGACCAAATATTGATCGGCCTGGTAATCCTGATGAGCTCTTAATAGATTGGTCAGATTCCAGCGGGCAACCACACCGAATAGATAGTTGCCAATCTGATAACCAAGGCCGTTTAACTGATTTGTCTGGAAAATATCGCCCTGATTTGAAAAGCCAGAACCACGGGCATTACCCACACCTACCAACGAGATAACCGGCATTCCCGACCGTTGCGTAGCCAGACTCCGGGCTGCCGACAAGGTAATCTGCGATTGAAATAACCGTAACGTTGGGTTTTTGGGCGAGAGTGAATCGGACAGAGCCGCACTAGTCGGCAGTGAGTTGTAAAACCGCATACTATCGACCTGCATCCCATTTTGTAGCTGGCCTACCAATTCGGACAGTCGCAGTCGCTGCACCTGTTCGCGCTGCTGACTTTCCAGCAGGAGCAGTTGAGCACGAACCGCTTCGGCCGTTGCCAGCGCACTATCGACGCCCGCCCGCATCCCCGACCGGACACCCGAATCGACCACACGCTTGAACGTTTGCGCCCGATCGAGGTTACTCTGCTGAATCTGAACCAGTTTCTGATTAATTAGCAGAAGCAGATATGCGTCGATTGTACGGACCTGATGCTGGAAAATCTCGTTCTCATAATCAGCTTTATTACGCTGAAGATCGGCCTTAGCCACGGCAATGTTCGCTTTTACCCGACCGAACGTAATGGCCCGCCACTCAATGGATGCACTGGTATAGCTCCCGAAACTAGCCTGCGAAATAGCAACCGGACGCACCCCGCCCGACGTGGAAATATTCGTACCCTCATTCGGGAAAAACGAATTATTGAGGCTGTTGCTGGTAGCATAATTGTACTGATCCTGAAGAATCACTACGGGCAATAATTCCGTCCGGCTAGCCTGGAGACGTCGTTCGGCGCTACTAACCTCAGCCTGTTTGGCTTTCAGAAACGGATACTGCCGAACGCTCTGTTCGACCACCTGATTCAGATTTAGTGATTGCCCGATGGCCTGGGTCGTGAGCAGGCCAGTTCCCATCCAGAGTAACCAGGCCTTGCGTCTTCCAGCTCGCGTAATCTGACCGCCAATTTCCTGATAACGTGTGTATTTCATCCACTCCAACCCGACCGGCCTTTTGCTTCCTCACGGTCAAGTGCTTACAAAGCAAGACCTCAATTCTGGAAACATTTGGGAAAATGGCTTCTTGGCGGTGGATTTGAGAGGTTTTTAGGATAATAGTAAATTGATGAGGGATGTTCTTCCAAGAAATGCCGCTGACGGTGGATCATAGCCCTGCTGACTGAGATGACACTCACCAATGCACATTGATTAGCAACGTTGCTCTATAAGTTTATTTGATTTAGATAACAGACTTGAGGTCTACGGCTTTTTCGCCGACATTTGCCAAAACTTACCGACGACTGAATACGTGTTTAACCGCTTACTGGGATTACTTTTCCTGTTTTTGATTTCCCAGGCTGTCGATGCCCAACCGATTGGCGGACAACGCGTCTTTTCGTTTCTAGACTTACCTACGCATGCGCGCGTAGCGGCCTTGGGTGGGCAGGTTGCGACGGCCACCCAGCCCGATGGTTCGTATCACCTCAATAACCCAGCCCTGGCTGATTCAGTTGCCAGCAATCTGCTTTCCATTAGCTTAATGCCTTATTTGGCCGCAGCTAAATATTACACGTTGCATTATGGCTTACCGATACAATCGAAGGGTAAGTGGGCCGCCGGTTTGCAGTACTTAAGCTATGGTCAGCTAACGATGACCGATCCCGCTGGCAACACACTTGGTACGTTTACGGCTAATGATTATGCGCTGAGTCTCTCGCACGCACGCACAGAAGGGAATTTCACGCTGGGCATTACCCTCAAAGCGGTTGGCTCGGCTATCGAAACCTATTCGGCTTTTGGCGTGCTGGCCGATTTGGGCGGAGTCTGGCGTCATCCCAAACAGGATTTAACGTTTGGCCTAGTTGCCAAAAATGTGGGGTATCTGGTTAAAAACTATGGCCCCGCCGACGCATCTTTACCCTTCGATTTACAAGCTGGCGTCACCGTAAAACCTCGTCATGCGCCTATTCGACTGACCATAACAGCTCATCACCTCCAACGTTTTGACATTAGTTACACCGACCCAAATCTTAACGTTCGCTATGATTTAAGCGGCAATCCAATTCCAGAAACTACCAGTGTTACCGAAAAAATAGCGCGGCACCTAAGCGTCGGGGCAGAGTTGCTTATTAGCCGGAATGTAAATCTGCTGGTTGGTTATAATCACCAGAAACATCAGGAGGGTAAACTGACAACGGGGGGTATTGGAGCTGGTATTTCGTTTGGTGCATCCGTGCAGGCCCGTGGCTTTCAGCTAACTTACGGCCGGTTTACATCCGTGCCAACCGCCGGAACCAGTCAATTATCACTACGAATCGATCTGGAGCGATTAATTCATTGAACGTTTGGCGTTATAATAATACAATCCATGACTCCTACTCTCCAGGCCCGAGCGGCCCGTATTAAACTTCTCCTGACCGACTGCGACGGTGTACTGACTGACGCGGGCGTGTATTACGGAGAACACGGCGAAGTGCTTAAAAAATTTAATATCCGGGATGGTATGGCCGTCGAACGGCTCCGGAATCTGGCGGGCGTTGATTCCGGAATTGTAACGGGCGAAACATCGCCGTCAGTTGCGACACGGGCGGCTAAATTGAAAATCACAGAGCTGCATCTCGGCATTAAAGACAAACTGTCGCTATTCCACAGCATTCTGGAGCGTACGGGCCTGACAGCCGCCGAAGTAGCGTTCATCGGCGATGATGTTAATGACCTAGAAATTATGAAAGCGGTTGGCTTTGCGGCCTGCCCAGCCGATGCCACTCGTTTCAACAAAGCCGTTGCTGATTACTGTTGCGAAACGAAGGGGGGTGAAGGCTGCTTTCGTGAACTGGCCGAACTGATCATTGAAGCGAAACAAGGCAAAGTTATTCCCGGCCCCATCGACGTTTCGGACGACGGTGAGGAATGAATTACTGACTACTATATGGATACGCAGACCGCCTACCAGAACGCGATAAAATTTGCCGCTGTAAAACATGGTGAGCAGACAATTCCGGGCACAACAATTTCGTACGTCGTTCATCTGAGCAATGTCGCGATGGAAATCTTACTTGCCTCCCACTACAGCCCGGCCTTCAATGTGACCCTTGCCGTTCAGATCGCCTTATTACACGACACGCTGGAAGACACCACAACAACCTTTGAGGAGCTTGCAAATAACTTTAGTCCTGACGTAGCCAATGGCGTATTAGCGCTGACGAAAAACAGCGCCTTGCCCAAAGCCGAACGAATGACCGATAGTTTGCGTCGGATAAAAGCAATGCTCAAAGAAGTCTGGTCGGTCAAATTAGCGGATCGAATTACCAATCTTCAAATGCCACCCCAACACTGGGATAACGCCAAGAAGCTGGAATACAGCGGGGAAGCAACCGTTATTTTAGAGACCTTAACAGGCGGCAATACTTATCTGGAGAAACGACTGTCGGATAAAATACAGGCGTATGAGACTTATCTTGATAGGCAGATAGCCACTTAAAACACACTGGCTTATACCCCTTTGATTATGTGCTTACGTAAGGATTTGCGGTGAAGTTGGGTTCTCAAGCCCGACACACTTGCTGGCGCGAAATGTCGGGTTTGAGAACCCAACTTCACCGCACTACATCATATTAAACATAAACGTCGAAAAATAGCTGAAAGCGCTATTTTTCGACGTTTATAATTTAAGGACGGCCTCGTTTAAAACCGCCCGACTCGCTTCTGTAACGCATCGCGTGAAAGCGTTATCAAGTGACCGATCGGTTTCCCGGCCCGGTAGGTGATTACCCGCAAATTAATTGGTCCGTCAGGTAAATCCACGGGTTGGGTGTAATGCGTTGAAAACTGGTCGGGCATAGTATCGTCAATCGTGTAATAGATGTCCAGATTGGGCGCTTCGCCAGCGAGCTCCAGCCGCAACTTGCCGTCTTTCATACTCGTCCGAACGATGGCGTCATAAATCGCCTTCGAATAATTAACCTGCGCCACATCGGCCCGGTCGAAATGGGCTTCCACACGTTCCACAAAATTGGGCCAGTTTTTAGCCTCCTTCGGCGACCAATACACTTCCGACAGCGCCCAGGCGCGTGGGTACGTCATGTATTCAACATACCGAAACGTAGGAATCTGTTCGGTCCAGAGATTAGCCTGCCCGCCCAGAATGTATTTAGCGTCCACGCCAGCAGGGACAGGATCAAAACTGTAACTCTTCTGCATACGGAGGCTCGCGTAAATCGGCGGATCGACAGTGGCCTCACCCTGATTGTAGTCAATATAAGCGAAGGTCGAGGGGGTCATTACAACGTTATGGCCAGCATGAGCCGCTTCGATGCCGCCTTTAATCCCCCGCCAGCTCATTACCGTAGCGCCTGGCGAAATCCCGCCTTCCAGAATTTCATCCCAGCCTAACAATTTCTTGCCTTTAGCAGTCAGGATTTTCTCCACCCGACCCATGAAATACCCCTGTAAATCTTCGACGTGCCGGATGTTCAGTTGCTTCATCAGCGCCTGGCAACTCGAATCCTGCGCCCAGTAACCTTTGTAGCACTCATCGCCCCCAACGTGAATGTACGGGTTGGGGAAGAGCGCAGCCACTTCAGTAAAAACCTTATCTAGAAACGCATACACATTCTCATCCGACGGATCAAGTGTGTTTTCAACCTTCATCTTAAACGTCCCGTTACCATACCATTCCGAAAATGCCGTTCCGGGATTAACTGTCACGGGCGCTTTAGTACAGCTCAGTTCGGGGTAAGCCGCCAGAGCGGCCATGCTATGCCCCGGCACATCGATTTCGGGTATAATCGTCACGTTTCGAGCCTGTGCATAAGCCACCACTTCCCGAATATCGTCCTGCGTGTAGAACCCGCCAACAGGCGTCGCTTCGCCGGGTTTAGGATCAGCCCGATCACCGAAATGGCCCGCCCGCGCTACTCGCCACGCTCCTACTTGTGTAAGTTTAGGCAAGGATTTAATCTCGATTCGCCAACCGTTATCGTCGGTCAGATGCCAATGGAAGGTATTGTATTTCAGTTTGGCGAGCTGGTCGATGTAGCTCTTTACCTCAGCTTTTGTGAAAAAATTACGGCTTACATCCAGCATGATACCACGCCAGCCAAAGCGGGGATAATCAGTAATCCGAACGGCAGGAATCGTCCAGGTGGCACTGGTAACCGTTTTGCTTTCAATTTCTTTTGGCAGCAGTTGCGCCAGCGTCTGAATCCCGTAAAACAATCCAGCCGGGCGATTAGCGGTAATGGTTACGCCCTTCGATGAGGCATCCAGCATGTATCCCTCCTCCCCTAGTTGCGTGTTGGGTGTTGCATTTAAGTTGAGTTGAATCTTACCTGATGTTCCAGATTTAGCTGCCAAATTAAAACCCGTTGGCGTATTTAGCTGCTGACTGAGCATGTCTGCAACTGCCCGGCCCTCTGCCTTATTGTATTGAATCGTTGCTGATTTTGTCAGTGCAAATACACCAGATTGGGGCTGCAAGCTAACCGGCTGAGGAATCAAACGAATAGGTGATTGGGCGAAAGCAGTGGTGATGCAAAGGAGAAAAAGAAGGGTACGATAAAAAATCATAGCATAGAGAAAAGCAAAGGAGTTAGGAATAGAATGCGGAGTTGGTTATGGTTAGTGTGGGCAGAAGATGAAAAATAGGATAAACATTATTTCACCCCCTACCCACGCTCTATAAATCGACCACGCGTTGACAGTTATGTAAGCAATTAGAAAATAAAATTTGTACTCAAAAACTCCGATTTGTGGTGCCCTACGATGTCATTGAGAATTTCCTTGTTTGCTGTCGTATCCTTCGTGGCTACCGCCGACCGTATGGAGAACGACCGAAGCGCATCCTCGACCGACAGCGTCCCTTCGGCGGAATCTTTGCGGCCCGTGAACGGGAACGTATCGGGTCCGCGCTGACATTGTGCATTGATATTTACCCGGCTTACCAGATTAACGAGCGGGTCGATTAGCTGGGCGATAGCGTTGGTATCAGTGCCAAAAATACTAGCCTGCATGCCGTGGTCATCGGTGATCAGGTACTCGATAAACTCCTCAATGTCATCATAAGGTACTACCGGAATAATAGGACCAAACTGCTCTTCCCGGTAAAGTTTCATGCCTTCTTTCACCGGGTACACAACCGCCGGGCGAAATAGTGACTCAGCTACCTCTCCTCCACCTTCGTTTACGATTTTTCCGCCATGCGCTTCAGCATCACTAATGCATTGGGCCAGATAATCGGGCTTTGTTGGCTCGGGTAAGGGCGTTACCTGCACACCTGAATCCCAGGGCATACCGGGTTTGAGTTTACTGACTGCCGGATTGAATCGACGTAAAAACTCGTCGGCAATAGATCGGTGCGCCCAAATAATTTTGATCGCCGTACAGCGTTGCCCATTAAATGACAACGTACCAAGCAGACATTCGCTGACAGCGACGTCGAGGTCGGCGTCGGGTAAGATGATAGCGGCATTCTTGGCATCCAGACTCATAATCGACCGGAGTCGGTTGAGTTTGGGGTGTTGGCGCTGCAACTGGTCGGCTACCCGGCTCGACCCAATCAGCGTCAGCACGTTCACCTTTCCCGATTGCATAACCGGTGGAATTACATCAGCACCGCGTCCGTACATCGAGTTAACCACCCCTTTCGGGAAGCTTGTGCGGAAGGCTTCAAGCAGCGGATAATGCAGGAGTGAGCCGTGTTTGGGCGTTTTGAACAAAATCGTGTTACCCATCAGAATAGCCGGAATCAGCGTTGTATAGGTTTCGTTCAACGGATAATTGAACGGTCCCATTGCCAGCACTACGCCTAAAGGCGACCGTCGAATCTGTCCGATAATTCCTTCTTCGATCCGAAACCGCGACGAGTTACGATCCATCGTTTTCAGTGTATCGATGGTATCGTAAATGTATTTCACTGTCCGGTCAAATTCTTTGGTGGCATCGGCCAGGTTTTTACCGATTTCCCACATAATCAGGTTTACGACCAGCTTTTTTTGCTCAATCATCTTGCCGACAAACGTTTCCATACATTGGATACGGTCGGCTACAGCCATTAGCGGCCATTCGCCACGGCCATTATCGTAAGCAGCAACGGCAGCTTCTAAGGCTTCGAGAGCTTCTTTGGGACCTGTCACTGGAAAGCTACCAACAAGTTTGCGTTGCAGCTTACCATCGGCAGACGGAATGCAAACAGGCGAGTATACGTCTGAAACAGCGCCGTCCCACTGACGCATTTCGCCATTAAGAAGATATTCGCGCTGGTGAATGGGTTCGATGCGGTATTCGGCTGGAATCTGATCTTCAGCGGGAAAAAGCTGAGTAAGTTGGGGATCGTTCATGAGCAGAAATAACTTGGAAAGAAACGGCGGCAAACGTCGGAATTTGATTCGCTAAATCCAACCCGGTAAAAAAATAGCCGTCCTTTTTTATGATGCCGGACCGCCTATGTGGTTATAACGTGGTATTAAACTAAAAAAGCAAAAGACGGAACAAGTTGCGTCCGCCTTTTGCTCATAAAGATTGTTGGGAGGCCAACTAAGCCAGTTTTTTCTCCCATTCCTCAGCTTCCAGCATAAGTGTTTCCCACTCGTCCTGTAGCTGATTGATTTGTGCGACTATCCGGCGGTACTCATCGTTTTTGGCCTGCATCAACTTGTCATCGCCATATGTACCGGGGTCGGCGAGTTCGGTTTCGAGTCGTTTTTTGCGTTCTTCCAACTGACCAATTTTCGTTTCTGATTCCTCCGCTTGTTGCGTCAGTTTTTTCAGCGTCCGCTGGCCTTCCTTTCGCTCATCGTCGGTAGCATTGGGCTGAGGGCGGGGGGCTGAGGGCTGAGGTTGATTGGCCGCGACTTTCTGGTTGTTACCCTCTGTTCCAGCCCCTTTACCTTGTTCTTTACGCTCCTCCATCCACCACTCATATTCGTCGTAGGTGCCCGGATATTCTTTAATCTGTTCGTCTTCGATATACCAAATTTTGTTGGCAATCTGCGACACAAAATACCGGTCGTGGGACACCACAACGTAGGTACCTTCGTATTGCTCCAGCGCCTGAATCAGGATATTTACCGACTGCATATCCAGGTGGTTCGTCGGTTCATCAAGCAGCAGGAAATTGGCTTGCGACAGCAGCACCTTTGCCAACGCTACCCGCGACTTTTCGCCCCCGGACAGTACTTTAATTTTCTTAAACACTTCGTCGTTGGAGAACAGAAAGCAACCCAGTACTCCACGTAGTTCGCCTTCGGTTTTGGTCGGATTGGCATGTTTCAACTCATCCAGCAGCGTATCGTCCACACTCAGCGACTCCAACTGGTGCTGTGCGTAGAAGCTAAACGAAACATTATGCCCCAACTGCCGCTTGCCGTCGCTCACCGGCTCCGATCCCGAAATGATGCGCAGTAGAGTGGATTTTCCCCGTCCGTTTGCCCCGATTAAGGCTACTTTATCACCACGTTCTAGTCGAATATCCGCATGCGTTAGAATCCGCTTTGGCCCGTAAGCTTTAGTAATATCGTCCAGGTGCAGAATATGCCGGCCTGGCTGCGTAGAGAATTGAAACTTGAAATTAACCCGTGCCGACTCGTCAATCACCGCATCGACCAGTTCCATACGGGCAAGTTGTTTCACCCGGCTCTGAGCCTGCTTAGCTTTGGTTGCCTTAGCTTTGAAGCGTTCGATAAAGCGTTCGGTTTGCCGGATTTTTGCCTGCTGATTTTCGTAAGCGCCCTTCTGAATTTCGTTTCGCAACGCTTTTTCTTCCAGATAGAACGAATAATTACCAGAATAATAATTCAGTTTCGCATTCGCCACTTCAACCGTTACGTCGATCACATTATCCAGGAATTCGCGGTCGTGCGATACGACGATAACAGCGCCTTCGTACGTCTGAATATACTTTTCTACCCACTGTATCGACGGTAAGTCCAGGTGGTTAGTCGGCTCATCAAGCATTAACAGCGAGGGCTTTTGCAATAGCAACTTGGCCAGCATTACCCGCATCCGCCAGCCACCCGAAAACGTGCGCAACGGTTTCTGTAGATCATCGGTTGAGAAACCAAGCCCTTCCAGAATTTCTTCAGCCCGCGCCTGCACGGTATAACCGTCGAGGGCATCAAATTCCTCCTGTACCTTCCCTAGCTTATCGACCAATTCATCATGGTAATTCGTATCCATTTCATGAAGCAACTCGTCAATCTGCTTTTGGAGTTGATTTTGCCGGGCAAACGCCTGCATGGCTACCGATAATATGGAATCGTCGGTTTGGTAGGATAGCAAATCCTGGTTCAGGAAACCAAGGGTTACGTCACCCGCTTTTGAAATTGTACCGCCATCGGCCTGGTATTCGCCATTGATTATGCGCAGTAAAGTCGATTTACCGGTACCATTAAGACCAATGAGGCCGATTTTCTGATTTGGTTTAATATGCAGCGACGCATTTTCGTAGAGCGCACGGCTGCCGAGGTAGTACGAGAGATTCGTAATGGAAATCATGACGCAAATTTACCAAAAAGAGACTGGATACTTGCGCGATAAATTTCAAAACCCTTATATTTGCACCCGATTTAAGCAGTATTGCTGGCTATTCGAAGCCAACCAGTTACTGAAAATGCCTCCTTAGCTCAGCTGGTAGAGCGACGCATTCGTAATGCGTAGGTCGCAGGTTCGAATCCCGTAGGAGGCTCTAGTTTCGTATAAAGGCTAATCAGTTTGAGAGTGTAAAAACTCATAATCAACTGATTAGCCTTTTTTGCTTTATTGTACTTTATTATAAATAGTGCGGGAAAGTAAAGCAAGTCCGTCCCCTATTCCGTCCCCCTATATTGATATTATTCGTAACTTGGTAGTGGCCAAACCAAGTTTGTATTACGCTGAAATAGTTTGACACAGTCCATGTCTAGTTGGTCTGGTGTAATAAAGCAGACTCCGATTTTGACTAACTGCGTCTAATCGTACCTAAAGAGTATTGTTGGGGATAGATCATTTATATCGTTTTTTCACTATGAAGAAATCACCTGAAAATCGGCCGTTTACCAGTTCATTAGCCCGATACAAAGCTATCGTCTATCAACAGTACTTAGCACCAATCTTGTGTAAGGATGAGGACTGTGTTTCAACTGTTGTTTCCGGTCTGCTCACGCAATCAGAGTTAAAACGGGATTCTAGTTTGGCCAACCCGCTTCGAGAGGGTTTGTGGCTAGATCCGAAAGATACCTACTGGTATAAGGAGAAGATAAGCTATTATGAACAATATATAATTTATTTAGAATTGATGATCAGTGATGTAAATAGACACTGTCATAAAATAGAATCCCCTTTTAGAGTAAGCAATGAGAAGTTTATTGCTTTCTACCAATCGTTAGTAAGGCATTATGAAGCACAACTTAATCAGGCTTATCTAATGCGTAAACAGCTCCAGGACCGACTGTAAGTTTTCTACATAAGGAGTTGGGCCTCTCACAAGAAGGAGGAACGGGAGAGAAGCTTTTTAAACATCTTACTTAAGTCGAACATAGATGGAGTCTCTACTACCCACTGATGGAAACCCCCGCCAGCCCACTCCTGAAGTAGTGCTGGCCGAATGGATAGCTGCGATTGAGTCGTTTCATCTATATTATCATCGCCTAGCGGATTATTTGACTACCTACCGAATCCAACATCACCAACCCGGCCATTCAATCCGGAGTGTAGGCCAGTGTCAAGTTGATCAGCTGGAATCCTTATTAAAGAAAATGCAGGAAGAACTGGACCAGCTGCTGTGCGACATAAATCAGCCAGAGCAGCCAACAGCCGAATGGAATGGTAAGCGACTAATTAACCACATACGCCGATTGAATCGGCTCAATCAGCAGGCACAGGTTGTATGTCAGCTAGCTTCGCAGCCAGCCTCCTAGTTGAGCAGTAGTGTCAAATCTGCTTTATGTTGACCTGGCCGGGTAAATATAGGCTTTTTGGCCGTTCTGATCTGATGGTCAGAAGAGACTCTATGCCCACGCTAAAGATCCGTAATTTGTAATCCTGGCTAAACGGTGTCTCGCCGAAAGGAGCCATTTATGAGAATGTGCCCATGCGCAAATCGGAGGTCATATAAACGATCCATGCATACCTATTATCGGACAGCTTTTGTACGGTTTCGGACATGCATTCACGATTCACCAAACTACATTTCTGATAATTAGACAGTTATATAATTGGCATTCTATTTGTTCAACAAGTACTAAAGAAATATGCCTTTTTTAGCCAGTTTAGTATGAGTCGAACCTACCTAGGGGAGTTTGAAGAGTTGGTCTTACTCGCCGTGGCCCTCCTGCAAGACCAACCCACCGGGGCTTATGGCGTCACCATTGCTGACGAACTTAAGCAACGCACCCAGCGAACCACATCCGTAACGGGCGTGCATGTGGTTTTGTATCGCCTGGAAGAGAAGGGCCTTGTTGGCTCGGAATTAGGTGGTGCCACCCTAGCCCGGGGCGGACGGCGCAAACGCCTATTCACCCTGACGGTGGCTGGTCAGCAGGTACTGCGGGAGATGCGTCAACTCCGGATGGGATTTTGGGAAGCTTTACCCACCCCGTTCTTTTCATAAGCTATGAACAAACCTTCACCTAACCCACTGGGACCGCCCCGCTGGGCCGACCGCCTGCTCAGTTGGTTGACGCCCCCTGATTTGCTGGAAGAGTTGCAGGGGGATCTGCACGAGCAATTTGCCCAGCGAGTCCACCAAGTCGGTTCCTGGCGAGCCCGCTTCTGGTATGGCCTGGAAGCACTGAAGGTCATTCGACCCTATTACCTACGGCGTCGAGTGGTCAGCCTAGCCAACCACAAAAAGGAGCCCCTCCCGAAGCGACGGGCTACCACCCGTCCTTACTTTTCCCCTGAATACCTCTCGCCATCTTTACTTCATCCGGATATGATTCGCAACTATGTTAAAATCGCCTGGCGCAACCTGTGGAAAAACAAACTATTTTCAGTCGTCAATATCCTAAGCTTGTCCCTGAGTATGGCGGTGGGCGTTATTTTGTTTACAGGCCTGAAAGCCACTTTTGATACCGACCATTTTCATCCGGAATTAAATCAACTCGTGCGGGTACTCACGCAAGAAACTAAGGAAGGGGAGCAAACCAACTGGGCAACCGCTCCCTTGCCCTTGGCAACTCAACTGGACAGCGTCTCCTTTGTTGAAAAAACGGTTAAAGTACGTCTGGCAGGAAAACATAATCTGCAAACCGACAAGGGTGATGTTCCGATTGACATAAAATTTTCAGAGCCTTCTTTTTTTGATGTGTTTGGCTTTAACCTGTTGTCAGGTACTGCACAAAGCCTTGCCAATAATTCCACCACCCTTTTTTTAACCCAAAAAACAGCAAATAAACTATTTGGCAGCACCAATGTGGTAGGACATACGGTTCAAGTTGAAAAGTTAGGCTATTATACCATTGGGGGAATAATTCAGGACCCGCCTTTAGAAACACATCTGCCCATTGAGGCCATGTTATCCATTCGTGCGGCTGAACTGCTTGAAAAAAAAGGAGCCATCCCTAGTAGTTCACAAGATTGGGGAGGCTTCCAGAGTTCAGCCATTTATGCCCGTTTACAATCAGAAGGTAATGTAGAGCAACTTAATGCAACGCTCCAGCACTATAATCGGAAATTGGATAAGAGCACTCTTCAATTTTTGGCACAACCCATCGAAGAGATTACCCCGGGAAAAATCGATCTTAAAAATAATCCCCATGCGGGCACTAGTTGGGAAGACGTAAAAACGCAGCTATTCATCATTCTGTCTTTAACCCTTTTAGCGGCTTTCAATTATATCAGTTTGGCCTTGGCGCGTGCTTTCTCCCGGGCGCAAGAAGTCGGTGTTCGCAAAACCATAGGCGCCACAAGAGGACAAGTTATCGGTCAATTTTTAATGGAATCGACCCTTGTTGCCCTGTTTGCTTTGGCCTTTACCGTGCCCTGTGTTACTATTTTAGCCCACTATATACCCGATATGGATGATGTGACATTCTCCTGGGATATAGCCTTAGTAGTAGGCTTGATAACCTACGCCCTTATCACCGGCTTAGTCGCCGGGGCCTTTCCGGCCTGGCTATTGTCCGCGTTTCAGCCTATACAGGTTTTGCGTAAAATGAAGAATATAAAGCTGTTCCGGGGTGTTGCTGTTTACAAAGCGTTGATCGTCGTTCAATTTTCAGTGACCATCCTGTTTATGATCTTGGTTGTCATCGTAGCCGATTATGATCGAAAAAACAAGGCAATCATCCGCTCAACCGTGCCATCCAATGTGCTGACACTGGATTTAAAAGGTGAAAACTATCAAAACCTGCAAAACGAAATAAATGAGTTAAGTCAGGTCGAAACGACGTTGGCCACCAACTGGTACTATGAGCCCATTAAACTGGGTAAAGATTCGGTAACGCTAAACGATAAAACGCTGGACATAAATTACGTAAGTATTGACCCACGCACCATTGAAACAGAAGGTATCCGCTTATTGGCTGGGCAAAATTTTCCTAAACATATGCCCCAAAGCAGGGAGCAATATGTGTTGGTGAATGAAGCGGCCGCCAACTTATTGGCCTCTAAATCGGAGACTCTGGTGGGGCAAACTCTCTTGCTGGACTCGGCCGCTGTACAAGTCATTGGCATCCTATCCAATGAGCTTATTGGCCAACAACGCCCTTTACTCTATCGGTATTTGCCCAATGAAATAACCACCTTAACCATAAAAATAAAGCCATATGCAGAACTGGAAGCGACCAAGGCCATTCAATCGGTATGGAAAGACCATTTTCCCCAGAAAACGGCCAATCTTTATAATTTAAAAGCGTATCGTTATTCAGGAGAAATCAGTGGAGAACTGGAAATTTTTGGTGGCTGTGCCCTGATTGTGATGATCATCGCTGCTTTGGGCATTTTAGGCATAGCCAGTTACTCCGTAGAGACGCGCACGAAAGAACTGGGTATACGAAAAATAGTAGGCGCAAACAATGCAAAATTGGTGTGGATAGTTACCAAGAATTTCGGCATTCTTATGCTACTTGCCGGCCTTATTGGTGTTCCAGCGGGCTTGTTTTGTGGTGATTTACTACGAAAAGAAATGGGCAGTTATCTTGATTTAGGTCTTCTCAATATAAGCATAGGCTTTATTTCGGTTGCTATAGTCGGATTACTGACTGTCCTCTCCCAAACCATTCGAGCGGGTCAAATTGAACCTGTAAACGTGTTAAAAGCCGAGTAAAACGGCAAGCCGTTCATGGGTAGATTATGACGATGGCGACACCATGACGATCGACCCTGTAACGACTGATTACCAGTGGCGAGAAGAAGGAAACCTGTTGCTAACAAAACGGTTCTGCAGTGGTGTAGTGTAAGCGATAAGTGTGTAGAGTCAGCTGAACGTGTACAGATGAGGCCAAGCATGGGTGGTGCGCCACTGCGACGCTATCGCTGGTCGGAGCAGTGAAACGAGAAGAGAGCCTATTAACTTGCAGATTAGCTAAGCACTAATTCATGGATGACCATCTCAGCAAACGCCCATTTTATGAAGCAATATCATTTATGAATCAACTGTTATTTTTCTTCTGCCAAGCCAAATACCGGTAAACCGTTGCTCGGCTGAGATTGAATAACTGACTAATCTCTGGAATCGTATGCGTCTTGAGGGCATGGATAGACTCAACAGCCCTTGCCTTTACTTGGGCTTCGCTAGAAAGGCCCTTCGGGCGTCCGCCGATTCGTCCTCTGGCACGCGCAGCGGCCAAACACGCTTTTGTACGCTCTCGAATCAGGTCACGCCGGGTGGCCGGTGCCATCGAATTCGGCCAAGGATGCAAACAAATTAAATACTAAGCGCCCTTGAGCAGTGGTAGTATCAATGGTATCGTTCAGACTTCGAAAATTAATTGCACCGGCGACCCGGCCCTTTTGCCTGAAAGTCGTTAACCAGTGTGAAGAGTTCTTTTAACGATCTACCCAGCCGCCGGGTGGCCGACGGTCGGCCGCTGCCGTGCCATCTAATTTCCAGACAATGACCGTGTCTCCCTCGCGAAGAACATCCAGCATTTTCTGAAGCTGTGGTTATAGCTTAACCGAAGATACCTTTTCCTGAAAGATTTTTTGACATCCGGCCTTTATCAGTTCATCTAGTTGCAGAGATAAGTTTTGATCCTGTCCGGGCCGCCGGTGCGGTTGATACACGTGCATAGCCGAATAGCATAGTATTATCTCAACAAAGGTTTGATTAATAAATTATAGTTTCATGAAGATGTAAACGCCTGATTATTAGTTACATTTTCATGAAACAACATTCTATGGCCATATTTTAGAAAGAGATTCTAAAATTCATTTGTCTCAAAGGAGCGTCTTTTTTACGATTGGGATACTAGTAACGATAACTATTCATTTGGGAAAGATTGTCAGGTGAAACCATGCCTGGTCACCCCGCCTGCACCTATTCTTGTTTACCAACCGAGGTACAAGTAAAACATACAGGTTAACATGTTTGACTTGTACGTAGGAAGAAAACTTTTAGTGCAAATTTGCCATTTATAATGTGTAGTTTTGCACTATACAATCATACCTAGCTTATGCAAGCGGTTCTGCCAGTTACCAGCCTTATTAGTCAAGCCAGACGAGGTGTCTTGCGCCGACGCGTCGATGAAGTCGCTCGCTTGGTAGGGCTCACCGATAAAGAGATGGCTCGTATCCTGAACATGTCCATCAGAGGTCTGCATGGGAAGACCACGGCAACACGATTGAGTTTGGCCGCTAGTGAACGACTCTTATTGCTGGAGCGACTCGTCCAGCGAGGTCTTGCCGTCTTTGACGGACGAGCCGACCTACTGGCTCGTTGGTTACGTACGCCACTGGCTGAATTGGCCTACCGTCCAGAGACGGACTTGAATCTTGAGCTAATCGCCCCTAGCTCTCTTCGAGATATGGGTAGCTTTAGTCAACCCATCGAGCAGACGACTCAGCCAGCAATCAAAGAAACGCCCCTTGCGTTGTCTAATGACTCAGTGGTAGCTCAATCCCCTCTGGCTGTACTGGATACAGTATCCGGTTTCTCACTAGCCGAAGATGTACTGGGTCGCATCGAGTGGGGCTTGGTGGGGTAAGCGAATGGACGTCTATCGTATCAACAAAGAGCCTTACCACCAGGAGCCCTTATCCGTTGTGGGAAGCCATCGACATGGGGGCCGCTGGAATCCAAAAGGTACGGGAATCCTGTATACCAGTCGTACACCCGAACTGGCTCTGCTGGAAACATTCGTGCATTTACCTCCCTTAACTTTAGCCGAACTGCCTCAACTGTGGTTAAGTACCCTACGTTTGCCTGTCGAAGCTGACAGTATTTTTTGGCTTGATCCGACCAAGCTACCCGCTTATTGGAAGAGTGGTACTTTAGGCGAAACCCAAACGATTCTAACGGAATGGTTGCAAGCCCCATTTTGCTTAGCTATAGCGGTACCGTCGGTCATCTTGGAGATGTCGTACAATCTCTTGTTGCACCCCCACCATGCTTCATATGCGGAAGTGGAGGTCGCTGGTCAATCTCCCATACCAATCGATATCCGACTGCGTAAATGAGCCTTTCGTGAGAATATAGTGTAAAATACTAATGCGATTTCCTACTGGTATGTTCTAATGACCGGTACCGGCCATCGCGGAGAAATCCTAACGCATTGGTCTTCGTTAATCCATATACTCATTCACCTATTAAACAGGCTTAATAGGCAAGTCAGACACCTTCGGTGAGGGCGGGGATGACGATCGTTGGCTTTCCGTAGGCTACGTAAATTTAAAGACCGCCAGGATGATAATGCCTAGAAGAACCACAAGTTGACCGCGGTGAAACAGAGTCAGCTGCCTGACCGCAGGGTGGACCGCTAAACCTAGGCTAATGCCCTTCGACAAAAGACTGTTTTTTACCTGATTCATTTGCCGACTGCCCACCAGCAGCCCGTTCAGCGGCAGCAGCAAGATCAGCCCCAGTTTTACTTGCAGCCAGAGCTGCTGTAAATAGACCCCCTCACTGAGTATCGTCAGACCCATCCCGGAAAGCAACAAAACGACCCCACCGGTTAGTAAGAGCCAGCCTAGACCCGACAGCAGGCTGAACAGACTGAGGGCTGCCTGATCCTGCTTGATCAACAAGCTTACAAACCAGCGAAACACGACCCACTCGGTAAGGGTGGTACCGGCCATTAGGACCAGACCTGACAGGTGCAGCACTAGCAACACCTCTCGTAGCGTGAATGCATCCATCAGGCAACGACTTTACGAATTGGGCTAACTAAGAAAAAACTGGTAATGACCATATAGACGGCCGTACCGCCATGAACCAGCAGCCGGGGCAAGTCCACTCCGTTCTGTTGGTAGATCAGCAGACAGTCCGTAAAGGGGATGATGATGGCAGCCGTAAACACATACGCCGTCGCTTTTTTCATCCGGCTCAACCATAAAGCCAGCAGGGCTAGGCCCGAAAAAATATCGCGTATTCCCTTGATGCGGCCGTAGGCAAGACCTGAATCCGTCAAGGACCGTATGCCGAAATCGTCCATACTGAGCTGGGGAGCCAGCACAAATCGGAGACCGATGAAGAGAATGCCCAGCGTGATGGGCAGGATCATCCAAGAGGATGCTGACCACCAGCCCCAGGTGGCCGATGCATGTTCTGTTTTCATAGTGCAATTGTCGTGATCGTTTTTGACCACAAAGCTCACCACCAAAAAACCGCTCCTCGTTCACTCAGGTTAATTAATGCGGCTGGGCCATTCGTTTTCGAATGCGGCTCAGGGATTGGGGCTTGATGCCTACGTAGGAGGCAATGTAATATTGGGGAATGCGCTGAGCAATCTGGGGAAACTTGGCCAGAAAGGTCTGGTAGCGCAGCTCGGGTGGGTCAGTGTAGAGGGAGTTGATCTGGTGGATGGCACTCACAAACACCTCGCTGATGGCCAGCCGTCCAAATCGTTCTCCCTGTTCAACTTGTTGGTACAACAGGTCCATATTGGTTTGGCTGATGCTATAGACGGTAGCGTCTTCCAGCGCCTGAATGTTGGTGCGGGAGGGCTGCTGGGGCAGAAAGCTGGCGTAATCACAGACAAATTCGCCCTCTTTGTTAAAGTAGCTGGTTTTCTCTTCCCCCTCGATACTGGCATAATAGCGGACCAGGCCCTTCTCAATAAAGTAGACGTTTTTGCAGACCTGCCCCGCCTGCAGCAGATGCTGGCCTTTAGTAAGGTTGAGTTGGCGAACTAACGTGGCAATGATGGCTTCATCGGCTGAAGAGAGGGGAATATAGTGCCGAACGGTATTGAGCAGTCGATCCATGCTCAAAAATAAGCATGGAATCCCGTTGGTCGAACAAGCACAAAAAGCAAAATGGGTTTGCTGGTTGAGTAGAAGGGCTTTAGAGACAAACGGGGGCTCCGTTAGTACGAAATAGCGGATCTGAAACTAATAGCTTACTCTACCGGATTATCTATTCATAAGAAAAAGAGCGTTATTTTGAGACTTTCCGAATTAAAGAAGAGTGATCCCTCGGCTTACATGAAGCATATAATAACCACAAAGTAGTTTATCCTCTATTCGGCTTGGCTTCACCCTACTAAATTCTTCATAATCGGACGTAGGATGTACGCTTTCGGACAGCCTAGCCTTAACTAAATTTCCTTACCCGCCTGATAAACTGCAACTTAAGCTTATGGCATTCTATTTGTTTAGCAAATGACAAGAAAATAAATTCACGAATGAATCGCATATATGGGTAGGACGTATTTAGGGGAATTTGAAGAACTCGTCCTGCTGACGGTGGCGATCCTGAACGGCACGGCTTATGGGCTCAATATTGCCGAAGAACTCAAACTTCGAACCGACCGCTCCATCAATCTCAGTGGCGTTCATGTAGCCTTATATCGGCTAGAGGAAAAAGGCTTTGTCAAATCAGAACTGGGTGAGACTACGACCGCTCGGGGAGGACGCAGAAAGCGACTGTTTTCGATTACGGCCTATGGCAAACGGACCCTGGACGAGTTGCGGCAGATCCGCAACGAGTTGTGGGGGGCTATCCCGAACCTAGCTTTCTCGTGAACCATGGGACAGCGTTCATCTACCCCTTTGCCGCCTGTCTGGGCTGATCGATTGCTACGATTAGTCTGCCCGAAAGACTTACAGGAAGAACTACTCGGTGATCTGCATGAGCAGTTTGAACAACAAGCTGACCAGTTGGGCGAAGCTACTGCTCGGTGGTTGTATGGCTGGGAAGTCATTCGCTTTTGTCGCCCTTACTTTATTCGTCGCCAATTCAGATCACCAACGCCATCCGATTCGTATTCATCTCCGGAATCGCTCTGGCGCACCAACCGGACCACATCTTTTCTAAACCCACTTATGCTACGTAGTAATCTAAAAATTGCTTTTCGCAACCTGAGAAAACACAGGCTTTTTTCGTTCATAAACGTGATGGGGCTTAGTGTTGGCATGACAGCCTGCTTTCTAATTGCGCTCTACGTCCATTTTGAACTAACCTACGACGCCTTTCACCAAAAGGCCGACCGGATTTACCGGCTGGCCACGGACCTCAAAACCGAATCCGAAACCATTCAGTACGACATTAGCTCATGGGCGTTTGCCCCCAACCTCAAACGGGATTTCCCTGAGGTTGAAAACTTCGTGCGTATCGCTACGAAGGGGCGGCTCGTTAGGAAAGGCGATCTGAAATTTCAGGAAGACAAAACGGTGTTTGCTGACTCGTCGTTCTTCAGCGTTTTCGATTTCAAACTGCTCAAAGGCGACCCAAAAACAGTCTTGGCTGAGCCAATGAGTGCCGTTCTACCCCAAAAAACAGTGCTGAAGTATTTTGGAAATGCCGATCCGATAGGCCAGACATTGCTCCTGGGCGATGATGCCGAACCAGTAAAAATCACCGGCGTTATGCAGGATATTCCAGCAAATTCCCAGATCAAAGGCGATCTGTTCATTTCGATGGTATCCTATACTAACTATTTCAACAAGGGTATTGAAAATGAGTGGGGTGATTTCGGTACGATTTCCTTTCTGCTGCTCAAACCCGGAGCCAACCCCAGAGCACTTGCCCAAAAGTTCCCTCAGTTTCTGGAGAGTCACGCGGGTAAAATGATGCGCCAACAAAAGATGGGGATAGCTCTGGTCATGGAGCCCTTACGCGATGTGTATCTCTATTCTAAGCGTCCTGCTCAAGAGGCAGGAAGTGTGACGAATGTGACGGTCTTTTCAGTAATCGGTTTGTTTATTTTAGCCATTGCCTGCATCAATTTTATTAACCTGACTACGGCGCGCTCGGTTGATCGGGCGAAGGAAGTGGGGGTTCGAAAAGCTATTGGTGCGGCTAAAGGGCTGCTGGCTCGGCAATTTATCGGTGAATCAATACTGGTATGCTTGGTCGCTTTTATGGTTGCTGTTATGCTATCGATTATGCTAATTCCTGCGTTCAATACACTGGCTGGCAAAGAAATTAGTTCAGGAATAGTGAGCAATCTGCCATTCGTTGGTGGTATGGCCATTGCGGCATTAGGTATTGGTTGTCTGGCTGGTCTATATCCTGCGTTAGTACTATCGTCTTTCGAACCCGTTGCCGTTTTAAAAGGTCGTTTCATTGCCAACGCTAAAAGTGTCTTCGTGCGGAAAGGGCTAGTGACGGTCCAGTTTGCCATCTCGACTGCGTTAATTATTGCTACGATTATCATCTATGCGCAGGTTGACTTTATGCGCTCCCGCGATCTGGGATTTACCAAAGACCAGATGTTAGTCATTAGGGCACAAACTGGTTCGAAACGGAATGCGTTTAGTGCGTCTATAAGTGATTTGAGTGGTGTTAAATCAACAGCGGCTTCGTCGAGTGTGCCGGGCGGTTGGAATGCGCAGGCAGCTTCTTTACTGGAAAACAATGCCGGTGAGATGCAGGCTGGTAATCTGGACGCGTACCGGGTAGACTTTGATTTTATCCCACAGTATGACCTGAAAGTGGTAGCCGGACGAGCGTTTTCAAAAGACTTTCCAGCCGATAGTACGCAGTCATTAATGATTAACGAGTCTATGACGAAGATCCTGGGCTACAGTAATCCGCAGGCTGCCGTTGGCAAACGATTCGAGCAATGGGGACGCAAAGGGACAATTGTTGGCGTATTGAAAGATTTCCATTTCAAGTCGTTACAGGAGACGATCAAGCCCCTTACGTTCCGGGTTACCGACTGGTGGAATGGGGATTTGCTTTCGGTCAAAATTGACAGACGCAATGTGCGGTCAACGCTGGCAGCCATCGAAGCCCAATGGAGACAGCAAAATCCTGATCGCCCATTCAATTACTATTTTCTGGACGAATTCTTCGACCGTCAGTATCGCAGCGATGAACGTTTCCAGACGCTGTTCTTAAATTTTGCCATACTGGCCATTTTCATTTCCTGTCTGGGCCTGCTTGGTCTGGCTTCGTACACAACCGTGCAGCGAACGAAAGAAATCGGCGTTCGGAAAGTGTTAGGCGCATCTACTGGCAGTATAGTCGGTCTGCTGTCTAAAGATTTCCTGAAATTAGTCATGCTGGCTTTTCTTGTTGCATCTCCAGTAGCCTGGTTGGGTATGCACCGGTGGCTAGAGAATTTTGCGTATCAGACACCGATTCACTGGTGGGTGTTTGTTGCTGCTGCGGCTCTTTCGATTACCGTGGCGATTTTAACAATCAGTTTTCAAAGTATTCGGGCGGCTTTGGTGAACCCAGTAAAAAGTTTGCGCAGTGAATAAGTGAGCCATTGAGTCAAAAGCCCATCAGCCCATTGACAAACGATTGATGGACTTTTGCTTCATTAAACGCCCGCTTATCTAAGACAAAGCATGAATAGTTCGCCGTCTCAAATAGGAACGATTGAAGAGACGCAGTTAGAGCAGGAACCTCTTTGGCTACGCACGAGGGCCAACCACTACTTTTTAGCTGCTCGCTCACCACCAATCCTAACGAGTGTTGGTGGTGAGCGAGGTACTCGACTAAACACTCGTACCTAACCCTTTATACACCCGTTTAGTTGGGCTGAAAACCTTCCTTGGGCGACGAGCGACCTGTCGCCACAAGGTTGACGGCGCGGAGTGTAATACTACATTTACTCTATTCTTAGCTAGTCTACTGGTGGTTTACGATTCCCTATAAACGACTCGTATTTGAAATCAACTCCCCGCCGGTCTAACCATTCCTTGCGGGCTTTTTCAATAAGAGCCGGGCTTTTATACAAATCTAACGCAGTCAGGGCCAACGTTTTGGCTGCCACAAGCATCCCTTTCTGGCCAATACTCATGCCGCTTGCCGCCACTGCCTGCCAGCTATGAGGGCCAGTACCTGGCACCCAAGTTGCCGTGCCAAGGCCGCCAGTGGGTACTACCCAACTTACGTCCCCAACATCGGTAGAACCGCTCTCTGCTACAGACGCGGAAGCTGGCTGAAAGACGCTGATTTGAGCCGCGTTCTCAAGGGCGGCCTTTGACGACAAACTTTCCGCTATTTTCTGGGCAAAGGCCGTTTCTTCGGAGGTGTACTGGACACCCCCTATAGCTTTCAGGTTTTGATAAACCGATTCGCCTAACGTAACGTTTGGCAAGACGTTAAATACACCTCCTTCGATCTCTATGTCTACCTGGGTCCCGGTTCCTTTTGCGGCTCCCTCGGCGGCATTTTCGATCCGTTTCCAGATGCTCTTCAATACAGCCCGGTCTTTGTGACGAGCAAAATAATAAACCTCGGCAAAAGCAGGCACCACATTGGGCGCTTCGCCACCCTTGGTGATGACATAATGAACACGGGCATCTGAGGGGATGTGTTCTCGCATTAGATTGACCATATAATTCATCGATTCCACCCCATCCAATGCGGACCGGCCCCGTTCAGGCGCTACGGCTGCGTGAGCAGCAATTCCTTTGAACCGGACGCGGGCTGCAATTAAAGCTAAGGTAGAAACGGCATAGGCGTAATTAAGCTCGTCAGGGTGCCAATGCAAAGCCACATCAACATTGTTGAACAAGCCCTCACGGACCATGTAGACCTTGCCATCGCCCTTCTCTTCGGCCGGGCAGCCATACAGCCTAACCGTGCCCGAACGGCCCGCGTTTTTCAGCCACTGTTTTACTTCGATGGCCGCAGCCATCGAAGCTGTTCCAAAAAGATTATGGCCGCAACCATGCCCACATTTTTGTCCTGATATAGGCGTAAACTCAGGCTTGGCCTCAGTGGCCAAACCGGGCAAGGCATCAAACTCAGCAAGAATGCCAATCACAGGCTTTCCTGAACCATAGGTAGCCACAAATGCCGTAGGCATACCAGCGACTCCGGCTTTAACGTCGAATCCCGCTTTTTTTAATTCATCCTGCAACAGGGCTGAACTTTTGTTTTCGTGGTAGCTCTCTTCTGCAAAATCCCATATCTGTTTTGAGATAGTGGCATATTTTGAAAATTGTCGGTCTAAATCAGCGAGGACGGTCTGCTTATCAGGATCGATCGCAGGAGCGGGTGCTTTTTTCGTTTTCGATTGAGCAAAAGCCAAGATGGGAAGTAGCAGCGTAATAGCAAGGAGTCGTGTTCGCATGGAATTATAGAGAGGAATAGTTAAATCGGATTTTATTTTGTCAACCTGCCCCACTTAGTTAATTGGCCTGTTGGCAAGCAGCTGACCAACAAGCAAAAAGTCTGCTCTCTGGGGCGTTTGGCTTGTCAGCCGAGACCTGGAGATGGAACCCTGAGCCCTGCTCTCTGGGACGTGCAACCTGTCGTCCGCGACCCAGAAATGAGAGCACTTGATGATTGTTCACCCAACCTAGTATTGTAGGCAATATAGCGGCACTACATTTTTTTGATAATCAACCAGTATTAGTTCCTTGCTTGTTGACACGGTGTATTTATGTAAAATACAATGTAAAGAATACTAAATGGATAAATCCTATCAATATCCATTTGTCAAAATGACCTAACGGTATATGTAGGTGGAGAATTAGCTTTTATTCACCCGGCAGTACACCCATCTCACTGAACGCCCCATTTAAGGTGCCTTTTGTGGGAATCGAGCCCACTGTCCGTTCGCATTGACGCAGAGACTCGTTAGCTCACTTTACGGGAAAACGCTACAAGAGCAGCTGTAGTTGCTAACATGCAGGAATCGGGGGTTCAGCGTAGTGTCAACCAGCATTATGGGTTGTAGAACTGGAAATGGTAGTTATTGAGGTAGGTCAGCGTTTGAATGAACTGCCGGCGCTCTACCTCGTCTAGGTCGGCCAGTACGCTGGTAGGGATCTGCTCGAACTGCGCATAAATCCGATTAATCATGGCATGTCCCTGGTCAGTTAGCGACAGGCGTTTGGCCCGCCCGTCCCGCTCGTCGGGAGTTTCCTCAATCAACCCGTTTTTGACCAGTCGGCGCAGGATGTCCATGCCCGTGGTGAGTTCGGTGGCGTTGGCGATGCACACTTCTTTCTTGGTCGGCTGATCCATCCGGGAAATCAGCGACAAAAACAGTAACTCGTCGGAGCTGGCGAAACCGTGTTCGGCTATAATCGACTTACCGTAAGATTTGGCGTACCGGCCAAGTCGCCCGATAAAAAAATGGGCCAGAAAGTCCTCGTTGTCGAAGACTTCCGACAGCCGCTGCCCCGATTTCATAATGGGTTCGGAGTTAGGTAGGGCCGGGGTTTGCCGCAGTGGGTCGAGGTGATTGAGCAGCCAGCTGGCAAACTCACGCAGACTACCTTGTGGCTGCTGGTCGCTGAAACGCTCCCAGGCCGTCAGGACGGGAATAGCTGATACATAGGGCATATTTACTTTATTTTCGTACTAAATAAACAACGATGATACGAAATGGTTGTTTTGTTATGCGTCGATAATGGCGGACCTAAAGCAACAAGGTATTAAAAGTCAACCCTTAAATTTCACTCATGCCTACATCAGTAGCAAAAAGAGTATTACTAGCTGGAGCCAGCATTGCGGGTCCGACGATGGCCTTTTGGCTGGCTAAATACGGATTCGCCGTTACCGTTGTCGAACGGGCACCGGCCCTGCGGCTGGGTGGGCAGAACATCGACGTTAATGGTCCGGCCCGCAAGATAGTCCGAAAAATGGGCATCGAGGCTGCTATTCTGGCCCAAAATACACCGAAGTCGGTTTGCAGATTATTGGCCAGGATGGCCAGGTAGCGGGTGAGTTTCCCAAAGAGGCATCGCTCACCGGAACCCGCGAACTGGAAATTCTGCGGGGCGATCTGGTTAGGATTCTCTATGATTGCTCGAAGGAGCACGTCGATTACCGTTTTGGCGATTCGATCACGGCTCTGGAGCAGCACCCCGACGAGGTATCCGTCACGTTCGCCAGCGGCAAAACCGAACTGTTTCATCTGGTCATTGCGGCCGATGGGGTTCGGTCGACGACCCGCCAGCTTATGTTTGGCGACGAACCTCAGTTTAAATCGCTGGGCCTTTACATCGCCTACATGACTATCCCCCGTCAGGAAAACGACAACGACTGGTGGCGCTGGTACACCGCCGTTGACCGCCGGGTGCTCATGCTCCGCCCCGACAATAAGGGTACGATCCGGGCGTCAGTGGCCTTCCTGGAAGACGACAGGGAGACTCACGAGAAACGATCGACCGAGGAGCAGAAAAGCGTATTGAAGGCCAAGCTGGCCGGTGCGGGCTGGGAAGCTGACCGCATCCGTCAGGCCATCGACGGAACGGATGACCTGTACCTGGACAAAGCGGGACAGATTAAAGCTCCACGCTGGTCAGAGGGGCGGGTGGCGATGATTGGCGATGCAGCTTATTGCCCCACGCCCATCAGTGGCAAAGGCACGACCCTAGCCATCGTGGGGGCTTACGTACTGGCCGGTGAGCTGTCGCGCCACGAGCGGTACGAGGACGCCTTTGCGGCCTACGAAAAGCGGATGCGCCCTTACGTAGAGGAGGTGCAGAAGCTGCCCCCGGGCACCCCCAGTCTGGTGTACCCGGAAACGAAATTTGGCGTATCGGTGCTCAATACGATAGCTGGAATTGTGGCCAGCAAACCAGTGCAGAAGATGGTTGGTCTGTTTAGTGCTGACAATGCCAAAGAAGAAAACGAAGGCATCGACCTGCCCGACTATAAGTAACGATAGTTTGCTGATAGTCGGGCAGGTCGGTATTGGTGTTGTTCTATTGTTGGCCTATTTCTGTTTGAACAAGAGACTGCGTTTCATCTCAGGGAGGAGGGTTAAACGAGAATTCACTTCGAAGATAAAACTTACCCAACATTTCATAGTTCACTTGCTAAACAAGTCGACTATGAACTGGATCGGAAAATGGGAAAATCAGTATGGTTCGATCATTGTGATTACCCTTCAGCAAAAGGGCAGGCTGGAAGGAACCTTTGAATCGGCCGTTGATCAAACAACCAAGGGACAATCCTTAGCCCTCGTCGGTGTCTATAATGATCTATTACTAGCGATTACCTGTAGTGGAGGTGATCATGTGGTGACCTACGCCGGTATGTTGGCTGACGGAAAACTTCAAACCGCCTGGCAGGTTGTTACGTCTCAAACAATCACCGCCAAAACAGAAGTGGAGCCAGCCCTTAAAACACCACTAGCCTGGTGGCAATCGGTGAAAACCAATGTGGACACCTTTGAGCGAATGACGAGCTAGCGCCAAACTCTTTCCCGAAGCCGATTAAATCCCAGGTGATTTTTATCGCCTTTTACTCACGTTATGAAACAAGCCGAAGGGGTAGATCCATCCGCTCAATCCGCTATCCGGATTATCAGAGCCAGGGAGAATAATCTGAAGAGTGTCTCGCTGGACATTCCCAAAAAAGTAATCACGGTCTTTACCGGCGTTTCGGGTTCGGGTAAATCCTCGCTGGTCTTCGATACCATTGCCGCTGAATCCCAGCGCCAACTCAATGAAACCTTTACCTCGTTTGTCCGCAACCGCTTGCCCCATTATGGCCAACCCGATGCCGACCGACTGGAAAACCTCTCACCGGTCATTGTGGTCGACCAAAAGCGGTTGGGTGGCAATTCGCGCTCAACTGTCGGCACCATTACCGATATCTACTCCCTGCTACGCTTGCTGTTTTCTCGGGTTGGGCAACCCTCGGCGGGTGAAGCAACCGCGTATTCCTTCAATGACCCGCGTGGCATGTGTCCTCAGTGTGGTGGTACAGGAAGCATCTCGACGCTCAACGTTAAAAAACTATTGGACGAAACCAAATCGCTCAACGAAGGGCCGTTTCGGTTTCCCTCGTTTGCACCGGGCAGTTGGTACTGGAAGTATTTCACCCGCTCGGGTTTTTTCGATAATAACAAGAAACTCAGCGAGTATACAGACCAGGAACGCCATACCTTACTCTACCGCGATGATACGCAAGCCAAAGCAACCGACAGTATCGGTAAGCGCAAAACCAAAGCATACAACCCCCTGATGGCGGGCGAAAACGGCGTTGAAGATGCCGTTTATGAAGGCCTGGTGCCCAAATTTGAACGTATTTTTCTTAAGAAAGAGGCCAGTCAGTTTAAAGGAGAGCGCCGGGATGCATTCGAGCGGATCGTCACCCAAAAAGTCTGTCCACTCTGCCAGGGTGCCAGGCTTAATCAAAACGCACTCGATTCGAGGATCAACGGCAAAAACATAGCCCAATGCGCAGCCTTGCAGGCTGACAAACTCTTGCCATTTATCAGCACCATTGAATTCAAATCGGCTGCACCGATTGTGGGTGCCTTGCGCGAACGGTTGAGTCATTTGGTTTCCATCGGGCTGAGTTATCTAAGCCTGGACCGCGAAACGGCCACGTTGTCGGGTGGGGAATCGCAACGGGTCAAAATGGTCCGTCATTTGGGCAGCAGTCTGGTGGACATGGTGTATATTTTCGATGAGCCGAGTGTGGGACTGCACCCGCGTGATGTGTCACGGCTCAACGAGTTGATCATCGGCTTGCGGGATAAAGGCAACACCATTCTGGTGGTTGAACACGACCCGGACGTAATTGCGATCGCCGACCACGTCGTGGATGTAGGACCGTGGGCTGGTGAGCATGGTGGTATGATTATGTATCAGGGTGATCTGGCAGGCCTGTCCCGCAGCGATACAGTAACGGGGAAATATTTGCAAAAAACGAACACGCTTAAATCCTCCTATCGGCAACCAGCCGATTTTTTGCGTGTCAAAAACGCCACCCTGCACAACCTGAAACAGGTGAGTATCGCTATTCCTAAAGGTGTGCTCACGGTGGTGACAGGCGTAGCTGGTTCGGGTAAAAGCAGTTTGATTAATGGCGTACTGACCAATACCTATCCTGACATCATTTCGATAGACCAGAAAGGCATTCACGGCTCAAGGCGCTCTAATGCGGCTACGTTTACCGGCATTCTGGACACGATCCGACGCTTGTTTGCCGAAGCCAATGGGGTCAACGCATCGCTTTTCAGCTCCAATTCGGAGGGGGCCTGTCCGGAATGTGCTGGCCTGGGTGAGATTGAGTTAGATTTGGCGTTCATGGATAGTGTGGTGACGAGCTGCGAAGTCTGCGGTGGGCGTCGATTCACCGATAAAGTGTTAGGCTATTCGTTGCGAGGAAAAAATATTTATGAGGTGTTGCAGATGAGCGTGCGCCAGGCACTGGCGTTTTTTGATGAACCGACCATTCGACCGACGCTGGAGCGGCTGATCGAAGTAGGGCTGGCGTACGTTACGTTGGGTCAGTCACTGGCTACGTATTCGGGTGGCGAGCGGCAACGGTTAAAGCTGGCCGTCGAGCTGGAAAAGGCAAGGCAAATTTACGTCTTCGACGAACCGACGACGGGTTTGCATATGGCTGATGTGGATCGGCTCTTGACTTTGCTGAACCACATTGTTGAAGGAGGCAGCACGGTGATCGTTATCGAACATAATCTGGAAGTTATTAGCCAGGCTGACTGGATCATTGATATAGGGCCCGAAGCGGGCGAGGCAGGCGGCAGGGTGATTTTTGAAGGCATCCCCGACGAACTAATCAAGGTTAAACATTCAGCGACTGGCCTCTTTTTGAAGCGTTATCTTTTCGATTCATAACAGGCTGAACTTTTGGTTACTGGCTACAACCAAAGCCTGCAATTGGAACAATTGTCGCCTGTTCGAAGGTTTTGTCGGACTACGTAAACTTGGGCATGATTGATTGACTGGACAAACAGTTGGCCAATGGCCGAAGTTGTCTTTGAGTCATCAACTAATCAAAAAACCAATTTAACCCGCATCCCGATGAACGATCAACAACGCATTACCCAGCTCAAAGAGGATATGCTGGCTGCCATTCATCGCAAAGATATAGCCGCAGCGGTGCGGTAGAGGCTTTTGCCGACCAAAGTGTCATGTTTCTACTGCCCCCTCCCCTGCAATTTAAGACCGGCGAGAACGCACCCGGGGCTGTCGGCATTCAAGAGTGGTTTGCCTCCTTTGAGGGACCCATCCACTTATGCTATCAGGAGCTGACCATAACGGCTGGTGATGCTGTAGCGTTCTGTCACTGTTTGGAACACTTGAGCGGAAAACGCACCGATGGCTCCACTACGGATGTCTGGTACCGGGAAACACTCGGCCTTCGTAAAATCGATGGCGATTGGAAGATTACCCATCAGCACCAGTCCTTCCCTACCTATATGGATGGCAGTCTAAAAGCCGCCACCGATCTACAACCCTAGCCGTCTCAGGAGGCTTATGATCAACAGCGAAAACGGTTTTTAATGCTAAAATACAATAGGCTTCCCCCTCCATTCCCGCTGCAGCAGCGGGAATGGAGGGGGAAGGAGTACAGGAGGGATTTGTGCGAATGCGCCGTTGGGCACTAGTATGATGTTTTACTAGGTGTCTAACTTCATCAGTAGCATAAGGCGCTCACAAACTGACTATAGGTGGTCAATTTTAAGATCATTTAGCTCCTTTGAAAGCGAATTAAGTAGCCTATCCCCATGACTACGTTTGCCTACCTGTACCACTCCATTAATCTATAAAAATGTTCCGAATCGCTCAAAATGGCACGTGTATCCATTGGGAATCCTAAGCAGATAATCCTGGTGTTCTGCTTCGGCAGGCCAAAATGGTTGTATCGCTTCTAATTTAGTGACTACGTTGCTGCTCCATCTGTTGGAATCATTAACCAGTTGAATTACCTCTTCCGCCACTTTTCTCTCTTCGTCATTTTGAATAAAAATGGCGGAACGGTAACTGGATCCTCGGTCATTACCCTGCCGGTCAAGGGTGGTGGGATCATGAATTCTAAAAAAATAATCGAGAATTTCTCTAAAACTTGTTTTGGCAGGATCATACGTCAATTCAATGCCTTCGGCATGGCCGGGATGATTTCGGTAAGTTGGCTTTTCGTTTTGGCCACCAATGTAGCCTACCTCCGTATCAACTATTCCGGGTCGTACCCTGAATAAATCTTCCATTCCCCAGAAACAACCACCGGCTAGATAGGCTTTTTTATACTTTTCCATAGGTTTTAATAGTCAGCTTAAAGCAGCATATTCTATTACGAATAGATTGTAAACGTTACTGAACGCTTTATGTAACTAAGTCAAGGGAAAAATTAAGTAAAAATTAGCTATAAACCTTATCATTTATTTTCAGGAATAAACGTTAAGGATATTGAATTAACGCAATGCCTTGTATTTTTTGGCGTAAATCGTTCGCCTTTGAACCATGACCCAAGTGGGCCTCACAGCTAGCGCAGACAATTTCCGTGCGGCTGCCATCCTTATCCGGTACCTGCTTGACGGCGCCAGGAATCTCGTCGTCAAAGGAGGGCCAGCCGCAGCCGGAGCGGAACTTATCGTGCGAATCATAAAGTGCCGTATTACACCGCCGACAGACATAGGTGCCGGCTTCCTTATGGTCGTTGTACTCGTCAGTGAACGGCATCTCCGTACCCTTGTGGACAATGATGCGCTCTTCTTGGGGACTTAGCTTATTGTAGGCCATAGTGTGCTTTCGTCAGGGTTCATTTTATCAATACCCCATCATTCCCTGGGGTGAGTTGTAGGGAATACCCTGCTCGCCGACCTTATCCAGCTTGCCGTTGTCGTTGATCTTGTAGGAGATGAGCTTGGAGGCATTGGGATAAAGCTGGTAGTAGTACTTCCCGTCGGGGCTTATCCAGCTATCATTGGGTCCGCTGGATACAACCATGTCAAGAGCTTTAAAGGTGCCATCGCCGGGGACGGCTTCCACGGCAGGATCTTGTGCTATCGTAAGGGTGCTGCCATCAATTTTGAATGTTGACACATAGCTGTAGCCGAATACGGTGCCAATCACCTGCTTGTTGTCGGGTGTGATGGCTATCCAGCAAAGCTCAGAGGGTATGCCGATGGACTGATTAATTTTCACGACAGGTCCACAGCTCACCTTACCTGTTCCATCAATACTGCACATGGCGATACCACCCGTGGCGGCATAGCAGTTGATAAACTGCGTGTTGCTGCCGTGCAGGAAGGCAATGTCGAATGCGGCTGCACCGCCGGCATCCGTGAATTGAGCATTGCCCAGACTGCCGTCGGCGTTCACCGGAAATATCACCAGCCCGTCCTTATCCACCATGTTAGCAACGGCGAGGTCGGGACTGCCATCGGGCTTCATGCCCGGCCGCTTGTCAAAAAGGATGTCCACCATCAGGAATTTGGCGTCGGGCGTCAGCACGCATTCCGTGGCAACGCGGTCTGTTTTCGCCCCGACATTTACGGTAGCGCTGCCACCCTTTCGGGTCAACTTGCCATCAGCTGCCACCGAGAACATGCGGATATGGTCGGGGCCGAAGGCGTGGCACACGTACAGCGTTTTTGTGCCTTCGGCGTAGGCGAGGCTTTTGGCCGTTCCGCTCTTGCCGCTCACCGGCTGGCCCGTAGGCTGCACATCGACGAGTGTCAGCTTGCCATCGTCGCTTATCTTAAAACTGGAAACGGTGTTGTTGCCCCCATTGGTGGTGAACAGCCATTTATGGTCGGCGCTGAGAATCACGCTTTTTACCCCTTCAAATGCATTGGGAGCGCTGGCTTGATCGCTGATGGGTTTGTAAAGGCCGGAACCTGCACCGCCGGTACCAATGCGCTGCTGCTCGGCAAGCGTACCATTGTCGGCCCGCGCGTAAACAATCATCTCATTTTGGACACCGTTTGTTTGCATGTAAAGGACTCCTGTTGTTTTAGAGCCTAGGTTGTGGTCTTGTAAACAGCTTTGAATCAGTAAACTACCGACTACGACTAGGGCTTTTAGTAAGCTTGCTTTAGGTGCCATGTTCGTGAATGTTAGGTGATTTATGAATGAACTCTTGTAATGCGGATGCGGTAAAACGCTTGTGCCTTTGTAGAAGGTAGAAAGCAACTCTATGGATTGGGCGTATTAGGAGTATTTTCTTTGCCTTGCTCCAGCTTAGCGTTCATTTTTATAAGGGTTCGACTTAATTCTACCAGTCTGAACAGCCTTAATCGTTATAAGTTATCACGGAATTATAACATTTTCGATTTCATACTATATTCCGAATTGTCTCTCGCTACATTAGCCTCTAATTTTAATATTCATTTAATAATCCTTAAAGCTCAATGAAAAAAGTAATCCTTACCGGTACCGCCCTGGTGGCGCTGGCTTCCGCCACCTATGCCCAGGTTATCAACCAGCAGGGCCAGCAGCAGTTTGCTCAACACAACCAGTTCAGCGCTAACCAGACCGGCACTATCAGCCAGGTCCAAAATGCCGTTGACCCGAACCGGAGTAACTATGGCAACTACGCTATCACCTTCCAGGGTACACCCAACAACACCGGGGCTAACACCCTAATCATCAACCAGAACGATGGCTCCCAGGGTAACCGGGCGGGTATCGGTCAGAGCGGTGGGCCTGGCAACAGCGCCACCATCAACCAGAACGGTGGCATCAATGGATTGAGTGGTGGCGCTACGTCGACATCAGCCACCATCGGCGCACCGGGTGAAGACGGTAACTTTGCGGGTATTTCTCAGATTGGAGCGGCCAACACGGCCATCATCAACGAGAACAACAACGCTCGCCGGAACAAAGCTGAGACCTACCAGAACGGTACTAATAACACAG